>MRWG01000068.1_pt1 | contig 362724 bp, 340 predicted proteins | sample 1013341 | NCBI WGS metagenome assembly MRWG01 (sample SAMN06117577, study PRJNA244670) | biofilm metagenome | biome: Water; feature: Cathode Biofilm; material: Biofilm; isolation source: microbial consortium enriched at the cathode of a solar microbial fuel cell | place: USA: District of Columbia...
CGCCTGCATTCGACGCTGGGTTACAAGACACCGATGGATTACGAAAAGGACCTTAACAAAGTGTCCGGAAACACTTGACCACTACAAACCCCTCCCTTTTACAAAGGGGGGAACTCGAGTTTCATTTTAGGTTTAGGGGGGAGGGGGCTTCCATGCTGCGCTATAGGGCAAATTTAAAAGGATGCTCGCGCCAGCTGCGCCGCGATATGACCGATGCTGAGCAGTTGTTGTGGTCGCGGCTACGGCGCAAGCAGATTTTAGGGGTGCAGTTTTATCGCCAACGGCCCATCGGCGATTACATTGTCGATTTCTTTGCACCAAAGGCAAGGCTGGTGGTGGAGGTGGATGGCGGGCAGCATTTTGAGCTGGAAAATCAACGCCACGACGAACGCCGCGATCTATATCTGACCGGGCAGGGCCTGGACGTGATGAGGTTCGATAACTTGCAGGTATTGAATGAGATTGATGCGGTGGCTGAAGCCATTTTCCAGGTTGTCACCAAGAGGTTGAGTGATTAGTCTTGAAACTTCTCTCAATCCTTTATGCCCTGTGGGTGCCCATTAAGTAAAGAAGGGGGTTAGGTTAAGTGTTTTTTTGCTCCCCTCTTTTTTAAAGAGGGGTTGGGGGAGATTTCTTATCCTGTCCGCCTCAGTAACAAATAAGGGAATATATGTTGAAACACCGGAGTGAGCCAAGGTAGTGGCAAGACGCCGTCAAAAACTAAAGCCCATGCCTGCAGGGGCATTTCCCGGCCACGTCGAGTCCCTCGACCACGACGGCCGCGGCGTGGCCCACGTGGATGGCAAGGCGACCTTCATCGAGGGGGCATTGCCGGGCGAAGAGGTGAGGTTCAAATACCTTACCCAGCACAAGAAGTTTGACGAGGGTTATGTCACCGATATCATCCAGTCCTCGTCCGATCGCGTCGAACCCAAGTGTCCCCACTTCGACATCTGCGGCGGCTGCAGTCTGCAGCACATGGATGCCGCTGCGCAGATCCAGGCCAAGCAGCAGATCATGCTGGACAACTTCAAGCACATCGGCAATGTGGTGCCTGAAGAGATATTGCCGCCATTGACCGCCAGCCACTGGGGCTACCGGCGCAAGGCCCGCTTGGGTTGTCGCTATGTCTTCAAAAAGGCATCCATGCTGGTGGGCTTTCGCGAACGGCGCAGCGGCCTGCTGGCTGAGCTGAGCCGCTGCGAGGTGCTGCACCCCGCCATCGGCGAGCGCATTATGGCCTTGCGCGAATTAGTGGGTAGTTTGCAGGCCTACAAGCGCATGCCCCAGATCGAGGTGGCCATCGGCGATGATGTGGTGGCGCTTGTCTTTCGTAATCTCGATGAGCTGGTAGAGCAGGATATTGAGCGCCTGGTTCAATTCGGCCAAGACAACCATATCCATATCTATCTTCAGCCCAAGGGGCCGGACAGCGCCTATCGGCTCTGGCCCGCACAGTCGCAGCTCAGTTATCGTCTGGATGAGTTCGATCTGGAGATGTTGTTTGAGCCCACCGATTTCACCCAGGTGAACGCGGAAATCAACCGCAAGATGGTGAGCCGGGCCGTCACCATGCTGGATCCACAGCCCAGCGAACGGGTCTTGGATCTGTTCTGCGGCCTGGGCAACTTCAGCTTACCGTTGGCGCGCAAGGCCGGCCATGTGATCGGCGTCGAAGGCGAGGCGGGGCTGGTGCAGCGGGCGCATGCAAATGCTGCACACAATCGAGTTAGCAATGCGGAGTTTCATGCCGCTGATCTGGCTCAGGAGCCCCATCAGCACCCATGGTTCGGCGCGGGTTTCGACAAGCTCCTCATCGACCCGCCACGCAGCGGGGCCTTTGAGATCGTCAAGCATGTGCCGGCCTTTGGCGCCGGTCGGGTGCTCTATGTCTCGTGCAATCCCGCCACCCTGGCGCGCGATGCCCAAGTGCTGGTCGAGGCGGGATACAGACTCAAGGCGGCCGGGGTGATGGATATGTTTCCGCATACCACCCATGTGGAGTCGATGGCCTTGTTCGAGCAGGGTTAGGTTAAGCCCCCTCTTTTGTAAAGAGGGGGTTGGGGGAGATTTAAGGACGTTGAGCCGTTCAGCGTATGGTGAATTAAATCCCCCCTAGCCCCCCTTTTTCAAAGGGGGGAACCTCGTGTCAGTCTGTGGTCAACACTACCTTGCCCATCATCCCCCCGGCCTCGATCAGGCGATGCGCCTCGGCTGCCTGTGCCAGGGACAATTGATGGCTCACATGGATCTTGAGTTTGCCCTGTTCCATCAGCGCGGCGCACTGACTCAGTATCCAACTCTGGTGGCTCTGCGCCTCAAACAGACCTTGGTGCATCGGCGTCAGCATCAACTCCAAGCTGACGCGCTGATTGCGCATTCGGGCGGTTTGCCAGTCGGTATCCGGGCCGGGTTGGAGCAGGGTCACCACATCACCGTAGACACGTACCGCAGCGAAGGTTTGGTCCAGCACCTTGCCGCCGACGGTGTCGAAACCCACAGCGACGCCGGCACCCTCGGTCCATGCATTGACGGCGGCGACTAGATCTTTCTGCTTGTAGATCACCGCCTCATCGGCGCCGAGCTCGCGCACGAATTCAGCCTTGTCTTCATCACCGACGCTGGTGATTACTTTGGCCCCAACTGACTTGGCGAGTTGAATCGCCACATGGCCGACGCCGCCGGCGCCGGCATGGATCAAGACTGTGTGTCCGCTTTGAAGGTTGGCGCGATCAAACAGGCTTTCCCAGGCGGTGATCGACACCAGCGCTGCCGCGGCCGCTTCGGCGAAACTGACGGTGGCGGGCTTGCGGGCGGCGAAGGCTTCATCCACCACTGCCAGTTCGGCATAGTTGCCGGGATGAGCGCCGATGCCGCCGTTACAGAAAAAGACCTCATCGCCGGGTTTGAAACGGGTGACTTGCGTGCCCACATCTTCCACCACACCCGCGCCGTCGCAGCCGAGGACCGTCGGCAGCTTGTCGGGATAGTAAGTCCCGCGGCTACGCAGTTTGGTATCCACCGGATTGACGCCGGCGACCTTGAGGCGCACCCGCATGTCGCCGGGGCGCTGCAACTCAGGCGCATCGACCTCTTTTAGCTGCAACACCTCCGGCGGGCCGGGCGCATTCATCAGTATGGCCTGCATCCTTTCCTCCGCGCGTATTACGCCTCGCTGTCTTTTTCCTGTTTTTCTTTTTCGTGTTTCACCTTACTGAGAAATTCCACCATGAACGCGGCAAAGACACCCAGCATGCCGCCCAGAATAATCCCGAGGGCGATAATCATCAGGGGGGAGGTGCCTGTTGTCTTGGCGGTCTCTAACGTGACGCTGATCAAGGCCGTCTCGGGCATGGTATCGAGTTTGTAACGCAGCTCGTTGATCTTGCTTTGCAGCTCAATACTTCGGGTGGTGGCGGCCTGTTCTTCTTCGATGAGCTTGGTCTGCAGGAATCTGAGCTCGTCCTTAACGCTGAGTCTCACGCTGTCTGAGATGTTTTGCGCTTCTAGATATTGTTGCCTCAGCGTAGCCACATCATCACGCAATACCGTCAGGTAGCCGCTGTTCTTAATACTCTCCAAGGTTAAACGCAAGCGCTCGATTTGGTTTTGGATGGCGACACGTTCTTGGTTCAGTTTTTTGTCGTGCTCGGCGATGAATCGCTGGGCAACCATACTATGCAGTTCATTGACCGCGTCGGGATTGTCAGCCACCGTCTGGGTCTCGAGAATTATCAAATCGCTATCCTTGGGGGCGCGGGCTTCTATGTTGAGAGCGCTGAGCGTTTCGTTGGCTTTGATCGCATTCAGGGTAGCTGGGATATAGGTTTCTTGCAGCTTGGTCAGCGCGCTGGTGCTGGACTCAATCTTGGGATCGCCGCCGATTTCTATGGTGGTGGCATAGGTGGTTTTTTCGCTTTTGATAAAGGTCGCGGCGATGGCTAGGCCGGTGCAGAGCAATAGCGTTAACAGGATGACCAGTTTGCGTCGGTAAAGGACGACAAATAAATCCACCAGACTGATTTCATCCTCCCGGTTGTCGATATAATAGGCCGGGACTGGTACCGGGGTGGTGGGTTTGATATCGTTCATATTTGGTTCTCAAGGTTCAGAAACTGCTTGGACTTTTAACCCTTTGGCTTTGGCCGGGTCGATATTTATGAGTCAGACATATTACCAGCCCCGTGCCCGGACGGAAACTCATGGCGACCGAAATCGAACGTAAATTCCTGGTTAAAAATGATGCCTGGCGCGACGCGGTAAAAAAGGCCTCGTTTTATCGCCAGGGCTACCTGGCCAATTCCGACGGCGCCTCGGTGCGGGTGCGCGTGGCCGACGGCACAGGTTATCTAAATATCAAGAGTATGACCCTGGGCGTGAGTCGTCATGAATTTGAATATGTCATCCCCGTGAGTGACGCCGAGCAGATGCTCGATGAACTCTGCCTCGGGCCCAAGATCGAGAAGACGCGCTATTTTGTCGATCACGGCCATCACCTCTGGGAGGTGGATGTGTTCGAAGGCGACAACAAAGGCCTGGTCGTGGCGGAAGTGGAATTGAACGCCGAGGACGAAGACTTTGAGCGGCCGTCCTGGGTCGGCCGGGAGGTCTCCGACGACAAGCGCTATTACAACGTCTGCCTGGTCCAGCATCCCTATCGCGAGTGGAAGGACACCGACTGATTTTGACCACGTTTGTCCGTTATGCGCTGCTGCTGGTATTGCTGGGGGCGTTGGCACTTTCCGGTTGCAGCCGGCCGGATCCTGAGGCGCTGCGCTTCGGCCTCTCCAGCAGCCCCATCAATCTCGATCCCCGTTTTGCCACCGATGCCGCCTCCACGCGCATCAACCGCCTGCTCTACCAACGTCTGGTGGATTTCGATCAGAACCTACGTCCGCAACCCTCCTTGGCCGAATGGCGCCGGCTCAGTCCGGACCATTACCGCTTTCATCTGCTCATGGGCATGGCGACCTTTCACAATGACACCGCATTGACGGCGGCGGACGTCAAGGCGACCTATGCTGCTATTCTCGATCCCGCCACCGGTTCGCCTCACCGTGCCGGTCTCAACATGATCGAGGCCATCGAGGTGATTGACGAGCAGACCCTAGATTTCCATCTCAAGGACGCCGATCCCTTGTTTCCCGGCCGGCTGGTGATCGGCATCCTGCCGGCCGAATTGCTGGCGGCTCAGCATCCCTTCAGCCGGCAACCGGTGGGCAGTGGGCCGTTCCAATTCCTCGCCTGGCCGGAGGAAGGTAAGTTGGTCCTCGAGCGGCTGGACGACGAGCGCCGTTTCGAATTCATTACGGTCAAGAATCCCACCGTGCGGGTGCTGAAACTGCTGCGCGGCGAGATCGACATGTTGCAGAACGATCTGCCGCCCGAGCTGGTCAGCTATCTTGCCGAGCAGGAAGCGATTCGGCTGCGGCGCGCGCCGGGCTCCAATTTCACCTATCTGGGGTTTAACCTGGAGGACGAGGATACCGGTCGGCTCAAGCTGCGCCAGGCCATTGCCCACGCCATCGACCGTCAGGCCATCATCGAATACATCATGGGCGGGGCGGCGACGCGCGCCAGCGCCCTGTTGCCGCCCGATCATTGGGCCGGCGATCCCGATCTAAAACTTTATCCCTACGCCCCCGCCCGGGCGCGGGTGCTGCTGAAAGAGGCGGGCTACATCGGCGCCAAGCGGCCGCACTTGGTCTACAAGACCTCCAGCGATCCCTTCCGCATTCGTCTGGCCACGGTGATACAGCAGCAGTTGGCCGAGGTCGGCATTGATGTGGAGCTGCGCAGTTACGACTGGGGCACCTTTTACGGTGACATCAAGGCGGGACGCTTTCAGATGTTCAGCCTCAGTTGGGTGGGCATCAAGACGCCGGACATCTTCCGCTATGTGTTTCACAGCGAATCGATACCGCCGCGCGGCGCCAATCGCGGCCGCTATTTTGATAAGCTGGCCGATGAGCTGATCGAGGCCGCTGAGCAGAAGACGGCCTTGGACGATCAGGCCCGGCTGTATGCCGAACTCCAGGCCCGCCTGTTGCAGCAGTTGCCCTATGTGCCTCTATGGTACGAAGATCATCTCTTCGCCGCGCGCAAAGGGATCAACGGTTATACCCTGGCGCGTGACGGCAATTATGACGGACTGATCAATGTCAGCAAAGATGGAACCTGACGAACTTTGGATCGAAATCAGCGTTGCCGCGCAGCAGCTGAGGCTGCGTCGCGGCGCGGCGGTGGTGGCAAGCTTTCCGGTCTCCACCGCCGCCAACGGTGTGGGCGAACAAGACGGCAGCGCTTGTACCCCCCGCGGTTGGCACAAGGTGCGCGCCAAGATCGGTGCGGGCGAACCGGAAAACGCCGTCTTTAGCGGGCGCCGGCCGACAGGGGAGATCTACACGCCCGCGCTGGCGGCGCGTCACCCGGAGCGGGATTGGATACTCAGTCGCATTCTCTGGCTCAGCGGACTGGAGCCGGGCGTGAATCGCCTGGGTAAAGTGGATACCATGAGGCGCTTTATTTATATCCACGGTACGCCCGACAGTGAAGCCATGGGCGTGGCCAATTCACATGGCTGCGTGCGGATGCGGAATCAGGATGTGATGCGCTTGTTCGACCTGGTGAAGGTAGGGACGCGGGTGTTTATTGCGGGGGAGGAGGGTGAAATCCCCCCTAGCCCCCCTTTAGTAAAGGGGGGGATATGACGGGGCTGCGTCACAGCTATGGTGTTTCCTCTTGGCGGGACGGAGCCTCGCTAATCTCCCTCATTACTAAAGAGGGAGTGTGGGGGGTTAAAAGGCATGGCGTTTCCTCGAGGGAGGACGGAGCCCCGCTAAGCCCCCGCTTTTCTAAAGAGCACCCTAAAGGGCATAAAGGGGTTTGGGGGCGAATTAAAGGGCTTGATATTTACGCGTGGCGGGACGGCACCCCGCTAAGCCTTCTCTCTTTTAAAGAGGGGGTTTGCAGGAGATTTAAAAGACCTAGCGTTTCCTCGTGGCGGGGCGGTGGTCCCATAAGCCCCCTCTTTGCTAAAGAGCACCCTAAAGGGCATAAAGGGGTTGGGGGGAGATTTAAGGTCTGGGGGAGATTTAACAAGCCAGGAAAGACCCCCCCTCCATGCTGAGCTTTCTCGTCTCTCGCCTGGCCAGTGCCCTGTTCGTCGTCTTCGGCGTGACCACCCTGGTGTTCTTCTTTCTGCACCTGGTGCCCGGCGATCCGGTGGAGGTGATGCTGGGCGAATCGGCCCAGGCCGCCGACCGCGAGGCGCTGCGCCAATCTTTGGGACTGGATCAACCCCTCGCGGTACAATACGGCCACTATCTTGCCCAACTGGTGCGCTTTGATCTGGGTACCTCGCTTTACTCCCAGCAACCCATCACCGAGATGCTGGCCGAGCGCATCCCGGCCACGGCGGAATTGGCGCTCGCCGCCCTGATCGTCGCCGTGCTGATCGCGTTTCCCCTGGGCGTACTGGCGGCGGTGCGCAAGGGCAGCCATTGGGATCAAAGCGCCATGGGCTTGTCGCTGCTGGGTGTCTCCATCCCCAACTTCCTCATGGGGCCGATCCTGATCCTGGTGTTCTCGCTCTGGCTGGGCTGGTTTCCGGTCAGCGGCCGCGACGGTCTGGCCTCGCTGATTCTGCCCGCCCTGACCCTGGGTACGGCCATGGCGGCCATCTTGTCGCGCATGGTGCGCGCCACCCTGTTGGAGACCCTGGGAGAGGACTACATCCGTACCGCCCGCGCCAAGGGTCTGAGCGAGCGCCTGGTGATCTGGCGCCATGCCTTGGGCAACGCCTTGCTGCCGGTGATTACCCTGCTGGGTTTGCAGCTCGGGGTGCTGCTGGGCGGGGCGGTGATCACCGAGGTGGTGTTTTCCTGGCCCGGCCTGGGTCAGCTCACCATTGAGTCCATCCAGCGCCGCGATTACCCCGTGGTGCAGGCCTGCGTGTTACTGATCAGCCTGAGCTATGTGGTGGTCAACACGCTGACCGACGTACTCTACGGCTGGCTCGACCCGCGCGTGAGGGTGACGGAATGATCCGCCTGTACTGGCCGGCCGGGGTGCTAGTCGTGTGGGCCTTTCTCGCCCTGTTCGGCGGTTGGCTGGGGCTCATGCCCAACGACATCCACCTGCCCAAGATCCTGCAAACGCCGGGCATTGATGCCTGGCTGGGTTACGACGACCTGGGTCGACCCTTGTGGGACCGGCTGGTGGCCGGGGCCCGGACCTCGTTTCTGGTGGCGGTGGTGGTGGTGCTGTTGTCTCTCATCGTCGGTACCCTGATCGGTGCGGTAAGCGCCTATGCCGGCGGCTGGCTGGATCACCTGGTGGTGCGCATTATCGACATCTTCCTGGCATTTCCCGGCATCCTGCTGGCCATCGCCCTGGCGGGTCTGTTGGGGCCGGGCATTAACAATGTCATCATCGCCCTGAGCGTGGTGGGGTGGGTGGGCTTCGCGCGTCTGGCGCGGGCCCAGGTGCTCACCATCAAGCATCGCGAGCACGTGGTGGCGGCCCATGCCCTGGGCACGCCGCCCGCCAAGATTATTCTGAAACACATTCTGCCCTTGATCATGGCACCACTGATTGTGGAGGCCACTTTTGCCGTCGCCGGGGCGGTGATCGCCGAGGCCGGGCTGTCGTTTCTGGGTCTGGGGGTGCAGCCGCCGGCGGCCTCTTGGGGCAGCATGATCCGCGACGGCGCGCGCTATCTGCTGGTGGCGCCGCACATGGTGTTGGTGCCCGGGGTGATGTTGATGCTGGTGGTGCTGGCGGTGAATCTGTTGGGGGATCAAATGCGTGATTGGTTGGATGTGCGCGGGCGCTGAGGCTGGTCGCGTTTGCCTTGCCCAGCTCGGATGATTTGTCAGGACTCTGAGGGCGCACCAACCCAGCGTCCCCCTTTTTTAAAGGGGGATGGAGGGGGATTTACAGGGCGGCGAAATCCCCCCTAACCCTTTATGCCCGCGAGGGTGCCCTTTTTCAAAGGGGGGAACCGTGAGGTGGTTTCCGGACATCGGCGGATAGTAGGATAAGTCCCTGTTTGGCAAAGAGCATCCTGATGTCTCCGCGTTACGCGGGTGTACGTACTTAGCCTCCCCCTTTTTAAAGGGGGATGGAGGGGGGATTTAGAGGACGGCGAAATCCCCCCTAACCCTTTATGCCCGCGAGGGTGCCCTTTAAAAAGGGGGGCGGGAAGGTGGATCTCGGATTAATGAACTAACGACTAACACCAACATGACGAATGTATTCACCACAAACACAAGGACAATCCCATGTCACTAGGCCCGGTAATGGTCGGCCTGTCAGGCAAGACCCTGAACCAGGAAGAACGGGACATGCTGCTCCACCCGATGGTGGGGGCGGTAATCCTGTTCAGCCGTAACTATGACAGTCCGCACCAACTGCAAACACTGATCGCCGAGATCCATCAACTGCGCGATCCCCATTTGCTGGTCAGTGTCGATCACGAGGGGGGTCGGGTGCAGCGTTTTCGCGACGGCTTCAGCCGCTTGCCACCCATGCGCCGTCTGGGCGAGATCTACGACGACGAGCCTAAGCGTGCCCGGCGCCTGGCCGAGACCGTGGGCTGGCTGATGGCGGTGGAGCTGCGCGCCGTGGGGGTGGATTTCAGTTTCGCCCCGGTGCTGGATTTGGATCACGGCGTATCCGAGATCATTGGTGATCGCTCGTTTCACCGCCAGGCGCAGGCCGTGGCCGACCTGGCCCAAAGTGTTGTCAGCGGCATGAACAAGGCCGGCATGTCGGCGACGGGCAAGCACTTTCCCGGCCATGGCGCGGTGGAGGTCGATACCCACGTAGGCATCGCGCGCGACGAGCGCGCATTGGTGGACATCGAGCTGGAAGACCTGGTCCCCTTCGAACGCCTGGTCCATGCCGGGCTGGCCGGCGTCATGCCCGGCCATGTGATCTATCCCCAGGTGGACAGCCAGCCCGCCGGTTTCTCCCGCTTTTGGTTGCAGGAGGTATTACGCAAGCGTCTCGGTTTTCAGGGCGCCATTTTCAGCGACGATTTGCTGATGGCGGGGGCGGCGCCGATGGGCAGTGTCAGCGATCGCGCCGAGGCGGCGCTGGCGGCGGGCTGCGACATGGTATTGGTGTGCGACAATTTCACCGAGATCTGCAATACCCTGGAACGCCTGGAGCGCTTCGACAACCCGGCGTCCCATTTGCGTCTGGCGCGCATGCACGGCCGCCAGCCCATCAGCCGCGACCGGCTCCACAACGATCCCCATTGGCACCAGGCCTTGCAGGCCGTTGAGCCGTTGTTGCAGGCCAAGCCGCTGGATTTATTGTAAAATCCGCCAATGTTTTATCAAGCTGTGATGGCCGCCGCGGTCGCCACCGAACGGCGCATCACAACACCTTTCATTTCGATATAGGAACAAGCATGCAGTTATCCCAACTCGTTTCCGCATTGGTTCTACTGATGATGATGTCAGTGGCCCAGGCCGCCATCCCCTGGACCTTTCAGCCCCTGCCGCCGCAGCCGCCCATTCCAGACGAAAATCCGCAAAGTCAGGCTAAGATCGCGCTGGGCAAGCAACTGTTCTTTGATCCGCGCCTGTCGGTCACCGGCACCCATGCCTGTCAGAGCTGCCACAATCTCGCCGCCGGCGGCGAGGACGGCCGCGCCCAGCCGGTGGGCGTCTACGGCCGCACGGGCCGGCGCAGCACCCTGACGATTTGGAACGCCGCCTATCATACCGTCTATAACTGGGACGGCAGCGCCCAGACCCTGGAGCAACAAAATCAGCGGCATCTGCTCGATCCCAAGGTGATGGGCATGGCGGACGGCTATCAGCTCGCCGCGCGCATCGCTGCCATTCCCGAGTATCGGCAGCAGTTCGAGCAGGTGTTCGGCGAGCCGGGGGTGAGCTTTGCCAACATTGTCCGCGCCCTGGCCAGTTTCGAACGCACCCTGGTGACCGCCGACAGTCCCTTTGATCGTTATTTGCGTGGCGCTGAGCAGGCCATCTCAACGCAAGCGCAACGGGGTTTTGAGACCTTTATTGAGCAGCGTTGCGCCTCTTGTCATTTCTGGGTCAATCTGGCCGGTCCGCAACCCGGGCTGGCCTTGCAGCAGGGCCAAGGCTTTTACGAATTGTTCCCCAATCATCCCGGCACCGATTACGAGCGGCGCTACCGCCTGGCCGAGGACATCGGCCGCTACGACTACAGCCAGATCGACACCGACCGGCGCATGTGGCGCGTGCCGTCGCTGCGCAATGTGGCGCTAACCGCGCCCTATTTTCATAATGGGGCGGTGAAGACCCTGGACGAGGCGGTGCGCGTCATGGCCAAGACCCAGACCCAAACCGAATTGGATGAGGCGCAGGTGGCCGACATCGTCGCCTTCTTGCGGACCCTGAGCGGCGAATTCCCTACCATCGACCTGCCGCGGCTGCCGGCGACGCCGGGGCGCACCGCCGTGGCGGGGCATGATTAAGCGAGTGGAGCAGCGATGATGACATCCGACTATCTGGACGAGGCAAAGCAGGTCATGCGCGAGGCCGATCTGCTCTGCAGCAAGGCGCAGGTCGAAGCCGCCTTCGACACAATGGCCGCCGCGATCAGCGCCGAACTGGCGGATAAAAATCCGCTGGTGCTGTGCGTTATGACCGGCGGTGTGATCCCCGCCGGCATGTTGCTGCCGCGCCTCGATTTCCCGCTGATGACCGATTACATCCACGCCACCCGCTACGGTCACAATACCGCGGGCGGCAGCCTGGACTGGGTCGTCAAACCCCACAAGCCGCTCAAGGATCGGGTGGTGCTGCTGGTGGATGACATCTTCGACGAGGGTTTGACCCTGGAGGCCATCGTCGCCGACTGCCAGGCCGCCGGCGCGGCGCAGGTCTATACCGCGGTGTTGGTGGAAAAGACGCGCCAACGCGCATCCCACCTGCAGGTCGATTTCGTCGGTCTGCAGGTGGAAGACCGTTATCTGTTCGGCTACGGCATGGATTACAAAGGTTACCTGCGCAACGCCGCCGGCATTTACGCGGTCAAGGGCATGTAGTGCCTGCCATACATCTGAATTTTCGGGAGCGATCAAAATGAGCAATGTGGCCATTATCGGCGGTACCGGACTCACCCGTCTGGAGCAACTGGAAATCACCAAGCGGGAAGTGGTGCACACCCCCTACGGCGAACCCTCGGGCACCATCACCCACGGCACTCTGTGCGGTAAGAATGTGTTGTTTCTGCCGCGCCACGGCGCCGGTCACACCATCCCGCCGCACAAGATCAACTACCGCGCCAACATCTGGGCGCTCAATAATCTGGGCGTTGAACGCATCGTCGCCATTGCCGCGGTCGGCGCCATCGATTCAGCCTTTGTGCCCACCTCGCTGGGCATTCCCGATCAGATTGTCGACTACACCTGGTCACGCAAGAACACCTTTTTCGAGGAAGGGCTGGACGAAGTGGTGCATATCGATTTCACCTATCCCTATGACGCCGAGCTGCGCCGCCTGTTGATTCAGGCCTGCACTGAGGCGAAGGTGGACTTCTGCGACGCCGGCACCTATGCCGCCGCCCAAGGCCCGCGGCTGGAGACCGCCGCCGAGATCAATCGCTACGCGCGCGACGGTTGCACCATGGTGGGCATGACCGGCATGCCCGAGGCCGCCCTGGCACGGGAGCTGGGCATGGCCTATGCCACCTGTGCCGTGAGCGTCAATTGGGCCGCGGGACGCAGTGAGGGCGAGATCACCATGGCGGAAATCCAGAAGTGTCTGGGCAAGGGCATGGATAATGTGCGCGCCATGTTTGAGCGGCTGGTGCCGTTGCTTTAGCCCGGCGTTCTCACCGCCCGTCTACTGCGACTGCCGTGTCGGAGTGCTTTGATTGACGTCGACAAAGGGTTCGATGGCCTTATCCGAGTCGGATTGTGCATCGGCCGGTTGCGGTTCCGGGGGTGTGTAGGGAGTAAACAGAATCAGCATGCCCACCCGTGGGTGATCCAGATAATGCACTTCGCCGCTGGGCAAACGCAGATCGCCCTGGATGCGGAATAACTCGGGGGGATGCTCGTCTTCTTCGGCTACGGCGTCGCGCCCGGCGGTATCGGCCAGGGCTGAGGGTGGTTCAAACTCCAGGTTTTCATCCAGCGGCGCGTTCTGCGCCATCTCCTGCGCCTGCGGTTTATACAGCAACAGGTCGGCGTTGACGTGCAGATAACGCCCAATCCCGAGACTGATCACACCGCTTAGGGTGTGGGCGGGCGGATTAAAATCCAGCGGCCCTTCGATGAGCATGTCATCGGCGAATATATCGGCGGCCGAGGGGGCCGCCTGCGCTGCTTGAGCCGCCGGTGACTCGTCGCCGGGTGCGTCCTGAAGCGCTGCGCTGAGTTGGTCATGAATGAAGATGCGGTCGGGGTGTTCGCGCGGCGGAATGATCTGGCGCCAGGCCACATGGACATAGGGCAGGTAGTCCGGCGCGTCGACCAGCTCGCGGTAGGCGTCATTGAGTTGATATTGCTCAGGCGGCAGAATCAGGTAGGGAGCGGCGCCGCCGGGCGTGCCGCTTGCCGCTGCGTCGGGCGCGGCGGTGGCCTCGGCAGTATCCTCGGGCGGGGCTTCATGCAGCAATTCGATACTGCCCTCGAGATTCGGCGCGACGACCTCCCGAGGCCAGCGCTCGGACGCCGCGGCATCCGGATTTAGATGTTCGAAGAGGATGATCTCGACCTCGTACCAGGGCGGCGCCTGCTGCGCCTGGGCCATCGCCGGCAGGGCGATCGAGACGAAAATAAGGCCGTGAATTACGCGTTTCATAGGCACCGCGATCGGGTTATGATGGGTTAATCGTTTGCTTATCGAGAGGGAGCAGGATGGCAATCAGGCAGGTCTTGCGCATGGGCCACCCGACCCTGTTACAGGTCGCTCAACCGGTGACAGAGTTTAACACAGCCGTGCTGGATGCGTTGATCGCCGACATGTTCGACACCATGGCCGAATATCAAGGTGTGGGCTTGGCGGCGCCGCAGATCGGCGTAAGTCTGCGCATCATTATTTTCGGCTTTGAACGGAACGCGCGCTACCCCGAGGCCGAGCCGGTACCCACTACCGTACTGATCAATCCCGACATCGAATATCCGGTGGCCGAGCAGCAGGAAGGCTGGGAGGGCTGCCTGAGCGTGCCGGGGATGCGCGGCCTGGTGCCGCGCTATACCCAGATTCGCTATCGCGGCGTCGATCAGGCGGGCACGCTCATCGATCGCAGTGTGAACGGCTTCCACGCCCGGGTGGTGCAACACGAGGTGGATCATCTGGACGGCATCCTGTATCCGCAGCGGGTCGAGGATATGACTCAGTTTGGGTTTATCGAGGAGTTGGGTTTGCGGGGTGGTGCTTGAAATCCCCCCTAACCCCCCTTTACGAAAGGGGGGAACAAGGGGCCTTTACGAAACGGGGGAAGCAGTTAGAGGTCTTTACCAGAGATTGCCGGTCAGAGATAAAAAGAGATAGCTACAATTTGACATCGACCCATTTCCCCCTTTGAAAAAGGGGGGTTAGGGGGGATTTAAGCCCCTGTGATAAAATCACGGTTCTTCCCCAACAACCATTTACACACGCACATGTTTGACCCCAATTGCCGGCAATGCCCGCGCCTTGCGAGCTTTCTCGACCAGGTCAAGGCCGATTATCCCGCTTATCACGCCCGTCCGGTGGCACCCTTCGGGCCGAAGAATATCCAGTTACTGATTGTCGGCCTGGCCCCGGGGATGCATGGCGCCAATGCGACCGGTCGGCCCTTCACGGGCGATTACGCAGGGGTGCTGTTGTACCAGACCCTCTATGATTTTGGCTTCAGCAACCGGCCCGTTTCCGCGTCGGCCGCCGACGGCTTGAAGCTGAAAAACTGCCGCATCACCAATGCGGTGAAGTGCCTGCCGCCGCAAAACAAGCCGAGCACCGACGAGATCAAGGGCTGTAATGGTTTCCTCAAGCAGGAATTGGCCGCGCTCAAGCCGGGCACCGTGGTGTTGGCCCTGGGGTCCATCGCCCACCATGCCGTGCTGCGCGCGCAGGGACTGAAACAGGGGCAGTACAGGTTCGGCCATGCCCATGAATATGCCCTGCCTGACGGCCTGTGGCTGCTGGATTCGTATCACTGCAGCCGTTACAACACCCAGACCAAGCGCCTCACCGAGTCGATGTTCCAACAGGTCTTTGCACGCGCCCGCCAGTTGATGGGGACGCCTGCGCAAGCGGCATGAGCGGGCAGCCCCACAGCGCCGACTTCGATCCCAAGGCCTTCCTCAAGACCCTCAGCTCACACCCGGGGGTGTACCGCATGCTCAACGCCGCGGGCGAGGTGATCTACGTCGGCAAGGCGCGCAACCTGGCCAAGCGCGTCGGCAGCTATTTCAGCCGCGGCGCCGGCTCGCCCAAGACCCGCGCCATGGTGAGCCAGATCGCCAACATCGAGGTGACGGTCACCAACACCGAGAACGAGGCGTTGATCCTTGAGAACAATCTGATCAAGGAGTTGCGGCCGCGCTACAACGTGCTGTTGCGTGACGACAAGAGTTATCCTTATATCTATATTTCCGCCGACGGCTTTCCGCGCATGTCGTTCCATCGCGGTGCCAAGCGTGGCAAGGGGCGTTACTTCGGCCCCTTTCCCAGCGCCGGGGCGGTGCGCGAAACCTTGAACCTGTTGCAGAAGGTGTTCCGTGTGCGCCAGTGCGAGGACAGCTTTTTCCGCAATCGTTCGCGCCCCTGCCTGCAATACCAGATCAAACGCTGCACCGCGCCCTGTGTCGGTTACGTCAGCGAGGCGGACTATGCCGAGGACGTGCGCCATGCCGAGATGTTTCTCGAGGGCAGGGACAGTCAGGTGATTGACGAGCTGGTCAGCGAGATGGAGCGCGCCAGTGCCGCGCTGGCATTTGAAAAGGCGGCGGCATTGCGCGATCAGATCGCCACGCTGCGGCGCATACAGCAAAAGCAGTATGTCAGCGGCGCCGGCGGCGACCTGGATATCATCGTCAGCGATGTCAAAAATGGGGTGGGCTGCGTGCAGGTATTTTTCATCCGCGGCGGCCATCACCTGGGCAACAAGACCTTCTTCCCCAAGCATACTCGGGAGTCTGATCCGGCCGAAGTGCTGGGCGCCTTCCTGCCCCAGTATTATCTGGGCAAGCCGGTGCCCGCCGAAGTCTTGGTCAATCAGGCCCTGGAGGAACAGCAATGGCTGGAGTCGGTGCTGGGCGAGCAGGCCGGGCGCAAGGTCTCTATCAGCCACAACCTGCGCGGCGATCGGGCGCGCTGGCTGGAGATGGCCGAGGCCAATCTGCAGCAGGCCCTGGCGCGGCAACTGGTGAACAAAACCGGTCTGCGCCAGCGCTACGAGGCCTTGCAGGATGCCCTGGGCTTGGACGATCTGCCCAACCGCTTGGAGTGCTTCGACATCAGCCATACTCAGGGTGAGGCGACGGTGGCCTCCTGTGTGGTGTTCGATCACGACGGGCCGCGCAAGAGCGATTATCGCCGTTTTAACATCGAGGGCATCACACCCGGCGATGACTACGGCGCCATGCACCAGGCCTTAACAAGACGCTACACGCGCCTGAAAAAGGGGGAGGGCAAGCTGCCCGATATCCTGTTTATCGACGGTGGCAAGGGGCAGTTATCGCAGGCGCGCGCGGTGCTGGATGAGCTGCAGGTGGCGGATGTCGCCCTGGTGGGCATCGCCAAGGGGCCGGAGCGCAGACCCGGGCTGGAGACGCTGTTCTTGTCCGGGCGTGGCGAGCCGATTATACTGCCCGCGGACTCGCCGGCCCTGCATTTGATCCAACAGATTCGCGACGAGGCGCATCGCTTTGCCATCACCGGCCATCGCCAGCGTCGCGCCAAGGCGCGTAGCACGTCGCCCTTGGAAGGCGTGCCCGGTGTCGGTGCCAAACGGCGCCGCGATCTGCTTAACCAGTTTGGCGGCTGGCAGGAGGTGGCGCGTGCCGGGGTGGACGATCTGGCCCGGGTGAAGGGGGTCAGCCGGGCGCTGGCGCAACGCATCTACGACGCCTTTCATCAGGACTAATGGATTTATGACCAGCATACCGACCCTACTGACCTATCTCAGGATCGCATTGATCCCGGTGTTCGTTCTGGTGTTCTTCCTGCCCTATGACTGGGTCAATATCGCCGTGACCGCCATCTTCGGCGTGGCCGCCGTCACCGACTGGCTGGATGGCTATCTGGCGCGCAAGCTGGGACAGATGTCGCGCTTCGGCGCCTTTCTCGATCCGGTCGCCGACAAGCTCATCGTCGGCGTGGCCCTGGTGCTGTTGGTGCAGGCCCACCCGACCTTCCTCATGACCGTAGCGGCGGCGGTGATTATCGGTCGCGAGATCACCGTCTCGGCCTTGCGCGAGTGGATGGCCGAGATCGGCGAGCGCGCCCAGGTGGCCGTTTCCAATCTGGGTAAGTGGAAGACCACGGCGCAGATGACGGCCCTGTTCATGCTGCTGTATCGCGATCCGCTGCTGGGTATCCCCATGTACTCGCTGGGCATGGTGTTTCTCTACATCGCCGTGGCCTTGACCCTATGGTCGATGGTTCTGTATTTAAAGGCCGCGTGGCCGGTATTGAGCAGAGAAGAATAAGGGCGATTTGGCTCATGGCGCAATGTCTCCGTGCCGTTCCACGGGTGCCCGAATGCTTGCGAATAAAAAGTAAAAACAGTGAGATAGAAGCTTGACAGGCGGACGGAAAACGTTAAAATAGCGCTCACTTTTTGTGAAGCAAGCGGGAATAGCTCAGTTGGTAGAGCACAACCTTGCCAAGGTTGGGGTCGCGAGTTCGAGTCTCGTTTCCCGCTCCAAATCTCGAACCTCGGATACACTCCCCGGGGTTTTTTTGTAGCGAATTAATCCGCTATACTCGATTTCCGATGGCTGGGTGGCAGAGTGGCTATGCAGCGGCCTGCAAAGCCGTGGACGGCGGTTCGATTCCGCCCTCAGCCTCCATTGTTCTAGTAGTTGTAACAAGCAAGTCACCTATAGCCCGGGTGGCGAAATTGGTAGACGCAAGGGACTTAAATATCTGAGCACCCAGGCTGGAAACACCTGGCGTGAATGGAGTCAAATTCGGGGAAACCTCAGCGCATCCGGCGGTGGCAATCCCGAGCTAAGTCCTGGTTCTGTTTTTGCTTCGATACGTCGGAGTAAGGGCATGGCAGTTGGGGCAGAGAAGACGCAGGTTTTCTAATCTATTGTCTTTGTTGTTGCCATTGACATGGTCAAGCTCAAGGGGGATCGGCGTGTTTTAGCCGACGGGTGTTGTTGCAGAGGCTGCAACGGTGCTCGAACATGCCCTCTTTTAAAAGTCTTCTTTTCAATGTGCAAGATTGAATATGGACTTTGTTGGACAGGCAATCACCGCTTGATGTTTTACGCGGCAGAGCTTGTCCTGTGTTCCAGGCTTGGCCTTTGAAATGGGATGTACCTAATTGGAAATGATTGATGGCCGCTTTCCTTAGAACATCATCGTTGCCCCCATTGCCAAGACCAGGAAAAGTGTAGAGACTTGACGGCTCCCGCCTACGTCATGCTTGCATGATACGGTGAAGAGAAAGTCCAGACCACAAATGCGTTTTCAATGAAAATGCAGCAGCGAAAGCTGTAGTGGGTAAGAAAATCCCTCGACTGGAGACGGTCGTGCCGGTTCGATTCCGGCCCCGGGCACCATCTCGTGATTCCCGCTTTCTTCTTTTCTTGCTCAAGCTCATAGATTAAAGTGAGGTGACGGTTATCGGTCATCAAAAGGATTCTGGATGAATTTCTTAAGGACGCTGTGTTTCCTCATTGCAATGCTTTCAACGCTGTCGGCGTTGGGTCAGGGCGAAAGCGTCATTCACCACGATCTGGATGTCCGTCTGCACCCCGGCGATCATCGGCTAGACGTCACTGACCGGATTCGTTTTACGGCAGGTGAGTCGCTGGTGTTTTATCTCAACGCGGCGCTGACCCTGGAAGCGCCGCCGGACAACGTGGAACTCGTCTCCCAAGAGACAAACGGCGCGGTACCGGCAAAGGCCTACCGGATTTCAGCGGCGCCGGATCAAACCACCTTGACTCTGCGCTATTCCGGCCTCATCGATCACGGTCTGAGCGAGGAGGCCACCGAATACGCCGGGAGTTTTCCTCAGAGCGCCGGGGTGATTGCCGATGAGGGTGTGTTCCTGGCCGGCTCGTCGCTCTGGTATCCGCATGTGGAAGGCCGTTATGTCTCATTTACCCTGAATACTGTTGTGCCGGCGCGATGGCAAACGGTCAGTCAGGGCGCGCGGCAGCTGGCGGACGACGGGCGGGTCAGCTGGCGGGAGCGCCATGCGCAGGAAGAGATCTATCTCATCGCCGCGCCGTTTCATGTCTATTCAAGGCCGGCCGGGCGGGTGCAGGCCATGGCCTTTTTGCGCGCCGAAGATACCGCCCTGGCCGACCGCTATCTCGAGGTGACGGCGCAATATCTGGCAATGTATAACCGCCTGCTGGGCCCATATCCCTATACGAAGTTCGCGCTGGTGGAGAATTTTTGGGAGACCGGCTACGGCATGCCTTCGTTCACCTTGCTGGGACCGACGGTCATCCGCCTGCCGTTTATCCTGCACTCGTCCTATCCACACGAGATAGTGCACAACTGGTGGGGCAACAGTGTCTATGTGGATTATCGCCAGGGCAATTGGGCGGAGGGCTTGACCTCCTATCTGGCCGACCATCTGATTCAGCAGCAGCGCGGGACGGCCCTCATCTTTCGCCGCAATCTGTTGCAGCACTATGCCGACTTCGTCTCCGAGGGGCGCGATTTTCCCCTGGCCGAGTTCACCGCCCGGCACAGTTCCAGCAGCGAGGCCGTCGGTTACGGCAAGACTCAGATGCTGTTTCACATGTTGCGCCAGCGCCTGGGCGATGAGGCCTTTGTCCGCGGCCTGCGCCGCTTCTATCGCCAGTATCAGTTCAAGCAGGCCGGCTTCGCTGAGCTGGCCGAGGTGTTTCAGGGGCTCGACGAGGCCGATTTGAGCGGATTTTTCGAGCAGTGGGTGCAGCGCACCGGGGCGCCCGAGCTACAAGTAAAAACGGTGGAGACGGCCGAGCAGGACGACGGCTGGCGCCTGACCGTGGTGTTGCAGCAGCAACAGCCGGGGGCCGCCTATCGCATGTCCGTGCCCTTGGCGGTGACGCTGAAGGGCGTCGAGCAGGCCGTTCAAACCCGCGTCGAGATGAAACAGAAACAGCAGGCCTTTTCCCTAAGGTTGGATGCCAAACCGATGCGGCTGGATGTGGACCCGCAGTTTGATCTGTTTCGCCGCCTGAGTCGGGCCGAGATCCCGCCGGCCCTGTCCCAGGCCTTCGGCGCCGAGCGGGTGTTGTTGGTGTTGCCGGCCGCGGCCGCCGCCGAGACGCGCGCCGCCTATGAAACCCTGGCGGCGTCTTGGCGCCAAGGTCAATCCGCCGAGGTGGACGTGCGTTATGACGACACCTTGATCAGCTTACCGGACGACCGCACGGTGTGGTTGTTGGGGGGCGCCAATCGCTTTGCCCCGGTGCTGGTGGCGGCCTTGGCCGAACAGGGTGTGGAACAGCGCGACGGGCAGGTTGTTCTGAATCAGCGTCATTTTGACCCGGCCCGCGACGCTGTGGTGTTGGCCGCCCGGCGCGCCGGTGACAATGCCCATGCCTTGGTCTGGCTGGCAGCGGATCGGGCCGCGGCGCTGCCGGGCCTGGCGCGCAAGCTGCCCCATTATCGTAAATACAGCTATCTGGTCTTCAGCGGCGACGAACCCACCAATGAGCTCAAGGGCCAATGGCCGGTGATCGCCTCGCCCATGACAGTGCGCTTGGCGGAACAGCCGATTCCAATGGCGCAATTGGAGTCGCGCCAGGCCCTGGCACAGTTGCCGACGGCGTCCCGGTGACGTAATCGAAGTGGCCACGGGGGCCCGAGTCGCAACGCAAATGATGACTCCGGATTTGAATCTATTGACTAAGTTATTGATCAAAAAAGATATCTCGCGTTATCCACAAAAGCTGTGGATAACTTTGTGGATGAGTTGCCCGGAAGGGCGTGCAAGCTTGATAAAATCGGGCTCCATGACAAATTGATTAAAAAATAGCCACCTTGTAAGCTATTGATTATTCGAGGCTAAAAGTGGGTCAAACGAAGCGGCGCGATGATCAGAAGAGGTCTATTGTCACACAAACCCATCTGATGCCAGCTTGTGAGTAACTCGGGGCTTTAAGTGTAAATTACCATTAGAATGCTATATTAAACATTAAGAATAGCTCTCAACATATTGTTATTTAGTGAAACGTTTTGCCATAACAATTTTTAGCAAGAATCGCCGGTTGATTTTGCTAAGGTAAGGGCTTCGCAACGTCTTATTAGTTAAACACGCAGTTCCGATGACTTACTCGACCAACATGTTTTCTCTGGTACCGATACAACTCAATTGGGGGTTTTTCTATTGATTAGTAATCCATTCCTGGCAATTCGTGCGTATGGGCCGCGCTGGGCATTGCTGGCGACGCTGTTGTTCGGTACGGCAGTGACGGCGGACGATTGTGTCCCCGTCGGCAGCGTTCTAATGCCCGCCAGCGGAAAGCAGATCAGCGTGGTTGATTTGATTAAGTCCAGCGCCAAGCGCCGCATCGTGTTGCTGGGCGAGCATCATGACAACATGGAACACCACCGCTGGCAGTTGCAGATGATTACCGGATTGCACAGCCTGGATCCCCAGATGGTGCTGGGCTTCGAGATGTTTCCGCGCCAGGTTCAGGGCGTGCTCGACGAATGGGTTGCCGGGACGCTGAGCGAGGAGGCGTTTCTGCAAAGGGTGAACTGGGATGAGTACTGGAGTTTCGATCCCCAGCTCTATCTTCCCCTGTTTCATTTTGCCCGCATGAACAGCATCCCCATATACGCGCTGAATGTGGATCGGACCTTGATCCGTGAAGTGGGCAGGCAAGGTTGGGGTAACGTCAGCGAAGAGCGCAAAGAAGGGGTCTCGGAGCCGGCCGCCGCCAGTGAAGGCTATCGTCAATTACTGGCCAACGTCTTCATGCAGCATGGCGAGAATCACGCCGAGGGCAGTGACAAAGAATTGGTGCAGAAGGCGATGGCCATGCCCGGCTTTGCGCGTTTTGTTGAGAGCCAGCAGGTGTGGGACAGGGCCATGGCACAGGCCATTGCCGAAGGCGCGCGCGCAAATCCCGATGCGCAGTTCGTCGCCGTGCTGGGCAGTGGGCACATGATGTATGACTTCGGGGTGCCCGAGCAGTTGGCCGATTTGGGGATGCCCAAGCCCTACGTCTTGATTCCCTGGGATCCGGAATTCGAATGTGATTATATCCAGAAAAATTTTGCCGACGCGGTGATCGGCTTGAAGGCGTTTCGCTTTTCGGAACAACGGGGGCCCAACGACGGGCCGCGGCTGGGTGTTTACCTTGACGCGGGCGAAAACGGTGTGGTGATTAAAGATATCGTCCCCGATAGCGTGGCCGAGGGGCTGGGGCTGAAGCCCGGCGACCTGATCGTGGGTATGGCGGGCAGTAAAATTACCGAGGTCGAACAAGTCATCGATATCGTCAAGTCGACACACTTCGGCACGTGGCTGCCGTTGAAGGTGAAAAGGGCCGACGCGATGCTGGACCTGGTGGCTAAATTTCCACCCCAGGCGGAGCAGAGCGAATAGCCCCGTATTGAGCACCACAACGATGTTCCACGCATGAATACCCGCCGCCCGAACGGCTTCAGGATCAATTTCCATTGGCAGATCATCGCCCTGATTGCATCGGGCATTCTGTTGCTGGCGGTTATCGGCAGTCTGACGGCCGGGTTCATTATCAACAAACGCATCTCTGACCTGGTGTATGACCAGGCCATACAGATTACCCGCGGATTCGCCCATCGCAGTATTCTGCCGCTGCTCTCCGGGGCGGGTGATAGTGCCATTGATGACCTGGAAACCACACTTTCCCATTCCAATGTAAAGTCACTGGGAATCTACACCGCCGATGGTGAGCTGCTGATCGGCACCGACTCCGCCGCACAGAACGATCTGACTGGAGTGTTGCCGGTCGAGGCGGAGTCCTTTGAGCCGGTCCTGGCCGAGGAAACCGAGTCACTTTGGGTCTTCGTTGCCCCCGTCTATGACACCGATGTGCTCGATGACGGCACGGGCACTATCGATACGTTGTTCAATCAGACGCCCAGGTTGTTGGGCTTCGTCAGCGTTACCATCGACCGCAGCAGTCTGTTCAAAATCCAACAGGAGCTGTTGCTGGATAACCTGTTTATATCCATTGCCATCGCTTTAGTGGTGCTGTTGGTTGCGGTGCTGATTACCGGGCGCGTGGTCGAGCCTCTGTATCAGTTTATTTCCTTGATGAAGAAAGCGGAGAAGGGCGATAACAGCGTCAGGGCCGAGTTGGCCGGCCCGGTCGAGATCGAAAACATGTCGCGCGCCTTCAATACAATGATGCAGGCGCTGGAGCAGCGGCGGGAATATGCGGAACAGCAGCATACTTCGCTGCTCCAGGAGATCGATGAACGGGTCAGCGCAGAGCAGGCCCTGAGAAAAAGTGAGCAAAGTCTCAAAACCCTGCTGGCCCAACATGAGGCCGTGGTGGCGACCATTCCGGGCATTATTGTCGAGGTCGACCCGCAAGGCAATCCCATTTGGTGGAACCGGCGTGTGGAACAGGTTACCGGTTACAGCAAGGCTCAGATCGCGGAGATGAACGCCGCGGATTTTGTGCCGGAAACATTCAGTGCCGCGCTGCGGGATTCTATCCAAGCCTGTATTCGCGACGGCAAGGGGGAATTGCATACCGAGATCCTTATCCCCGGCGGCAGCGTGCCTTATCAGTTCAACAGCGTTCGTATCGATCATCCATCGCGAGATCCAAACAAGGCCACCGTGCTGGCAGTGGGAATGGATGAGAGTGAATCGGTCAATGCTCAAATAGCGCTCAAGGAGGCCCGTGATGCAGCGCTCGAATCGGCCCGGGTGAAAAGTGAATTCCTCGCCAATATGAGTCACGAAATCAGAACGCCCATGAACGGCATGTTCGGCATGCTGCAGCTATTGGCCGACAGTAATTTGGATTCAGAGCAGCGCAATTTCGCCGACATCGCGCTGCGATCCGCGGATCATTTGATGAGCATCATTAACGATGTGTTGGATTTCTCCAAGATAGAGGCGGGTAAGTTGTCGCTTAATGCCGCGCCATTTTCGCCCCGAGAGCTGATTGAAGATGTGGTGGAGTTATTTGCCACCAAGGCCCATGAAAAGGGGCTTCGCATATACGCAGATGTATCTTTTGACGTTCCACGCACCATTGTTTCCGATTCACACCGATTGAAGCAGGTCGTGTATAACTTGGTCAGCAATGCCATAAAATTCACCGACAATGGACATGTGCTGGTGCGCGCCTCAGTGAGCGGGGCAGGGCACGAATCAGCCAGTCTGGTGATTGAGGTCATAGACACCGGTATCGGAATCGAGACTGACTCCAAGGAGAAGGCGTTTGAATCATTTGTTCAAGTGGATGGCTCCTCCACGCGTAAATACAGCGGTACAGGCCTGGGCCTGGCCATAGTCAATCAGTTGTGCGAATTGCTTGGCGGCGATGTGGAACTCGAGTCCGAGTTCGGCAAGGGAAGTCGTTTCTCCGTGTCACTGCCGTTGGCGAAGCTGAATCCCGGCGATATGGTTGACGACGCCGGTGAGGCGCTGCCCGAGGACCTAACGGTTACCTACCTGGTCGGTGACAGAATTCAATCATCCATTTTTAAGAGCTATTGCGATCATTTAGGTAATCCTTATCGTTGGATGGCGGGGCGGGACTATTTGGAATTCAAACCGCTCCCAGGGAGACATCAATTTTTCGTCGATGCCGAAGCCCTTCCCGAAGTGTGTGCGTCGAACCTATGGGCATCAATTTCCAGGCATCCGGTTCATGTGTTGGTGAACCACATGGACTCCCATAGCGTCGACGAATATATTCAACGCTTCGATAACGCGTCAAAGGTAATGATACCGTTACGTTTCAAGTGCTTTGTTGAACTACTCACCCTAAGCGCGAATACCCATGAGACAGTCCTTGCCGGGGCGGCGGAACAGCAGCATAGTGAAAATGACAGGCGTATCTTGGTTGTCGAAGACAATGAGATCAATCAGCGCGTTATTGTCACGATGCTAAACAAACTTGGATATGAGGCGGTACTCGCTAATGACGGTCAGCAGGCTCTCGATTTGTTGCATGCGAACCCGTCTATTGAACTGATCTTCATGGATTGCCAGATGCCGGTGATGGACGGCTATGAGGCATCACGCCAAATCCGACGAGACGAAAGCGATAACACGCACGTCAATATTATAGCGATGACGGGTAATGCCATGGAGGGGGACAGAGAGAAATGTATTGATGCGGGTATGGACGACTATGTCGCCAAGCCTATCCGTCTATCTACGTTGAAGAAAACCTTGAATAATTGGCTGTCTTCCTAAAAGCCCGCTAAGCGCCGCTGCATTCGTGAGTGATTTCGCTTGAACCGTCTTCGTGAAAGGTTTCGATGCGGGTGGTAAATCCCCATAGCCTAACCAGGTGTTTTAATACCTCTTCGGTTTCGTCGCCCAGCGGCCGGCGGTTGTAAGGTTCATATTTCAAGGTCAACGAACGGTCACCGCGTCGGTCCACCTTGTAGACCTGCAGATTCGGTTCGCGACTGCCGAGATTGTATTGGTCGGAAAGCGTACGTCTGATGTGACGATAACCTTTTTCGTCATGAATAGCCGATACATTCAAGCTGGACTCGCGATCGTCGTCGAGAATGGAAAACAGCTTAAGATCGCGGATCACCTTGGGGGACAGGTATTGAGCGATGAAACTCTCGTCTTTAAAGTTGCGCATGGCGAAGTCCAGCACCTTGAGCCAATCACCGCCGGCGATGTCCGGAAACCAGTAGCGATCTTCGTCGGTGGGTTCTTCGCAGATACGTCTCAGATCCTGGTACATGTTGAACCCCAGTGTATAGGGGTTGAGTCCGCTGTAGTACGGACTGTCAAAGGGAGGCTGGTATATCACGTTGGTATGGGACTGTAGGAACTCTATCATAAAACCGTCATTCACCAACCCCTCGTCGTACAGTTTGTTCAAGAGTGTGTAGTGCCAGAACGTAGCCCAGCCTTCGTTCATCACCTGGGTTTGACGCTGTGGATAGAAGTATTGTGCGACCTTTCTGACGATGCGTACGATCTCGCGCTGCCAGGTTTCGAGGATGGGCGAATTCTTTTCTATAAAGTAGAGCAGATTTTCCTGAGGCTCGGGCGGCCAAATCGGCTCTTGCTGTGCCTGTGCATCTTTATCCGCGATGGGCAGCGTCCGCCATAGATCATTGACTTGGGACTGGAGATATTCCTCACGTTCCCGTTGGCGGGCCTCCTCATTGCGTAGAGAAATGCGCTTCGGGCGTTTATAGCGATCCACGCCGTAGTTCATGAGCGCATGGCAGGAATCAATTAATTGCTCCACTTCGTCGGTACCGTAACGTTGTTCGCATTTGAGCACATAGCTCTTGGCGAACAGCAGATAGTCGATAATGGAATCCGCGACCGTCCAGGTTTTGAACAAATAGTTGTTCTTGAAAAACGAATTGTGGCCGTAAGAGGCATGGGCGATCACCAGCGCTTGCATAGGCATGGTGTTTTCTTCCATGAGGTAGGCTATACAAGGGCTGGAATTGATCACGATTTCGTAGGCCAACCCCATGTGGCCCCGCTTGTAGCGTTGTTCCACGCTGAGGAACTGTTTGCCGAAGGACCAGTGATGGTAGCCCACCGGCATGCCGATCGTGGAGTAGGCATCCATCATCTGTTCTGCGGAGATGACCTCGATTTGGTTGGGATAGGTGTCGAGGCCGAAATCGGCGGCGATACGGGAGATTTCGCGGTCGTAATCCTTGAGCAGGTCAAAGGTCCATTCGGATGTTGCGGATATATGTTTTCCCATTACTGCTGCTTCTCGAATAGTTTGCGGAATACTGGATATATTTCCCCGACTTCAACCAGCTTTTGCATAGCGAAGTTGGGACACGTCTCGGATACCTTCTCGTATTCTCGCCATAGGTTGCCGATGGGCGTGTCTGCATTGATCTCGATATAGGCGTAGTACTGCAGGTACGGCATGATGGATTCGATCAGAAGATTCCGACAGGTGGGCGAATCATCGGTCCAGTTGTCACCATCGGAGGCTTGGGCGGCGTAAATGTTCCACTCGGTTGTCGGATAGCGATCCTGAATGATTTCCCGCATCAGTTTCAAGGCGCTCGACACCACCGTACCCCCGGTTTCACGGGAATAGAAGAATTCTTCCTCGTCCACTTCCTTGGCTATGGTGTGGTGGCGGATGAAGACCAGCTCGATATACTCGTATGACCGCGTCAGAAACAGGTAGAGCAGGGTGAAGAAGCGCTTGGCAACATCCTTTTCGAATTCACCCATGGAACCGGACACATCCATCAGACAGAACATCACCGCCTGCGTGGTCGGGACCGGTTCGTCGATGCGGTTGTTATATCTAAGGTCAAAGGTGTCGATGTAGGGAATGCGCTTAACCTTGCCTTTCAGGCTGAGGATTTCCTCCTCCAGTATGGTGATGCGTTTTTCGTCCGGTGTGGGAGACGCCTTTTCATCGGCGATCTGCTCGTTTATTTCCCTGATCTGGCTGTTATATGGGCCGGCGAGGGCGATCCTGCGTGCCAGAGCACCCTTCATGGAGCGAACCACATTGATATTGGAGGGGTTGCCGGTGGTGGTATAGCCGGCGCGGACCTTCTTGAATTGAATGTCCTTGGCCAGCTGGGTCTTGATCATGTTGGGCAGCTCAAGGTCTTCGAAAAACAGGTCCATGAACTCTTCGCGCGAGAGGGTAAAGGTAAAGTCATCCTCACCCTCGCCCGAGCTGCTGGCGTCTTTTCCACCACCCTGGCCGGCCCCCCCTTTGGGGCGCGGAATTTCATCGCCGGTGACAAACTCCTTGTTGCCGGGGAAGACAGTGTCACGCTTACCGCCGCGGCCGATGCCGAAGGTGGGTTCCGAGATGTCGCGGGAAGGGATGTTGACATTCTCACCGCGCTCCATGTCGGTGATGCTGCGTTTGGAGACGGCGTCTTCGACGGCCTTTTTCAGGTGCTTTTTATAGCGCCCGATAAATTTTTGCCGATTTACCGCGCTTTTATTCTTTCCATTGACACGTCTGTCGATAATCTGGCTCACAATACATCCACCTCAATTTGTGCACGCTGTCTGCCTGGCGGGAGCCCCTTGATCGCGGAGGTCCTCGTCGGCATTTATGACGACTTGCGCGTCCTCAGGTGCCATTCGCACAGTAGCCGCACCTGCTTCGGTGTATAGCCTTTCGATACCATCCGGTCGACGAACTCCTGATGCTTTTTATGTTCCTCGGTAGACGACTTGGCGCTGAAGGAGATCACCGGCAGAATATCTTCCGTGGTGGAAAACATTTTGGTCTCAATTACCGAGCGCATCTTTTCGTAGCTGGTCCAGGCCGGATTCTTACCGGCATTATTCGCCCGGGCGCGCAGGGTGAAATTGACGATCTCGTTGCGAAAATCCTTAGGATTACTGATGCCGGCCGGTTTCTCGATCTTCTCCAACTCATCATTAAGGGCCGCACGGTCAAGCATTTCGCCGGTGTCCGGGTCGCGGTACTCGGAATCCTGGATCCAATAATCCGCATATGTGACGTAACGGTCGAAGATGTTCTGACCAAACTCGGCATACGATTCGAGATAGGCCGTCTGCAATTCCTTGGTCAGTGATTCGGCGTAATTAGGTGCCAGGTAGCCCTTCAGGTACGACAGATACCTGTCCTTGACTTCAGGGGGGTACTGTTCCTGTTCCACCTGCTGCTCCAAAATATAGAGCAGATGCACCGGGTTGGCCGCCACCTCAGAGTGATCGTAGTTGAATACCTTGGACAGGATCTTAAAGGCGAAGCGGGTGGACAGACCCGTCATGCCTTCATCCGGGCCGGCTGCGTCTTTGTATTCCTGCAGCGACTTGGCCTTGGGGTCCACGTCCTTCAAATTCTCACCGTCGTAGATGCGCATCTTGGAATAGATACTGGAGTTCTCCGGCTCTTTTAGCCGGGTGAGTACGGCAAACTGGGCCATCATTTCCAGAGTGTCGGGTGCGCAGGGGGACTCGCGCAGCGAGCTGCTCTTCAACAGTTTCTGGTATATCTTCACCTCTTCGGAGACACGCAGGCAATACGGCACCTTGACTATATAGATGCGGTCGAGAAAGGCTTCGTTGTTTTTGTTGTTCTTGAACGACAGCCACTCGGATTCATTGGAGTGGGCCAGGATGACGCCGTTGAAGGGGATGGCGGGGAAACCCTCGGTGCCTTTGTAGTTGCCTTCCTGGGTAGCGGTGAGCAGCGGGTGCAGCACCTTGATGGGTGCCTTGAACATTTCCACGAATTCCAGCAAGCCCTGATTGGCCAGGCACAGACCGCCGGAGTAGCTGTAGGCGTCCGGGTCGTCCTGCGAGAACTGCTCAAGCTTGCGGATATCCACTTTACCGACCAGTGATGAGATATCCTGATTGTTTTCGTCGCCGGGCTCAGTTTTGGCCACAGCGATTTGTTGCAGCACGGACGGCTTCATACGCACTACCCTGAACTTGGACAGGTCGCCATTGAACTCATGCAGACGTTTGATCGCCCACGGTGACATGACGCCGGGCAGGTAGCGGCGATGAATACCGTAATCCTCCTCCAGGATGCGGCCGTCTTCTTCCGGTGAAAACAGTCCCAGCGGTGATTCGTTCACCGGTGATCCCTTGATGGCATAGAAAGGGACCTTCTCCATCAAGGATTTAAGTTTTTCCGCGAGCGAGGATTTGCCGCCGCCGACTGGGCCGAGCAGGTACAGAATCTGCTTTTTCTCTTCCAGGCCCTGGGCGGCATGCTTGTAGAACGAGACGATCTGTTCGATGGTCTCTTCCATGCCGTAAAATTCTTTGAAAGCGGGGTAGATCTTGATGACCTTGTTGGAGAACATCCGGCTCAGTCGGGTGTCTTTGCGCGTATCGACAAGTTCAGGTTCGCCAATTGCCATCAACATGCGTTCGGCTGCACTTGCGTAAACAGAGGGATCTGATTTGCACAGGTCCAGGTACTCCTGGAGGCTCATTTCTTCCTCTTTGGCGTCCTCGTACCGATCCCGGTATTGGTTTAGGATACTCATGCCGATTTACCTCGCTGCTTTAGTGATGTCCGTAATCAAATATATCCTTCATGGATCAGGTACAGCCCCCGCGGGACACAGCGGTCGTCGCTGAAAAACTATGTCCTCGGTATTTGGATATCCCTGCAGCCAATTGAGTCTAGATCAGTACAGGGAGTCTGTCGGGGTGGCTGCAGCTTTTAAAGATCCATTATATCTATCGGCACCGACAATGTAGTCGTTAGCCCTTCCATAACTAGAGTGTAAAACTCAGAATGAGTTCAATATCACATTAGCGATGTTGGAATATAAATTTCAAGTCCCGCCGCGAATTTTTTCCTGAAGAGATATTTACTGTTTTTCGAGATTACGCGGAAAAATGACAAATAACGCAGTTAAATTTTGGAAGATCAAATTAAGCTTTTGAATCTTAAATAGTATTATAGCGAACGGTGTGGTGTTTGACGGCTGCCGTTGCCAGCGCCGGATCACAACCCTGCTTGCGTCATTTTTGACGACGGCCGCTCATTCGCCGCAATATTTCTCATGCCACACGCGACGTTCTTCAATCAGGGCCTGTTTTTCCTCATCGGTGAGGATTTTGCTGGTTTCACCGCTTTGCAAGCGAATGCGTGCAGTGTTCGTCAATTTTTCCATGTCCGCGGCGACCTGCCGGCATTTTTCCGCATCCGCTTGAGGCGCTGTGACGGCCACGGCCCCCGGCGCCCGCGGGTCACTGGGGGCCGCGTCGGCCGCAGTCGCTGGGTTGGAGGTGGCTGGCTGGGTTTGGCTGGATCTGGATTGGGGGCTGGTCTCCACAACGGAGAAGTGTTGCTCGGGTGGCGGGGTATGGGCGTAGTGGGTGACGCCCGCCGCATCGGTCCATTTGTATACCGCGGCCAAGGCCGCATGGGGGCCCAGCAAGCCAGCCAACAGCACCGGGAGCAGTAAGGGCAGACAGCGTCGGATATTCATCATGAGATTCCTCGTACGGGTTAATAGCACTCTGCCGCAACCGCAATCATGGAGTCAATCGACGCGGGTCACATTTTGGCCAATTGTCCGTTCAGGGCCAGATTGATCCATTCAGTTTCAAAGTTGCGCCACAGCTGTTCTTGTTTCAGATTACTATGACTGACCGGAAACTCGCGCACTACCTTGGCGCAGCGGAGCCGGTCACTGATAGCACGTACCGTGGCGGCGGGCACGACAATATCCCGCAAACCGACGCCGATTAGGCAGGGTGCCTGCACGCGGTCGGCGAAATTGGCGCAGTCGAAATAGGCCAGGCTGTTCATCACCGTTTCAATGAGCCGGGGATGACGCGCCAGATGGTCGTTGACCTCCTTGCCCGAACCCGCCTTCACCAGTTGTCGCCGGCCCGCCATCCAGCCCAGAGAGGGCACGCCGGCCGCGACGCAATCGGCGTCCTGACGCAGTGCGGCGCCCATCAGCGCCAGGGCACCGCCGAAGCTGTAGCCGTAGAACAGGGTGCGCGGCGGCTGTGGCAATAGGCGCCGCGCCACATCCACGGCGCGATAGTAATCGCACATGGCGCCGCGTAGGATTGATGTTCGAGCTGACTCGATACCGGTCAGAATCCAACCCTCGGCATGAATTGAGCCCCCCACTTTGGAGCGGCCGAAGCCGCGAATGTCAAAGCCGAACACATCTAGGCCGCGCTCGGCCCACGGCCGTGCGATGTCGTATTGACCGTTGTAACCATGGGTATAGACCACCAGCGGCCTGGGTTTGGCGCTGTTTTGGTGCAACAAATAGCCGCGAATGGGGCATGCCGCCCAGGATTGGAAACACAGGCTGTCCAGTTGCAGCCCGTTGCCGAGGGATTGCGATCGTTCAACCTGGATTTCAAATGGGATGGTGGCCAGCGTATTGAGCGTGTCGAGCCAGAAGTCGTCAAAATCGGCGGGGCGTTGGAGGGTGTCCGCGGCCGGCGTGTCATCGTCGTAGGGGGTGTCCATCAAATCTTCCGCAACATCAGGCATAGGCCTTGCATAAGCGTTTAAGTGCTGCAATCCACTTTGTGTTACGACAATATCATGTAATCGAGGGACGGCGTTTTCCAGTGGCCCATTTAGATACACTCGCGAACCTTATCTGGTCGGCCGCGCCGCGCGCCTTTGTCGCCGACTGGCGTAAACGGGCGCAGCCAGTCACCCTAGCGGCGAACCAAATGATCACCCGGCAATATCATCCTGCCGCTGACTTCTATTTTTTGCTGGACGGTGAAGTTGAGCATACCATCCAACTTCAAGGGCGCGATGAACACTTCAAGGTCGGTGATCTGTCGTTGCGATACTTTCCGCTCGGCTGGTCCGGTTTTTCTTTGCCGCAGCGCTATGCCACTTCCGCCCGAGCCATTACCGACTGTCAGTTGCTGCGCTGGTCCAGCGAGGATCTACAACACCTGTTTTCCCGCGCCCCGTGCCAAGCGCGCCAGTTGTATCACTATGTGCTGTCGAGTGTGCTCAACCTGCTCGCCGATGCCCGGCAACAGCTACGCCGAACACCGTCGGTGACCGACTTGCTGCTCGAGGCCCTGAGCCAAAACCGCGCCGACAATGGCCCGGACGAAGGTCGCGAGGCCGCCGTGTCCGAGATATTGGGCCACTCGCTGTTTTTCGAGGTCTTTCCCGAAGCCTATCTCGACCGACTGGGTGACCTGGTCGAGCTGCGTCGTTTCCGCAAGGACGAATACATCTATCAACAGGGCGCGCCAGGGCACTATTTGATGATGCTGATGGACGGGTCGGTGGCATCCAGTTTTAGCGCCGCCGACGGGTCGGATGAAATCTATCTGCGCTCCTATACCACGCCGGGACAAATTATCGCCCATCCCGACTTGTCGCTCTCCGGCCGCCATGAGGAGACAGCGCTCGCGCTCAGCGACGGCAGTCTTGCCTTGATCAACAGCGCTGCGCTGGAGGACTTGGCCGAGACGCAGCCCGAGTTCGGCGAGCTGTTGGCGCAGCGCTTGTTATGGCTAGTCAGCGCGCGCTTGCGTACCCTGCGTATTCAGCTCATCGCCCAACGGTATCAACAGGAGGAAATCGCCGTGCAGAACCTGTTGGCCCAGGTCAGTCCGCAGCTGGGGATCGCGTCCAAGCTATACAAGTTGCCGCACCTGCTGGCCAACCGCATCACCCATGCCGAGGCCTTCGATTGTCTGGAGTCCGTCAAACGCCACGGTTCACGCTTGGAACGCACGCTAGCCGGCGTCTGCGTCGATCTCCTCAGCGAGCTATGGCGCGAATTGCGTTTTTATCAGGGCCTGCAACAGGTCTATCAAGCAGTCACCCAGGCACCCTTGGACGAGGACACGCGCAGCGTCAGGCAGCGTTGCAGCCACAGCTTTCAGCAGGCCTTCAGCGCCGCCCGCTATGTCATTCGCGGAGCGGAACACCTGCCCGACGCGCCCGGCCACATCTTCATACTCAATCATCTCATCAGCCACCCCTGTTACGCGCTGCCCAACGGCTTTGAGTTGGCGCTGGATACGCACTTCGTCAGCGCCATGATCCTCGATCCCAACTATGGCGACGGCGGCGTGCGTGTGGTCAGGCGTGGGCGTGGCGAAGAGCACGGACACCACGGCTATTACGATCGCCTTGGCCATATCTATGTCCACACCGGCGAGTCGCACGTGGTGGCGGCATCCGATCAGACACTGGCCATGCAACGTGCGGCGTTTAACGAACTGGCCAGCAGCTATCTGCAGCGCGGTATCAACCTGATCATCTGTCCGGAAGGCACCAGTCATTGGTCGCAGGATTCGCCGGCCCCGTTTCGCAAGGGCGCCTTCCATTTGGCCGCAGCGCTGGATCCCGAGCCTTTAATCGTTCCCATTGCCGTGGCCAATTTCGATAGACGGCTTAAGCACAGCGCCTTTGCCGCGGTGATCCATGAACCATTTCGTGTGTCGGAGCGCTGCATACCCCAGCACAAGCAGAGTCTGGCCAATTTCCTCGATGAGTTGCGCGACAGTTATCGCGCTTATGTGGCCAAGGCGGCGGCATTGGCTGAACAGGTCGCCGGCGATACGGTACACGACACCCGCCAGGACGGCGCACCACCTGCCGCCCAAACGGCGGTAAGAATACGTGGCTGTTGACGCCCCGATGATGAAAACGTTCTAATGTTGAACAACTTATGACCGTGCGGAAATCTAGATGGCCATCGACTTTAAGAACTACGATCCCGGCAAGGGATACGACGAACTGATCTCAAGCAAAGGCCATCCGCGCCGTGCCGCCGGCTCTCTGTGCCGTTTCCTCGCCAATCTCGGCGATGAGGAGGTGACCGACCTGACCCAGGGCATCGATCTCGCCATTCGCGCCCTGGGCATCTCGTTTACCGTCTACAGCGAAGGCAGCAATATCGACCGCATGTGGCCGCTGGACCTGGTGCCGAGAATCATCAGCGCCAAGGAGTGGGCCAAGACCGAGGCCGGGCTGCAACAACGCCTGAAGGCCCTCAACATGTTCATCACCGATCTCTACAACGAGCAACAAGTAGTGAAGGATGGCGTGTTTCCACAAGAGGTATTGGACGGCGCCAAGAATTATCGCGCCCAGTGCGAGGGCATTACACCTCCCTACGGTGTCTGGGCCCATATTTGCGGCACCGACCTGGTGCGCGACGCCGACGGTAAACAGTACGTGTTGGAAGATAACCTGCGGGTACCGTCGGGGGTGTCCTACATGCTGGAAAACCGCCATGTCATGAAGCGGGTATTTCCAGAATTGTTCGAGGACTACGACATCCTGCCGGTGGACGATTACACCACGCAGCTGTATGACATGCTCGCTTCGCTCTCGCCGCGCAAGGAGGACACCCCGGAAGTGGTGGTGCTGACGCCCGGCATCTACAACTCCGCTTATTTCGAACACAGCTATCTGGCGCAGCAGATGGGCGCCGAGCTGGTGCAAGGCAGCGATCTGTTCGTGGACGAGCAGGACATGGTCTACATGCGCACCGTTTACGGCCCCAAGCGTATCGATGTTATCTATCGCCGTATCGACGACGATTTTCTCGATCCGGAGGTGTTCCGCAAGGATTCGGCGCTGGGCTGCAAGGGCCTGATGCGCGCCTGGGCCAAGGGTCATGTGGCCTTGGCCAATGCGCCCGGCGCCGGGGTGGCCGACGATAAGGTGGTGTATGCCTTTGTGCCCGACCTCATCCGTTACTACCTCAACGAGTCGCCCATCATCCCCAATGTGCCCACGTATCTTTGCATGTACGAGGATCAGCGCGAATATGTGCTCGAACACCTGGACGAACTGGTGGTCAAGCCGGCCAACGAATCCGGCGGCTACGGTCTGTTGGTCGGTCCCAAGGCCAGTAAGACCGAGTTGAAGAAGTTCGCCGGGCTGATCAAAAAAGACCCACGCAATTATATCGCCCAGCCTACCTTGAACATCTCCACAGTGCCCACCCTGTGCGACGGCGGGGTGGCGCCGCGCCATGTGGATCTGCGACCTTTCACGCTGCAGGGTGAAAAGAGCTATTCCACCACCGGCGGCTTGAGTCGGGTGGCCTTGCGTGAAGGATCGCTGGTGGTCAATTCCTCGCAGGGCGGTGGCAGCAAGGATACCTGGGTAGTGGATATGGGAGGCAAATAATGCTGTCGCGGGTGGCGGAAAATGTTTACTGGATGGCGCGCTATATCGAACGCGCCGAGGACACGGCGCGGCTGATCAACAGCATGACCAATCTGTTGCTGGACATGCCGCGCAATGCCGAAGTGGGCTGGTACGAACTCACCAAGGTCATTGGCGCGGAGGAGCAGTTCGACGAACTGCATCCCGACAAACAGGACGAGCGCACGGTGATGCACTTTCTCATCTGCGACACGCGCAATCTCAGCTCCATCGCCGCCTATATCAAAGCGGCGCGCGAGAACGGCCGGGTGACGCGCGACATCATTCCCAATGAGGTGTGGGAACAACTCAACGAGCTTTATCACTATACCCAGGAACGCGCCAAGTCCTCCATCGGACGGCGCAAGCGTGACGATTTTATGCGCGGCCTGATCCGCCGTTGCCAGACCATGACCGGCATTTTGATGGGCGTGCTGACCCATGACGCCGGCTACTATTTTCTGCGTCTGGGCCGCAACCTGGAACGTGCCGACATGAGCAGCCGTATCATCGATGTGGCGGCGGCCAACCTGTTGGTGGATCAAGAGACTCAGATTCCGGCCTATGCCACGGTGCGTTGGATCAATGTGCTGAAATCCCTGAATGCCTTTCAGGCCTATCGTCTGCAGGGGCATATCGGGGTGCGCGGACCCTATGTGCTTGACTATTTATTCCATGAGATCACCTTTCCCCGCTCCATGGCCCATTGCCTGGATGCGGTGGCCGAGTGCCTGAAGCACCTGCCCAATCCGCGCGTACCACGGCGTTATCTCAACAAGGCGAAAAAACACCTGGAAGATGTCAAGACCCCAAGGCTTAGCCGCAAGGCGTTGCACCAGTTCATCGACGATTTTCAGGTTGAATTGGGCTCACTCCACACGGCCATCGCCGACAGCTATTTTCGCTCCGAATAATGATGCCGGGTCGACCCTGCGCCTGTACCCGTAAGCATTAGATGAAGCGCTGTGCGGTGTATCTGGCGCTAAGCGCTGTGCTGTTCGCCGGCGGCGTACGGGCCGGTGAGGTGAGGGTGGCGGTGGCGGCCAACTTTCTCGCGACGCTGCAGGCCATCGAGCCTGTTTATGCCGAGCAAAGCGGCGATCGATTGATCATCAGCAGCGCCTCCAGCGGCAAACATTATGCCCAGATTATCCACGGGGCGCCCTACGATGTGTTCTTGGCCGCCGACCAGCACCATCTGGACAGATTGGCGCAGACGGGCAAGGTGGTGCCCGACAGCCGTTTTGTCTATGCGCGCGGCCGGTTGGTGTTGTGGAGCGCCGCGGCCCGGCCTGTCAACCGGGGCAGCCTCAGCGATGCGGCAGTGCAGCGCATCGCCGTCGCCAATCCGCGCACCGCACCCTACGGTTCGGCGGCGCGGGAGGCCCTTCAGTCGCTCGGCTTGTGGGCTTCACTGCAACATAAATTGGTGCGCGGCGAGAGCGTCGGCCAGGCGTTTCAGTTTGTCGCCAGCGCTAACGCCGAGCTGGGATTCGTGGCTCTGTCTCAGGTGCTGAGTCCCGCCAACCGTTTTAATCGCGAATACTACTGGCCAGTGCCGCAGCAACACTACCGGCCGCTGCGTCAAGGTGCGGCGTTGTTGCAATCCGGCAGGGACAATCCAGCGGCGCGCCGTTTTCTAAGATTTTTGCAGGGCGACGAGGCGCGCCGGGTGATGAAACGATATGGCTATTTATAATGGCCGGGCTTGATCTCGACCCGGTATGGCTAAGCCTGCAGCTGGCGGCAGTCACGACTGTTATCCTGTTGTTGCTGAGCACGCCGCTGGCCTGGTGGCTGACCCGTGCGCGCTCCAAATGGAGCGCGGCGGTTGAGGCGGTGGTGGCCTTACCCCTGGTGCTGCCGCCGACGGTGATCGGCTTCTATTTGCTATTGGTCCTCGGTGCGAATGGCGTCATCGGTGGCCCCTGGGCCGAACTCACCGGCTCGGCACTGACCTTTAGCTTCTCCGGTCTGGTGATCGCCTCGGTGATCTATTCATTGCCGTTTGTAGTGCAGCCGTTGCAAAACGCCTTTGCTGCCGTCGGCCGTCAACCCCTGGAAGTGGCCGGGTGTTTGGGTGCTTCACCACTGGATGCATTTGTCAGTGTCATGATACCGCTGGCCCTGCGTGGCTATGTCACCGCCGCGGTGCTTGGGTTTACCCATACCTTAGGGGAGTTCGGCGTGGTGCTCATGGTGGGCGGCAGTATCCCCGGCGAGACCCGTGTGTTGTCCATCGCCATCTACGAGCAGGTCGAGGTGCTGGACTATGCCAGTGCCCATACCTTGTCGGCCGGATTGCTGATCTTCACCTTCGTGGTGTTGTCCCTGGTGTATCTTATCAATCGCCGCTACCCCGGCCATGGCTAGGGAACTGAAGGCCCGATTTGGGCTCAACTACCCCGGTTTTAAACTCACGGCCGAACTTGATGCGCCGCTCCCCGGCGTCACCACCTTGTTCGGGCCCTCCGGCGCGGGCAAGTCCAGCGTGCTGCGCTGCCTGGCGGGACTGGAGCGCAGTGCCACAGGGTATGTGCAGTTGGGTGATCAGGTTTGGCAGGATGAACGCCGCAATATCTTTTTGCCTGTTCATCAAAGACGTCTGGCTTACGTGTTCCAGGAGCCGCGCCTGTTCAATCATCTCGGTGTGCGCGCCAACCTGGAATATGGCTACCGGCGCAGGCCGCCGGCACAACGGCGACTGGATTGGGACACGATCATCGATCTGCTTGCCTTGGGGCCGTTGTTGGCGCGCAGACCACAGCACCTTTCGTTGGGGGAACAGCAGCGCGTCGCCATCGGCCGTGCCTTGTTGGCCAGCCCTCAACTGCTGCTGATGGATGAACCGCTGGCCTCGCTGGATATGGCGCGCAAGCGGGAAGTGCTACCCTTTATCAAGCGGCTGCACGATGAACTGCAGATGCCGGTGGTCTATGTCAGCCATTCACTGCACGAGGTATTACAAATCACCGATACCCTGGTGCTGATGCAAAACGGCCGCAGCATCGCCAGCGGTCCGCTGGCGCAGCTCTGTTCCGAACTTACTTTAAGTCAATACCTGGGCGACATGTCCGGTTCGGTGCTGGAAACCCGCGTGGACGGGCACGAAATTGAATTCGGTTTGACGCGTCTGTCGTTTGCGGGCGGTCATCTGTATGTGCCGTTGCAGCCGAACAGCCCGGGGGAATCACTCAGGGTCCATGTGCTGGCGCGCAATGTGGGCATCGCTTTGCAACAGCCTCAGGCGACCACCAGTTTTCTGAATATCCTTCCGGCCACCGTTACGCAGATTGACACACCCGACATTTCCGGTCATGAGGTTCATTTCAAACTTGATATCGGCGTCCCCCTGCTGGCCAATATCAGCCGTAAGTCCCAGCACAGTCTCAGGCTGGAGCCGGGACAGCGCTGTTATGCCCTGATCAAGGCCGTCTCACTGGTCCAGAACGCGACCTTGACTAGCTGAATGCAGCGCTATACCGAGCCGTGTGGGTGAGATTTCAGTATTCACACGATTGCTCGATATGTATCATAAATACCGAATCAATCTAGCTGAAGGTCTACTGCAATGAATAAACCGCATGTCGATGATCAACCCCGCGACGCCTATCCTGTCTGGGACCGGACGGTCAGAATATTCCACTGGTTAAACGTGATTTGTGTGCTGGGTTTAATCGCTGTCGGCGTGGTCATTCTCAACAGCAAAATCCTCGGCGTCAGTTCGGACGGCAAGGTTCTGTTAAAGACGGTCCACGCCTATATCGGATATGTATTTGTACTTAACCTGATATGGCGACTGATCTGGATGTTTGTCGGCAATCGCTATGCGCGCTGGCGCGCCATCCGGCCCTGGGGTCGGGCCTATCGGCGCATGCTGGCGGACTATGTCCATGGGGTTAAGCAGGGCGATCCACCCCAATATCTGGGCCACAATCCACTGGCGCGGTTGATGGTGACATTTCTCTTTGTCTTGCTGGGTGCTCAGGCGACCACGGGGCTGGTGCTGGCCGGCACCGACCTGTATCTGCCGCCGTTCGGTCACGAGATCGCGGAGTGGGTGACCGGGGCAGGTGAAGATCACAGCAAGCTGGAAGGATTGGAACCGGGTTCGAAAGAAATGGTCGATGAGCAGGCGTATGAGGAAATGCGCGCCTTCCGTAAGCCGTTTATTACAGTCCATGAATACACATTCTACATTCTGTTGGCCGCCATATTCCTGCACATTGCCGCCGTGGTGGTAATGGAGTTTAGGGAGAGATCGGCCTTGGTGTCGGCCATGTTTACGGGGACCAAACTGTTTGCGAAAAAACCGCTTGACCTGGAGCAAGATAAATAAACGCGGCTCCCCCTCCGCCTGTCTGCGCCCCCTGCTGGCCAATATCAGTCGCAAGTCGCTGCACACGCTAAGCTTGGCGCCGGGGCAACACTGCCACGCCCTGATTACGGCCGTCGTACTGGCGCGCACCGGCGAGGCGTTCTAGAGTGGTATAAGAGCGTTTTTGTAACAGGTGCCGTTCGATGCTATCCAGGAGCTCGACGATGAAAACCGCCTTTGTGGTCATAGCCGTGGTGTTGTTGTCCGCCTGCAGCAGCACAGCGTCCCAGGACAGAATTTTTTCCATCACAGCCGAAGAGTTGGCACGCCTGCGCCTGGCCTATTATTCCGATTATTTCTCTTTCGTCGGTTGGGATGAAAAGGGCGCAGTGGCCTTCGCCATCGACACCAATCGCGGTCAGGACGGCGACAGCTGGCAGGCGGAACACTTCGTCGTGCTCTACGACCAGCAGTCCGGCTGGCGTAGCCTGCAGGGCAATGGTGCCTATGACAATGCCTCCCGTCGTCTGGAGCGTATTCCCGACTCGGCCTATTTTTCCTTCAGCGGTGACCAGGCCAGCGGCATGACTGTGAGCAGCGCTGCCAATCAACTGCAACTGAAGACCACGCCAATCAACACGGTGATCGCCACTGCGGCGGGATTGAGCCGTTATCGTCTGGGCGTGGCGGCCGCGACACTGGAATGGCAGGGCCGGCGCCTGGAGGGCCGGGTGATTCATGAATACCTGTATTTGCCGGCCTTCAACCGCCTGACGCGTCGCTATGCCGACGTGTTCGACGACTTCCATGGCATATATGCCGTTATCGATAAGCGCGGGGACTTTTATTTTCATAGCCAGGACAGCGATTTTCTTGCCGAACTGACCGGTCACGAGGAGGGCTTTGTGGTATTCAACGGCGAGGTGACGCCCTTGCTTGGATTTAAAGGGGGCGTCACGCGGCGGCAACAGGCGCTAGGATTTTACCGCTGGCCTAGCGCGTGGGCCGGCGCTTTCCAGGCGGCGGGCACTGACTACAATTTTGTCTTGACACTGAGCCATAGAAACAATATCGCCAATTGGGTGATCGGCGGCTTCGCCATGGGCATCGTCACGGGCGAACTGCAAGCAGGTAAGCGGCGCATCCCCTTATTCGGCTTGGGTGAGTTGATTATCTGATGCCGAAATCCATGATGTGGTTTATTTTGATAAATTGAACCATATGCCTGCGCGCGAAGGAAGCAATCAATGAGTATCAGAAACATCATGGCCACCGAGATAGTCACTGTGGAACTGGATGATACGCTGGCGGCAGTCAAGGAGATCTTTGACAATACCGGATTTCATCACCTGCTGGTGGCGGCCAATGGGAAATTGGCTGGGGTGGTGTCCGACAGGGATCTGCTCAAAGCCCTGAGCCCCAATATCGGCACTCTGGTCGAGACCGCGAGGGATGTCGCCACACTCAATAAGCGGGTGCATCAAATCATGTCCAGAGAGCTGGTAACCTTGCCCCCGGACGCCAGTATCTATGACGCCGTCCATTTTTTTAACGTGCACACGGTGTCATGTAATCCCGTGGTCGACGAGGCAAGGCGTCCCGTTGGAATTGTGAGCTGGCGCGATATATTCAAGGCGATTGAACGGTTGCAGCTAAAATCGACACCGCCAGCCTGAGCCGATGCTTTTGTACATTATTTAGCCGGGCGGAGACAATGATATATTCACCACTGTCTGGAGGGTTGGTATTGCCTTAATAGTTTGGCAATAATATCTATTCAAACTGGAATATAAAATCAGACAGCGGAGGGATGCGCGCATGAGCGGAACATCAAACCTGTATATCACCAAAACCGATCTCGCCGCCGATTATCGCGCGATTCGCGACGAAAGCGCGCGCATCTGTGCCTTGCTGCACACTGACGATTATCAAATACAGTCCATCGTCGAGACCAGTCCGCCGAAATGGCATATCGCCCATGTCAGCTGGTTTTTCGAAGCCTTCGTGCTGCCGGAGTTCCACAGTGCTTATCACCCTTTTCGTCCCGAATTCGCCTATCTGTTCAACTCCTATTACGAAACGGTCGGCAGCATGCATCCGCGCCCGGCACGGGGCATGTTGTCGCGTCCCACAGTGGAAGAGGTGTATCGCTATCGTGCCCATGTGGATGAACACATGCTCGAACTGATTGAGCGCGTCGAGGAGGCGCGTTGGCCCGAATTCGCATATCGCGTCACTTTAGGGTTGAATCATGAACAACAGCACCAGGAGCTGCTGTTGATGGATATTAAACATAATCTGTCGGTGAACCCGACGCGGCCGGCCTATTCGGACAGTCTGCAGGTATCCGAGCCGGCGTCCGTCCCCATGGTTTGGATCGACCGCCCGGGCGGCATTATGGACATCGGTCATGCTGGGGACGGCTTCGCCTACGACAACGAAACGCCCAGGCATCAGGTGCTGGTGCGCGATCACCGACTGGCCTCGCGGCCGGTCAGCAACGGCGAGTATCTCGCCTTCATCGAAGACGACGGCTATGCACGGCCTGAGCTTTGGTTGTCGGACGGCTGGTCGCTGCTCAAGCGCGAGGGTTGGCAGCAACCCTTGTATTGGGAACAGCGCGACGGGGTGTGGCTGCAATTCACCTTGGGCGGTATGCGCACACTGAACCCCGACGAACCGGTTTGTCATGTGAGTTTTTACGAGGCCGATGCCTATGCGCGCTGGGCCGGCAAGCGTCTACCCAGTGAGGCCGAGCTGGAATTGATGTTGGCGCAGCAGCCGGTGGCGGGTAACTTTCTCGATCACACCCGGCTGCAGCCTCAGCCCGGCGAGGGCCAGTGGTACGGCGATGTCTGGGAATGGAGCGCCAGCCCCTACGCGCCGTATCCGGGCTTCAAGCCCTTGGCCGGTTCCATGGGCGAATACAACGGCAAGTTCATGTGCAATCAGATGGTGCTGCGCGGCGGCTGTTGCCTGACACCGCCGGGCCACCTGCGCGCCAGTTATCGTAATTTTTTCTATCCCCATGACCGCTGGCCGGTGACCGGGGTGCGCCTGGCGGAGGATGCATAATGACGGAGCACGTCACGTTCCATGATCACTCGCCCAAGACCTTAAGCCTGTACGAGGCCGTAGTGCAGGGCCTGTCGCGGCCACACAAAATGATTCCGCCGAAGTTTTTTTATGATGATCGCGGCTCTGAATTATTCGACGCCATTTGCGCACAACCCGAGTATTATCTGCCGGCCGCCGAGCATCGCTTGCTGACCCGCTGTGCGGATGAGCTTGCCGACTTGGTCGGCGGCGGTCGGGTGGTGATCGAACCGGGTGCGGGCAGCCTGAAGAAGATCCGCTGGCTGCTCGATGCCCTGCAGCCCAGTGCCTATGTGCCCATGGATATCTCCCATACCTATCTGCAGTCCGCGGCGCGGCAGCTGGCGGCCGCGTTTCCCTGGCTGCCCATCCACGCCGCCTGTGTCGATTTCAGCCATTCCATGCCCTTGCCGCGGCAGGTGCCGGAGGGGCCTCGCTTGGTCTTCTTCCCCGGTTCCAGCCTGGGCAATTTTCATCCCCCCGAGGCGCGCGATTTTCTGGCCTTGATCCGCGACACAGTGGGGCAGGACGGCATGTTGTTGATCGGCGTGGATACCAAGAAGCCGGCCGCGGTGTTGGACGCCGCCTACAACGACGCCGCCGGCCTGACGGCGCAATTCAACCTTAACCTGTTGCACCGTATTCAGCGCGAACTGAAGGCCGACTGCGATCCCCAGGGGTTCAGACACCACGCCTTTTACAACAGCGCGGCGGGCCGGGTCGAGATGCATCTGGTGAGCGCGCAGTCGCAACGGCTGCGCATTAATGGTCATCGCTTTGATTTCGATGCCGGCGAATCGGTGCATACCGAGTGTTCGTACAAATACGCGCCCGCAGAATTTATCGGCCTGGCCGCCGACGCGGGATTCGTGCCGGTCAAGCATTGGCTGGCGCAAGATGACCTATTCGGCGTGTATTTATTGGCCTGCGGTTGAAGGCGCCGGTGGTGCGCCAGGCGTGTATTAAAATCCTCACAAGCGCCGTTGGATCCGCCCAGCATGGGCTATTCTTGAGCCTATGTCGCGGCGCTACTGGCAATTGGCGCCAAGCGGTCTATAACTAAAATGCTGTAGTCCACTGGCACAACAAAAACAGACAGGTTCCGAATTCAACCCCGGGTATCCCGTTATGCCATTCAATATAGAGGAGGATGTGGCGCCGCTGGCGCGGCAATCGGCGCTCAGCGCGTTACGTATTCCGGTCGAAAACGCACTCAGGGTGGAAATTCGTTTTTCCCTGCTCGACGCGCGCGACCGTTTCTATCCTCGCGAGTGGTACAAGATTCCCCTGTTGCCGTCACGGGATTCCGCCTGTTGTCACGAAATCAACCTGGCCGATATGGGCTTGGCTGACGGCGTCTATGAGTACGAGTTTATTCTCGACGGTAATGACGAGCGGCCGGTGGCCGACCCGTACGCCGAAGAGATCACCCGCTTCGGCGGTTATCGCGGCGTATTCCGCATCAAGGACGGACTGCGCTGGCAACCGCCTTTTTCCTGGCAGGATGAACTCAGCCCGGATTATCCCCTGCCGGCAAATAATCAACTGGTGATCTACGAAATGCCCTTGCGCTGGATGCACACCCCGCCGGGCGAGACGGGCAGTATGCGCCAGCTGGGACTGGGCACCTTCGACCGCGTGATCTTCGAGCATCTCGATAATCTGGCCGATTTGGGCATCAACGCCATTGAGCTGCTGCCGGTGCAGGATTCCGCCGACACCCTCAACTGGGGCTACGGCACGCGCTTTTTCTTCTGCCCGGACATCGACATGGGCACGCCGGTGGATATGAAATTTTTCATCAAGTGCTGTCACCAGCGAGGCATCCGGGTATTTCTGGATGTCGTCATGAACCATGCCCGTGAATGCCCTTTGGAACCCTTGGCCGAAAGTTGGTTTTTTCTCAACAGCCGTGACGAGGAGCCGGGCCGTGGCGAGGACTATGGCGCGCGGCTGTTCCGTTATCGCAGCCCGGGGGCGGACGGGCGTTACTGGGCGCGTGAATTTCATTTGCAAATGGCCGACTATTGGATCGGCCACTATCACATCGACGGCTTTCGCATCGACGAGTTTCGCGGCATTGATCACTGGGAGTTCATCCAGAGTTTTACCGAACATGCCTGGGCCAGCCACCACAATCTGTTCCCGCATCGGCCGTTCCTGGTGATCGCGGAAGACTCCTGGCGCCGCGCCGTGATCACCAAACCGACATCCACCAATCCCAACGGTCGCAAGGTGGTCGATGCGATGTGGAATTTCGCCTTCCGCGACGAACTGCGGCGCTTAATGCGGGATGACATTCATACCGAGTGGGGACAGCCGGCCCGGCGCGCACGGATCCAGGCGCTGATCGGAGGTTGGCGCACCTGGAATGATCTGGAAAGCAGTTTCAAAGCGGGGTTCGATGATCTGGCCCAGGCGGTCAACTACATCACCTCCCATGATGTGGAGAACGAGGGCGAACAGCGTTATTTCAATGCGGTGTTCGCCCGCCTGTTGCGTGAGCGTGGGCTCTCCGACGGCAATGTGGAGGCGGTGCGCTGGTTCGTCAACAACCTGAGTCATCAGGACGCGGCCATGCGCCAGGCCCATGAAGACGCCTTGCAGCAGATACGCAGCGCTTTCGTCCTGCTGTTAACGGCGGTGGGGATTCCCATGATCCTGGCCGGCGAGGAGTTCGGCGACTGCCACGACCTCGACCATAATGACTGGCGTCTGAAGATGTCGGACCCCATCGACTGGCACCGCGCCTATCAGCCGGGGCATCAGAGCCTGCGCGGCATGGTGCGGGCCTTGATAGAGCTGCGTCGCCGGCATCCGGCGCTGCAGCGTAACGAAGTGGATTTTTTCTATTTTCATCCCGGCATGGATGAGCGTTTCGGCGAACGGGTATTCGCCTACTGCCGTAGCGCAGGCCGGCCGCTCGGCAATCCCGATCAGGTCATGGTGATCGCCAACTGCAGTGCCCGCAACTACCCGGAATTTTATCTGCCCTGGCACTGGCGCCATCTCGGCAGTGCCGCCGAGGTCGCCGCGCCGCTCAGCGGGGCGGCGCCGGAAATTTATCCCCACGAGCGCCGCGCGCGGTTTTCGCTGGCGCCGTTTCAGGTCAGGGTGCTCGTGTCCTGATCCGGGCGCCCCAAGTATTCAACCCTTGCACGACGAAACAGAGGAGGCGATATGGTCAGTCTTGCCCTTGAAAACAAAACCATCGATTGTCCCTATTGCGGCGAATCCAATGTGATCATGGTGGACACCACCGCCGGGAGTCAGGAATACGTCGAAGATTGCGAAGTGTGTTGTCAGCCCATACTGATAAATGTCAATGTCAATAATGATGAGATTGTTAACCTGGATGTTGTGCGCGAAAACGACTAGCCGGAGGAACACCATGTCAAAAGTTCTAGTGCTTTATTACAGCATGTACGGCCACATCGAAACCATGGCCAAGGCCGTGGCCGAGGGGGCCGCTAAAGTGGGCGGTACCGAGGTGGACATCAAGCGCGTGCCCGAGTTGATTCCGGAAGACAAGGCGCGCCAGGCGGGCGTCAAGCTGGATCAGGACGCCCCCGTGGCCAGTGTCGACGACCTCACCGATTACGACGCCATTATCTTCGGCACGCCCACCCGCTTCGGCAACATGTGTGCCCAGATGCGTAATTTCCTCGATCAGACCGGTAAGCACTGGATGAACGGCAGCCTGATCGGCAAGGTGGCCAGTGTCTTCACCTCCACGGCGACTCAGCACGGCGGCCAGGAGACCACCATCACCTCGTTTCACACCACTTTGCTGCATCAAGGCATGATCATCGTCGGTGTGCCGTACTCCTGCCAGGAATTGATGAACATGAAGGAGATCAGCGGCGGTACACCCTACGGCGCCTCGACCCTGGCAGACAGCGACGGCAGCCGTCAGCCGTCAGAGAACGAGCTCACCATCGCCCGTTTTCAGGGCGAGCATGTGGCCAAGGTGGCGCAGAAGCAGGCGGCCTAAGGCAAGACACGGCAAAGGGGCGAATCCGACACCCGCTAATATGTCGAGCTGTGGTGCGTATGCGCTATAAAACCTTTGTGAATCCCTCGAATTGCGGCGCGCCCAGATAGATGTCCTTAGTCTGGCCGCCGGCGTTGGCATGCGCCTTTCTGAACTGCTCCGACTGGGTCCAGTTAATAAAATCCTGTTCCGATTCCCAGATGGAGTGCGAGGCGAACAGGGTGTATTCCTCTGTGCTCGATCCCTGCAATAGCTGAAAAGACTTAAAGCCGGGGACGGTGTCGAGATAGGTCTCGCGGTTTTTCCAGACGTCGATAAAATTCTGTTCGCGCCCGGGCGCGATCTTGAAGCGATTCATGGCGATGTACATAGGCGCTCTCCGTGTGCATGTCGTTGGTATTATGGTGTTCCAGTCTACCATCGATGCCGTCTTGCCGGCGCTTGACTCACCTCCTTGAAACGGTAACCATTCTGCTGGAATCCATAACAACCACAAGGAGCAAGCGGTGAGCAGTCAAGCCGGTATTTTAGCCCCCGTACCCAGACACGCCCGTTATCTGATGTTCAGTTTCGAATCCGACGCGAGCGCCGCCGCCGAGGCCTTGACGCCGCTGTTGGAGGTGGTGGACGGTGAAGACACTGTGGTTGGCTTGGGACCGTCCCTGGTGACGGCGCTGGATGCCGAGATCGCCGGCCTGCGACCGTTTCCCGCCATGGTCGGGTCGGGCTTTGATATCCCGTCCACGCAATACGCGTTATGGTTTTGGCTGCGCGGCAGTGATCGGGGCGAACTGTATCACCGCTCACGCGTCATCGAACACGCCCTGGCCATGGACTTTCAACTGCAAGAGGTGCTCGATACCTTCCTGCATCGCGATTGCCGTGATCTGACCGGCTATGTGGACGGCACTGAAAACCCCCAGGGCGAGGCGGCCGTCGCCGCCGCGATTGTACGCGATCAGGGCGCGGGCCTGGACGGCGCCAGCTTCGTCGTGGTGCAGCAGTGGCTGCACAATCTGGAGATCTTCGAGGCCATGAGTCCGCTTGAACAGGATATGTCTGTCGGTCGGCGCAAACGCGACAACGAAGAGTTGACCGAAGCCCCCGAGTCCTCCCACGTCAAACGTACCGCCCAGGAGAGTTTCGCTCCGGAGGCCTTCATGGTCAGGCGCTCCATGCCCTGGACCGAGGGCAACGACGCCGGTCTCAACTTCGTCGCCTTCGGCCATTCCTTGGACGCCTTCGAGGTGATGCTGGCGCGTATGGCCGGCCACGAAGACGGTATTACCGATGCCTTGTTCAACTACACCCGGCCGGTTTCCGGCGGCTACTATTGGTGTCCGCCCATGGCGGCGGGCAGGCTCGACCTGCGCGCCTTGAACGCCTGAGCGTCGGCCGCTGCCGTTACCCTGTCTTAAACTGATTCCACCCGGGCTAGCACGTCGATGCCAAACCCTGGCTTGAACCTGACCGAAAGATTGGGGTGGGTGTTGATGGCGCCGGGCATCGCCAGCGGCGTATTGGCCGCTCTCCAGATACGCAGGTCGTTCTGGTGACATTGATTCGCCGTGTCCACACCTATCGTGTACAGCTTCGATGCACAGGCCACATCCGTGGCCTAGTGCTACTTGGGTATGGGTCAGGCGGTATCGGCCTGATGCAGCGCATCGTTGCGCGCTTACTTCGAACCCATGGTGCCCCGAAATAGTCGCGATGATCAGCGATTGCGAAATATCAAAGCCCCATCCCCGTGCCCCCTCCATAATCATGTGCTGTTGTTTGTTGAACGCTACATGTCAGGTTGGAAAGGAGGGGACTCGTGAGCGAACACAGTCAGGACGCAGCACCGCAGTTAGTCAATAAAAAACTTATCAGGCATTGGCTGTGGTGGGGCTTGGCCTGGCTGACCGTGTTTCCACTTCTCGGATTGCTGGTCTCCATCAAATTCCATAACCCCGGCTTTCTCGGCGAGACCGCCTGGCTGACCTTCGGCCGCATGCGCCCGGTACATGTCAACGGCGTGATCTTCGGCGCCTTTTCCACACCGGTGCTGGGCATGCTGTATTACCTGGTACCGCGCCTGTGCGGCCGCCCCATGGCCAAAGAGGCCTGGGGCTGGTGGGCCCTGATCGGTTGGAACGTGTTTCTCATTACCGGCTCCATCTCGTTGTTGCTGGGTTACAACCTGGGCTTCGAGGCGGACGAGTTCGAGTGGCCCTTCAATATCCTGCGTTGGCTGGTATTGGCGCTGATCGGCGGCCAGGTGTTGGTGACCATCTTCAAGCGCCGCGAGGGCGGTTTCTACGTTTCTCTCTGGTATACCATTGCTGCCCTGGTGTGGACCCTGATGAACCTGGTGCTGGGCAATGTGATTTTGCCCTATATGGAGATGTCGGGCATCAGCAATGCCGCCCTGCACGGGCTTTATATCCACTATGTGGTGGGTTTGTGGATCACCCCGGCGGGATTGGCGATTATGTATTATTTCGTGCCGCTGGCGACCCATAATCCGTTGTTTAGCCACCGTCTGTCGTTGTTGGGCTTCTGGACGCTGGCCTTTTTCTATCCCTTCGTCGGTACCCATCACTACTTGTTCAGCCCCATCCCCTATCACAATCAGACCATTTCCATCGTCACCAGCATGTTGTTGATCATCCCCGTATGGGCGGTGGTCACCAATCTGTTCGGCACGGCCCTGGGGCGCTGGGGCGCCATCGCCGGCGGCAAGGACGGTGACAGTTACGGTGCTAAGTTTCTGCTGTTGGGCGTTTTGTACTACCTGCTCGGCTGTTTTCAGGGCTCGGTCGAGGCCCTGCGGCGCATGCAAGAGCTGACCCATTTTAACGATTTCGTCATCTCGCATTCCCATGCCACTGTGTTCGGCACGTTTATCGTCTCGGTGGTAGGGGCCATGTACTACCTCTGGCCGCGGCTCACCGGCCGCCAGTTATGGAGCGCACGCCTGGCCAGCTGGCATTTTTGGCTCACCGTGGCCGGGTCGGCGGTAATGTTGTTGGGCCTGACGGCGCAGGGCTTTGTGCAGGGCAGTATGCTGGAGTATGGCGCTAATTTCGTCGATTCGGTGGTCACTATGAAGCCCTGGTGGCTGGGGCGCACCCTGGCGGGGGCCACCATGGATATCGGTTTTCTGCTGATGGTGATCAACTTCGTTCAGACCGCCCGCCACGGCAAGCCGGTGCAGCCGGAAGACAAGGAACACGAGGCCCTGGAGGCGCGCCCGGCGCGCGAGAGCGTGAGCTGGTTTGGGCGGCCGTCCTCGGTGTTCATCGTCGCCGGCATCGGCTTCTTTTTCGCCGCCGTGGTGGTGCAGGGCATCATGCCCTCGTTGCTGCCCGAGACCGCCATTCCCGAAGTGGCCGAGGCGCGCACCGGCAAGACCATCCAAGTGACCGATTATACCGAGCAGGAACAGCGCGGCCGGGAGATCTATATTCGTGACGGCTGTTGGTATTGCCACTCCCAGTACATCCGGCCGGTGACCGGGGAGACGCAGCGCTGGGGACCGGTGTCCCAGGCCGGAGAATATGTCTTCGACCAGCCCCATCTGCTCAGTACCCGCCGCATTGGTCCCGATCTGACCCGTGTGGGTCGCCGCTACGACGACACTTGGCACGCCGCCCATTACTGGGATCCGCGCGCGGTGGTGCCGGACTCCATCATGCCGCGTTTCCCGTGGTTGTATAAACAGGAGGGCGACGGCGCGCCGCAATTGAACGCCGATGGCAAGGCCTTGGTGGCCTATCTCCAGCGCCTGGGTACCAACATCGGGGATTGGCGCGAGACCTTTATGCCCACCCGCCTCAACGCCGGGGCCGCCGTGCGCCTGCAAGGTGAGGAGCAAGAGCAACTGGTGGGCCTGGGGCAAGAGGTCTATGCGCGGCGCTGCATCGGTTGCCATGGGGCCAAGGGCGACGGACAGGGCCCGGCGGCCCAATTTCTTGAGCCCAAGCCGCGTGACTTCACGGCCGGCAAGTTCAAGTTCCGCTCGACCCGTGGCGGCCCCAATTCCTTGCCCTCGGACGAGGACCTGTTCGTTACCATCAGCCACGGCCTGTGGGGCACGGCCATGCCGCCCTGGTACAAGATCTCGGTGGATGAGCGCCTGGCGGTCATTCAGTATCTCAAGACCTTTTCCGAACGCTGGCAACAGGAAACAGTCAATCCGTCGGTCGACATTCCACCCGAACCGGACGTGACTGCGGAGTCCATCGCCCAGGGGCGACAGCAGTTCATGAATATCTGCTTTACCTGCCATGGCAAGACCGGCGAGGGCGACGGCCCCCTGGCGACCAGCCTCACTGACGACTGGGGCAATCCCGTCACGCCCGCCAATTTCACCCTGCCGGCCGGTGTTGCGGGCGGGGTGAAATTGGGCCACGATGGTGAGCACCTGTTCGAGACCATCATGACCGGGGTCGGGGCCACGCCCATGCCGCCCTTTGCCGGCAGTTTCGACGGCAAAGCGATCTGGAATATTGTCCATTTCGTGCAGTCGCTGCGCATCGATGCCCAGATGGAGACGCTCAGGGACAAGGGCCTGGCCGAGGCCCAAAGGGGCGATGCCCGTCGCCGTCTGTGGGCCTCCCTGTCACAGGCGGCGGGGCGCGGTGATATTGCCGAGGCGGTCTGGCAGAGTCGCGACAACAGTCAATTGGCCGGCCTGGGCCGGGGCGACAGTGAGAGGAAGGCACAATGACGCAACAAGGCAAGGCGCGTGAAGATCAATCGGTCGATCGGCGTTTTCAGGACGCGGAGAAACGAACTGAGGCCAAGCAGGCCTATATCTATAAGGACTCTGGTCTGGTGGAAAACCATGGTTATGTCCCGCGCTGGCTGATACTGGTGGCGGTAGGACTGTTGATCTGGGGCGCCTACTATTTGTATGCCTATTGGCAGTCACCCGGGGGCTGAGCCCCTCATTGAGCGTGGGCGCTGTGGGCCGTGGCCGCCGCTGATGGCTGGGCATCCTGGGCGCAGCGAAAGCCTACATCGTCCAGCCGGCTGTTCGGTCTAAGGTTGAAACGATACGCCGCACGCAGAAACAGATGCAGGGCATAGTGGCCTTCGCGGCCCCAGGCGCCGCCACGGATGACGCGGAACTGCTTACCGAAAGCGGCGCTGACCTCATGCGACCCGGGGTAGGCCTGGTACCAGTCGGCCACCCATTCAGCGACATTGCCGCCCATGTCCATGACGCCGTAGGGTGAGCGATCGTCCGGATAGGTGCCCACCGGCGCGACGCCGTCTTCCCAGTACTCGTCGCCGCTGTTGCTGTAGCCAGCGTGCCATTGGTCGCCCCAGGGGAATTCATTGGCATGGCTACCACGAGCCGCCTTTTCCCACTCCGCTTCGGTGGGCAGGCGCTTGCCGGCCCAGTCGCAATAGTCGTGGGCGTCGTGCCAGCTCACTTCAATGACGGGCAGGGTGTCCAGATAGCCAAGGCGATTGTCGATGGCCTTGAGCAGACCGGCGTGGTCCAGCGTGCGGCTGTCTACATCGATCCTGAAGATATCCGCCACCAAGGCGCGCAGGCGGCCGTCGTCGAGTTTGCCGATGTCGCCTTTGCGCAGACTCAACACGTAACCGTTGCTGAGCCAGTAAGGCGGCGGCGGGTGGCCGGTGGCGGCGATGAATGCGCGATAGTCGGCATTCGTCACTTCATAACGGTCGATGCGAAAGGCGGGGAGATCGACCGGATGCTGCGGGTGTTCATCCAGGTACAGCGGCTTGATGTTGCCGTATTCCGGGCCGTTCTTCTCCGTGTCGAGCTTGTCGCTGCCCATTATAAAAGTGCCGGCCGGCACAAGTACGGTATCGTCCTTGGCTGTCGCAGTCGCCGCTGTAAGCAGTGCAACAAGCGCTATTGAACCAAGCTGTAGTCCGGTATTATTCATGACAGCCCTCCCCCCAAGAGATGTTTTTTGAAATAGTGTCGTCACCCATAACCTATCGCGTCGCTCGGGAAATTTCCAGGGCATGGTTTATCTGGGTCATGGGGAACTATTGCGCCGCCGGGCCGCCTAATCGACAACGCCGTGATAATGGGCACTATGTTAGTATTTCATTTGTCTAATCATTTCCCGGGCGCGTGCGCGACGCTGTTTAAAAAGACACACCAAAAGAGGGGGTTTTCTCTTTTCCCGGGCGCGTGCGCGGCGCTGTTTTTGACGATAATGGCCTTGGCTTGATCCATGCCGCTGAAATGCATCGCGATCTGAACTATCCTGCAAGCAATACGATAAACTATCCGAGGTTTTAATGATTAACGGTCTTCTCGATTTGTCCATCTGGGAAATGGTCGGCGCCACGCTGATCCTCACCCATCTGACAATCATCAGCGTCACGGTATTCCTGCATCGTCACCAGGCGCACCGCGCGCTGGAACTGCATCCGCTCCCAAGCCACCTGTTTCGCTTTTGGCTGTGGCTGAGCACCGGCATGCGGACCAAAGAATGGGTGGCGATCCACCGCAAGCACCACGTCAAATGCGAAACCGAGGAGGATCCCCACAGTCCCCAGGTGCTGGGAATTAAAAAGGTTTTATGGCAGGGGGCCGAGCTGTATCGCGAAGCAGCCGAGGTGACTGAGACCCTGGATAAATACGGCAAAGGTACACCTGATGACTGGCTGGAACGAAATGTCTATCGCCACAGCTTTGCCGGCATCGGCCTGATGCTGCTGGCCGATGTACTTATGTTCGGTGTGGCCGGGGTCACCGTCTGGGCCGTGCAGATGCTCTGGATTCCCTTCTGGGCCGCCGGGGTGATCAACGGGATCGGCCATTACTGGGGCTATCGCAATTACGAATGTCCCGATGCCGCCACCAATATCGTGCCCTGGGGCATACTCATCGGCGGCGAAGAGCTGCACAATAATCATCACACCTATCCCAACTCGGCGCGGCTGTCCTCCAAGCGCTGGGAATTCGATATCGGTTGGCTCTACATCCGCGTGTTGGAAATGCTGGGCCTGGCACGGGTGAAAAAGGTGGCGCGCCTGCCCCAGCTGGGTCAGCCCAAGTCTGCCTTGGATATGGATTCGGTACGTGCCGTGTTGTCCAATCGCTTTCAGGTAATGGCGCGCTATTCCCGCGATGTGATCGTGCCGGTCTGCCGTATGGAGGCACAGCGTTCATGCGCCAACTCCCGCGCTTGCGCGTGGCTGAAACGCGCGCGCAAAGCCCTGGTGCGCAATGAAGCGCTACTGGATTCGCGCGACCGGCAGGCCTTGTCCCAGGCGCTTGAGAACAGCGAACAGCTGCAAGTGGTGTACAGCTTCAAACAGCGTCTTCAGAAGATCTGGGAACGCTCCGGCACGCACTCGGCGACCCCTTTGGCGGATTTGCAGGAGTGGTGCCGGCAGGCAGAGGCCACCGGTGTCGCCATGCTGGGAGAGTTCGCCGGTCGGCTGCACCGCTACACCCTGGAGAACGCCGCTGCACGCTAGATATTTTGCCTGCACACAGCGGCTGTTGGCCGGGATGATTTAAGTGTCAAATCATGTCGAACAGGTCTTGTTTTTTGCCCGTCGAGAACTAGATTTAAGTAGGTAGGCCTGATTAATTCAGGGGGCGGGGGAATCGAGCGTTAGTCAGAGGTTTTCCTACCGGGTAGGTTGCACATACCGTCCTTATTTTTCCCCGCAGAGCGCGCCTAGCGCTGCCCCCTATCATTTGATGGCAGGTGAACGATATGGAATCGAGATTGCATCCGCGTGAGCATGTTGATCTCAATGTCAGTCTGATCCGACAGGGAAGTGTAATGGCCTTGGCCAAAGCGGTCGATCTTAGCCAGGGCGGGGTGGCCATCGAGCAGCCCAAGGTGCCGCTCAACAAGGGCCAAATACTCGATGTTAACTTGTCCAGATCCGGCCATCCGCGCGGCACCAGCCTGAATGTGCGCGCCATGGTGATTCATTGCAACCATGACCGGGTGGGACTGATGTTTGCTGATCAAGTCCGCTTGTGACACTAAATGCGCTGAGCGGCACTGCCGCTCAGCGTGAGCGCCCACTGGTCTGGATGAGTCGTTATTGAAACGGATCAATAAACGGGCAGATGGCCACGTGATCGCTATTCATTGGGCGGGCGATGGCCATCTTGAGGGCGTCGGCCCCCTGCTGGGCGAAGATGTCATCCACCGTCTCCAGCAGGCGGGCCTGGTCCGGTGACTTCCAGCTGATCATATGAATGCGCCACAAGGGACTGTAATTGGCATCCCTCGGGCCGAGGCCGCAATACCGGGCTGAAAACCCATGGGACCGGTGCCCTGGTGCCGTTTTTGAACTGATACAAATTCACGGCACCGCGCTGTAGCGTTCACTCTAGACCGGCGTGCTGGTAAACACCTCATGCAGACCTTACATGCGTGCGAAATGAATATACGGGCTTAGTCCACCTCGAGTTTGTTGACTACGCGCACCGCGCCGCCCTCTAAGGCATTTTCTGTGGCGGCATCGAATTCGCGCCAGCTCTCCACTTGGCCTTTCAGGGTTACGATTCCCGCATCCACTTGCACCTTGACATCGTCGGCGTCGACGAAGGGGCTCCAGAACAGCTCGTCATTGATATCCGCTCTGATCTCATGGTCGCGTTTACGTGGCGTGATTCTATCCACCGCGTACCAGGGAGAATTATAGATCTCCCAATCATCGACGTAGGGGTTGTAGACCATGGGTTGCGGCGTACCGATCTCGATATCGTTCTGCACATGGATTACACCGGCGACGCGCGCGGCCACGTCTTCGGCGCTGGCCTTCTTGAACACGGTGTCCACCCGGCCGTCGAGATGCGCAGTACCGTCGATCACCCGCACCTCGATCTGGTCGGTTTCAATATGTGCCTGGCCCGCCAGAGCAGCGCGGATTTCGGCGGCGATCAGCGCATCGCTGCGTGGCTGCTCGGTGCGTACCTTGATCAGATTGCTCACCCCAATGACACCGACGGTGTTGCGGGCATCGCGTTCGGCCACCTGTTTCGCCTTAAGGTTGGAGACCTTGCCCTGCAGGGTGACGAAGCCGTCGCGCACGTTGACGTTAATATCATCCACCGCCACCCGCGGGTCATAGCGCAGTGCATCGCGGACGGCCGCTTTCACCTCGACGTCGGGCTTGTCGCTGTACTTGTCCTTGCGCAAATTCGGGTCGCGCGCCCATTCGGCAACCTTGATGGCCTCGCTGTCGACGCTGCGCACGCCACTGACCCAGGCATCTAGACTGGCCTGGCGCTTTTCCGCCGCGCTGCCCACCGTGCCACTCAGCTTGACCTTGGCATCCTCGACCTCGACATTGATCATGGCACTGTCGACCAGCACATTCCAACGCAGCGCCGCCTCAATGTCTTGCTCTATTTCGCGGTCGGCACGCTGTTCCATCTTGGCTACCTTGATGTTGTTCTGCAGTTCCTTGACGCCGGCCACGCCCTTGGCCACCTTGGCTGCCAGCGCGCGTTCCTGCCAGGATTCCGTCTGGCCTTCCAGCACCACCTTGCCCTCGCTGGGCACGCGGGCGGTCACTTCGAAGGATTCGGTGGCGGCATCGGCAAATAAGGCCGCTTGCACGGACTGGCGCAGTTGCCACGGCATGTGGTCCATCACGGGCACCACATCGATTCGGTTATTGACAGCGCGTACGCCCTTGACAGTTTCGGCGATGCGCGCGGCGCGCTCTTTGGAAAGCAGGTCGTTCACCGTACCGGTCAGGGTGACGATACCGTTTTTGCTGTCGATATCGATATTCTGTTCCGGTACCGCCTGATCGAAACGCAGCTCCCGTTCGATACTCATTATCATCTCAGTGGCCGGGATCTCCTGCGCCAGCAGCGCGCTCGACGACAGGGCGGTAAGTGCAATGAAGACACTCGCCGTTAACATTCCAGATGTCCTAAACATGGTGACTCCTTACTTGGTATCGTTGGCTGACTTTGCTCGTCCCGATAGTCACAATGCCAATGCTCGCGGCATGGGGCATTGAAATTGGTCAATTCAGCTCATCGGAGGTGTGTCCCCGCCTCAGCCGTGATAAAAGTAGGGCAATAAACAACAAAAAAGATTGTTGAAGTTTCAAATGCTTTGCCGAAATATGTAAGATTGTTGGTGAATTTTTAGAAGGACCTGATATGCCATCCCGGCACTATGACTTGATCATTATCGGCGGCGGTGTCACCGGCACCGCCCTGTTGCATACCGTGAGCCGTTACACGGACATTGGTAAGATCGCGCTGCTGGAGAAATATGACCGGCCGGCGCGCGTCAATTCCTACGGCAGGAATAACAGTCAGACTCTGCATTGCGGCGATATCGAAACCAATTACTCCTTGGACAAGGCACAGACGGTCAATCGCGCGGCGCGTATGATCGTCAATTATGTCGAAGCCCTGCCTGGCACGGAGGCGAGCAAGATTCTTTATCGTATGCCCAAGATGGCCCTCGGCATCGGCGAGCAGGAGATTGCTGAGCTCGAGCAACGCGCCGAAGAATTCAGTTCGAGTTTTCCGTATATGTCTATGATGGATAAGCATAAGATCGCCGACGTGGAGCCGCGGGTGGCACGCATCGACGGCGGTTTTCGCGCCGAGCCCATTGGGGCCTTCGGCTGCGCGGACGAATACAGCGCCGCCGATTTCGCCGCCCTGTCCCGATCCTTTCTCGAGCGCCTACCCAAACATGCCGGGCGGCAGGTGGATGTGCATTTCAATACCCGGGTGGAGTCCATTCGCAGGCAGGGCGACGGTTTTCATATCAAGACCGGCGCCGAGACCTGGCAGGCCGGCGCCGTGGTGGTAGCCGCCTGCGGCCACAGCCTGTTGTTGGCACAACAGATGGGCTACGGTCTGGAATATTCCTGCCTGCCGGTGGCCGGCAGTTTTTACTTGGCGCCGCAGGTCGTCAATGGCAAGGTCTATACCATTCAGAATAAAAAACTGCCCTTTGCCGCCATTCACGCCGATTATGACTTTCTGGTGGAGGGGCAGACCCGTTTCGGGCCCACGGCCCTGCTGTTGCCCCTGCTGGAACGCTATAATTTGTCCTCCCTGCCCGAGTTCTTGCGCGTGTTGCGTCTCGACACCCGCGTGATCCAGGTGTTCTGGGATCTATTGAAGGACCGCGACATCCGCAATTATATTTTCAAGAACTTTCTCTACGAGGTGCCCTTGCTGCGTAAGCGCCTGTTCCTGCGGGAGGCGCGGCGCATCGTGCCCTCGCTCAAACTCAGCGAGCTGACATATGCCCGCCATTTCGGCGGCGTGCGGCCTCAGCTCATTGATAAGCAGCAACGCAAATTGATGTTGGGTGAAGCCAAGATCGAGCCGGGCAACGGCATTATTTTTAATATGACCCCGTCGCCGGGCGCCAGCAGTTGTCTTGGCAATGCGGAGCAGGATATGCGTGCCGTCGCGGCCTACCTCGGCGCGACGATCAATGAAGATGCCCTGCACACCGAGCTGCACCGTGAAGGTGGTTAAATGTCGGGCCTGGTGAGGTGATTTGAATGAAATATGTACTGGGTTTATTGTGTTCGCTTGCGACCCTTCCCGGCCAGGCCGCCGATTTTCGCTTTCTCGATTTCGGCGATCACTGTCAGGACATCGTGATGCAGGAAAGGGGCATGGGCGCCACATTGGAGTCCAGCGGGCATGGCCGCTACACATTTAGGGGGACGCACTTGCAACACCCGGTGACCATTGCCTACGAATGCCGCAATGAACGCTTTAGCCGCGGTATCTTCGTCTTTGAATTCCATGACTTCGACGCCGCGAAGCGCTTTTTTAACCGGCAAAAGGGCGAATTCATCGCCTTTTACGGCGTGCCCGACCTGGACCAGGGCGCCGCCGGCTATGCTGATTACATGGCGTCCATCGGCTTCGAGATCGAGGATGCGCACCAATATATGTTGGGCTGGGAGTTGCCGGACAAAAACGTCCTGTTCGGTGCCAGTCCTGCGGCGGGTGAAGCGGGACGGGCATTGGTCACCGTCGATATCGCGCCCAGCCAAAAATAGGCGCATAGATTGCCGCCAATCCTCGCCTGAGGGTCTAAAATACAGCCACAACGAGGAGGGTACGCCCATGCATCTGCAAGGTTCGTGTCACTGCGGCAGCGTCCGTTTCGAGTTGGATTCCGCCCACCCATATCCCTACAACCTCTGTTATTGCTCTATTTGTCGCAAGACCGCCGGCGGCGGAGGTTACGCCATCAACCTGGGCGGCGCCTTTGACAGCATGAAGGTCACGGGCAGCGAGCACGTCAGTGTCTATCAGGCCCACCTCCAGGAGGCCCACACCGGGGTGGCGAAACAAAGCCCCGGCCAGCGCCATTTCTGCAGCAACTGCGGCAGTGCCTTATGGGTGTGGGATCCGCGCTGGCCCGAGTTGGTCCATCCATTCGCCTCCGCCATCGATACCGAGCTACCGCGGCCGCCGCAGCGCAGCCACATGATGCTGGCCTCGAAGGCGCCCTGGGTGCAGGTCCGGGCCGAGCCGCAGGATCGGCGCTACGACGGCTACCCGGAAGAATCCCTGGCCCAATGGCACCGGCGTCTGGGGTTGGAAGATAGCGTCCCGGGAGATTGACTACGGCGGCGATATTGCCTTTAATTCAAGCAGAGACATTCACGCAATAGATGATAGGGAGATCATTTTCATGAAAATACGTTATCTAGCCTTGGCCGCAGCTTTATCGTTGGGTGCCGCTTCCAGCGCATGGGCACAGAGCACTTGGACCAGCACCAACACCAATAACACCACCAACACCAACAACAATGTCACCAATGCCCAGAGCTTCGGGACAAATTCGTTTTCATTCTCGTCAGGGAATATGAATATTTCTCAGAGCGGTGCCACCGGCGCCGATTCCAGTGGCTTTTGTCAGTTCTTCAGTTTTTCCTTTGGCATGATGCAGATCGTCCAAATCATCCAGGGCAATTCCTTTAGCCAGGTATTTGGGTCCGCCTCTGACCCGGTGGAAGACCCCTGCCTGTAGTATCCCGCCGCAGTACACCCTGTCGGACGCACGCGATCAGCGTGTCACCCGTCCGACAGGGTTTCTTGTTGCCCCAATTTGGCGCTCAAGCTGTCCAGATAGGTAACAATACGCCGGGCATTCGTACCCACGTCGCTTAGGCCGACACGCGACAGGGAGCGTACATCCACCCGGGAACCGCCTTCGTGCGCCCTAATGCGAACCACCACATCATCCTTGAAACCGAACCAAAACGTGGTATCCGTCGCCTCGATGCGCGTGCTGTCGGCGTCGGCCGCCACGATGTGCCAGCCCATCTCCTGGGCCGTCGCCAATGCGGCTGGAAACACATCTCGGGGCGGTGCCGCGAACACGAGCGGCTGGACCTCGGGATAGGCCTGACGTTGTTGGCGCGCAATCTCCGCGCCGCCGTATGCGCTGGCATTCGGCGCGTCGCGACGTAAGGGCAGCACGGCGTCGAACCGCGGTGGATTAACGGTATCGGTGGTGATGTCGTGAATGCGGGGCACGGCTGCGGCGCGCTGCATCCACAGCAGAGGCGGCGTCAAGGTGGTCGCAGCGATGATGATGCCCAGAAACGCCGGCAGTGTACCGCGCCGGGTCTGGCGCAGCTGCGTGACGTAGAGGGCAATGAGCGCCACTGCCAGTGCGACTGCCGCGATTATCGCCGCCCATTTCAGCAGCGTAAAACCGACGCTGAAATGCCACATGTCCATACGTGTGCCGAGGCCGGACAGGGCGGCCATCAACATGCCGGCGACGGCCAGTACCACGCCGCTCACGGCAAGTTTCGACAAGGGGCGTTGCGGGCTATGCATGGAGTCTCTCCTGCTGCAATGGGCTCATGAAGTTTCGGCGCTTGATTGCCTGTGATGCACCACTCTACAAAGGGAGGGCCCTTTCGGCAACACATCTACGCCGGCTGAGATGTTTTTTATTATCCGATTTCGCTATATATGTATAAAACAATCGCGTAGTTCGTGTGATTGACGAAATTGCGATTGTTGCCTTTACTTAAGTCCGAACCAATACCAATAACAGACGTAGTGAACACGTCAGGGCGGACGCCAAGTCCGAGGACAGGGAGAGTTCACATGATAATCAGAAGCGTTAGCCGTCTGCTACTGGGCCTGCTCGTTGTCTTGAGCGGCTGTTCCACCAGCCCCAAAGAAGAACTCCTCGCCTGTGTCAGTGTGGCGCGCGACGGTTTTCGTCCGGTCGCCGAAACACGTGACCTTCGCTTCGAAGGTAAGGTGCAAGAAGACACCGCCCGTTGTCGCGGCGGTGAAAAGGCAGTGGCTTATCGCGATACCCCGTGGGTGGATTGGCAACATTACTGGGCGGCGGGGGATGCCTCCACACTGTCGCAAATCACTCACGGCGGTCGTCACTTGGGACCCAACGGGCGCGGGATCGACGGCGCCTTGCTGGACCTGGAATACCAGCGCGTCGAACTCATTAAGTTCAATCTGTTCGACAACAGCGGCACCTACGCCGACTATGTGCGCGGCCGCGACGGGGTGCACGGCGCTGCCTTGAAGGTCTGGCCGCAAATGCGACTGGCCGTGGATGATCCTTATTACGCCGCGGTGGGCGGCGAAGGCACGCAGCTATGTGAAGGCGAGTTGATCCGTTTCCGCACCCTCACCGGTATTTGCAACGATATTAAAAATCCCCTGATGGGATCATCCGGCACCCTGTTCGCGCGCAATGTCGAGTTCGAAACTGCATTTCCGGATCTGGGTAAAACCGAACTGGTGCGCAACCGCCACGGCGATCGCCTCGGCCTGTTCAAGCCCGACCCACAGGTCATCAGCCGTAAACTATTCACGCGCGCGCAAAGCAAGCCGGATAAATGCCATGACGGCATGGGACTGGCGGACCACGATCCCACGGCCCACTGCGATTATCAGAAGGCGCCTTTCTTCAACGTATTGGCGGCCTTTTGGATACAGTTCATGACCCATGACTGGTTTTCCCATCTGCATGAAGGGCGCAACGCGGACGCCATGATGGCGGTCGGCTGCACCACGCAGCGTGTCGCTAACGAGGAGCGGGCGCTCACGCCACAGCAGATCGCCGAACTCGGCTGTCGCCCCGGCGACCGCATGGATAAAGGCATGATCGCCCAAACTGACGAACCGCCGACATTCACTGCCCACGGCAAGACCTACCTCGGTCGCGCCCACCAGACCACGGCCAACAATGTGACCGCCTGGTGGGACGCCTCCCAGCTGTATGGCTACAACGAGATTTCTCGCCAACGCGTCAAACGCGACCCGAGCGATCCCGCCAAATTACGGGTCCGTTCGGTCGGCGCGCGCGCCGGCGCCGGTGAACAACAGGGTTACCTGCCACTGTTTGCCGCCGCCGACCCCATCCATCCCCAGTGGACAGGGCAGGAGGCCACCGCCTTCCCCGACAACTGGAGCATCGGACTGAGCTTTTATCACAACCTGTTTGCCCGCGAGCACAATTTGTTCGTCGATGCCTTCCGGCGGCAGGCGGCGCAAACGCCCCAGGCCGATTCCGGCCTGCGCAACCCGGCGCGCCCCGATGCAGTCATTGCTTATCAGGACGTGAGCGACGATGAATTATTCGAAGTGGCGCGTCTGGTGGTGGCTGCCGAGATCGCCAAGATCCACACCATCGAATGGACCCCCCAACTGCTCTACGACGAACCCTTGTACAAGGGCATGAATGCCAACTGGAACGGTCTGTTTGAGAACAGCAAGCTGGTTGGGGCGGCGCTGGAAAAGGTGGTGGTGAACAGCTTCGGCAAGGCCGACGACGCCAAAAAGGCCAATCAATGGTATTCCGTGTTCGCCTCCGGCCCGGGCATAATCGGCTTGGGCAGTCACGTATATCAAGACGACGCCATCTTGTCTGGTTATGATCCGGACAAGACCGACCTGTGGCGTCTGGACAATCCCGACCATGTCAACGGCGGGGTCAACCACTTTGGTTCACCGTTCAATTTTCCCGAGGAGTTCGTCACCGTCTATCGCCTCCACCCGCTGGTGCCGGACCTGCTTGAATACCGCGAGTGGAACCGTGACCCGAACAGGATTCAGGCCAAGGTGCCGGTGGTGGAAACGGTGCGTGGCCAGGCTACCCAGGTCATGGCCGACGGCGGGCTGGCCAACTGGGCGCTGAGTATGGGGCGCCAGCGTCTGGGGCTGCTCACCCTGAAAAACCATCCGCACTTTTTGCAGAATCTGCACCTGCCGCGCTTGGATTCGGACACCGGCCAAATCGACGTGGCGGCATTGGATATTATCCGCGACCGCGAACGCGGCGTGCCACGCTTTAATGAGTTCCGTCGGCAATACGGCCTGCGCCAGCTGACCAGTTTCGATGATTTTATCGATCCGCGCCTGCCCATGAATTCGCCCCAGCGTGTCGAGCAGCAACGCCTGGCCACCTTGCTGCGGGACGTCTACGGCCAGCATCGCTGCGACGCCGCCAAGGTAATCACCCGCGCCCAGCGCAATCCCGACGGCTCCTTGATTACGGATTGCCTCGGCCATCCGGACGGCAGCGTGGTGGACAATATCGAGGATGTGGATACGGTAGTGGGCTGGTTGGCCGAGTTTCCCCGGCCGCACGGCTTCGCCATCTCCGAGACCCAATTCCAGGTGTTTATCCTCAACGCCTCGCGGCGCCTGTTCAGCGATCGTTTCTTTACCTCCAGTTTCCGACCCGAGTTCTACAGTTATCTCGGTATCGACTGGGTCAATAATAACGGGCCGGACGGCAAGGTGATGGAGCGGGGCAGACCCAACGGTCACGAGACGGAGGTCTCGCCCCTCAAGCGCGTACTGTTACGCACTACACCCGAGCTGGCGCCGGAGCTGGAATACGTGGTGAATGCCTTCGACCCATGGGCCCGAGATCGGGGTGCCTATTATTCATTGGCCTGGACACCCAGGCCGGGAGCAGAAAACGATGCCGCCTTCAGTCAGCCTTAAACACTCCATGGCCGCCACGGCGGTCATACCGACCGTGTCCCTGTGGCACAGCGTGGTCTATAACGTGATGCATGTGTTGCCCGCGTATAGCCGGGGTTTGTTCACGCCCAACAAATTCTGGACCGGGTTATGGGATCGCCTGCAACCTGATCCTGCGGCGGTGAAGTTTGTCAGCCGCCTGCGCAAGAAGTATCACAGCGATTATCTTTATATACATGTGTTGACCAAAAAGTCCTTGCTGGTGCTGGACCCGGACGGTATCAGGCACGTGCTGGACCATTCTCCCGATATCTACGCCGATGCCAAGTTGAAACGCAAGGGGATGTCGCATTTTCAGCCTGACGCCGTGACTATCTCGCGCGGCGAGGCCTGGCGCGATCGGCGGCGCTTCAACGAAAGCGTGCTGGATTCCGGCCAGGCCCTGCATCGCCATGCCGATCAATTTCTCGACATCATCAACGGCGAAACCCGGCATGTGTTGCAATCAAAGCAACTGAAATGGTCGGATTGGGCCGACCTGTTTGACCAGATCACCCTACAGGTGATCTTCGGTAAGGGCATTCGCGACAATACATCCTTGCAGGCCCTGCGTCAGCTGATGCGCCAGAGCAATCGTGGCTTTGGATTGGATAAATCCAGTCAGTTCGACGCCTTTTATGACAATATCCAGCGCCGCCGTGAAAGCGCGCCCGATACCTCCTTGGCAGGCCTGTGCAAGCACGCCCCGGTGACTGAGGTCACTAAACCGGATAATCAGATCCCACACTGGATGTTCGCCATGGCCGATACCCTGGCGATCAATACCGCCCGTGCCCTGGCCTTGATTACGAGCCATAGCGAAGCCGAGCAGGCGGTGCGGGAGGAAATGGCCGCTACGCGGCTAAACACCGCGGCGGCTGTCCGCAGTCTGACCTATCTGCGGGGCTGTGTGCAGGAGGCCATGCGTTTGTGGCCCACCACGCCCACCTTGGTGCGCGAAACCTTACAAGACGACCGACTCGGCGGTGCGCCGGTGGCCAAAGGCACACAGGTGCTCATACTCAACAGCTTCAATCACCGCGACCGGGAACAACTGGATTTCGCCGACCGCTTTGAACCGCAACGCTGGCAGCAGGGCGACAGTATAAATTATCGTTTCAATCATCTCAGTAACGGAGCTCAGGTATGTGCCGGCAAGGAATTGGCCCTGTTTATGGCCACCGCCGTGTTGGCCAAGTTGCTGGCCACGCATCGTTTTGCGCTGCAACGGCCGATGCTGGATCGGCGTAAACCGCTGCCTTACCTGTATAACCATTTCAAGCTGAGTTTTTCTATCAGGCCTATATAGCCGTGAAAACAAACGCGTGGCGAATTAAACCGGGAGGTAACAGGGTGCATCCAAGCGTGGCCAAATTCCTGGAGATGTCGCAGGCGGAACTGGACGAGATTTACAAGGGCGCCATTGCCGGTGTGGTGCCCGACGGTAATACCCGCGGCACCGCCATTGTCGGCGGCAGCTTGCTCGCTAAACTCTACGCCCGTGTTGCCAACCTGTTTTTTTGGCAAGGCAAGGTGTTCGATATTTTCTGTCCGCCGGATCAGGGTATCCTAATTAATAAGGTCACGCCCTTCAGTCTTACGTTCGTCATTGCCAAGGTATATAAGCAGGCCAGTTGGCTGGATGGCGCCGAGACCATTGTCATCGATTATTCCACCACCTCGTTCTTCGCCAAAAAGGTGCGCGACGAAATCCGCCAGGTTGAGCCCGGCGTCTATTTGGGCAAGGTGTGGTGGGGTAAAAAGCGCATCCTGGATTTCGCCCTGGAAGTGATCGCAGAACGGCCGTGACGATGAAGCCGGCCAGACTGGATAAGGCGCGACGCTGGTTATATCTCCTGTTGGTGCTGCCTACACTGTTGATGTTGGTGTTCGCACTCTATCTCTGGGGCCGATTTGGCGGCGACCGGCCGGTGGAGTACGCCGATCCGGCGGAGCACTTCAAATACGGCTCCACCGGCGGCGAGCGTGAATCGGGCTTTCCGTATTGGGTCTTTCAGGCCTTGCCCCATGTCTGTGCCCAGCACCTGCCCGGCGCCGGTTATGCATCCTTGGGCATGATCTTCGAAGCGGGCAAGCGTCTGCCGGTAGGTATGTCCATGCGCCATCACCTGGGCTTGGAACGGGTGTTCCTGAACTGCGCCGTCTGCCACACCAGCACAGTGCGCGACACGCCGGCCTCAGAAGCCAGGCTCTATCTGGCCATGCCCGCCAATCGTTTCAATGTCATGGCCTTCGAAGACTTCTTTTTTAACTGTGCCAAGGATGAAAAATTCAGCAAGGCGCATATTATTCCCCAGGTGCGGCATTTGCTGCAGCAGCAGGGTGAAGACCTCGATTTGCTGGAACGCTATGTGGTGTATCCCTTGGCGGTCTGGATTATGCGCGAACGCCTGCTGATGCTGGCCGGCCGGTTTGAATGGGCACAGCACCAGCATGACTGGGGACCGGGGCGGGTCGACACCTTCAATGTGGCCAAGGTGCTGTTTAACTTTCCCATGGAGCAACTGGCCGAGCACGAGCAGAACGCCCCGGCGGATTTTCCCTCGATATGGAATCAGGCGCCGCGCCAGGGTATGCAACTGCATTGGGACGGTAACAACACGCTGCTGGCGGAGCGCGACAAGAGCGCCGCCTTCGGCACCGGTACCACGCCGCCCACCCTGGATGTGGACGCCGTCGGGCGGGTGGAGCAATGGCTGATGCAAAAACAGGCGCCGCCCTATCCGTACGCCATCGATCAGGCCGCGGCCGAACACGGCGCCGCGATCTATCAAGAATATTGTGCTGATTGCCACGGCGCCGGCCCCCGTGATTTCAGCGGTGCGTATGTGGGCAAGGTCACGCCTATCGAGGCAATCGGCACCGACCGTCACCGACTCGACAGCTACAGCTATGCGCTGGCCGTCAATCAGGCCACCCTGTACGCCGGCTATCCCTGGCGCTTCAGCCATTTCCGCAAGACCTTCGGTTACGCCAACATGCCGCTGGACGGCATCTGGCTGCGCGCGCCGTATTTGCACAACGGTTCGGTGCCGAGCTTGCGTGATCTATTGGAACCGGCGGCGCAGCGCCCGGCGGTATTTTATCGCGGTTACGACGTCTACGATCAGACGCGGGTGGGGTTTGTGAACGATGTGGCCAGTGAAAACGGCATGTCGTACTTTCGCTATGACACCGCCGTACCCGGCAACTCCAATCACGGTCACGAAGGCCCGGCCTATGGCACCAATCTGGCGGCGCAAGACAAACAGGCCTTGGTGGAATATCTCAAGACGTTTTAGTCCAGCCTGAGGGAGAGCGCGGATGGCACGTCCCAAACAGCCGACACAGCATCACAGCAAATTGCTCATCTGGCTCATGGTCTTGGCCGCCCTGGCGGTGGTCGGCGGGTTGTTTACCTGGTACAAATTCTTCCGCGAACTGCCGCAACCCGAGTGGGTCATGTCCAGTCCGGACATGCGGTTTAAATACGGCTCCATCGGCGCCGAACATGATGCCGGCATTCCGTATTGGATCTTCTATGTCATGCCGCGCGTATTCGCCGACAAACTGCCCGGCCCCGGCGGCTGGGCGTCACTGGGCGTGGCCTGGGAACAGGGCCAGGAGTTGCCGGTGGGTTTTACCAAGAAGGTCATCGGATTTCCCCGCGTCGCCAACAATTGTGCCGTGTGTCATACGGTGAGTTATCGTACCCGGCTCAATGAAAACCCCCGTTTTGTGACCGCCGGCCCGGCCCATACCGATGTGCAGGGCTATTTCCGCTTTCTTATCGACGCGGCGCGCGATCCGCGTTTCGAGCCCGATACGCTTATGCACGAGATCGAGTTGGTCACCGATCTAAGCTTTGTCGACAGTATGATTTACCGCTTTCTGCTCATTCCCATTACCAAGAAACGCCTGCTGGAGCGGGAACACCAGTTCCAGTGGATTTATCGCCCGGACTTTCCCGATTGGGGGCGCGGCCGTGATGATGCCATGAACCTGACCAAGTATTTCATGATCGAGTTTCCCATGGACGATACCTTCGGCCCCACCGACATGCCGGCGATCTGGAATCTGAACAAATATGACCCGGACAAGGGCCATACCCTGAATTGGGCCGGCGACAGCCACGATGCCCATTCAGTGGTCATCGATTCCGCCCTGGGCGTGCTCGGCGCCGAACCCCATGATCATGACGACTTTCAGCGCCAAGTCGAGTGGCTGCTGGAGTATCTGGGTAATAAAGCGCCGCCCGAGTTTCCCTTTCCCATCGATAGGCAACTGGCGGCTCAGGGCGGGGCAGTGTTTGAGCGCAGCTGTGCGCGCTGCCATGACAGCGCCAAGACCGGCACGCGCCTGCCCTTAGAAACGGTTGATACTGATCCGGGGCGTCTGCAGAGTTGGAGCAAGGAGGCCGCCATCGCTGCGAATAAAGTGGTGCGCGACATGGGCATCAAGCGGCGTGGACTGGTCGAACAGACCCTGGATGGGTATAACGCAGTGTTTCTCGACGGCATCTGGTTGCGTGCCCCCTATCTGCACAATGGCTCGGTACCGAGCCCTTTGTCAGCCAGGGGGCTGACGCACAGCGTATTGGCACGCGCTTAGATGTGAACAGCAAGAGTGGCAGCAATCAAGGACATGAATTTGGCACCGATCTGCCTGGCGCGGACAAACAGGCCCTACTAGAGTATTTGAAGACTTTGTGAAGGAAAATGTCATATGTCTGGATTGGAGTGAGGGGTGAGCGATGTCGGCGTAATCAAAACCTTCGCCCAGGTGGCGGGACTGGGGGGACTCGCCCTGGTGCTGGTATTGTTCGTGTTTCGCGATGTGATTCGCAAAGACATCTTCGCCCGACTCACCAAGCGGCAGTCTTATCAGCTGTTTCGGCTGATCATCATCGTCACGTCGCTGTTATCGGTAACGGGCATGGGCGCGTGGGTGTATGTATCGCAGGACCCCCCCAAACCCACCAGTAGCCGGGTGGTTATCAGCGGCAGCGTCAGCGGACCCAACGGCGAGCCGCTGCGCGGCGTGATTATTACTGCAGATCATTATCCCTTTCGCGCTGTCAGCAACACCGACGGCAGTTTTGCCGAAAGCCTACTGCTGCCGCAACGCAACGAACCGGTGACCTTGAGGGCCTATCATGAGGGGTATCTAACCAGTGAGACCTCAATCACCGTCGCGCAGGAGAACCCACAGGTGGATATTGTCATGAAGGAACGCCCATGAAACTCACGCGCTGCCGCATGGAATGCCTGGCCTTATGGCTGTTGCTTGCCCTGATGGTATGCAGCCACGCATCGGCCCGTGAAATCAGACTGCAAGGCACGGTCACCTGCAAGGAACAAGGCGATGTAGGCGCACGCCCGGCGCAGGCGGTATTGGTGGTGCCGCGCCAGTTCGTGAGCCAGGCTCGCTTGTCGGATGACCAAGGTCTGTATGTGTTCGATCTGCCCGCGGCCAGGATAATCGACCAAGCCACCACGCTCCACTTTCGCAATGCAGGGCAGGAGATCGGCCAGCGCACGGAGCAGATTTGGGAGTCCGAGTTGCGGCGCTTTCAAGATCGTTATGTCTATTTCCCCGACACGGCCGAAGTCGAGGTGCCATGCAAGGTGGCCGAGGATACGCCGCAAGTTATGCAGCAACAATTGGCGCTGTTTTCCCAGCAAACGGAACAGGCGCGTGTGCTGCTCGATTCCAGTGCCGCGGCCGGCGGCGCCACCGTACTAGCTTCACTGCCCAGCGTCGCCGGGGCCGCGGCGGGTGGCCCGGCCCTGCCGGGCGGTGTGTTCAGCGTGGTCGGGCTGTCGCCGTCCGACGCGGTGGCGGGGCGACTGTCCAGTATCGCCCTGAGCGCCAAAACGACCGCCCCCGGATTCGCCTTTGCGCCGACGCGCAACATCACCGATGCGAGCTTTTGGAATGCCGCCGCCCTGGCGCTGTCCTTGCGTCGCGGCGTGAATGTGGCCAGTGATTTCGATGAATTTTCCCGTCTCAGCCTGGCGGCCGGCGTGGGGGATCGCTACGGCCTTGGTATCGGTGTGATCAAGCTCAAGCAGGAAGATCGGCGCACCGCCACCCTGGATATAGGCACCCCCCATACCCGCTCATTTAGGTTTAGTGAAACGGGCGTGTATTTGTCGGGCGCCGCACGGCTCAACCGCGATGCCGATCGGCCCTTGGCCATCGGGATAACACTCAAGCATATGAGCCAGGAGCTGGATTTGGCCCGGCTCGGTGACCAAGTCACCAATCTGGGGCCGGACGACCCCACATGGGACTACAACAGTGTCTACGTATCAAAGAACGATATGGATGTTTCGCTCAATTACCGCGTCAATCAACACGCCAACATCGGCCTGGCGCTGATGAGTCTGTTGAACCGGAAACTAACAGACGGGGACGGCAACGAGCGCGACCAACGCGCTGTCGGACTCGGAATCAGCATTATGCAGGGGCGTACTCACTACGGCGTCGACCTCATTCATCGCGAGGTGGAGGGTAGCGATATCGCCCTCGGTGTCAATACCGTCCCCTTTGCCCATGGCCACATCAGCGCGGGTTACGACAGCACCTACAATAACTATAGTGTCGGTTTCGGTTATTACTGGTTTCGGTATAGCTATAGCGATGATGATCTGTTTAACAGCACCCATATGGTTGGCGTGGAGTACATATTCTGATGCAAGAGGCGCGCAAAGAGTCGTGATTTAGCGACATTGTTTTTTTACATGCCGCCCTTGAATTGTGATTGAGCCTGGCTATAGTTAGCCCATTGGGCGGTAGACCTGTCGATTTGCACGTGGCTTTGCCAAGGGATGCATCGAGTCACTTAATTGGGTTCATATCGATACCGCCATTTGCCCTGATTATTCTAATAAGCCGGTCGCGATACCGGCTGGTCCGGCGATCCGGCCACATGAACCGTCCGCTATGTTTGCCCACGCGTTTTCTCCAGGGAAAGGAGCACGAAATGAGTGAAGCATTCAGAACATCACCACGCGCTTTTCACATCATTCAATACGCCCTTGTCGCCATAGCGGCGGCAGGGTTGCTGGCCGGTTGTTTCCACGGCGGCGATGCGCCCGCTGTGGCGCAGAGCGATCAGGACCAGATCCAACCCACGGCGCAGACGGGCGTCGTCAGGAGTGTGATTCTGATCGATGCCGTGGCCCTGGCGCAGATCGGGGAGGATCTGGGTGCAGTGCGCGTGGATGTCACCAGAGGGGCGTCTCTGGTGGACAGCAAAACCATTGCGCTGGAATCCAGCGCCGAGGGCGGTGTGCGCGGCGACGCCTTTTTTGCCCTCAATCCCGGCGATTACAACGTATTGGCGACCTTGTTGAGTACCGAGGGGGGCGCCTTGCAGGGCTGTAGTCCGGGCAACGGATTCGCATCGGTGCAAGCGAATCAAACCACCGAAATCAATGTCAATATTTTCTGCAACGGCGGTGAGACCGGCGGCTTGGATGTCATCGTCGGTGTGTCGCAGCGCCCCGTGATTGACGACTTGTTGATACGTCCCAGCAAATTCGCCCTGACCTGTAATCGCATCGGGCTACAGGTGGTCGTTGCCGGCGACGGCAGTGATTTGACATACGACTGGTCGATTCAAAATGGCGACAGCGCGAATTTCTTCATCAACGCCACCGGCGCACGCGCCTATTTCGCCGCCGAGGCGGCCATGAGCTATAGCGCCATGTTGAGTATCAGTGACAGCACCGGCGAGTCGACGTCTTTGTCGTTTCCCTTGCATATCAGCGCCGGGGACATTAGCGCGTGTTTGCAGCAGGACAGCGATGACGACACCATTCCCAACGTGGTCGACAATTGTCCGTCCACACCCAATCCCGGACAAGAGGACGCCGACAACGACGGCATCGGCGACGCCTGCGCCAATGCCGCCGACCTGGTCATCACGCGTGGCGGTATGACACCGCATCCCGGTGTTGCGGGTGAATCCCTGAGCCTGCACGCCGTGGTCATGAATCGCGGCGGCGCGGCATCGCCGCCCACCACGCTGCGCGGTTGTGCGCGCCGCGACAATACCTTTTGCAGTGCCGACAGCGCCGTGCCGGGACTGGCACCGGGCGAACAGACGACGGTGAATGCCACCGTGGCCGGCGACGCCACGTTAACGCGCGACAGCGATCAGCCCTACTATTTCGTCGCCACCGTGGACCCGGGCGGCAATGTACCCGAATCCATGGAAGACAATAACGACGCCGTGCTCAACCCGCTGTTCGTGGTCGTGCCTTTTATACCTGACCCGTTGGTGGCGGAGGATCATGACGACATATTCGTCTTCCAAGACGCCAGGATCATCGCCACCGAGCGTGTCAGCTACCCCAACGGGGCCCCCGGCGACCGATCGGCGCCTGATCCCGAGGAGAAGGCAGGCGTGGAGGAAGACCCGCCCAGCGGCGCGCTGGCAGCCAAGGTCGATCCCTTGTTACGTGAGGAGATGGCCAACCTATCGGGCAGCGACATGATACAGGCGGTATTGCTGTTGGAAGATCGTTTTCCCATGCGGCCCTTGCCTGAGTTGATCCGCGGCCTGTCGCGTTATTCCGAACGTAACCTGCCCTTGTTCGCGCGGCGCCAGGCGGCCTTCGAAGGACTCAGGCGGGCGCGCTTAAACGCCCAGGTGGAACTGCTCACCAATCTGGTCGGGCGTACCCAGCCGCAGCCGGGCGGTTCGAATGTTCCCCTCGGCGGCATCCGCTTGCAGGAATTTTTAAATCTGTCGGGCGCGCTGGTGGTCGAGCTGTCGGTGGACATGGTCAATGTCCTGGCCGATTTTGATGAGGTGCTGCATATCAACTCGGTCAATCAAAGCGGCGAATATTTGGACGACGGCATTACCACCAACGATATTATCGATGCGCGTCAACAGCTGCGTACCGATCCTTACTTCAATGCCGGGGCCGAGGGCGGCGGCTTTTATTTCGGTGTCATCGATAGCGGCGCGCGCATCAGCCACACCAATTTCAACAGTCCCGATCAGATTGACTTCTGGCGCGATTGCTTTCACACCACCAGCGTCACCTGCCAGGATACCGGCGATCCCGGCTGGGCGCCGGGTGACGGCGTCAATCACGGCACCAAGGTAATGGGCATCATTAACAGCAACAGCAATCTGGGCGGCAACTGGCGCGGCGTGGCCGACACCACTGCCGACTCGTGGGACGTTACCGACGACGGCGGTGCCGCCCCCAGTTGTCTGGCGGTACAGCGCGCACTCAATGCGGCGGCCCTGGTATCGGACAAGGTGGTGACCGCCTCGCTTTCCTGTGGCTCCGATTTCACCGATGCCACCGCGCAGGCCGCCGACGCCGCCTATGATGCAGGTATGTTGGTGTTTTTCGCCAACGGCAATGGCGGACCGGGCAGCGGCACAGTGAGTGCCCCGGGCGGCGCGCACAAGGTCATCGGCGTCGGCGCCTTCGATGTCTCCAGCGGCAATCAATATGCGGGTCAGTCGCGCGGCCCCACCAGCGACGGGCGCATCAAGCCTGATTTGCAGATGCCCACCAACACCGAGTCCACCTCCAATGCCGGCAATACGTCCCAGGGCACGATCTGTTGTACCAGCGGCGCCACGCCCTATGCCTCGTCAACGGCCTTGCTGCTGACCGATTGGTTCGGCAATTTTCTCACCGCGCCGGGCAAGATCTACGCCATGCTGTTGAACTATGGCGAGAACCGTTTTGGCCAGATCGACAACACCGAAGGGGTGGGACCGGTGGAATTGGGCACCGGTGGGGTGCATTGGTCCGGTGCCCGTACCCTGAACGCATCGGGCCAGAACAGCTATGTCAACTTCACCGTGCCCGCCGGCACCGAGGATCTGCGCGCCGCCATCTGGTGGCCGGAGGGCGCGGCCGAGGCGCACGACGATATCGACCTGCGAGTGGAGCATCCACCCGGCACGCCGGTGCAGTCGAGCATTTCCATCAATTCGGTGTTTGAGCATGTGATCGTGTCAAACCCGGCGGCGGGAGATTGGCGTATCCGCATTCGCGGCTTCGATGTGGACAGCGGGCCGCAGACAGTGTACTACGCCATTCGGCGCGGACCCTGACATGTACAGAGTGGATGAGTTGCGGCCACGCTTGCCGCTGCTCATCCCTTTGCTCATCTCCCTGAACGGGCTTAAAAACCTCACGCCTGCCCCCCCATTTCCGGGGGCGAAACGGCGTCTTCTCACGTGTGGATCGACAGACATAGTGGCTGGAGTGCTGCGCGTCCGCTGTCTATGCTGATAAGTGTAAGGCGGTCTGGAGGCGGCAGCATTCACGCCCCCTAGAGTTGAGAGGAAAGAGGAGTCTCCTTTGCAAGAGCTGTGGTTCGATCTGTATCAACGCATAGGCTGGTATCCCAAGGCGGATGTATATCGCTGCGCCGACGGTTGGCTGGTGAAGTTGGAACTGGCCGGTGTGACGCCGCAGGATATACGCATCAGTCTGGAACAGGATCACCTGGTGGTGGAAGGGCGGCGCCGCGACTGGTGCGTCGCCGAGACGCAGACCTGCCTGTCCATGGAGATCAGCTATGACTGGTTCCGCCGCGCCATCCCGTTGCCGGGGCAGACGGACAGCGCCAATCTGCGCACCGAATTTCGCCAGGGGATGTTGTTGATTCATTTGCACGACCGAAGCAAGCAGTCACACGTTCAGGAGCGCATATGACCCAAGCACCCACCCCCGTATTACCTCTAAAAAACAGCGTGGCCTTTTCCAATCGCGCCGGCTTCAAACGGGTGGTGTTGCCCAAGGACAATGAGGCGGACTTGGAGGAGCTGCCCGAACAGGTGCGCCAGGCCTTGGAACTCGTGCTGGCCGAACGCATCGAGGATGTATTCGCCGCCGCCATCCCCGGTTTCAGCGTGGTGCGGCCGGAGCGCCGTCCGGCCACCGTGGAGTAGGGACTATCCAAATTTAAAGGAGTACGGAGGGCGTCTATGGACATTAAGGAGTGGGCCTTTATCGCCGGACTGGTTCTGGGCAGTCTGGCCATCGTCTCGGTATGCTGGGTCTGGATTCAGAAACAGGTCCTCGGTGCCGGCGGCGGGGTACTGAGTTTTTTCGGTGTGCTGTTGGTGGGCTTGTCCTTATGGACCAGCGCCAGCGTAGAGGTCACGCCCGAGGGCTTTCGCGCCGAGTTCGAACGCCTGGAACGAGAGGTACAGCAGGTGGCGCAGAAAAGCCAGCAGATCGGTCAAGAGGTGGAGAGCGTGGCCCAGGCCAACAATGCCTTAAGCCGCGAGGTCAAGGTGGTAGCCGAGAACCTCAAGGTGAACAAGTCGCAGTTTCTGGAATTGACCCAGACACTGCAACAGCGCCAGCTGCTTGATCAGCAACAGCTCGAACAGCTCAACGCCCCGCTGCAGCGCCTGCCCGAGGTGGATCAGCGTATCCTCGATAGCAGCCAACTGAAGCTGCGCGACCCGTCGCAGTAGCCTGGGGCGGCCGGCGCGCTTACCTAAAGCCCTTCGAGATGCCCACCATGAGGCGGTAATCCGGCTCCGACTGGGTGCCGTTCAGATCCTCTAACACGGGCAGACTCAAGCTGCCGAAGAGACTGAATTGATGGGGCAGGGCGGCGCGCACGCCAGGTGAGACATAGATCAGATTGCCGCCGCTGTGTGGCGCCGCCAGCCCCGCGCTCTCGTCCTTGTCACGCCATTCGCCGTTCAGTTCCAGGACGATACTCCAATCGGTATGGGGCGCGGCCTGGCCCGGGTGGCCGTCCTCATGGCCGAGCAGGAGTGACCAGGCCAGGTTGTAATTCAACATGTCGCCCGGTTGGAAACTTTGACTGCCCTCGCGGCCGATCCGATACAGCAGATTGGCATCCAGCGCGCCCTGTGTCAGGGGGCGACTGACGGCCACGCCCAACAGCGGCTGCCAGGTCCCGATACCGGGCTGCAACTCGGCCTCCAGCAGTGCGCCGTTGTCCCTCACATCATCCTCGCCGGTGGCCAGCTGAACACCAGCCAACAAGGCGACATCCATCGCCATGCTGCGGTGCAGCAGATAGTGCCCCAGCAAGGTCATATCACCCAGACCCTCGGCATCATTGTGGCGGTGCACCTCGGGCGTGGCGCCGTGCAGGTGCCCTTCCCTGAGCCCGCTGCGGCGGGTGTAGGGCAGGGTGATGCCGAGGGTGAAGCGATCACTCAGGCCGTAGCCCAGGCCGATGAAGGTGGTGGTCAGGCTGTCGACGCTATGGATATCCGCGTCGTCCAGCGCTGCCTGTTCCAGGGTCGCGGCCGAAAGGGGGTTCTGCTCCACGTGCTCCAAGCGCAGGCCGAGGCTCCATTGGCCCGCCGCCAAGGGGGGGGCGGCAATGGTGATCAAGGGGCCGGCGTTGATATTGCCGAAGGTGGTGGAGGGGTGGTCGCCCCAGGCGTTGGCGCAGTATAGCCCCGCTAGGCTGCAGGAGAGGGCAAATGGGATGAGCACAGAATTGTTCATGACACACTCCTGGGTGGCTGCACGGTTATATATTTGATTGAGCATAGCAGCCGCCGCTGCCGCAGCGGGATGCGACAAATTGTCACAGACTGAAATTAAGGATATGTGCGGTGGGTGCTGCCGTTAAAGGCCGGAGGGTGCCCCCTGTCATGCGTGCATCGGGCTGGGCGGCAACGCTGCTTTGAAATTAGTGTTAACAGGCCCTAGCCACGGATGTCGGTTTCGGTCGATGGAATCGCTTCAAACGCGCGTTCACCCTCCAGGCCGGGGTCGAGTTCCAGCCGTAGTCGCTCACCGACGGGCAGGTTGAGACGCCGCAGTTGTTCGTCTAGCACATGTTTGGTCTGCTCTTCGATGAGACGCGTCATCTCGGTTGTGGTTACACAGCTGACGTCGTGCTGCAGGGCCTTCACCCGCACCTGCGCTTCCTCCTCGCTGAGGGTGGAGGTAATAAAGTCGATCCAGTTGTTGAACAGGCTGCGCACCTGGGCGTCGATGGCGCTGGCCGAGAGCTGTTGCGGTGCTGCAGTGCCGCCGCCAAAGCCGTTGATGAAGACCCCCAGACGGAAAAACACATCGGCTGGCGTCGGCAGTGTGTCCGCAATGCGATCCACCAGATTACCGCCGCTGGTATTCGTACCACCGCCGGTGGCGGTCTGGGCAAACTGGATGGTCTGGCGCACGATGGCCTGCAGGCGGCGAAAGATTTCCTTGGCCTTGTCGCCGGCACCGTTGAACTTTACCGTCACCGTGATCTCATCGCTGACGTCGATGCGATCCTTCGGCGAGCTGACATAGGCGCGCTGAGTCGTATTGAGGACGGCGGAGCCAGGCATCAGGTCGGCCTTGTCGAAGCTGATGTCGGCACCCAAGGTGCGATTCTCGACGGTGCTGCGGACCACGATGGTCCAGGTCACCAGATCCGTGCTGCTGGCGGCGGCGTCGACGCTGCGGTCGAATACGTAAGACGCATTGCCGGCCGGCTTGTCCTTGGCATAGGACCAGTCGACGAGTTGGCGCCAGACGATCTCGGCGTCGCTGAGCAGGTCCTGCACCTGCTGCACGAAATCGGTGATCGCCTGTTCGATATTGGCGGCGGAGCCGATGCTGATTTTGTCCAACAGGTTCTTGACCAGGTCAATGACTTCCTGGACCAGATCACGTTTGCCGTCGACGATAAAGGTGGAGAAGCGATGGACCTTGCTGATAGCCGGGCCCGCCGTGGGGTCGTCGTCGGGACGATAGCCGGCGTTGGTGGGTAGGGAGCGGGAGGCGTCGTTGGGGGCCTTGATCTGCGGCGCGGAGACGTTGACGAAACGGTCGCCGAACAGGCGGAGCAGGCACCCGGCATCGGCTGTGGGCGCGCTTAAATCGAGCATGCTTACCACCCCCCTAGGAGGTTATAGCGTCTAGATTGATAGACCCGATATGGTGTCCTGTCAATAATAAAGGCCTTGTGTCTTTAACGCTGGCCAGTGTCGTTGTAAAGCTGAGGCCTCGGTTAGGGGTTATCCTGCAGCGCCACTCAAAAGGGAAAACTGGCCACCTCGAAGGTCTTGGCGATCGGCCAAGATTGATTGTCGATGACCGTGACCTGGTTGTCGGCGGTGACGGCCATACAGGTCCAGCGATTTTCGCGGCTCTCATCCTTGGATGAGGTCCAGATTGTGGGGTATCTCGATGTCGGGGGTGGGGATAACGCGCCACCTGATCCGATGCCTTCAAGGTGACAAAGGCGGGCGCTGGAAAGTACTCTTCGGCATATATGTGAGCGGTTGTGAAGACCGTGGCCAACAGTGCGGCGGGTGCTGCGTTTCAGTGCGCCGGATAGGGGGCTCGCCATAACAAACACACCTTGTTGCCCTTGTGTGCCAGTCAACAAACATAGTTGTTGCTGCCAGGCAGTACCAAGCTCGGGCGGATGCTGTTCAGGGCGCGACTCGATCTGTATCTTACCAGGCTAAGTGCGGCAAATTGGATGACAGGGCATGCCCTTGAACAAATGGGTCACGACAGGGTGTTTTGGCGCAGCGAGTGGTGCGGCGATCGTGGCCTTGTGCATGTGTCTCGCTGTGCTCACCGCCTGCAGCACGTCTCAGACAACTGCGCAGACGGGTAGCGCGGCCGACCGGCCCGCTCACCATACCGAGACAGGTTTTCGCAATCCCTATCTGGCGCCCGCAGAGCGCAGTTTCTTTTCTTATCTACGCATGCGCTGGTTTGGTGACGCGCAGTGGGCCGACTACCAGGCCACGGCTGATCGGGTGCCGACGCGGCCGGCGTCCCTGGATCGGATCATGAACCCGCCCCCGCATGTGCCTCAGATCACTTGGATCGGGCACGCCACGGTGCTGGTGCAATATGCCGGGCTCAATATCCTCACTGATCCCGTATTTTCGCAGCGCGCCTCGCCATTCTCCTTTGTTGGCCCCAAGCGCGTCACGGCACCGGCCCTGACCATTGAACAGCTGCCAAAAATCGACATCGTACTGATCTCGCACAACCATTATGACCATCTGGACGAATGCACAGTGGAGGCGATCGGCGATCAAGCCACCTGGTTGGTGCCGCTGGAATATCAGGCCTGGTTCGCCGAGCGCGGCGTCACCAATGTAATCGAATTCGATTGGTGGGATAGGCGCCAGGTCGCAGGTGCCCAGGTTATCGCCACGCCCTCCCAGCACTGGACCGGGCGCGGTCTGTTCGATCGCTATGAACAGTTGTGGGCGGCCTGGGCGGTGCAGGTCGACGACTTTCGTTTCTGGTTCGGTGGCGACACCGGTTATAACGCCAAGATCTTTACCGAGATCGGGCGCCGCCTGGGCCCCTTCGATCTGGGGTTGATACCGGTGGGGGGTTATGCGCCGCGTTGGTTCATGCAGGACATGCACGTCAATCCGGAGGAGGCGGTGCAGCTGCACCGTGACATCGGCGCCCGCTTCTCCCTGGGGATCCATTGGGGGGCCTTTCCCTTGACCGCCGAACCCATCGATGAGCCGCCGGCGCGTCTGCGCCAGGCCGCACGATCCCTGACGGACTCGCGCTTCGTCACCTTCCCGGTGGGCAAGACGGTCCGGCTCGAGGGCTTCACACCCACCTCAACCTCACCTTGAAAACCCAGCGCCCACCCCTATGTTTGAAGAGTAAGCATCGACACAATCAGGCAACTCAAAAGGAGGTGTGGACATGTTCACCAATATTGCCAATCGAGGCGGCGGTCTCTTCGATGACTTCCGCCGTCTGCAACGGGAAATGGACCAGCTGTTTTCGGCCTCGCCCATGCCCAGTGGTATCCGCGCCCTGGGGCGGGAGGCCTATCCGCCCATCAATATCGGCAGCACCGAGGAGCAGGTGGATGTCTATTTGTTTGCCGCCGGCGTAGATCCCCGGAGTCTGGATATTTCCATTCAGCAAAACTTATTGACCCTGGCCGGTGAGCGTAAGCTGGACACCGAGACGGGCGTCAATTATTACCGCAAGGAGCGCTTCAACGGTGCCTTTCGTCGGGTGGTGACCCTGCCCGAGGATGTGGACCCGGATAAGGTCCAAGCCAAGTATCAGGATGGGGTGCTACACGTCACCCTTCAACGGCGTGAGTCATCCCGGCCACGTAAGATCGAAGTCCAGTAACGCAGCAGGAGGGAAATATCATGAGCGAAACACAAGACGTGACTAGCCAGGCAGGCAAGGCCGTGCAGGCGGGCCAGGAGATGGAATACGCCCTGCGCCCGCCGGTGGATATCTTTGAAGACGAGCGCGGCATCACCTTGCTGGCCGACATGCCCGGTGTGTCCAAGGATCGGCTCGACGTGGACGTGGACAGAGACAGCCTGTCCATCCAGGGCAGTTCCGCCCTCGAGGTGCCCCAGGGCATGGAGGCGCTGCATGCCGATGTGCGTTCCACCCGCTATCAGCGCAGTTTCTCCCTCAGTCGCGAGCTGGACGGGGAGAACATCACGGCCAATCTGAAAGACGGCGTGCTGACGCTGCGCATTCCCAAGCGCGAGGAGCACCAACCGCGCAAGATCGAGGTGCAGACGGGCTGATCCACGCTCCGCAACATCACCCCCGCTTCGTTCGGAGCGGGTTCGGAGCGGGGTGAGACCCGATGCGGTCGCGCGGTGCTGGCAACCGTCTTGTCGGCGTCTACACTGGATAGGTGGATTTCCAAATCGAATTCGGTCGACGACAAGGACAAGGTGAACCCCCAGTGGCGGTGACAGAGATCCATGTGGAGTGCTATGCCGGTTACCGCGCCGATCAGCGACCGCAGCGCTTCACCCTGGGTCAACGCCTGATCCAGGTGCAGGAGGTGATCGACCAGTGGTATGGGCCGGACCACCGCTATTTTAAGCTCAGGGGGGATGACGGGGGGATCTACATCCTGCGCCAGGATGAGTCGACCCAGCACTGGGAACTGAGCCTCTTCGACGCCGACAGGCGGGAGGAAACCCGCCTGTCCTCGACCTGACGCCAACGGAAACACTGTTCTGAAGGAGGTCACCATGGCCTTAGCGCTTTCTTCCCCGGCCTTTGATGCCAATGCCGAGATACCGCGCCCATTCACCTGCGATGGTGCGGACCTGTCACCGCCGCTGAGTTGGGGCGGGGTGCCGGCGCAGGCCAAGAGCCTGGTCTTGATCGTGGACGACCCCGACGCCCCGGACCCGGCGGCGCCGCAAATGACCTGGGTGCATTGGGTGGTGTACAACCTGCCCCCGTCCGCCACGGGCCTGGCTCAGGGCCAGCGCAGTGCCGAGCTGCCCCCGGGCGCGCTGGAAGGGTTGAATGACTGGAAACAGAGGGGTTATCGCGGGCCTTGTCCGCCGCGGGGACGGCATCGCTATTTTCATAAGCTGTACGCCCTGGACAAGACCCTGCCCGATCTCAGCTCGCCCACCAAGCCCCAGGTGGAGGCAGCCATGGCGGGGCATATCGTCGACAGTGTCGAGCTGGTCGGCACTTATCAACACTAGGTCGGGCCAGCATGCAGGCGGATGACAAAACAACAGCGCATGACTTGCCCCGGCAAGAGCCCAAATTCTGTCGTTGTCGTGTCTGTCATGAACACTTCTACGCCAACACCATCGCCCAGGCGCGCCAGGACTGCCGAGCGCACGCCAAGCAACAACACCCGGATTGGGGCGCAACGGTGTGTTTTTGTCCCGACTAGACCGGCCATGAGAAGGGACCGCGTTTGGACCGACGCCGTTTTCTGCGCCTGCTGGGTCTGTTAGCCGTGGCCGGGGGTGCGCGACCGTTACGGGGTCAGGGGCAGGACCGCGATCCCGCTGGGACTCGCGCCGGCGTCACCCTGTTCCTGTGCGGCGACGTGATGACCGGCCGCGGTATTGATCAGATCCTGCCCCATCCCGTTCAGCCCCGTCTGTACGAGTCCTATGTCAAGGATGCCCGCGATTATGTCGCCTTGGCAGAACGGGCCCATGGCCCGGTGCCACGTGCAGTGGACCCGACCTATGTCTGGGGCGAGGCGCTGGAGGTGTTGGCTCAGGTGGCGCCGCAGGCGCGCATTATCAACCTCGAGACCGCCGTCACCCGCCACAATGAGCCTTGGCCCAAGGGCATCAACTATCGCATGCATCCTGACAATATTGACTGCCTGACGGCGGCCAAGATCGATTGTTGTGTCCTGGCCAACAATCATGTGCTGGACTGGGGGTATGCCGGGTTGGAACAGACCCTGGCCACGCTCGCCGAGGCCGGCATCCCCAGCACCGGCGCCGGGGCCACGGCGAGTGCGGCCGCCGCCCCCGCCATCTTGGATGTCGGGGCGGGGGTGCGCGTGCGGGTATTCTCCTATGGGCTGGCGTCCAGCGGTATTTCCCCCGCTTGGCGCGCCACCGCAGAACGTCCGGGCGTCAACCTATGCCCGACCTGAGTGATGCCACTGTGCACCGTATCACCGCCCAAGTGAATCCACTCAAACAATCGGGCGACATCGTCATCGCCTCCATCCATTGGGGCGGCAACTGGGGCTATGCCATCCCGGAGGAACAACGCCGCTTTGCCCATGCCCTGATCGACACGGCCGGCGTTGATCTCATTCATGGCCATTCCTCCCATCACGTCAAGGGCATGGAGGTGTATCGGGGGCGGCCCATTCTGTATGGCTGCGGCGATTTTCTTAACGACTATGAAGGCATCGGCGGTCATGCGCAGTACCGTGGCGATCTGGGTCTGATGTACTTCCCCCGCCTAAACCCGGCCAGCGGTCGTCTGGTTGATTTTCAGCTGCACGCCACGCGTATCAAGAACCTGCGGGTCATGCGCGCCTCGGCCGAAGAGACGCAGTGGCTGCTGCAGGTCTTGAACCGAGAAGGTGAGGCCTTGGGGACCCGGGTGACCTCGCTCGGGGACGGACGGTTGCGCCTGCATTGGCGGGCGGAAAGGCAGGATTAGTTAAAGCCGCGGTCGCCGGTTTCTATATTCGTCAACATCCCGTTACGAAAGGTAAGCACGCGCATGAAACGGGTGGGGCCGAGATTGTAGGTCCATTCATCCACGCTCACGGAGACCTGCTGCCGCCCGCCTTCGATGGGGCGCGAGAGGGTTTCAAAGCGCTGTTCCTGCTGGTCCGGCGCGCCGCACAAGGCGCGGATTTCCGCCGAGGTGTCGCCCAGCGACAAACTGCTGAAATCACAGCGCTGCATGCCGGGCACCACGGTGAAGCCGCGGCTGCCGGTGTCGATGTGGGTGACCTTGCCGTCGCGGAAACTGATGATGCGCAGAAAGCGGGTGGGGCCGAAATTGTATATCCAGCGTTCGTTGATACGGCTGATGCTGCGCTCAAAATCGGTGTCCGGCAGCGCCACGATCTGTTCGCCCCAACGGTCGACCCAGGTGGGTTCGCCGCACTTTTTCTCCACCGTCAGCTTTGCATCCCCCACCGTGATCAGTCCACCGTTGCAGCGCAAGGCATAGGCCTCCTGGCTGACGCCGATGACCATACAAAAAAGGTATAGAGAAAATAAGCGGCGATAGCGGAACATCGTTGTGGTTATCTGTTTGATCTGGTGTCGGTCTATTGTAGTCACAGTCTCCCAGTCGAGTCGACCGTGCAATTAAGATTTGTCAATGAAGGCCGGCCTGCGCTGCGCTAAGCTTTAGAAAATTCGCTTAGGAGGAATTCGTCATGGCACATAGTATCGATCCCGTCGTCGACAACTGGTATCAACACTTGGACAAGGGACAACGCTTCCGCGTTGTCGCGGTCGACCAGGACGGGCGCACGGTGGAACTTCAGCACTTCGACGGCGATGTGGAGGAGGTCGATTTTGACGATTGGTACCAGATGGCCATCGCGCTGGCCGAGCCCCCGGAAAGCTGGGCCGGTGCCACCGACATCGGCAATGCCGATGACTTCGGCACCGAGGTCACCGACACCAAGGCCGGCGATTGGAATGAGCCGTTGAAGGAGTTCAAGACACCGCGAAAATAATCGCGGGTCCGACCTGATCATGTGAGGTCCTATTGCGCTTGAGCCCGCGCCATGGCATATACTTTGCCCTTGCGCCAGGGTGCGGCCGCGTCAAGCAAAGGATCTGCATGAAACAGCAATTACACGCACAGCCAGAGGAACGGGTTTATCATACCAATCCCCCGCAAAAGCATACACAGCTGGCGGACCTGGCCAGCATTGAAGACCGGCGTCCCGCCACGGAGGTGCAGCGCCGACTTATGGACGGGCTCAACCAGCGTAGCGCGCCGCTGCGGTTCACGCGGCACCCAAGCAGCGGCACTGTTATCCAGCGGCAGCTCAAAGCACAGGAATATGAGCAGATCCGTGACTTCAGCGCCCAATTGATGAAGCTTTATCCGCCCGATCGCTATTACTATATCGGCCTGGGTAAGAGCCCCACCCCCATCATCGCCTTCATGCAGGCGACGGGCGTGCCGGCCAGCAACATGCCCTTGAGCAAATTCAGCCATCGCACCAAGGGCCGCCGGGACGGCGGCCAGCTGGGTCTATCCGAACCGCTGACCGGCACGCAGCTGGCCGAACTGGAGCGCCACTTCGACAACTTCATTCCGAGCAAGGAAGTGCTGCGCGGCCGTGACCTGCTACTGATCGATTTCGTGCAAAGCGGCCGTTCCCTGATCGCCTCCGCCGATCACCTGCAGGATTACATCACCAAGAAATACTCGCGCACCGTGGGCTTTTTGTGTTGCAAGTCAACAATCCTGGACGACTCTGCCCCAGAGGTTGAACCCCTGGCCCTGACCCTGGAGGAGATGGAGGCCATGTCGGGCCAGTTTCTCGGTAGGCGCGGCATCGCCAATATGAATCTGCCCGGCGGTACGGAGGAGGCGGGCTCGCTCGGGGCGCAAATGGGCGCGGAAAAATACAAACCCATGGCCGAATACCCGGGCGATTTCAAGATCAAGGAAGGCCATCGCAGTCGCGACATCGCGCGCAGCGAAGAGGCCTATGACGCACTGGTGCGCGAGATCGAGACCTTCGCCAGTAAAGACGAAGACCTGGCCGAACTGCTGGGCATCGATCTTAAAAAGTTAAAAACCGAGGCGAGCAGCGAATTAAGCGATCTTTAGCTGCGCCGGCAGCGCCGCTTGATGGGTATGGAGAAACCACCGCTCGATCAGCACGTGGCGGCTGAACCAGGCCGAGCCCAGCAGTTTGCGCGCAGCCAGATGACGCAATCCGTCGGGCAGCCAGCCCAGGGTGTCGCCACCGGCCTGGCGCTGGCCGAAGCGGGCGACGATCTTGTCTTCGTACTCCTTGAGCCGTTCGCGGCGATAGTCGCCGTCGGCGCCGACAATAATATCCGCCGCCAGCAGCGCCGATTCGATCGCCGGTCGGATGCCTTCACCGCTTTGCGCATAGGCCAGGCCGCAGGCATCGCCGATGAGCAGGGCGTGGTGGGTCGCCAAGGGGCGCGGCTGTTTCTGGCGGGAGAGTAAATAGGCGTGGCCGTGGAACTTCTCCGGTGTGTCGCTGGGAATGCGGCCGCTATCGATTAGAAACTGACGAAACGCCGCCACGTGCTGGCCGAGGCGATGATTGTCCTCGCGTCCCAGGCCCACATTGAGTACATTTTGTTTGCGCACCGCCCAGCCATAGCCTTTCAGGTCATTGCAAAAAAACAGCTCGGGGCGATGGGCATCGACAGCGCATCGCTCGGCCTGGGCCGGTGTCATTTCGAACTCCACCTCCTGGGCCGAAATGACGTGCTCGTCGCTGCCCAGGCGGGTGCCTAATGCCCGCGCCACCGGGCAAAAATGACCGCCGGCACCGATCAACAAGGGCGCGCTGAAGCGCGCATTGATTTGCCAGCGGCCGTTTGCACACTCGATCTGTTTGATGGGCTGGCCCAGTTCCAGCCGGGCGCCGCAGCGTTCCAATAGGTAATGGTCGAACTCGCAGCGGCGGATGCCGTAGCTCACCACTTGGTCGTAGTCGGTGGTCACCTGCGCACCGCCAATGGTGCCGGTACGGAAACCGTAGAACGGCTGCAATACGCGGCCCCGGCGATAATCCTCGCAGTCGAAGCCCAGCGCGTCGATCACCGCCGGGGTGACCCAACCGGCGCACACCTTGTCGCGCGGGAAGTGTTTTTTGTCCAGCACCAGCACGTCCAGGCCCGCCGCCTGCAGGCGTTTGGCGCAGGTGGAGCCGGCCGGTCCGCCGCCTACAATCAGCACATCATAATGCTCCATGCTTGCGCTCCTCAGGTCTTGTCCGCGTATAGATGGGCCCGGCTCCAGGGTAAGTCGTTATTGCCCGGCCGGGTAAACATGACCTGGAACAACTGCAGCGCGCCGGTATTGAAGGCGGCGATGGAGGAGACCAGGTACAGCCGCCAGGCGCGCACGAACTCGTCGTCGAACATCTCCCTGACCTGCGCCTCATGCTGTTCATAACGCGCCAGCCAGTGCTCCAGGGTTTTGGAATAGTGTAGGCGCAGGTTCTCCACGTCCTGCACCGCAAACGCCCACGGCTCCAAGATCCCCAGCATCTCCCGCAGGGTGGGGGGATAGGCGCCGGGAAAGATGCGCTTTTCGATCCAGGGATTGAGCGGTGCGGACTGAGTTTGGCCGATGCTGTGGATCAGGCCGCGGCCGTCGGGGCGCAGCGCCCGGTTGATGACGTCTCCCAGCTCGCGGTAGTGCTCCACACCCACGTGTTCCAGCATGCCGATGGAGACGAAGGCGTCGAACTCGCCCTGGATATTGCGGTAGTCGTCTTCGACGAACTCCACCTGATTCGCCAGCCCCGCCTCGCGGGCGCGCTGGCGCGCCAGCTCTACCTGTTCGTGGGAGATGTTGTAGGCCCTGACATTCACTCCGTAGTGCTTCGCCATATGCAGGGCGGTGCCGCCCCAGCCGCAACCGGCCTCGACCACCGTTTCGCCGGGCTGCAGCCGCAGCTTGCGGCAGACATGATCCACCTTGGCGGCCTGGGCCGCCTCCAGGGACATGTCGGGGGCGGGAAAATAGGCACAGGTGTACTGCATTTCCGTATCCAGCCACAGACGATAGAAATCGTTGCCGATGTCGTAGTGATGGTGGATGTTTTCGCGCGAGCCGCTCAGGCTGTTGGCGTTGGAGCGGCCCCACAGATCGGCCAGGCGGCGTTTGTATATCCCTGTGTCGGCGGTGGCGGTCAGCCGGCACTGATGAAAGATTTCCAGGAAGGTCAGCAGCTCGCCTTCCACATCGATGTCGCCGCTGCAGTACGACTCGCAGAAATTGAGACTGGGTTTGCTCAGCAGACGGCGCAGGGCACTGCGGTCATGGATGATGACCCCGGTCTTGGGCTCCGGGGTGGTGCGGAACAACTCCTTGCCGTCCCACAATACGATGCGCAGCGGCGGATCGCCGATCTCGCGGATGACCTTGCGCAACAGCCAGCGCTCCAGCGCGGAGACGGGGGGCGTGTGCTTGTCGTCCTGGGCCTGAATCTCGACCCGGTTGAGGCCTGATGTATAACTGGAATTAGGGGTAAATTGGTCGTGTTGTTCCGGTTTCATGGTAGCGTCCTTCCACCTGGTTTTGATTGCTTATTCTGAATCTCACTGACATGCCCAGCGTCGGCACATCAAACAGATGCTTATTCACAACTATAGAAAACCAATTTAAAAATGGGAGTGTTGCGGGCGCATTGATAAAGCGCAAATAAGTTTGATTTGTCTTTAATCAAGAGTGTGGGGGCGCTGCTTCGGCGTGTGATTTCAGCTTAAGTTTTATATGCAAGGCTATGAACTTTTTATATTTTTCCATGGATGGTCGGCAATGTCGGGGGCGCCGGCTTGGACAATGCGTGATTCCGTAACCCCCTTTGGAACGGGCCCTGACATCCTCACTCCACCTGCCCCGGCTTTAACCGATGCGCGCGCCGAAACGCCGCCGCCAGCGGCTCGTCATCGTCCTCGTTACACAGCCGATGGCCGATCTGAAAGCCGAGCTCGCGATAGGCCTCGAACTGGGCCTCGTCGAAGAACTGATCACCGGTGCTTTCGTCCGGGTACGAGGGATGGGCGCGGCGGTAGCCGTAGATGTCCTCGGGCAGGCCGTCGATGAGGGTGGTGGTGACGAACAACAGCTCCGCCTCACTGCCGTCCACATAGGTGATGCGGCCGTGGATGAAGGCTTGCTCAGAGCGGCCGCTGACCGGGTCGGGCTGCAGCGGGGCGGTGTCCAGCTCCACCCGGGCGCCGAAGTCCACCCGCACCCGTTGAATCACCTGGGACAGGTCGCGGAAGGTCCAGTCCGGATCGGCGGCGGCATCGGCGACGATGATGTAGCGACAGCGGCGCCGGATCAGCTCATACAGGCCCAGGTTTTCGAAGTGGCCGCCGTCGGACAAATGGATGTGCATGCGCTTCTCGTTGAGAAAACGACCCGTGAGCTCGCGGAACATATAGATGTACCACCACGGCCGCGACCACTTGCCCATTTTGGTGGCCGGGCGACGCGGATTGCGAATCCAATAGCCTAGGCGCACGTTGAGCAGGGTCATGAGAAAGATCAACGGCCGCGAGCGGGTGGCATAGGTGTTGGGGGCCACCGCGGCACCGGAGATGGCGAAGGCAGTGGCTAGGTTTAAGCTGCCGCCGACGTATTCCGACGAAGGGACATAGCCGGTGCTCGGGGCGCCGCAATACAGCGGCGAGAGGATAAAGCCGTCGCCGCCGCGCTCTTTGTACTCCGGCGTGTCGGAGCCCACCAGCTGGATGTTGGTGTTGATCAGGTGATAGGGCGCTGCGGTCTGAGGGATCTCGTGCAACAGGCAGGCGTCGGCTTGCTCCTGCGGCACGCCCGCCACGGTGCAGGGCAGGTAGGCCTCCATCAATCGATTGCGATAGAAACGGTGCATGGAGACATGGTTGATATTGGCGTTCAAGGCCAGGATGAGTGACAGCAGCAGCGCGGCGCCCAGCCAGCCGATATTGTCCATGTGCCAGGTGAGGTGGTAGAACCAGAGAAACACCCCATATACCAGCAGACTCAACCCCAGGCTCAGCAACACCGAGCGTCCGCCCTTGGCCTCGTTGCCGTTCTTGCTTCCCTTAAAGCCGGCGAACAGGGAGACCACACCTGAGAGCGACACCGATGACATGATGGCGTCGAGCCATTGCGCTGCGTGCTGGGCGAGATATTGATAGACCAACGGCAGCGTCCCCAACACCAGTGCCAGGCCGGCCAGCATCAGCGCCAGCCCGGCGCGCTCGCGCACCTTGCGCTGAAACATGCAGCGCCGTGCCGCCGGCCAGCGGGTACTCACCGCGAACACCAGCGAATAGACCAGGTAGCCGGCCAGCACCAGCACGCCCAAGGTGAACAACCAGGCAAACAGGTTGTTGTCCGCAACATGGCGCCCATCGACGGTTGGAAAGAAGGGCGCGGTGCCGAGGTCGATATTGATCAGCAGTACAAACAGCAACAGAAATACCGGCACCAGTACCAGCAGGCTCACCAAGGTGCCGGTGAGGATGGCGCCGATCAGCGCCCATACGGTCAAGCCATCGCCGGGCGTCAGATACTTGCCGCGCGCACGCAACCAATACAGGATGTCCGAGCCGCGGTCCTGGCGTGAAGTGCCGAAGGGGAAGTCCCGTCCCAGATAAGACATGAACCAGGTCAGGGAGGCGCCGATAAAGCCGCCGCCCGAGACGGTGGAGAGATAATCCACCCGCTTGAGCAGCCCGCAGCGGTGCAGCGCCTGCAACAGCCCCAGATTAAAGGTGGCCGAGCGCACCCCGCCGCCCGACAGGGCCAGGCCCACCGCATCCACAGCCGGATCGCCCTCGTCCTGGCCGGCGAGGCGGCGGCGTTCCTTGATGCGTTCCAGCTCATCCTGATGGATCTGATCAAAGTCCTTGGCGTGCTCGTCCATGCTGCCCTTCCTTGCATTGTTATTGTTGTGCAATCGCGGTGACTGCGTGGCGCTATTTTTTCACTAAGCGGTTGATCGCGCCAGTCTTGCCATAGGCACCGGTTCCCCCTTCGCACCCCGTCCCCAAGTCCTTGACTCCAACAGTCCCCCCTTTGAAAAAGGGCACCCACAGGGCATAAAGGGTTAGGGGGGATTTATGCAAAACCAGCCGTGCCCGTTGGGCACTCATTGAAACAACGTTGTGTTGCTTCGCCCATGCTCGGTGGGTTACGCAAAAATCGCTCACCCACCCTACATTGAGTCTTAAGTCAGTGCCATAAGGTTAGGGGGGATTGATATAACTCCAGTATAGCCACCCGGGAACCGCCCAACATGACTGGGGGCCTCTATACCCACGCCGCCGAATATCATTCGCTGGCGTATCCGGTAATATTTGCCAACAACCATATAGCTAAAAACGACATTAGAATAATTCAATTACTCATTGAATTATATAAGCATAATGGTTACATTCATAAGCCTGGAGTGGCCGGCTCGGGTACCCGTCGAGCGACACCGACTTGCGCCCTGCAGCAATCAGCGTCTTGGGAAACCAACCGTGCAGACACCGAAATTTACCCTCGATGACGTCAAATACGCAGACAGTGCCGCGACCTACCGCCGCGCCCGGGACCTATACCGAACAGGAAAGGTAAAAGAGCTCAGCGCAACACCGCGGGGCTATCGCGCCGTCGTGCAAGGCACCCATCCCTATCAGGTCATTCTGTCTCAGCGCAGCATCGACCAGTGCGATTGCGCCTGTTACCTGGGGGAGCACGGCAGGCTGTGCAAACACGTGCTGGCCCTGGCATTGGCCGTGTTGCATGCCTGCGGAAAAACGACTGAGCCCCAAGCGCAACAACCGCCCGCCAGCCTGGCAGAGGCCAAGCCCATCGTCACCGCCGCCATGCGCAAACTGCGCCGCTATACCGAGCCCCCAAGCCCGTGACCACAACAGTCCCCCCCTTTGAAAAAGGGGGGGTAGGGGGGATTTTCTAATGCCTGTATAGCCACCAAACCAGACAAGCCACGGACGGTGATCACTGGCCACCGGCGCGGGCATGATCGCAGAAGCCGCCAGCAGACTACCGCCGACAAAAGAGCATGCCCGCTATCTCTGGCAGCTCGTCACCCGCATCGATAAAAAGCTGGCGAACGGGGTGGATGATTCGGATGGCGTCGTCGGCGAATGCGTTATGGGCATCATCGAGCAACTGATCGGGTATTCAAAACAGAACCCCGAGCTGGCGCCGGCCATCCGAAAGTTTTGCGAGACCGACACCCACTTTGGATTTGAGCGGGAGTTGCGTGCAGGATTGGAGTAGAAGAGAGATAGTGAAGCGCGAGCGGTGGCTTGATTTAAGCGATCCATACATCGGCGTCCGCTCGCCACCAGTATATTCCTAACGTATCATAAATCTCCTACAGTTCTACCTATTGGTCGCACGCTTGGATGAATAGGCCATATGCGATATTTTATCGCCTAGAGAAGGGGGGGATGTGTGCCAGAAAGTAACTTTTCAGATTACATCGTTTATGTGGATGAGAGTGGCGATCATAGTCTCACCAGTATTGATCCGGAATATCCAGTGTTTGTGCTGGCCTTTTGTATTTTTCATAAGCGACATTACGCTGAAGCGATTGTGCCGGCACTCAGCCGGTTTAAATTCAAGCACTTTGGCCACGATATGCAGGTGCTGCATGAGCATGATATTCGCAGACAAAAAAACCAACTCAGTGGGGTGCAATTGGCTGACTTGGTAGCGCGGCCGATTGGTTTGAAAATCATCCGGCCAGGGCAGGAGAACAGCGCCTTTGAAATATTGGCCAACAAGCTTTATAGCAAGAATGGCAGACAAGGGGTGGGCACGGGATACGAGGGGTATGGGTTAAAGTGTTTTCCCTAGGCCCATAAAAGCGAAAGGCCCCGGTGATCACACCGAAGCCATAACGCCGACCGGGAACTCCCAATCCATTTAGCTCTTATAAACCTTTAGACGGCCCCCGTGATGTCTAAGTTCCTGATACTTAGCCAACCGATGGATGGGAACATATCAGACACATCGCAGGAATTACCCGTCTTCCCGTATGATCGGCATTTTAGGGCTAAAAATCAAGTATCGCTTAACTCGGCCACTTCGGTACAGTCATAGACTGGGCCTGCAGGATTATGAAATAACTTTTGATAATTCAATTGGTTATCGATATAAAAAAAGGGGTGGGCAGGGTGGCCATCACTCCCGAGACTACCATCAAGCTGGAACGCGCCCTCGGCATGCCGGTGGGCTTTGCCGGGCAGGAATTGCCACCCAAAAAGGCCTTTAACGCCTTCACCGCCCAAGCACCCTTCAGCAAGGCCGCCATTTGCCGCTTTGCCGATGACGTGGGCATCGCCCCCGGCATTGTCGTCGGACAGCTGCAACACAAAGGGTTGTTGCCCACAACCCACTGCAAGGACCTGAAAGTGCGCTATCAGTGGGGGCATGAATAGCCGAGCGAGTGGGGCGGGATCGCTGTTATTTGTGGAGTTTTTGTGGCATTTTTACATCTATAAGATTAAATCGCTCCATTCTAATAAGTGTTGGTATCACGCCAACCGCAAACTGGCTCCGGGGGGAGTTTGTATCATGTCCAAGTTTTGTAACCAAAACATCAGATCAGCATTCCTGGGATCAGACTCGCAAAAAGCTGCTTGACAATAGTAACGTATAAGTTACTATTAATATGTCGCTACGGAAACTTGTCGAGTACCTGGAAGCAGATGGCACATCGCCATTTGAGCGCTGGTTTAAGCGGCTTAATGCTGTTGCAGCAGCAAAGATAACGACAGCGCTTTACAAAATGGAGCAGGGTAATCTCTCCAATGTAAAATCGGTCGGCCAGGGTGTGGCTGAATACAAAATCGATCACGGGCCTGGCTACCGGGTATATTTCGGACAGGACGGAAAAGAGTTGATCATCCTGCTTGGTGGTGGCTCTAAGAAGGGGCAAAATGCCGATATTCGGCTGGCCCAGAAGCATTGGCGCGAGTACAAGGCGCGCAAAAAGAGGTAATTGCTATGCCGATCACACGCAAATTTCGTGAAACCGTCTGGTCCCGCGCGCAGAGCGATGCCCGATTTCGCGCCGCCATGCTTATCGAAGCGCTAAATGAACTCCTGGCCGGCGAGCTCGATACCGGCAAGGCCATGCTGCGTGACTACGTCAACGCCACTATCACCTTTGACGGTCTGGAAAAGGCAACCGGCATTCCCACAAAAAGTCTGCAACGTATGCTGGGGCCACGTGGCAACCCAACAGCAGAGCGACTCTTCACCATCATCCAGGCTTTGCAACAATCGGAGCAGATCAAGCTTACCGTCACGAAAAAGCGTGCCGCCTGAGCGCCACGTTGGTTGGCGTAATGCATACCACCTGCCAGCAAACCCGCCTGGCGGCGACAAATCAGCCTTTAGAAATATGCTCAATAATTAACAGTAACTTACTGTATTTTATGTAAATATATGGTTAATTCCTGGTGCTGATCTGCAAGGTTGCAGGAATACCACAACCACAAGCCAGCTCCACGGCCATCACCAGCCCCAATCCCAGCCTAAGAGAAAGCCACTAAGCCACTGTTATTTATTTGATATTTGTGGCATTTTTACATCTATAAGATTAAATCGCTCAATTCTAATAGTGTTGGTACCACACCAACCGCAAACTGGGCCCGGGGGAGGGGGGATGCCAATTCCGGACTTTCAAACCATCATGCCGTCATTGCTTGAACAACTGGCGAACGGCGTACCCTTGTACCCGTCGAATTTATAAAAATAAGCAGTAGGAATACTATGAACCACGCCGTACACAACAAACTCGTCTCCTTCATCTGGTCCATCGCCGACGACTGCCTGCGCGATGTCTATGTGCGCGGCAAATACCGCGATGTCATCCTGCCCATGGTAGTGCTGCGCCGCCTCGACACCCTACTGGAACCCACCAAAGAGAAGGTATTAAAAGAGTTTCAGTTCCAGCAATTCGAATTGGGCCTCACCGAATTGGACGACAACGGCCTCCAAGACGCCTCCGGCTACGTCTTCTACAACACCAGCAAATGGACCCTCAGCCAGATCGCCAAAACCGCCACCAACAACCAGCAGATCCTACTGGCCAATATGGAGGAGTATCTCAACGGCTACAGCGCCAACGTTAAAGAGATAATCAAGTGCTTCAAGCTCAAGGCGCAGATTCGCCACATGGCGGCCAAGGACGTGTTGCTGGATGTTTTGGAAAAGTTCACCTCACCCTATATCAACCTAACCCCTAACGATGTTGAAGACCCGGACGGTTACCGCCTGCCCGGCCTGAGCAACCTGGGCATGGGCTATGTATTTGAAGAATTGATCCGCAAGTTCAATGAAGAGAACAACGAAGAGGCCGGGGAGCACTTTACCCCACGCGAGGTAATCGAATTAATGACCCACCTTGTTTTTGACCCCGTCAACGGCAAGTTACCGCCGGTCATGACCATCTACGACCCCGCCTGCGGCTCCGGCGGTATGCTCACCGAATCGCAAAACTTCATCACCGACCCGGAAGGAGCGATCAAAGCGACAGGTGATGTTTACCTCTACGGCAAAGAGATCAATGACGAGACCTACGCCATCTGTAAGTCCGACATGATGATCAAGGGCAACAACCCGGCCAACATCAAATCCGGCTCCACCCTCAGCACCGATGAATTTGCCGGTACCCGTTTCGACTTCATGCTCTCCAACCCGCCCTACGGAAAAAGCTGGGCCAGCGAGCAGAAGTTCATCAAGGATGGCTCCGATGTCATCGACCCGCGCTTTCAGGTCAAACTCAAAGATTATTGGGGCAATGAAGAGACAGTCGACGCCACCCCGCGCTCCAGCGACGGCCAACTGTTGTTTTTAATGGAGATGGTGAGCAAGATGAAAGGCCTCGCCAATAGCCCCGGTGGTAGTCGCGTCGCCTCCATCCACAACGGCAGCTCACTGTTCACCGGCGATGCCGGCAGTGGTGAAAGCAACATCCGCCGCCACATCATTGAGAACGACCTGCTGGAAGCGATTATCCAGCTGCCCAACAACCTCTTCTACAACACCGGCATCACCACCTATATCTGGCTGCTCTCCAATAACAAGGCAGAGGCGAGGAAGGGCAAGGTGCAACTGATCGATGCCGGGCAGCTCTACCGCAAGCTGCGCAAAAATCTCGGCAACAAAAACTGCGAATTTTCACCCGAGCATATTCAACAGATCACCGACTGCTACCTGCAACTGGCCAGCCAAGAGCGTGGTGCGGATGAAGAGGGCATTGCCGCACAGGTATTCGACAACAGTGACTTCGGCTACTACAAGGTCAACATCGAACGCCCCGATCGCCGCAAGGCCCAGTTCACTGCCGAACGCATTGCCCCACTACGGTTTGACAAGGCCCTGCGCGAACCCATGCAGTGGGCCTATGGGCAATACGGCGATGCCATCTACGAAAAAGCGACCCTCAAACAGCACGAAAAGGCCATACTCGCCTGGTGTGAAGAGAATGAAATTTCACTGAATGCAAAGAACCGCAAGAAGCTACTGAGTGTGGACACCTGGCAAAAACAACTCAATTTAGTCGAAGCTGCCACCACCCTAATGCAGGCCATCGGTGAAGCCGAATACGATGACTTCAACGCCTTTAAAGCACAGGTCGATGCAGAGCTAAAAGCACAGAAGATCAAACTGGGCGCCGCCGAGAAAAGTGCCATTCTCAACGCCGTGAGTTGGTATGACGAGAACGCCGCCAAGGTGATCAAAAAGGTCGTTAAACTCACAGGCGACAAGCTGGACGAACTGCTGCACCGCCTCGATTGTGAAGAGAGCCAGCTGGCCGACTTCGGTTTTTACAAGACCGATAAAAAAGGCGAATACCTCACCTACGAAACCAACTCCGACCTGCGCGACAGCGAATCGGTGCCCCTTAAAGACAACATCCACCGCTACTTCCTGGCCGAAGTAAAACCCCATGTGAGTGAGGCGTGGATCAACCTCGACTCCACCAAAATCGGCTACGAGATCAGCTTCAACAAATACTTCTACCGCCACAAACCCCTGCGCAGCATGGAAGCGGTAGCCAAGGATATTATTGCACTTGAACAACAAGCCGAAGGGCTGATTGCCGAGATTCTGGGTGTGGAGGTAGAGGATGTCACGGGAGTCGAACATGCTTGAAGCGATCAAGGCGATGCCCCGTTATGAGGGGTATAAGGACTCTCAAGAGGATTGGATCGGAAGTATTCCTACACACTGGAAAGAGAGAAAGCTAAAACACCTGTTTTATGAAAAGAAGCACACGCCGAATATGGAGCTATCGTGTGGTTCTATTAGCTTTGGTGAAGTAGTTGAGAAGGACGACGAGAAAATACCGTTGTCTACCAAAAAGTCTTATCAAGAGGTTTGCGTAGGAGAGTATCTTGTTAATCCGCTGAATCTTAACTATGACTTGAAAAGCCTTAGAATTGGATTGTCTGAGATCAATGTGGTTGTCAGCGCAGGCTACATTGTTTTGAAAAACTATAAAGGTATCAGTCGAGAGTATTTCAAATATTTACTCCATCGTTATGATGTGGCTTATATGAAGTTGCTTGGCTCGGGTGTCAGGCAAACAATCAATTTTGGCCACATCGCGAATAGTATTTTGCTGTGTCCTCCGATTGAAGAACAAACCGCCATCGCCACCTACCTGGATCGCAAAACCGCGCAGATCGACCGGGCGGTGCAGATCAAACAACAACAGATCGACCTGCTCAAAGAGCGCAAACAGATCCTCATCCAAAACGCCGTCACCCGCGGCCTAAATCCCCACGCCCCCCTGCGCGACTCCGGCGTTGAATGGATTGGGGAGATACCGGCGCATTGGGAGGTACGAAGAAGTAAGTTTGTTTTTACTCAACGGAAAGAACTGGCTAGGAAGGATGATATCCAACTATCCGCTACTCAGGCTTATGGCGTAATACCGCAGGATGTTTACGAAGATCGGATTGGACGCAAAGTTACAAAGGTCACACTTCATTTGGAAAAGCGAAAGCATGTGGAGATTGATGATTTCGTTATAAGCATGAGAAGTTTTCAAGGTGGGCTTGAGCGTGCATGGGCGCAAGGTTGTATTCGATCCTCCTACGTAGTGCTTCGCCCGTTAGAGAAAATTAGTGCAGGTTTCTACGCCTATTTGTTTAAGTGCTCTCGATACATTTCAGCGCTTCAAACAACGGCTAACTTTATTCGAGATGGCCAGGATTTAAATTTTGAGAATTTCTCTTTGGTTGATTTGATGATTCCACCTATTGAAGAGCAGGATGCTATCGCTAAGCACATCGAAACCCAATCCGCCAAAATCGACCAGACCATCGCCCTGCAACAACAGCAGATCGAGCGCCTCAAAGAGTACAAAGTCACCCTCATCAACAGCGCGGTAACTGGCAAGATCAAAGTGCCGGGGGTGGTGGATAATCGGGAAGCAGCCGCTTAACGGGGAGATGTGGTGACTGATCAGGGTCAAATCGAGATTTACCAATCTGAGGATGGGCAGACCGAGATTCAGGTTCGCCTGGCGGGGGAGACCTTGTGGCTGTCACAAGCCCAGATCGCCGAGCTGTTTGGGGTGAATACCCCGGCTATTTCGAAGCATATAAAAAATATCTTCTCCAGCGGCGAGCTGCAGCAGGAGGCAACTGTTTCCAAAATGGAAATAGTTCGCCAGGAGGGGAGGCGGCAGGTGCGCAGGAGTGTAGACCATTTCAATCTCGATATGGTGATTTCGGTGGGCTATCGGGTGAACTCTACTCAGGCGACACGTTTTCGTATTTGGGCCACACAAACCTTGAAGGAACACCTCACCCGTGGCTATACCCTCAACCAGCAGCGCTTTGAAAAAAATGCGGCTGAGCTGGAGCAGGCGCTGGCGTTGATCAAAAAGGCGGCCCAATCGCCGGAGCTGCGTAGCGATGCCGGCCGTGGCCTGGTGGAGATCGTCAGCCGTTATACCCACACCTTTCTCTGGCTGCAGCGTTATGACGAAGGCCTGCTGGAAGAGCCTGTAGGGCAGCGTGGTGGCGCCTTGCCTAGTCCTGATGTTGCAATGCAGGCATTGGGGGAATTAAAGCAGCAGCTGATGGTGCGGGGTGAGGCCACGGCGCTGTTTGCCAACCCGCGTGAGGATGGCCTGGCGAGTATCTTCGGCAATCTGGATCAGAGCGTGTTTGGAGAACCGGCGTATCCCACCGTGGAGAGCAAGGCGGCCCATCTGCTCTATTTCGTGGTGAAGAATCATCCCTTCTCTGATGGCAACAAGCGCAGTGGTGCATTTCTGTTTGTCGATTTTCTGCACCGCAATGGCCGTTTGTTCAACGACAGGGGGGAGGCGGTGATCAACGATACCGGTCTGGCGGCCTTGACGCTGCTGGTGGCGGAGTCTGATCCGAAACAGAAAGAGATATTGATCCGGCTTATTATGAATATGTTGAGCCGTTAGTAGGCTTTGAAGTAGGGGGTTATATGGTCAGTCAAACCAATGAGCAAGCGCTGGAAGCGGCGATAGAGAAATACCTCACCGGCACTTGTCTGGAGGAGCGGGGCAAGGTTGCGGAGGGGGGCGAGGTACCCTTTAGCCAAAACCATGGCTACCAGTTGGGTTCGCCCCACGATTTTAATGCCGCCTATGCCATAGACACCAAGCAGTTTTGGGCCTTTCTTGCGAATACGCAGAACGATGAGCTGGAGAAGCTGCAAAAGCAGGGTGATGACTGGCAGCGCAAGATCCTCGAGCGTTTCGACCGGTTGGTGAAAAAGTACGGCCTGCTGCATCTGTTGAAGAAGGGGCTGGCGGTGGATGATGCCGTTTTCAATCTGATGTATCCGGCTCCTCTGGCCAGCAGCTCCGATGCGGTCAAGCAGAACTTCAAAGCCAATATCTTCAGCTCCACCCGCCAGGTGCGTTATTCGCTGGCCAACACTCTGGAAGAGATCGACCTGGTGCTGTTTATCAACGGCCTGCCCTTTGCCACGCTGGAGTTGAAGAACCCCTGGACCGGCCAGACTGCCCGTTATCATGGCCAGAAGCAATATCGTGATAACCGAGACACTGCACAGCCGCTACTGCAGTTTGGCCGCTGCCTGGTACACATGGCGGTGGATACGGATGAGGTCTACATGACCACCAAGCTGGCTGGGAAGGGCTCTTTCTTCCTGCCTTTTAATAAGGGACACAACTTTGGTGCCGGTAACCCCCCCAACCGTGACGGCCATAAAACCGCTTACCTGTGGCAGGAGGTGTTCAGTAAGCAGAGTGTCGCCAATATCATTCAGCACTTTGTGCGCCTGGATGGTAGCAGTAAGGACCCACTGAGCAAGCGTGCGTTGTTCTTCCCCCGTTATCACCAGCTGGATGTGGTGCGTAAGTTGGTGGCCCATGCCGGTGAGAAGGGGGTTGGGCAGACCTATTTGATTCAACACTCGGCCGGTTCGGGTAAGTCCAACTCCATCACCTGGGCGGCTTATCAACTGATTGAAACCTATCCGGCCGGTATGGATACACCAGGCGCCAAGGGATTGGAAGAACCACTGTTTGATTCAGTGATTGTGGTGACGGATCGCCGCCTGTTGGATAAGCAGCTTCGCGACAATATAAAGGAATTCTCAGAGGTCAAAAATATCATCGCCCCGGCCTTCAAATCTTCCGAACTTAAAAGTGCGCTGGAGCAGGGCAAGAAGATCATCATTACCACAATTCAAAAATTTCCGTTCATTATTGATGGTATTGATGACCTGAGTGATAAACGCTTTGCCGTGATTATTGATGAGGCCCATAGTTCACAAAGCGGCTTGGCCCATGACCGGATGAATCAGGCCATGGGTAAAAATGAAGATATCGATTTAGTCGATGCTCAGGATAAGGTTCTGGAGGCGATGAAGTCCCGCAAAATGCGTGGCAATGCCTCTTATTTCGCCTTTACTGCGACACCTAAAAATACCACCCTCGAAAAGTTCGGCATAAAAACGGCGGATGGAAGCTTTAAGCCGTTTCATCTCTATTCTATGAAGCAAGCCATAGAGGAGGGCTTTATCCTCGATGTGTTGGCTAATTACACCACCTATAAAAGTTATTACGAAATCCAGAAGTCTATTGAAGATAACCCGCTTTTTAACACTCAGAAAGCACAGAAAAAACTGCGAGCCTATGTAGAGAGGGAAAAACAGACCATTGCTACCAAGGCAGAAGTGATGTTGGATCACTTTATTTCTCAAGTGGTGAACAGTAAAAAGTTAAAGGGTAAGGCCAAGGGGATGGTGATTACTCAAAATATTGAAACCGCTATTCACTATTTTCATGCGATCAATAGGGTTCTCGACGAACGTGGTAATCCGTTAAAAGCCGTGATTGCTTTTTCAGGCACTAAAGAAGTGGGTGGTGTGGAATACAGTGAAGCCGATATGAATGGTTTTTCTGAGAATGATACTCGTGATCACTTCGATAAAGATGAATACCGCCTATTAGTGGTGGCAAATAAATATCTCACTGGTTTTGACCAACCCAAGCTTTGTGCCATGTATGTGGATAAAAAACTTCAAGGTGTTTTGGCTGTCCAGGCGCTTTCTCGCCTGAATCGGGCCGCGCCGAGATGGGGTAAGAAGACAGAGGATCTTTTTGTGCTCGATTTTTTCAATCAGGTTGAGGATATAAAAACTGCATTTGACCCTTTCTATACCGCGACGACATTATCTGAGGCGACGGACGTTAATGTACTGCATGAGCTAAAACAGGCGCTTGATGATGAGGGGGTGTATGAGTGGTATGAGGTGGAACAGTTTATAGAGCTTTATTTCGATAATGCCGATGCTCAAAAACTCAGTCCGATTATCGACATTGCCGCCGCTCGATTCAATATTGAGCTTGATCTGGAAGAGGACGAAAAAGCCGATTTCAAGATCAAGGCTAAGCAGTTTGTGAAGATATATGGCCAGATGGCCTCGATAATGCCCTATGAAATAGTGGTATGGGAGAAGCTGTTTTGGTTCCTTAAGTTTCTGATTCCAAAGCTTATTGTTAAAGACCCTACCACCGAGAAGATAGATGAGTTATTGGAATCTGTAGATTTATCATCGTATGGTCTTCAGCGCGTAAAGCTAAATCAAAGTATCGGCTTGGATGGTAGTGAAACTGAACTGAAACCACAGAACCCGAATCCACGAGGGACTCACGGCGAAGACGAAGAGCACGATCCATTGGATGAAATAATACGTGTTTTTAACGAACGCTGGTTCCAGGGGTGGAGTGCGACTCCAGAGGAGCAAAGGGTTAAGTTTTTGAGCATTGCCGATCGAATAAAGGCACATCCTGATTTTGAAGAAAAGTACAAAAATAATAGTGATTCTCATACTCGAGAGCTAGCATTTGAAAGAATTTTTACAGATGTAATGCTTGAAAATCGTAGAAGTGAAATGGAGCTTTATAAGTTGATTGCAAATGATGCTGCGTTTAAAGCGGCGATGCAGGAAAGCTTGAAAAGGTTGATGGGCGCCTGATTTCTTTGTGAGTAAATGCTGGGGGTGGGTTTTATGAAAAATATGTGGATGGTAAGAGCTGGGCGGGGCGCCGAATATGTGGACTATTTCATAGATAACAGGGTCGTCGCCATTGGCTGGAATGCCGTAGGTGAAATCAATCCCGGTGCCTCACGTGATGAGATATCAGCAATTCTGAGAGAAAACCGGCCAAATATGCCGAATGGTAGGGTGGCTATAAGTTCCGGTCAGATCTACCGATTTCTTAATGAAATAAATATAGGCGACTATGTTGTCACCTACGATCCCAGCCGGCGCATTTATCACATCGGTGAAATTACATCGGCGCCCAGGTATTCCCCGTCACAGCTCGAGGAGCTGCCGCGCATCCGGGATGTTAAATGGATGGGCGAAGTGCAGCGAGATAACATCACGACCGCCACAAGGAATACTCTGGGGGCCATATCAACCTTGTTTCTGCTGTCGCAGGAAGCCTGCGAGGAAATGCTCTCTCGATTGAAGGGCGAACAATTCGCGCCTGCGGTTCAGGCGGAGGAAGAGGCCGAAGAAACGGAAGCGTTGGCGCAAGATCTTAGGGCGAAATCGCGCGAGTTCATCAAGGACAACATAAGCCGCCTGGATTGGGCGGAGATGCAGGAACTGGTTGCCGGGCTGCTGCGCGCCATGGGATATAAGACCCGTATATCGCCCAGCGGGCCTGATCGGGGGAAAGACATTGTGGCTTCCCCGGACGGGTTTGGGTTCGAATCACCCAGGATTGTCGTTGAGGTCAAACATCGGCCCAATACGGCCATGGGGTCTCAAGAGATCAGGAGCTTTCTCGGTGGTCGCCATCAGGAAGACAAGGGACTCTATGTGAGCACGGGCGGATTTTCCAAGGACGCCCGCTATGAGGCCGAGCGTGCCGCAATTCCTTTGGTGTTGCTCGATCTTGATGACCTGGTGAAGGAGATCCTGCGTCACTATGAGAATATGGACATGGAGGCAAAAGCGATGATTCCATTGACCAACATTTATTGGCCGGCATGACAGGGATAAAACTGGTCAGCTAAACGCATTCAAGGAAATTGCCTAGATTGCCCATACTAACAATATATAATTAATAATAACAATTACTTATATGGTATGTTTGACGTTGTTTCTTGTGTGTTTTATGGGGGCATGGGCGGCCGAACGCGCCCGCATAGGAAACACAATTTGCGGGACTATGCCAAGTTGTATTCATGAAGGTCAAGCTGCTATTGAGCGGGTTCCATGCCAATGTTTAGTGCAGTAGAAGAGCAGGACATTGCATACTATGCGCCCGGTCAAGGGGCGCCGTTATATCACCAGGTGCAGCCGCTTACCGTATTGTTGCTTAGTATCGTCACCCTAAGCTTGTATTCTTATTGGTGGCATTACAGGAACTGGCGTTGTGTCCAGCGCAATGCAGAGCAAACAATATCGCCGCTATTCCGGGCGATATTCCATCCCCTCTACGCTTTCTCGCTTTACAACATGGTCGGTGAGACCGCTTCCAATATGCATATCAAAGGCGTTGCATTGCTCGGCGCGCTAGGTTTTATCCGCCTAGTGTCATTCTTTTACCATTTGCCGGATTTTCCCATGCTAGACGGGCCTGCTGTAGGATATTTCGATATCTTTTTCACCATGTTTCTTTGGATGTCGGTCGATATGGTGTACGTTCAGCTGGTAGTGAATAAGGTAAACCAGCGCCTTGGTTTAAGGCGGGGTAAATCGCGGTAATGAAGATTAGACGGGTAGGTTACGGTTACGGGCAACGCCGCTTCGTTGAACTGGTCAGCGTTGTCCTGATCTGGGTTTTTCTGACCTGTCTTGCCGTCACCATATATCCCCGCTATCTCTCAAATGCCTACTTGGCCGAGGTAATGAACATTGCCAAAGATGTGCAAACGCACATTGTGATTGATTCAGCGTTTACAGGAGATCGGCGTGGTAGTCGGGCGCTATCGGTCGATCAAGATTATCCCGATGGCATTGAGGCGGTCGAGGTTGATGAACAAGGCAATATCAATGTTGGTATGCAATATAAGTCGCAAGGCATTGAAGAGGGTAATCTAGCCTTTAATTTGGGAAGATACGAGGCGGGCGGCGGGCTTATATTCAATAGTTGGTATTGCGGTAATAGTCAACCGGTGCAGGGTTATGTCGTTAAAGAGCCGCTGTCCTCATCTGTTGACACCCGATATTCGCATACAGTGTGTAGGAAATAATAATGATTACAAATGAATCGGCTACAGAGGAATTGGCGATGGTCAGTCGGATGCTGTCATATCAATTGGAGCGAGACCAGCCCCTTCCTCAAGCGATCAAGGTTTTAAGAGACACCCTTCCGGAAAAATACCAGAGCAGTATTAACGCGCTCGAGCGGATGGCTTCCGGTAACGGTCAGGTGAATCTTGTCGGCTACGGTTACAGCTCTTTTGGCATATTGAATGAATTTGCTGAAATTGTTAGAGCGGAAGGCAAGGATGTCAGTCAGCTTTTCGCCTGCGCGCAGGGCGGCATGCGCGATGCTGTGGTGCAAGCCCGAGATTATTGGAGTGGGTTTAACTCATTGATCGGGTATTTCGGAATTGTATTAATGATCGCCATCTCTATTTCCGCGATTTTTTCCTTTTATGTGCTGCCGCCGTTTCAGGAGATGTTCGACACAATGGGTGGAACATTGCCTGGGATTACAGCATTTGTGTTAGGCGACAATGGTATTTTCCCCGTGGTGATCTTGATACTAACGCTACTTGTGGTGGTGTGTGTGCTCTGTGCTTATCACATCAGGGTGCGCGTGGCACAGTTCCGACCGCTTTCGAGGCTGGCGAGCTGGATCCCCGGGGTAAAAAAGCTCAGTGATGTCTATAGCTATTTTCTGTTTGTGCAGTATTCAACTGTTCTGCACAAGTCGGGGGTGCCGGCGGATGCAGCGATTCAACACGGGGAGGCGTTTTCGAATCTTAAACATGCGAATCAAAAGTCTTTGGGGCTTTGGCGGACCGCGGTGAATAGCGCGGGCCAGATGGGCGCACTGTTAACCGAGCTCGAATACCAGTGCGACCAAATATCGAGCATGTTCGGGAAGTATATGATTATCGTGCGTGAGAGATTGACGTTGTGGGTCCAGGTCATTCTTGGTCTGCTGGTGGGAACGTTGATTGTTGCAATGTACCTCCCAATATTCAAGATGGGCGAAGTAGTATGAAAAGAGATAAGGAGAATATGATGCAGAGGGGATTCACATTAATCGAGCTGATGATCGTTGTGGCGATTATCGGAATCCTGGCCGGCGTTGCCATACCGTCATATCAGACTTATACGACACGGGCCCAAGTGACGGAGTCATTGGTGATAGTTGGTGAGTTAAAAAGCATGGTCGCTGAGTACTATAAACAAAGAGGACAATTTCCGGCGGACAATGCCGGGGCGGGCATTCCAGCGGCGGACTTGCTGCTTGGCAATTATGTCCGAGGCATTGAGCTGACAGATGGAGCCTTTCATGTAGAATTTGGCAATAAGGTAAATAAAATTCTCGAAGGAAAAATTCTAACAATCAGGCCCATTGTGGTCACTGGTTCACCACTTAGCCCGTTCTCCTGGGTGTGTGGAAATGCCGATATTCCTGAAGGGATGGAGGCATCAGGGGAGAATCGCACCGATGTCGATCGGACATTGCTGCCCGCCTCCTGTCGAATTTAGAGATTAGAGCGAAAATGGTGGAAATAGAATGCGGAAGGATTTCAAGATAGCGCTTCAGGCACTTTTATCATATTAATTTCCAGTAGATTTTGGGGAATGTGAACCGCCAATAAATAAGCGTAATAGCTAAGAATTGGATAACAATCGAGCTATAAGAACGGGAGGGGTGACATGAGCAAGGGTATAACGGCCGAGCGTAAAGGGGTGTTACTGCAAGCCCTGTTTAGGATATTGAAAGACAACGCTGACGGCGTTCCCGCCAGAGAGGCGATTGCCAGCGTCGCCAAGGCGATTGAACTCACTGAGCATGAGCGCGGCGAATATGACAACGGTGGCCGGCGTTTTGATAAGATTTTGCGCTTCTCGACTGTTGGCGCGGTCAAGGCCGGCTGGATGCGTAAGGACAAAGGGGTTTGGTCCATTACTGACGAGGGCTTGGCGGCGCTGGAGGAATTTGCATCCCCTGAAGCCTTTTCCCGCGAAGCTACCCGACTTTATCGTGACTGGAAGAAATCCCGCGATGAGTTGGAGGAGCAAGACGAGGAGGCGGATCAGGCCACTGAGGCCAGGGTGACATATGAAGAGGCGGAAGAGCAGGCCTGGGCTGAAATTCGCGAACACCTTGACGCTATCAATCCCTACCGTTTGCAGGATTTGGTGGCAGCCTTATTGGAGGCCATGGATTACCATGTGTCCTGGACCTCACCGCCGGGCAAGGATGGCGGTATCGATATACTTGCCTGGAATGATCCGCTGGGTACGAAGCCGCCCCGCATCAAGGTTCAGGTTAAACGACGCAAGGACAACATCGCAGTCGAAGAATTACGGTCATTTCTTGCGCTGATCAACGAAGATGACGTCGGCATCTTCGTCACCACCGGTGGTTTCACCAAAGATGCCCACGAGCTGAGCCGCTCGCAGGAGCGCCGTAAGATTACCTTGATTGACCACCAGCGCTTGGTGGAACTCTGGATTGAGTACAATGATTGCCTCGAGAAGGACAAGCGCAATCTGTTGCCCCTAAAACCCATCTATTTTGTCGCCCCGGTAGATTGATAGCTGGGGTCAATGGACGAGTATCAGAATTATTTGAGGAGCGACAGATGGAGATTTTAGTTTCGCCCGGGTGGAATGCCAGTCAAGCCAGTCCGATGTGGACAAGGAGACGGGGGGGAATAAAAACATCCATCCGTCACGTTAATTCAGCCACCCAGGCAGCTATCCCCGGCCAATACGAAACACGTTCAATAAACTAGGATGATTGATGGGGGAATTAAGCATGTGGGGCGGCGAAATCAGGGTAATGCCATTGGTTGTTCTTGGTATTACTTTTTTGATCTTGTTTGTTCTGGTCGAGGGAGGGATCCGCTTCGACAAATATAGGAATCAGGCTCGCCGGCACCCGCTTACTCACGGGCTGTTGAGGGGGCCTGGCAATGCGCTACGTGAAAAGGTCGATAATCTAAAGTTGGACCTGATGGGGCAGTTGATGATGTTGCTTATGATGCCCATGCTGCTCTACGCCTTCTATGTCTCGGAAATGGCCGCTCGAAAGTCATCTTCCGGCTTGCCCGAAGCCATTTATGGAAGTATAGCGATATGCGCTGTTATCTACACCGGCTATCGAATTACGCGATTACGCGCACAGATACGACAAAATCGCCTTGGCCTGGATTGTGAAGTCGCTGTTGGACAAGAACTCAACTCGCTCATGGCCAACGGGTTTTACGTCTATCACGATTTCCCGGCAGAAAACTTTAACATCGATCATATCGTCATCGGGCCCACGGGGGTGTTCGCCGTCGAAACAAAAGGGCGCTCGAAGCGAATGACCGGAAATGGCCGAAACGACGCAAAGGTTGTGTTTGATGGCAGGTGCCTGTTGTTTCCTCAATCGGCCGAAGTCAGGCCATTGGAACAGGCACGGTTACAGGCGCAGTGGTTATCTAACTGGCTCAATAAGGCGGCCGGTGAGCAGGTTCAGGCTGTCCCAACGCTCGTCATCCCCGGTTGGTTTGTCTCTCGAGAAGGCAAAAGTGATGTGATTGTGTTTAATGGAAAGAATCCGTCGAGTTTCTTTTTCAAGCATCGGCCGACGATACTGGACCAAGGGCAGATTGCGAGGATTCGCCATCAAGTTGAGCAAAAATGCCGTATTTACGTCATAGAAAAATAATAACAAGGTAAAAGAGAAAAGCGACGGAGGAATATATGGTGAAGGAGGGGGCATAAAATATCCCCTCGTTTATCAGGTTCGGGAAGTCGCCAAACCCTTGCCAGGAGCGATAGATGGAAGACTTCAGCATCGCCCGGGTTGAATGCCAGTCCAGCCTCCCCGACGGATCATTTTTTATGACGTTGGATAGATTAATGGCCGGGGCGGAGCCCAGGTGCGTAATTAACTATTGGGACTTGGACACCTACACCCGAGAAAAGCCCAGGCGCCGCGCGGTTGGGTACGGCTATGTGGAACACCGCTTGTGCCTGTTGCGCGAGTCGCGCATTCCGGGACTGTTAGACGAGATCGCCGGCTGCGACGGTGCCCATTACCTCGTGGAGTTTGAGATGGGTTTTAATTCTTGCAGTTACCGCTGGTGGGGCCCGGCACCGATGGGTTACCGACCGCTGGTGGAGTTCGCCAACGATCTGCTTCAGGTGGCGGGGATTCGCGCTCACAGGATTCCGATTGACTCGGAGTCCACACGCTGATATTCGTCATTGCCCGGCTAAGTTTTGGACTAAATTTGGGTTCAATATGGTACACAAGGGCGGTTAACTTAGGTTTATGCATGTTTTACTCGCTTCGCAAGAGAGCGCGAGCGAGTGAGTTTTTCTTCGATCTTGTTAATTGGCTCACCAGTTTCAATTGCGGTGGAACTGGATACGCTAGTGATTAATGATTTCCGGAATTTCTCGCGGTCACGCAGATAGGGATTTGAGTCAAGCAATGATCTCTTTTTCATACTATGCCTCGGCAATATTTAAGTGACGGCCCCTGCTATGTCTAGGAAGACTGGGGTCGGACCTAGGTAAGCCATTGATATGAAATAACTAACGCCTAAAAATATACCAAAATTTTCGCTTAAACCTCCCATTTCTATTTAAAAATCATCGCCCTGGAAAAACTCTAAGATCATACACCTCCTGGCTTGATAATACCCAATAAGGGTCCTATAGTGCCCATATTGGGACTTATTTGAGGGCGTTGGATTTGGCTTCTATAGGCGATGCACTGTTTTCCAAGACACAGCAAAAGGTGTTGGGGTTGCTTTATGGCAGGCCTGATGAAACCTTTTACCTGAATGAAATTGTTCGCCTGGCGGGCGTGGGAAAGGGGACTGTCAACCGGGAGCTGGATAAGATGCTGGCGGCGGGGCTTGTGACAGTTAGCCGCGTTGGCAACCAGAATCATTATCAGGCGAACGCCCAGTGCCCGATTTACGATGAGTTGTTAAGCATTGTGCGCAAGACCATTGAAGCCGGGGATAAACGTAATAGAGGAAGGCAAGCTATGCAACGCAACCGGGATACGCTTGTGATCGGTGGAAAGATTGAGATTTCACGGTCAGATTTGCAGGAAGTTGCAAAGCGATTTCATATTCGTCGGCTTTATTTATTCGGGTCTGCAGCACGGGGCGAATTAAGGCCGGATAGTGATATCGATTTATTGATCGAGTTTGAAAGTAACGCTGCTCCCTCCATGGGGGGCATGGTTGAAATTCAGGATGCTTTTGCACAACTGTTTCATGGCCGCAAGGTGGATGTCGCGACACCGTCGATTCTGAACAACCCTTACCGGAAACGGGCCATCGAGAAGGACATGGAGGAATTGTATGCAGCCTGAGGAAAGGGATGCGGCTTATCTGTGGGATATGTTGCAGGCGGCCAAGGAAGTGGCGTCGATGTTGGATAATCGTGACTTGCCGGCTTTTCTCAATGATCGTGTATTAGTACGCGCGATTGAGCGTGGCATAGAGATTATCGGTGAGGCCGCAAGACGTGTATCGGCCTCATTCATGGATTCACACCCGGAAATACCCTGGCGCCAAATTATCGGGCAAAGAAATATCCTGGCCCATGAATATGGACAGATTGACCATGAGTTACTTTATAAAACGGTGGTAGATGATGTTCCTGAACTCATCGTATTGCTGGAAAATTTATTGCCTCCGATTGAAGAAGATTAGCCTGCTGGCCTGGTTTTTAGATGATTTTTAATCAGCTTTTCAATTTAACCTGCCCGTCATCTTGTTTTATGCAGCGAGTCGCCCTGATGGTGTGTAAACGTAATCCGGGAGACATATCCAACACCCTGGATTTCACTCTGGTCCATCCAGGCTACTTCCTTCGAAAGGCGCGTACGCGGTGGCAGTCGCAAAGCGCAAGTCACGGCTTAAAACAAGTATCCCGCTACAACGACCGCCTGAAAAAGACAAGCGCAATCTGTTGCCTTTGAAGCCTATCTATTTCGTTGCGCCAGTGGCGTAGTAAATAATATGGGATAGACTCATTGCTGTCCCGTTAACATCAGACAAGCCCCCCTCTTTAGCAAAGAGGGGTTGGGGGAGATTTGAAGGCTGACAGAAATATCAGTTATATCAGCAAGCTGAAAAGTTTATACATCCCCCTCAATCCCCCTTTTAAAGGGGGAGGTGGTAATGGCGTGTTTTGAAACTCATGTCCAGCTTTCCGAAAAATTCGTAACTTGCTGATCGCTATCAAGAACACAGTATCTCTTCAGACGTTAACGGGACAGCAGTAGGATAGACTCCATTTTTTGGTGCATCAGAACCGTAGGCTAGATATATGGCAGCTAAACAATTAAGAATCCTGTTCACAATTATATTTGTGATTGCCTTCGGGCTTATTGCCACCCAGGCATTGGACGAGCGTGGGCAGGAATATACTGATGACGCCTTACAGCGTTCATTGCTTACGTTTGGTGTGGCACGGGCTTTAAACGGGGTGATATCTGTCGCCCAAGGCACGGAAATTGCGTTGCAACCTGCCGGGGTGGGGCTGACCTTTACCCCTGGCCAGATTCTCGACCCTATTAACGATCTTGTAGAGCGTTTTTCTTGGGTAATGCTTATGAGCAGCGCTTCCATTGGTATTCAGAAGACGCTGTTGATGATTAGTGCCTGGCCTTGGTTTTCTGGTACAACTCTGTTTATTCTAATCTGTACGACGGCGATGTTATGGCTGCCGAAGACGCAAAGTCGGCCGGCCACCAAATTCATGCTAAAGCTGTCACTATTGGTCCTGGTGTTGCGGCTGTCTGTGCCTTGTATCGCCATTGGCAGCGAATGGGTTTATCAAGGGTTTCTGGCCCCTCAATATAACGAAGCGACAGCAAAGCTGGAGAAAACGAAACAGAACATTGGGCAGATTAATGAAAGTATTACGGATACTGAGCCAGCAGGCAAAGCCTCGGGCTCTATTTGGAAAAATGCCACGCAACTCTACCGATCAGCCTCCAAGCAAGTCGATATTGACGCGCAATTAGAGCGATTAAAAATAGCCGCCGCCGAGATCAGCGAATACCTGATTGATTTGATTGTCGTATTTGTTTTTCAAACGGTATTGCTACCGCTGATATTTTTAGGCGGATTGTATTTTTTGCTAAAGAGCCTGTTGAATAAAAAGTATTTCGTTGAGTAACGCTAAGGGCAGAGTAAACGTGGGGCAATAGGGGATAGGGCATGGTTTTAAACAAACCACGTGATAAGTCCAAGTTCAACCCGATATAATCTACCCGCCCTGTTTTAAAACAATTTTGGAGTACCACCTTGCATAAAAAACTGGCCAAGTTTCTCGTCTCAGACAAACGCCCCGAAGGCACCATGAGTCTGCCTGAGGTATATGGCTTTCTGTTTACGGTGTGTACGGCGCCTGAGCCTGTCGAGACGGCTGAGTGGATGGAGGTGGTGTTTAACTGTAAGGACCCGAATTACAAGAGCGATGAGAAGCGGGGCAAAATCGAGACGGCCTTGCTGGCGGTATTTGCCGAGGTTGAGGCCCTGGTGCAGTTTGATGAGCCTCCGTTGCCTGAAATCATTGAATTGCTGGAGCCGCCCATTGCCAATGTCAGGAAGGGTGCGCCGCTGGCCTTTTGGTCTGACGGGTTTTTTGATGGTGTGGACTGGCTGGAGGATGTGTGGGCCGCCAATCTCGACGAGGATGCCGAACAGGTCTGGAAAGAGGCGGTCAAGGTGTTGGCCTATTTTTCGCATCGGGATGCCGCGCGTGAGCTATGTGCCGGAGATGAGGATGCCTGGGTGTCGGATCAGCGGCGCGCGGAGCAGCGGCTTAATGCATTGGGGGATGCCATGGCGACCTATGCCCGTATGGGGCGTGCCTTGGCCCAATCTTCCAAAAATCATCAGCCCTTTGTAAGGGAGGTCCAGCCTGGTCGAAACGATCCCTGCTTTTGTGGGAGTGGCAGGAAATACAAGAGATGTTGTATGAATTGACCAGTTTCAACCTGATCAGCCCCCTGATTTTCTTAATCCGTTTCCGTCTCTAGATGTTTCGATATAGCAGTGGAGCTGGCAATACCGAGGATGAGTGAATCCCGGTATTTGTGTGAATCTTGCAGATAGACGGGTTTTTCCCAGGTAAAAATCAAATAAGGGATACGGTGTCGGACTCAACCGTTTCTAATATTTCAAAGCAAATTGTTCTCTACCCCCAAACATTGTTACTGTCTTGGTGTACATGCGGGAGGATACGCTGTGAGTGATCTCGTCATATTCGAGGGCGAAGCAACGCGGGTTGAGGTGCGGCTCGAAGGTGAAACCTTATGGCTAACCCAGGTCCAGATGGGAGAGTTATTTGCCACATCAACAGACAATATCAGTCTCCATCTAAAAAATATATTTAAAGACAAAGAGTTAGAAGAGTCGGCAACTACCGAGGATTTCTCGGTAGTTCGCCAGGAAGGCAAAAGACAGGTTAAACGCCAGCTCAAACACTATAACCTCGATGCCATTATATCCGTGGGCTATCGAGTCAATTCTTCCCGCGCCACCCGCTTCCGCCAATGGGCCACCCGCGTCCTCCGTGAGCACCTGACCCAGGGCTACAGCCTCAATGAACACCGCCTGACCCAACAGGGCTTGGCGGAGCTGGAGCAGGCGGTCGACTTGCTGGGCAAGACCCTTACCCGTCAGGTGCTGGTGACGGACATCGGCCGGGAAGTGGTCGGCCTGATTCTGGGCTACGCCAAGACCTGGCGCCTGCTGCTGGATTACGACGAAGGGCGACTCACCGTTCCCGAAGGGGCGCGCCCGGCTCGGGGGGTATTGCATCTGGATGAGGCACGCCGGGCGTTGGATGCTTTGGCCGACGAGCTGCGCCAGCGTGGTGAGGCCAGTGAGCTGTTCGCCCGTGATAGGGGTGATGGGCTGGCGGCAATTCTGGGGAATATCGAGCAGACCATGTTTGGTGAGCCGTTGTACAAAACCCGCGAGGAGCGCGCGGCCCACCTTCTCTATTTCGTCATCAAGAACCATCCGTTTTCTGATGGCAACAAGCGCTCCGGCGCCTTTCTGTTTTTGCTCTATCTACGTCAGGAAGGCATGCGCCTGCCGCTGGATGAAAATGGCCTTACGGCATCGACCTTGCTGATCGCCGAGAGTGACCCGAAGGCCAAGGAGTTAATGGTGCGTTTGATCATGAATCTATTGGCGCTTGCTTGATGCAGAGACTGTAAAAGAAGTGGAAGAAGGACTGGAATCGATTCTGCCCAAGCCACTGTTGTAAAAAGCGCTTTCAATCCCCCGATTGTTTGTTAATCCATTTCCGCCTCCGCGGATTTGCTTTTTTCCTGCGCTGTCACCATTGCCGCGAATTTCTCGGCGAAATGCGCAACCCTGTCCCAGTCGGTATATTCATGATCACGTGTGGTGTCCGTGCTGCCACCTTCGTGTTTGCTGATTCTTTTCATGATATAGCGGGTAATGAAGCCGTATTGTGTGTACTTGACGGCGCCGGCGAATGTTTCGTTCAGCATCGGCTTCCAGCCGGTCTGGGACAGAAAATTCTGGCCAAATTGCAGGGCTTGCTGCTGCGACTCCGGCCGTTTGCTGTTGATCCCCATGCACACGGTAAAAAAAGCGCTGGGTGTGGCGTTGAGCCAGTCCCGGTGGCGGGTGACGAACTTGATCATCGGCTTGGGATATTTGTTTATATGGATGGAGCCGCCGACGATGGCGGCGTCATAATCTTCTACCTGGAAATCTGTGGGTAGATGTTCGCTGGACAAGGTGGTGGTTTGGTGGCCGTTGGTTTGAAGGATATCAGCCATGTGTTCTGATATCTTTTTCGTCTGGCCTTCGAGTGAGCCGTAAATGATGAGTATGTCCATTATTTATCTCCCCTTGGCGAAATAATATCGTTGGGATAAGCGATAGCTGGCAACCCTGGTTTCTGTTTGTTCTTCGTGGGTGCTGTTTTGCGAGGTAATTTTCTTTAATTTTATAAATCCCCCCTAACCCCCCTTTTTCAAAGGGGGGATGGTGTGGGGTACCCCCTCGCTAGTCATCAACCCCCGTCGTCCCCTTTTAAAAATGGAGATGGTTTGGGAGTATCCTCTCGCTAGTCATCAGCCCCATCATCTCCCTTTAAAAAATTGGGGGTGGTTCGGGAGCGCCCTCGCTATTTATCATCCTCTGTTGTCCGCTTTTGAAAAGTGGGGATGGTTCGGGAATGCCCTTCGCTATTCATCAGCCCCGTCGTCCCTCTTTGAAAAGTGAGGATAGTTGGGGGGTACCCCTCGCTACCCATCAGCCTCGTCGTTCCCCTTTGAGAAAATGGGGATGGTTCGGGAGTGCGCCTCGCGATTCATCAACCCCATCGTCCCCCCCTTTGAAAAAGGGGGGTTAGGGGGGATTTAACAACCATCGACATCAACCCGCCCGCGAAATCTTGTTCCCAACGTTCAGCATTCCCGCCCGATCACCCGCGCAATCCCGCGCAGCTCCGCCATAAAAAGGGGCAATGATACGCCTCCATAAATCGCAGGAATAGAAGCGTTGGTCGCTATGACGGACTAGGGATAATGTTTCGCGATCTCCGCTTCCACTAGTTGCGTGAGCTGTTGCAGGCCGAAGCTGGGTAGGGCCCGGCCGTTCACAAAGAAGGTCGGGGTCTTGTCAGCGCCCAGCTGCCGGGCGTCACTGAGGTCCTGCTGGATGATGTGGACAATCTCAGGTGCTTTCATGTCTTGCGCCAGGCGATCCAGGTCGAGCTCGAGGGCGTCCAGAAATGGCCAGAAGCGATCAGGATAGGCGATGTGGTTCTGAGTCCACTGGCTTTGGGTGTCAAACATCAAATCCAGCACCTGGCCGAATTTATTTTGCTTGCGCGCGGCTTCCAGGATGGCGACCATGCCGTCGGAGCCTTGATGAAACGGGGCATAACGCAGCACGACGCGGATCTGATCCGGATATCGCTGCAGCATGCGCTTTACATAGGGGTGGAACTGGCGGCAGGTGCCGCAGGCGGGGTCCATGAATTCAACGATGGTCACCTTGGCCTGTTCCGGCCCGACGCGCGGGGAGTGCTCGCGGATCAGTTGTGCGCCGCCTTGGGATACGGTTGCGTCTTGTTGGGATTGCGGCTTGAGGAGAACCGCGGCCAGCAGGGCGCCGGCGATCAATACTAGGGCGATAAGGGTAATGTGACTTTGTTTCATGACTACCTGGTAAGTTGGGTTAAAAGACAATAGTGCGTTTTATCATATTTTGAAGCCCTCGGCCTGGTCTTCCGGCTGGAGTTGGGTGACCTAAACATCTGCACCGGGCAGTCACGGCCGGTCAGCAGCAGGGTGGCGGCGGGGGCGTGGTGCGGTATTGACACTATAAACGATGCGTTGCTGCCCGGCTGGAAGCTTAAAGATCGAGATAAAAAGTATCTGTCATTGACGTTGCGACATTCTCTGCGCTTTTCGACCTGGCACTCATTCAAGAATGATAAGATTTCCGATATAAAAATGGTGGATCTTGTAATGCAGTGGCTCAATAAATGCGGTTAGATCGCGGCTGCCGACATGACAATCCCCATTCTCCAGGGGGGAGGCATGGTTCTCCGAACCCATGTATTCACAGCATATACCGCAGTTTAACGCGAATGAGGAGCGGCGATGAAGAAGTTAAAACACGAGGCAGAGCTGGTAAAGGGCGCGATTGCCGCCGGCGCCAAGTACGGCGAGGAACGGGGCGTGGTTGAGTTCGACGCGACGGATTCCGCCGCCCTAAAGATCGAATACATCTATCGCCTACTGGTCCACGACAAGCTGATTCAGCCCTTGCCGGAGGATCAGGTCTCGCAGCAGAGTATGCGGCACAAACTGGCCTTGTGGTATGCAAAGCAGCTACCCAAGGGGCATCCGCTGTTGAAGTGACGTTAAATCGACTCAGATCTGTTTCCCCAGCTATGCACCCGGCGCCACTAGAAATCGATAATCATATCCCGCCAGACTGATCATGCTTGTTACAGCTTGGTGTACCACTTTGCCACGGCCTCGCCAATGGCGTGGGGATGGTCCTCCGGGAGATAATGAATACCCTTGCCGAGATCCACGCTTGTGATGTTGTGCAGATGCGCTTGACACCAGTCCACATCGTTGGCGGTGATCAAGCCGCCGGGTGAGGCATGGCACAACAACTTGGGCAGTTCGGTGTCCTGCAGCCAGAGGTGATAGGCATCTACCACCACCTGGACGTCAGTGGGCCGGCCGTCAATGGGAATCTCGCAGGGCCACTGGCGTACCGGTCGGCGGCTGGCGATGGTGGTGAAGGGTGCGGCGTAACGGCGTTTTTCTTCTGTATTCAGATCGCGCAGCGTGGCCCGGGGCAGGATCTGTTTCACAAACACATTCATCACGCTCACCATCAGCCAACCCAATAGGGGCGTGCGCATAAGCTTGAAACCCAACTTGAAGTCCATGGGAAAGTCGGCCCACTGCAGCGGTCGATAAATGGCCTCCATAAAGGCCAAGCCCTTGATATTGGCCTCATGCCTGTGGGCGTAGTAGAAACCCAGCCCTGCGCCCCAGTCGTGCATCACCAGGGTGATCGTTTTCAAGTCCAGCGCCTATATAAAGCCGTCCAGATAGCGGGCGTGATCGAAGAAGCGATAGGCCAAAGCCGGTTTGTCCGATTGGCCCATGCCGATGAGATCGGGCGCGATACATCGCCCGTAGGGGCTGAGATGGGGAATGATGTTGCGCCACAGATAGCTGGAGGTGGGGTTGCCGTGGAGCAACAGGATGGGCTCGCCCGCGCCTTCGTCGATGTAGTGCATGTTGGCGCCGTGCACCTGGACGTAATGCGACTTAAAAGGAAATTCCTGCGCAATCTGTTCACTGTTCATGGCCGTTCCCTGTGCCAGTTGCCTTGAATAACATCTTGATTCTTAAAGTTCCGTAAATTTCCACTCAGTTTTTGCATGGCTCCTGCCGTTATTGCCAGAGTAGCATCTGGAACAAGGAAGTCATGTCAAAGACGTTTGCTGTAGAGGAGTACTCGGGGCCGCTCGAGGCCGCAAGGGAATGGAGTTTACGCACAGGCCTGCGCTTGGTGTGCCTGATTCTGGTTCTCCTCAATACCGCCTGCTCAACCACGAATATCGCCTCGCGCACGCCTGGCGATGGGGTATGGATCAATTTGAGCGCGTCCAGCGCCACCATGAAGGCGCTGAAGGATCCCAAGACATGGATGCCCGCGGCGGCGGCGCTATTGATTGCCTCAACGGACAGCGATCAGCGCATCTCCGACTGGGCCAGCGAACACAATCCGGTGTTCGGCTCGCAGAGCGGGGCGCAGGCCGCCAGCGATAATCTGCGTACCGTACTCGCCAGCTCGGCGGTGATCACCAGTGTGATGCCCCCCGGCAAACTCGATGCCCTGTTGCCTGGGCGCACCGGCTCGCTTGCGACCGCCTCGATGGCGGCCCTGGCCACCAGTCAGGTAACCGGGGCGCTTAAGGATTCGACAGACCGCGAACGCCCCAATGGCGTGGACGAGCGCAGTTTTCCTTCTTCGCACACGGCGGCGGCCTCGACCTATGCCACCTTATCTGCGCAACGGGTGGATGGGATGGCCCTCAGTCTGACTCATCGGCGCCGACTGAAGACCGGTTTTCACGCGGTGGCCGCCGCCACTGCCTGGGCACGGGTGGAGGCCCAGGCCCATTACCCGGCGGATGTCCTCATGGGCTTTGCCCTGGGCAACTTCACCGCTGTGTTGATGCAAGAGAGTCTGCAGAATTCGCAGCGCCCGGTTTGGTTCGGCATCGATCGCGACCGCACCACCGACACCTTTCTGTTTCAGGTGGGCTGGCCGTTCTAAGGCGTCGCCGCCGCCGTTCCTTTTCCCCCCACAAGGCGCGATGTCGCGATGACGACATCCGCGCTTGCGTATATTGCGTTTTCGCCATAACCCCTTTGTATTCCCCACTGTAAACCCGCCATACTCTTCTTGATGGCACAGGGACAACAACAGGCCCGCATGCAGACCTGTGGTGCGATACACCACTGGCAGCGCGCGGCCCATGGCCTGGAAGTGGTATTCGAGCAGGGCGTGATGCGCCTCGAGGCCGTTGCCGCGGATATTTTTCGGCTGCGCTTTCAACCCCAGGGCGAGTTCGCAGCGCGGCGTGACTGGGATGTGGTCCAGCCCCAGGCCGGTGCCGAGGTACAGGTGTTCCAGACCGACGCGGTGCTGGGCCTGCGCAGTGATGCCCTGCGGGTCGAGATCGACCCGGACAGTGGGGCGCTGAGCTTCGACGGCGCGGATGGACAGCCCTTCGCCCAGGATATGGGCGGCCCGCACTGGCGCTGCGTGTCTATCAATGAAATGCCGGGCTTGGCGACGGTCCCCGACCGTGAGCTGCCGCCGGGGCCGGCGCGTATCGGGCTGTTTCTGGACAAGCACATGCATCCCCGGGAAGGCTATTTCGGCGTCGGTCAGCGCAGCGGTCGACTCGATCGCCGCCATCAGCGCCTGAGCAATTGGACCGTGGACTGCGCCTGCCCCGGACATGCGCAGGCCCACGACAACATGTACCAGGCCCATCCCTGCGTCATGGCCCTGCGCCCGGGGCGTGCCTGGGGGCTGTTTCTACACTCCACCTGGTACAGCGACTTCGATGTGGGTGCCAGCCAGGCGGACAGTCTCAGGCTTTTCACCCTGGGCGGAGAGTTGGACTATTACCTCCTGGCCGGGCCGACACCGGCCGCCGTGGTGGAACAGTTGACCCGACTCACCGGCCGACCGGCACTGCCGCCCTTGTGGTCCCTGGGGTATCACCAGTCACGCTGGAGCTACGCCGACGCGGACAATGTGCAACAGATCGCCGCGGGCTTTCGCCGGCGCAACATTCCCCTGGACGTGATCCACCTGGATATCGACTACATGCACGGTTATCGCGTCTTCACCTGGGACCGGGACCGTTTTCCGCATCCCGAGCAGACCGTGGCGCGACTGCGGCAACAGGGCATCCGCACCGTGGTGATCGTAGATCCGGGGGTGAAGAACGACACGCGGACCGACTATGCCGTCGCCGAGCAGGGCAGGGCCCAGGGGCATTTCGTCACGCGACCGGACGGGGGCTTGTTTACCGGGTATGTCTGGCCGGGCGAGTCCCTGTTCCCGGATTTTTGTCGCGCCGCCACGCGGCGCTGGTGGGGCGACTGGCATGCCGACTTGTTGGCCCAGGGCGTGGCCGGCATCTGGTGCGACATGAACGAGCCCGCCATCGTCGACCGGCCCTTCGACACCCCCGGGGCCCGGGAGCAGCCCATGGCCTTGGCCACGCGGCAGGGTGAGGCACAGGCCCCGGCCTTGCACGCCGAGGTCCACAATCTGTACGGCCACTTGATGGCCCGGGCCACCGCCGCAGGGCTGCAGCGGTGGCGCCCGCAACGGCGGCCCTGGGTGCTGACCCGCAGCGCCTACACCGGCATTCAGTCACATGCGGTCACCTGGATGGGCGATAACCGCTCCTGCTGGGAGGACCTGGCCATGAGTCTGCCCCAGGTGAGCAGTATGGGCCTGTGCGGCGCGCCCCATACGGGCGTGGACATCGGCGGCTTCTTCGACGATAGCTGGGGCGAGCTGTATGCCCGCTGGATGGAGATCGGCAGCTTCTATCCCTTCATGCGCGGCCATACCGCCACGGGCACACGGCCCCAGGAGCCCTGGCGTTTTGGTGCCGAGGTGGAGGCGGTGGCGCGTGGCGCCATCGAACTGCGCTATCGTCTGTTGCCCTATTTGTATACCCTGGCTCACCTGGCCAGTCGCCATGGCGCGCCTATCCTGCGGCCGCTGTGTTATGACTTCCCCGACCATCCCCGTTTCTATACGCTGGAGGATCAGGTCATGTTCGGGCCGCAGCTGATGGTGGCCCCGGTGACCGCCGCGGGCCAAGACCATCGTTGGGTGGAGTTACCCGCGGGCGTTTGGTACGACTTCTGGAACGGGGCGCGCGTCGATCCCGGTCCCTTGATGCATCCGGCGCCGATGGGGCGCATCCCGCTGTTCGTGCGCGGCGGCTCTGTGCTGACGCTGGGTAATCTGCGCCAGTCCACGACGGAGCCCTTGTCTCAATTGACCCTGCAGGTGTATCCCGGCATTGATGCGCACTGGACCTTGATCGAGGACGCGGGCGAGGGCTGGGCTTACAGCCAAGGCCACATCGCGGAGACCCCGCTGGCCGTGTCCCAAACGCAGGGCGGCACCGTGGTCACCCTCGGGCAACGTCGCGGCGCCTTTCAACCCGCCCCGCGCGACATGGTGCTGAAGCTGCATCTGCCCGTCGCGCCCAAGGGCTTGATGTGCGACGGTAGGCAAGTCAATGACTGGCGGTGGGAGCCCGCGCAACGCTGCCTGCGATGGCAATGGTGCGATGACGGGCAAGCGCGTCGCCTCGAGACCGTGTAGGCGGGACGCTTGGCCACGCCGATCCCGGGATGATCGGACTACGTTTTACAACATACAGGCGCGGCGCAACCGCTGCGCGTGAGGTGTCACACTCGATGAAAACTTTTACCTCGCTTTTGCGCCCCCCTTGCCACAACCGGGCCGACAATTGTGGACTTGCACAGGCCTGACGATGCCCCTTTGGCCGTCAAGCTGCGCCCGCTGGCGCGCTTGGTGCCGTTCTTAAGACCCTACCGCGGCGTGTTGTCGCTCGCCCTGCTGGCCCTGACCCTGGCCGCTGTGGCCACCCTGGCCGTGCCTTACACCGTGCGCTATATGATCGATGCCGGCTTTACCCAGGACAGCGCCGCCTCGATGGATCGCTATTTTCTCGCCTTGTTGGGGGTGGCGACGCTGCTGGCCCTGGCCACCGCCACGCGCCACTACCTGGTCTCCTGGCTGGGGGAACGGGTGGTGGCGGATATCCGCCAGGCCATCTATCGCCATGTCATCGTCATGGACCCCGGCTTCTTTGAGGTCACCCGCACCGGTGAGGTCCAGTCCCGCCTGACCACCGATACCACCTTGATTCAGACGGTGGTGGGCACCACGGTCTCCATGGCGCTGCGCAATGGTTTTATCCTGGTTGGCGGTTTGCTGATGTTGATGATCACCAGTCCCCGATTGAGCGGCTTGATCGTCATCCTGGTGCCCATCGTGGTGGTGCCGCTGATCATCATCGGACGCCGGGTGCGGCGCCTGTCGCGGGCCAGTCAGGACCGGGTCGCCGATATCAGTGCCTACGCCGGTGAAAGCCTGAATGCGGTGCAGACGATTCAGGCCTTTACCTTCGAGGCGCGCGCCAGTGACAAATATTGTCGCGCAGTCGAGGGCTCGTTCCAGACGGCATTGCGGCGTTTGCGGGTACGCTCGCTGCTGAGCGCGCTGATCATACTGCTGGTATTCGGCGCCGCCGTGGCCTTGTTATGGGTGGGGGCCCAGGCGGTGATGAACGGCACCATGTCCGCCGGCGAATTGAGTCAATTTGTGCTCTACACCGTGTTGGTGGCCAGCGCCAGCGGGGTGCTGAGCGAGGTCTGGGGTGAGTTGCAACGCGCCGCCGGCGCCACCGAACGGCTGATGGAATTGTTATTGGTGCGCCCGGCCATCGCCGCGCCCGCCCAAGCCCTTGCCCTGCCGGCGACGCTGCAGGGCGCCGTGCGCTTTGAGGATGTTGGCTTCTGTTATCCCTCGCGGCCCGAGCGGCCGGCGCTGGCGTCGTTCTCCCTGGCGATCGAGCCGGGCCAGACCGTGGCCCTGGTCGGGCCGTCCGGAGCGGGCAAGAGTACGGTGTTTCAGTTGCTGTTGCGGTTTTATGATCCTCAGCAGGGTGGCATCCAGCTGGACGGCGTGCCCATCGATCGGCTCGACCCCAGGGCGCTGCGGCAACGCATCGGGCTGGTGCCCCAGGAGACCGTGGTGTTCGCCGCCGACGCCATGGAAAACATCCGTTACGGCCGCCCCGAGGCCACTGATGAAGAGGTCATGGCCGCCGCACGCCTGGCCGCCGCCGATGGCTTCCTGTCGCGCCTGCCCGAGGGCTATCAGACCTTTTTGGGCGAACGCGGCGTGCGTCTCTCCGGCGGTGAACGGCAACGCCTAGCGATTGCGCGCGCCATCCTCAAGGACCCGCCGTTGATGTTGTTGGACGAGGCCACCAGCGCCCTGGACGCGGAGAGCGAACAGCTGGTGCAACAGGCACTGAATCGCCTGATGGCGCAGCGCACCACCCTGGTCATTGCCCATCGCCTGGCCACGGTGTTGAAGGCCCAGCACATCGTGGTCATGGAGGCGGGGCGCATCGTGGCCACCGGTACCCACGACCAGTTGATGCAGCAGGACGGTCTCTATGCAAGGTTGGCCAAGCTGCAGTTCACCGCTTAGGCAAGCGCTGTTGCCAAACTGGGGTGAGCGAAGTAGGATTTTGCTTGTCGGTGTTACAAGGAACAAAAGTGGTAACACCAAGAGTGCGACGCGAGATGCGGCGAAGCGCGCCGGGCGTCTACGGCCAAGGGCGAACTATTGGGGACTGAAGCGATGAACGTGAAAAATCTGACGACGGCGCTGCTAGGCGCGATCTTGATGCTGGGATGGCCCTTGGTGGGTTTAGCCCACGTACACATGGAAAAATCCGCGCCGGCCAAAGGCGCACAGCTGGACAGTCCCCCCGAGCGGGTGCAGGTCTGGTTTTCCGGCAAGGTTGCCGAGGAATGGAGCAAGATCGAGGTGACCGATGCGAGCGGCAAGCGCGTCGACACCGGCGAGGTTCGCAGCGAGGGTGACCCCAAGCGCCTCAGCGTCGGACTCCAGCCCCTCGCCCCCGGAACCTATGAGGTGACCCTCAATGTCGTCTCCGGTGACGGTCACCGGGTCAAGGGCGGGTTCTCATTCAGCGTCAAATAGGGGCGGGCGGTGTCTAGCGCGGCACTGGCCGTCGCCAGCGAATCCCTGGACCGCTTGGCCCTGGCCCTGGTCTGTGCGCTGGCCGTCGCCACCCTGTGGCTGGCGCCGCCCACCTCAACACGCGAAGCGGCACGCAGGACCTGGCTGCTGGCCGGCGCCGGGGTCATCATGCTGGCGGCGGCCGGTATCGAATTGCTGCTGAGGACCGCGGTTATGGCGGACGTGGCGCCGGCCCAGGCCTGGGGCTTCATCCCCAAAGTGCTGGGTCACAGTGATTACGGTTTGTATTGGCAGGGGCGGCTCGGGGCGTGGGGGGTGATGCTGCTGGCCTGGTTATGGATCTGGCGCCGAGGCTGGTCCGCCGGCGCGGCCGCCGTGCTATTAGGGACCGTCTTGGCGACGGCCTTATTGGTCAGCGTCACCAGCCACGCCGGTGAAGACGGGCTGTGGTCCTGGGTCAATTTGATCAACACCCTGCACCTGGTCAGCACTGCGCTATGGGGTGGGGCGGTCATCCTGTATGCCCTGTGGGTCTTGCCCGAACTGCGGCAAGGGGAGCAATGGCGGCACATCGGGGAACGGGCCGTGGGTCTGTCCGCCCTGGCCACCCTGGCGCTGGCCCTGGTGCTGCTGAGCGGGATCTTTAACAGCTGGCGTCAACTCGCCGGGCTGTCGGACCTGTGGACGAGCGCTTATGGATGGGCCCTGTCGATCAAGCTGGGCCTGGTGGCGGTAATGATGACCATCGGTGCCTTGAACCGCTTCTACTGGGTGCCTCAGCTGGTTGCCGCGGCGCGGCGCGAACCAGCGGCGGCGGCCGCATCCGCCCAACGTTTTCTCGTCATCTTGCGCATCGACGGCTTGGTGTTTGTCGCCGTATTGATCACTGCCGTGGTGCTCGGCACCCTGCCGCCGCCGGCCCACAATACGGGTTGAGGGAGAGATAAGGGGGTTCAGGCGATATCGACCTGGCTTGACAGATAGACATCCTGGATCGCGTTCAACAGCCGGACCCCTTCCTCCATGGGGCGCTGAAACGCCTTGCGTCCGGTGATCAGCCCGGTGCCACCGGCGCGTTTGTTGATCACCGCAGTGCGCACCACCTGGTGCAGATCGTCTTGGCCCGAAGGACCGCCCGAGTTGATCATGCCGACACGGCCCATGTAGCAGTTGGCCACCTGATAGCGCACCAAATCGATGGGGTGGTCGCTGGTGAGTTCAGCGTAGACCTTGGGATGGGTCTTGCCGAATTTAAGGGCGTTGTAGCCGCCGTTGGTTTCGGCCTGTTTCTGCTTGATGATATCCGCTTCGATGGTGGCGGCCAGGTGATTGGCCTGGCCGGTCAAATCCGCGGCCTTGTGATAGTCGACGCCGCCTTGCTTGAATTCGCTGTTGCGCAGATAGGCCCACAAAAAGGTCGCCATGCCCAGCTCATGGGCATGGGCGAAGGCCTCGCTGACTTCCTGTATCTGGCGCCTGGATTCTTGCGAGCCGTAAAACACCGTGGCGCCGACGGCCACGGCCCCCAGCTCGAAGGCCTGCTCCACGCCGGCGAACAGGGTTTGATTGTAGTGGTTGGGGTAGGTAAGCAGCTCGTTGTGATTGATCTTGACCACAAACGGGATCTTGTGGGCGTATTTGCGCCCCACCGAGCCGAGCACGCCCAGGGTGGAGGCCACGGCGTTGCAGCCGCCGTCCATGGCCAGCCGGATGATATTCTCCGGATCGAAATAGATGGGGTTGGGTGCAAATGAGGCGCCCGCCGAGTGTTCCACACCCTGGTCCACGGGCAGGATGGACAGGTAGCCGCTGCCGCCCAGGCGGCCGTGGCTATAGAGGGCCTGGAGGTTGCGCAGGACCCGAGGTCCGCGGTCGCTGTCCGTCACCACCCGGTCAACAAAATCCGGACCCGGCAGGTGCAGCATGTCCTTGGGGATGCCTTGGCAGACATGGGTCAATAGATATTCAGCCTCGTCCCCCAGCAGCGTCTGAATGTCAGTCATCTGCGCGTCTTCCTCCTCGATCCAGTGGTGGTGTGCATGGGTGCATTGGAGGCAACCATAACCAAGCTGTCTTGCAGCTCTGTGACAGGGATGATGGCAGGGGGGCAGCCGCGGCTATGCGTTTTACCCTCGGGGTCACCCTGCCGCAGGAAATCCTCCGGTCCCTAATGACTGTAGGGAAGGGCGTGATCTCAGTCAATCGGCGCAGTCCTTAATGATCCTGAAGCCTGCGGCGAGGCGTGATTCGCGCCGCCATGCTGACCGCCAAAAGATGCGGTGTCTGTCGTCTGTCGGTTATCCGTTGTTGCCCTCAAGTGGTCATGCGCATGCGCCACCCTGGCTGGACGATTTGCTAGACTGGTCAGACTGAACTTTCAGAGTGACCGATATGCTGAACCGCTTATTCAAAACACAGGCACCGCTGCCGGAAGCGACCATCGACTGGCTGTTCCAGGGCTTTGCCTGGGCCCTGCAGGGGTTCGGCAGTGATGTCTTTTACCGGGAAACCATCCTCGTCGAGCCGTCCAATCGCTGTTTTCCCGGCACGGGCGAAAGCGTCGAGGAGATGGCCGCCCTGATCCTGGGCCATGTCAAACGCTACGCCGGCTTGGACTATCTGCCTTGCCGTGTCGCCGATCATCGCGAATTCGACCCGTCGGCTGCCGCCCTGGCCAACATGCAGCAGGTGATGCAGGGGCTACACAGCGGTGACGCTGCGGTCCTGACCTTGCTGTATGAGCCTCAGCAGGTCGGCAACCCGAATGCCATGGTCGCCAATTATGCCCATGCGCTGGCCTATCATCTGGGATCCATGGCCCAAGCCCCGGCGCACTGTGAGGAGGCGCAATGGCCACACTTGATGGAGCTTCTGGCGGTCTACATGGGCTTCGGGATTATGTTCGTCAACACCGCCCGGCCCAAGGTGAATGTGGGGTGTGGCAGTTGCGGCAACCCCGCCATGGAACGCAAAGGGGCCATGGATGAGATGGAGGTGCTCTATGCCCTGGCGATCTTTTGTGTACTGAAGGATGTCCCCGCCCAACAAGCGCTCCCGCACCTTAAGGCTTATCTCAAACCGTTGCTGAAAAAGGCGATCAAGGATGTAGCGCAAAGAAACGATTGGTTGGCGCAGTTGCGGGGCATCGACTGCCCTGCCCGAATCCGTGGTCAGTCCATGACTGCCAAGCCGGACCAGGGATCAGGGGGTCAGACGCGTTTGGCCGGCGCGCCCATAGAATGACGACGATGTGGGCCGTGCGCTTGCGCTGTCTCTAAGGCCAGCGTGGGGCAGCGCTGGATTGCCGCGCTTTAATTCTTATAGGGAGGATGATATGACCATTGATGACCGCCACGCCCTTCAAGCAGAGGCCCAAAGGCCCGAGCCGGAGATCGAACCCCAGTCACCGCCCGAGGCGCCCGAGGAAGAAGAGCCGGTGGGCGTGCCCGCCACAACGCCGGAGGAAGAACCCTTTGAAACGCCGAATGAAGGACCGGCCGACGCCCCCCTGGAGGTCCCGCCGGACCAGCCCCCAAGTGAGGTTTGAGTGGGCACCCGTCCCTTAGCTTAGGCTGGCCCACTATAGAAGGATGGGAACTGTTGTGGCCTGGCTGATGGGGATTGCGGGCGCGCTCATAGTGCTGAGCGTTGTCCTTGCACTGAGTCCAAAGCCCCAGGCCCAGGTCGGGATCAGCCAAGCTCGATTACGTCCGTGTCCCGGCAGCCCCAATTGCGTCTGCAGTGAATTCAATGGAGCGGCGTGTTATATCGCCCCGATGGCATTTACCGATGACCCGGAGACAGCCTGGGCAAGGGCCAGGCAAGCCGTGTTGCGCGCAGGTGGGACGATGCAAGCGCAAGGCGACGATTATCTGTGGGCACATTTTACCAGCAAGGTGCTGCGCTTCGTCGATGATCTGGAACTGAGGATGGATGCCGACAATTCGGTCATCCATGTGCGTTCGGCAGCGCGGGTGGGATATTGGGATCTCGGTGTCAATCGCAAGCGGATAGAGAGGATTCGTTCATTGTTTAACGCTGCCCCGTCATCTCTGCGTGATTGAGGGGGTGGAAAGCGCACGCGGTGTTTGCAACCGTTCGCCGCGTGGGGGCACCGATCGTTTACAATGCCCCCTGGCGCCGTCCGGCGCATTTACACGAGGTGGCGATGAGACCCTGGGAATTACTTGACACCGGCGCGGTGCCCGGCGACGGCGCTGAGCTGCGTTTGTTGCGCCGCGGTGATGAGTTTTCCATCAAGAGTGGTTACGCCGAATTGATGAACAGCCGCATGCACGGCTCGGAAGACGCCCTGGCCGAGTTGGCCTGTCGGCGTATCGCGGCGCGAGCGCAGCCCCGGCTTTTGATCGGCGGCCTGGGCATGGGCTTTACCCTGGCGGCGGCCTTGCCGCTATTGGGACCGGCGGCGGAGATCGTCGTCGCCGAGCTGGTGCCGGCGGTGGTGCGCTGGAATCAGGGCCCGTTGGCGGTATTGACCGGGGCGCCGCTGCAGGATCCCCGCGTGACCGTGCACGAGGATGATGTGGGCCATCTTATTCAGGCACAGCAGGCGGCCTTCGACGCCGTTTTGCTGGATGTGGACAACGGTCCCGAGGGGCTGACCCGAACGGAAAACGACGCCCTCTACAGCAATGCCGGGCTGGCCGCCGCCAAGGCGGCGCTGCGGCCGGGCGGTGTCCTGGCGGTCTGGTCGGTGAGCCCGGCGCCCGCCTTCAGCAAACGCCTGCGCCGGGCCGGCTTTCGCGTGGAGGAGGTGCGCGTCCGTGCCCATGCCGGACGTGGCGCCCGGCACATGATCTGGCTGGCGTCCAAATCATAGCCGTTGCGGGGGCGTGACATCCGGATCAAAATCCGTACCCTATAGCGAAATTGTAATGCTTAATTTTTCGGAGCACCGATGGCAAATTCCCTGATCGACCAGCTCAAAAAGAGTGGCCTGGTGGGCAAACACAAGGCCCAGAAGGTCAAGCACAGTCAATACAAAAACAAAAAGCGGAAGGATAAAAAGGGCGCTGCCGCCGCCACCGACGAGGCCAAACGCCTGGCCCAGCAGGCCCAGGCGGAAAAGGTGGAGCGCGACCGCCAGTTGAACCAACAGCGCAAGGAAGAGGCCGAACGCAAGGCCGTCGCCGCTCAGGTGCGGCAGTTGATCGAGACCAACCGGGTTGAGGCGCGCGACGGCGAAATCGCCTATCACTTCAGCGACGCCAAGGTGGTCAAGCACCTCTATGTCTCCGAGCCGGTGCACAAGCACCTGAGCAACGGCCGCCTGGCGATTGCCAAACTGGACGAGGCTTATGAGTTAGTGCCGGCGGCGGTGGCGGAAAAGATCAAACAACGCGATCCCCAATGCATTATTAGCTGCGCGGTCAGCGAGACGCCCGAGCCGGACGCGGATGACCCCTATGCCGACTACAAGATCCCGGACGATTTGATGTGGTAGTCATGGAAGGCCGCATGGGCGTCGCAAACGCGCTCAGCCCAAGCGCTATGATGATCGATTTGTGCGGTGAACCTGTCGGCGGGTTGGGTTGCTGCGGCGGCGTGTGTCGGGGGTCTCAGCGTTGCTCCGGCGGCAATGCCATTTTCCCCCGCTTCGCGATGGCCGCTCTGCGCTCCCGGGACAGCCGACGCACGACGCCAACGGTGTGCTTCAATTCCGCCGCCGCCGCACTGGCCTCATCAGCCGTGGCGGCCTTGCGCGCCTGGCCGGGCGCGGAGGCGAATTGGGGTTTATGGGCCTCGTGTAGAATCTCATCCTTCATTCGTCCATCCCTCTTAAGTCTTATCATTGAGACATTTTGTATAGCACAAATGCGTGTTTCTATCGACACTTGAAACATGAGCTCCGGCCTTTGCGCCCCTGCTCACGACTATTTAGGGGCGGCATCAGTCGTTTCGATACACGCCTTGCCCCTAGAAAACCGTGATACTTTTGGTGCCGCTGCGCGTGTCTATGATCTCAAAATGCATCGCTCCATTTCTTGCTTAGGCGCAGGGCCGAATTGATCAGCCCGACCATGGAGTAGGTCTGCGGAAAGTTACCCCACAGTTCGCCGGTGTTGGGATCGATGTCTTCGGACAATAAGCCCAGGTGGTTGCGCGACTCGAGCATTTTTTCGAACAAGCGGCGTGCCTCGTCGCTGCGGCCGATGGCGTCCAAGGCGTCGATGAGCCAGAAGGTACAGATGTTGAAGGCGGTCTCGGGTATACCGAAGTCGTCCTTTTGGGCGTAGCGGAACATATGATCCCCACGCCGCAGCGCCTTTTCCACCGCCTCCACCGTGCCGACGAAGCGTGGGTCTTCAGGCGGCAGAAAGCCCAGTTCGAACATCAGCAGCAGGCTGGCATCCACCTCTTGGCCGCCGAAGCTTTCGACGAAGCTGTTGCGCTCGCGGTCGAATGCCTGATCGATGATGGTTCGGTGCATATGCTCGGCCCGCTTGCGCCAGTAATCGGCGCGTTCGGGGTTTTGCAAGTGGGCGGCAATGCGCGCCAGGCGGTCGGCCCCGGCCCAACACATAACCGCTGAGTAGGTGTGTACCCGAGCCATGGTGCGCAGCTCCCACAGGCCGGCGTCGGGCTGATCGAAGAGTTCGATACAGCGCTGACCGACCGCTTCCAAGCGTTCGAACAGGGCGACGTCGCCAGGGTCTTTTAGGCGCTGGTCGAAGAAGGTTTGGGTGGCGGCGAGGATGACGCTGCCATAGATATCGTTTTGAATGTGTTCATAGGCCTGGTTGCCGCGGCGCACCGGTCCCATGCCGCGGTAGCCCGGCAGGTGGTCAACAATCGCTTCTACCAATGATTTGTTGAGCGCCACACCGTAAACAGGTTGCAGGTGCTCGCCCTCCCAGCCGGCGACGATGTTGGTGATATAGCGCAGGTGGTCTTCCATGGTCTTGGTGGCGCCGAGACGGTTGAGGGCCTGGACCACGAAGTAGGCATCGCGCAGCCAGCAGTAGCGGTAGTCCCAGTTGCGTTCGGTGCCCGGCGCTTCGGGGATGGACGTGGTGGCGGCGGCGATGATGGCGCCGGTCTCTTCAAAGCTGCACAGTTTGAGGGTGATGGCGGCGCGGATCACCGCCTTTTGCCACTCGAAGGGGATGGCAAGGAAGCGCGTCCAATCCTGCCAGTATTCGCAGGTGCGTTCGAAATATTCATGTCCGGCCAGCACCAAGTCATGCGGGAAGCTTTCGTCCATCCCGAAGATGAGGGTGGCTTCTTCCTCCAATAAAAAGGGCACCTCGTCGGCGAGATAGGCCACCGGCAGGTTGGTGGTGCAGCGTAATGCCAGACTCGGCCCGGCAAAGCGCAGGTGATTGCTGCCGCGCGAGCATTGGCCGCGTTCCGCACCGTAACCGAAGGCCGGGCGCAGGCGCACGCTGATGCGCGGATGGCCGGCCAGCGGTCGCAATTGACGGATGATGTGCAGCGGCCGGAACATGCGCCCGCGGTCCTTGAAACGCGGAGCGAAGTCGGTGATCTGGACGGCGTTGCCGTGCCGATCGTGGAGGGTGGTGACCAGAATCGCGGTATTGTGCAGATAGTGCTGGGTGCTGTGGGACATGTCTTGCATCAGCACGTCGAAGAAGCCGTGCTCGGCCTGCTCGCGTGCGCCCATTAATAAACTGCAGAACACCGGGTCGCCGTCAAAGCGCGGCACGCAAGCCCAGGCGATACGGCCCTGTTTGTCGACCAGTGCCGAGAAGGTGGAGTTTCCGATAATGCCCAGATCAAGGTTGCTCATGCGGCGGCTCTCTGTTAAGGGGGGCGGTGGAGGCTTGGGTTAGCTTAGAACATAAGGCCGCAGCGATCATGTGTAAAGCCGGTGCGGGACAAAGTCGACTCGCCTGATACCGCCCGGCAGCCGATGCGGGGGCATTTATTTCATGCGAAAATTTTCACACCCAGCATTGATACATTCTATGAGCATCAAACCGTGGCAATTTGCATAATAGGGCCCATACTTGATCAATTTTATCGGGTATTGTCTGTGGCTTTTATCAGCGGTGCTGATAAGTGTTCAATCTTTCCGCTGTCTATCGCGTTAATGTGAGGAACAAACTATGCAAACAGCCTTGTCTTCAGACCACGCCACCGAGCTGCCGTGTCTGGCCGTGATTCAACACCTGATCCAGGAGAACCTGTGGGGTGACTGGGTGATACGTATTGAACACCGTGCCCCGGATACACGCTCGAGCTACGCGTGGCAGGCCTGGGGCGACGCGTTTTTTGCAGTTGAAGACCCGGCACCGGTTCTTGATGCCATTAAGGCTTGCTATTCGACCCATGCCGATCATGAGGTACGTCTGTGCGCCGACAAGCTTCAGCCGGCGTCGCGCTTGATCTATCGCATCCCGACGCCCGATCGGGACCTTCCCCTGGTTGATCAACCACTGCCGGAAGCGGCACCCCAGCCGGGGATCGTCATGGGACAGAACGCATCCACCGCCGTGCGTAAGGTTTTCGCCGCACACCGACGCTGGGGCAGCGTCGCCCTGGTGGGGGGCTTGCTGGTATCCGCACTGCTGTTCGGCTTCACACCGATGTGATACCCCGCGCGGTGGATTGCCGGGTCATCCGCCGCCGACATGCGCTGCTAGAGACACAAGCCGAAGTGCGATTGACCCCGATTCCTCACCACCATTCTTGGCGAGACGGTTCAAGCGTGCGGCATGGTCGGCCTTTACTCTCGAGTAACAGCCGGCCAGATTAGCATTGAGCCGTCGCAGCACCAGCGGCGGTGAGAAACACGGATTTGCGCCCCAAAATATTGAGCATGTGTGCTCATTCTCCCATTCCCTCGCTTCAATCCCCCTGAACCTGACAGGCGCCACCCATTGCTCGAGGTGTTAGCAGTGTTTACCAATAGCCTGCTATTGTCCGGTAGAATGCCTTGACCAGGCCACGCTTCGGTATAAATCTGGGAATATTTCAACGGGAGGTCGTGCTAATGCATCAACATAAACGCATTCCGCTTGGGTTGGTTTTGATTTTTCTGGGGCTGCTCAGCGGCGCCTGCACAGTTCACTATGTGGCCGACTATAACGCCGAAGTCAAGGCGGATATCCTGCGCGTCGCCAAGCAGGTGGATCTGTTTTGGGGAAAATTACTGGCGACGCCCGTCGACCAGCGTCAGTATGCCAAATTCAAGGACGACTACATCCGCATCGAGACCGACTTGCGCGGACTGCTCATGCAAAACCGTATTAGACCGCTGAATGAGCTTTCCACCCAGCAGTCCCAGATAGCGCTGGAGCTGTGGGAGCAAGATATGGCCGACCATAAAAACAATGAGGGCATTTCAGATTTTATCGCCAAACGTCATCGACAGGATTTTGTGCGGGTGTTCGTGGCCATGGCCAAGGGCGAGGAAGCCAAGCAGCTGGATGAATGAGGCCCACCATTTCACAGGGGGAGGTGAAACATGGATATTGAAAAGATTCTGCGCGATATGGCGCAGGCGGCGAATAACGCGGTCAAGGATGATGTCGGCGAGATCACCGAGTACGCGAAGCAGATTATCGACAACGAAAAACAGTCGTTGGAGGAACTGGGCAAAGCCCGGCTGCGCGGCGAAATTGACGATGCCATTTTTGACAGCGAGGTCGAGCGACAGAAAAAGGTGGTCGAAGTCGAGATGCTGACCATCCAGATCATGACCAAGGCGGCGGCGCAGAAGGCGGTCAATGCGGCACTGGATACCTTTAAGAGGGCGATTAAGGCGCTGGTCTAGGAGGGTGTGTATTTTTCTTTCGGGAAACCGCACGGGTGTGGGCCGAATCAACCAGCGCCCATCACCTGTTTGACGGCGTGCGCTATTTCATTGATGTGAAATGGCTTTTGAAGGTAATTGATAGCACCGTCCAGCATGCCGTGATGGCTGGTGATGTTGGTCGGATATCCGGACATAAAAATGACCCCGATCCCAGGACGTCTGTTTTCGATCTCGCGCCGCAGCTCGGTTCCGGTCATTTCCGGCATCATCAAGTCGATTAGCAGGAGGTCGATGCTCAGGGCACTATCCTTATCGCAGATTGACAGCGCTTCACGTGGAGTTGCGGCCGCCAATACCTGGTAGCCGAGTTTGGTCAGCATGGCGTGGGTGACTTTGCGCACCATATCGTCGTCTTCCACCAATAAGATAGTGCCGGTTCCGGCCGGTGCGCTGGTGCTTTGGGCGACTTCCGGCATGCTATGCATAGCCGCATGTCGGGGGAAATAGATGGTGAAGGTCGTGCCCCGGTCTTTGGTGCTGTTCACGCTGATATGCGCATCGTTTTGCTTGACAATGCCGTAGACGGTGGCCAGCCCCAGCCCCGTGCCCTTGCCGTGCTCCTTGGTGGTGAAAAACGGTTCGAAAATGTGGGCGCGCGTGTCTTCGTTCATGCCGGAGCCGGTATCGCTGACGGTGAGGCGGATGTATTCCCGTGGCATCAGGGCATTGTCTTCGTTTGGGTCTGTCTGATTAAGTGTGACATTTGCCGTTTTGAAGATAAGGCTGCCGCCATTGGGCATGGCATCTCGAGCGTTAATCGATAAATTGACGATGATCTGATCTATCTGAGAAGGATCGAAATTGATTTTCCAAAGATCTTCACCGGGTACGAAGCGCAGCTCTATGTCTTCGCCGATGAGTCTGGACAGGGTTCTGTGTGTCGCCCAAACCTGCTCATTGAGGTCGATGGGTCTGGGGCGAATCAGTTGCTGGCGGGAAAACGCTAACAGCTGCTGCGTGATGTCCCTTGAGCGGGTTGCCGCATTCTCGATTTCGATCAGGTCGCGCAGAATCGGGGCATCCGCGGGCTGGCTGGCCCTTATCAGATCGGCATAGCCGATGATCACACTCAGCATGTTATTGAAGTCATGCGCGACTCCACCCGCCAGGCGGCCAATCGATTCCAGTTTTTGAGCTTGGGCAAGCTGAGCCTCCAGCGTATTCTTTTCCTCTTCGGCACGCTTGCGTTCAGTTATATCGCGCACGAACGCGACATGGAATTCGTCGGTGCCGAGCCATAGATGTTTGGCGCACACTTCGACCGGAAATTGCGTTCCGTCTTTGCGGCGGTGGCACGTCTCGGCATAGATTTCTTCGTGCTCAGTATCTATTCCAGAGCGCCAGATACTGTCCCACTGATCTTTGCTATAGTGAGAGTCGATATCCCACAGTGTTAGCTGAAGCAGCTCCTCCCGGCTATAGCCGAGTGCTTTGCAGGCTTGCATATTGACATACGTAAACTGGGCTTCGCGCGTCATGAAGAAAACGGCTTCAGGCGCATTCTCGAGAGAGAATTGGTATTTTTTCAACGCCTTTTCTGTGAGGACGCGTTCGGTGACATCTTGCACCATGCCTACTGAGCGTATCGGATCGCCCTTATCATTGTAATAGGTGATGCACTTCTCATTGACATATTTCAACGTGCCATCCTTCAGCAACAGGCGATGGACGATGTTGTAGGGCGTTTTATTTTCCGCCGAGTCCTTATAGGCCTTGTTGACGAAGTCCCTGTCCTCGGGGTGGACGGCATCGATAAAGGCCTCGAAAGAGGCGTCGAATTGACTTGGGTCTAAGCCGAAAATACGGTATACCTCATCAGACCAGGTGAGCTGATTGGTGACCAAGTCCAACTCCCAATTGCCCAGCTGGGCGATGCGCTGGACCTCAGCCAGGATGGCAAATGTCTGATCGAGAGGCGTATCTTCAGTTATCATGTGTATCTACCAAATTGCCGACCGCGATGGAATGCGCTAAACGATATCAATGCGCGGCACCCCCAAAAAGCACAAAATAAATAGAGTATAGGTGCTGTTTATCGCATCATAGACTATATATCGAGAAAATGGCGTTTTGCGTGAGTGATGAGCCGACTACGTTGCAGCTGTCCAGGCAGTATACTATCTAACAAATGGCACTTATCGATACAACGCATACTGCCGAGCGCAGCAGCGGCGCGGGCGTCCGTTTCCAGGATGTCGCTGGAATAAACCGGTCGATCTTGCCGCGATGTGGATTGCGACACGAAACGGAGGTAATGACGTATGGCGGACAAGCTTAGTGACAGACTTGATCAGGTGGTGGCCGAGGCACGCCGGGCTCGAGAACAGCGCGAGCAGGATTATCGCAGCCGGGCGCTTAAAATGTACCCCCATATTTGCGGCCGCTGCGGTCGCGAATTCGAGCGTAGCAATTTACACCAGTTGACCGTGCATCATCGCGACCACAATCATGACAACAACCCCGACGATGGCAGCAACTGGGAGCTGCTTTGTCTCTATTGCCACGACAACGAGCACCAGCGCCAGCTGGAAGCGCAGCAGGGGAATTCCCCAAGGCGTGGGGGCAAGCGGGATGATGCCTCATACAAGGCCTTTGCCGATCTCAAGGAGATGCTCGACAGGAACCGATAAAGGCGCTTTATCGAGGCGTCAATAAACCACCAACATTTGGCAGGCACGCTGTACAGGAGGCTACGATGGATACGCTAAGCCAACTGCTGAAGCAAATCGATGGGCGGGGCTACAAGGCCTATAAAAAGCTTGAGGGCACTTTTCAGTTTTCGGATTTCCGGCTGCGCATCGACCACGTTCAGGGCGATCCCTTTGCCGACCCTTCGCGCTGCCGCATTTTTATTGATGCTGCCACCATCGGCTTGGAGCCGCCGCTGTACGCCAATGCAGTTCGTCGCGTGGCCCTGGAGGATTATCTCGGGCGCATGTTCGCAGCTGCGATAAATCAGCATGTCAAAGGGGATAGGGGGTCCGGCAAGAGTGGCGAAATTGCCATTGCCCGTTATGGTCAGCAGGTGCTGCAGCGCAATGCCGTGTTGGTGCGTGAAGGGGCGGTGGAGATCCGCTTTCGTCTGGCCTTGCCGAGCGAAGGGCGCTCGGTAAACGCCCATCAGGCCAGGGTGATGTTGTTTGAAGAGTTGGTGAGTCTGGTGAGGGCCTTGCTGACATCGCTGCGCCAAGATCCGGCCGCGGCGCGGCGCCATGTGGATTCGGTGGAAGACCAACAATTCCTGCGGCGTCAGCTCAACGATAAGGGCCTGGTTGCGTTTATCGCCAACAATGCGCGATTGCCGCGCCGCAGCGGAATCGATGACCGTCCGCTGTCAGATGCACTACCGTTCGAAGCCCCCGAGTCACTGGTATTGGAGTTGGAGCGCCTGCACGGCGAACCTGTACGCGGCCTGGGCATTCGCCAGGGCATCACCTTGATTGTCGGTGGTGGCTATCACGGCAAGTCGACGCTGTTGCACGCCATTGAGCGAGGTATCTATGACCATATCCCCGGCGATGGGCGCGAACAGGTGGTGACGGATGCCAGCGCGTTTAAGATACGCTCCGAGGACGGACGCGCCATCAGCGGCATCGATATCAGCCCCTTCATCGGCAACCTGCCGCAGGACAAGGATACGCGGCGCTTTTCCTCTCAGAATGCCAGCGGCAGCACGTCCCAGGCCGCGAATATCGTCGAGGCCCTGGCTGCAGGCGCCCGAACCCTGCTCATCGATGAAGACACGTCAGCGACCAATTTCATGATACGCGATCGGCGCATGCAGGCCCTGGTCGCCAAGGAGAAAGAACCCATCACGCCCCTGGTGCAGCGTATTCGCGACTTGCATTACGACATGGGTGTTTCAACCGTGCTGGTCATGGGCGGCAGCGGTGATTACTTCGGTGTGGCGGATGTGGTGATAATGATGGACAACTACCTGCCGCGGGATGTCACCCGGGAAGCGCAGGCCCTGGCACAAACAGAAATTCGCAAAGAAGCCGGCGCGCTGCGATTTGAGCCGCGACGGCGTGTGCCGCGACGCGCCTGCCTCAGCGCCGAGCTGCGTCCCGGAAAGAATAAGATTCAAGCCTTCGAAACCCGGGCGCTGCGCTACGGCCGCAAGGAGATCGATCTGTCCCGCGTCGAACAATTGGTCGATAGCGCCCAGCTGCGCGGTATCGGTTATATGATGCATTACTATGCCGAACACGCGTGGGACGGGCAGCAGGACCTGGTGGCGGGATTATGCGGCATATTGCAGACGGTGGAGGACGAGGGGCTGGATAAAATCACGCCCTATATTGTCGGCAATTTGGCCATGCCCCGGCTGTTGGAGTTGGTGGCGGCGGTCAATCGCATGCGTGAGCTGGAGTTGGAGCCGGACACCCCCGGACACTCCGGCGCGGACTAATTCGGCTTCAAACCACTACCGAGCCAGCGCAGGTCGAACAAATCATCACGCCGGTCCTTGGAGTTGGTCACTGAGCCCTGGTGGCGCAGTTGCGCCAACTTATCCAGATCCAGGTCGGCCACCAAGGCCATTTCGGTATTCGGCGTGCTCTCGGCCATGATGGCGTCGTGGGGAAAGGCGAAGTCCGAGGGCGAATACACCGCCGACTGGGCGTATTGGATATCGACGTTTTGCACCTGCGGCAAGTTGCCGACACTGCCGCCGATGGCGACGTAGCATTCATTTTCAATGGCGCGCGCCTGGGCACAGCGCTGTACACGCAAAAAACCGTTTTTAGTATCGGTCCAGAAGGGCACGAAAAGAATATCCATAGCGTGCTTCGCCAACAGGCGCGGCAGCTCGGGAAACTCCACATCGTAGCAGATCAGGATGCCGATGCGCCCGGCATCGGTGTCAAACACCTGCAGGCTGTCGCCCCCTGAAATCACCCAGTCACGCCGCTCATGCGGTGTGATATGAATTTTCGGCTGGATGCCTACCGTGCCGTCGCGACGACAGAGATAGGCGTTATTGTAGAGCACGTCGCCTTCCATGGCGGGCATACTGCCGGCGATGATGTTGATATTGTAGGTGACGGCGAAATGCGACAAGGCCTCGGTAATGCGGTCGGCAAAGGTGGCGAGAAAGCGGATCGCCTCAAACTGGTTGTGCTGATCACCCATGCCCATCAGCGGCGCGTTGAAGAACTCGGGAAACATCACAAAGTCGGCCTGGTAATCGGCCATGGAGTCAACGAAGTATTCCACCTGGCTGAGCCAGGTTTCGAATGAATCGGTGAGGCGCATCTGCCACTGCAGTATGCCGACGCGCACAGTGGTCTTGCGGATCTCCTCGACGGCGATACCTTCCGGCTCGTAGAGAATGTTATTCCATTCCAGCAGAGTGGCATAGCCGAGGGATTTTTCGTCTTCCGGCAAATAGCCCTTCATCAGCCGTTTGACTTCGAAGTCATTGGCCAGCTGAAAGCTGAGGATGGGGTCGTGGACTTCGCGGCGGCGCACCGCCTCTATGTACTCCGCCGGCGTCATGTCGGCATGTTCGTGATATTTGACGATGCGCCCGCCGGCGAGAATGGCACGCAGATTCAGGTTGCGGCACAGCTCCTTGCGCGCATCGTACAGTCTGCGCCCCAGGCGCAGGCCTCTGTATTCGCGACTGACAAACACGTCCATGCCGTAAAGGGCGTCACCGTCGGGGGCGTGGCGAATGCGGTCACGGCGTCCAATCAGGTCATCATAGGTGTGGCTGCGACTGAAACGGTCATAGCGGCATTTAACCGTCAGTGCGACGGCGATGATTCGGCTGTTGTCCTGAATGGCGATTTGCCCTTCGGGAAATTCCTTAATAAGCGCCAACAAGGAATCGTGTGACCAGGCGCCACCGATATCCGCATATACCGCTTCCATGAGTTGCGCCACCTGAGGGTAGTCGGCGCTTTCCAAGTTGCGCAGTTTGAGATGCAGATCAGACGGGGTATCATTATTCATCGATTGTAATACGGCACTTGTGGGTGGATGTTGATATGGTACCAGAGCCTCACCCGGCTGTCCTTAGCCTGCGCGGCGTGACCGTTGGGGCTTGACAGCGTCCCGGTAATTCCTATGCTTCTTGAAGGTATAAACAAAGACTGAATGACTAAACAACAATAGACAACGAGGAGGTGGCTATTAATATACAAAAAAAGCTGCTTTCCGGCTATGTAATCATTGCCATTGTCGCAATCAGTGTCGGCTATTTGTCGGCGCGCGCAACCCAAGAGTTAAACGATACCTTTGAGGAAATCACCACCCGCACCGTGCCGATCATGGATGTGATGAATGACTTGCGCTACTTCGCCGCGCGTTCCATTAGTCATGCCACCGAACTTGCGTTGCTGTTGTCGCCCGGCCATCCAAGCACGGAGTTCACGCGCATAGAACACGGCGAACAGGAGTTAGATCAAACCCTGGCCGGCTATCGTGCCGCTGTGTCCCGTTATCGTCTGCTGGTGGGGCATCGAGCCGGCGGGCAAGACCGGGAAGTGCTGGGAATGATTGTTTCAACGAGCCAAATGCTGCAGCAATTATTGCGTGGCTTGGTCAAAGCGGGCCGCGAGGGTGTTTCCGCCGAAAGCCTATTTGCAAAAATGGAGCAGATCGAGGCCTACGAACTCACGTTTCTCTATTCGGTGGACGCCGCCTTGGCCTCGGAAGTCGAGCAGTTGAATAGCGACCGGGCCCGATTGCAAGAGGCCATCGGACGGACCCGCAACATCGCCGTAGTGTTCGGTCCGGCCAGTGTGGTGATCGCCGTGCTGATTACCATGTATTTTTCCAGGCGCATGACGTCAGTGCTGGAACGCCTAAAAAACGCCAGCTTGGCGGTTGCCTCCGGTAATTGGAACATACGCGTGCCACGGGTGGCTAAGGATGAGTTCGGCGACGTGGTTCAAACGTTCAACGACATGGCGTCGGCATTGCAAGCCAAGGCGCAGCAGGCCGATACGGTCAAGGTGCATTGCCATGAAATTCTAGACACCATGTCTGAATTGGTGGTGGTGACAGGTCTTGACGGAAAAATAGAGACCGTGAACAACGCGGCCACCCAGTGGCTCAAGGCCAAAGAAGAAGATCTGGCCGGCCAAAGTATCGACACCATATTCGCCAAGGAATACCGCGACACGCTCCAGAGCCGCTGGTTGCCGACTCTGATCAAGGGTGGCACGATCCCTCATGCCCGTGTCGCCTATGTTGACAGTGACAAAAAGGCGATTGCCATGATCGTCACGGCATCGGGCATGTGCGGCAGCGGTGGCGTAATCGACGGTATCGTCTATAAAGCCATTCCCGAGTCTAAATTGAATTCGGAGCCGGGGTATGATGGGTCTGCCAATATCTGAATGTTGTGACCTGGTCGCGATGCGGATCATCCGGAGTAAAACGCCGATATGGCTCCTGTTGGTGCTTTTTTTTAGCGTCGCCTGCGTACCGCCGCCTGCAGTGCGCCCGCCCGGATTCGACAGCTACGAGGCGGTGCTGGTGAGGGTGAGCAGCGAAATTCCGGCCACCGACACAGAGACCGAGCAGCTCACCACTTTACTCGTCGATGCCCTGAATGACGCAGGGATTTATCGCCAAGTGGGGCGCATGCCGTTTGCGTCCGAATTGAAAACACTGCGTGTTGATGTGGAGATCGTTCACATGAATCGCACCAGTGACGCCAAACGTATCGCCTTCGGAAAGATGGCGATGAGTAATGAAGTCCGTGTTCAAGTGAAGCTTACAGACCAAGCCGCCGGCACGGTGTTGACCTCGTTTCCGCTGGAAGGAACATCGCCGAAGCGTAGCGGCATTCAGGCCGATTGGCCCTGGGGCAATGTGAATAACGCCCTGCGGCAAATCAGTCGGCAATTGGTGCGCCGCCTCGCCGCATGGTCAACACCCGAGAATTGAAACCTTGCGCCCACAGCTTTCTTGCTATTCTGTGCGCGCAATATAGACTGTGTAGTGAGCGCGATTGCGCAGCAAGGACAGGAAAAAAGGGTAGTTGATGGACATTAAAGACATAAAGGCGGCTTATCGCCGCTATGCGCCGGTATATGACGTGATATTCGGTCCCATTTTTAATCAGGGACGCAAGCACATCATAGATTCACTCAATTGTCAGCCAGGAGACCGAATTTTAGAGGTGGGTGTGGGCACCGGCATCTCCTTGCCGCTGTATCCCGCCGATGTCAGTGTTACCGGTATTGACGTATCCACCGAAATGCTGCGCAAGGCCGAGCGCCGCGTGGCACGCACGGGCCTTGAAAACGTAGAGGCGGTGCTGGAGATGAACGGTGAGGACATGGACTTTGCGGACGGCAGCTTCGATAAAGTGGTGGCCATGTACGTGGTGTCAGTCGTGGCCAATCCGACCCGGCTGGTGGAGGAAATGAGCCGGGTCTGTAAGCCGGGCGGCGAGATCTTCATTGCCAACCACTTTTGTTCCAGTCATCCGCTGGTGAGCGCCATGGAAAAGAGGCTGGCGGGCATGTCGTCCATGGCGGGATTTCGCCCTAACGTGGACCTCGACGAATTCGTCGACGCCTCCGGGCTGGATGTCGTGGACGTGCGCGATACCAATCTGTTTGGTTACTGGAAAGTGCTGCGCTGTCGCAACGAGGCCAAGGCGGAGGATATGCTGCACGCGGCGATGGCGGCCGAGCCCGTTACCGCCAGTCAGGGGTGAATGCCGGCGAAGGGGAAGTGCGACGGATACCGATCTATTTCGTATTTAACATAATATATATTATGCGCACTACAAGAGATTGGGCGTGTCCGGGCTATTTTCATCAAAACAACGCCTTAGGTCGAATTATTGGAGTTCCTCCTATGCTCCAAGGGATTTTTGCCAAACCGACCGATTGAGCAATTTCAATGCCGATAGCTCACGACTTTCCTAAACTCCGGGTTCGATTCACTAGGAGAAGGAGGAACAGCCGATGACTAACAAAATCCAGCAATTGGTTGAGACTGCACACGCCTTGGTGGCGCCCGGCAAAGGGATCTTGGCAATGGACGAAAGTAACCCCACCTGTGGCAAGCGCCTCGCCTCTGTGGATGTGGAGAACTCCGAAGACAATCGCCGTGCCTACCGCGAGCTATTGCTCACCGCGCCGGGCCTTGGCGACTATATCAGCGGCGCGATTCTGTACGACGAGACCCTGCGCCAATCGGCATCGGATGGCACTGCTTTTCCAGAATTGGCACGTGAGCGCGGCATCATTCCCGGCATCAAGGTGGATACCGGCGCCAAGGACCTGGCCGGCCACCCCGGTGAAAAAGTCACCGAAGGTCTGGACGGCCTGCGCGAGCGGCTGGCTGAGTACAGTGATCTGGGCGCCCGTTTCGCCAAGTGGCGCGCGGTGATCACCATCGGCGACGGTATACCGAGCCGTGCCTGCTTGGAGGCCAATGCCCACGCCCTGGCGCGCTATGCTGCCTTGTGCCAGGAAGCCGGTTTAGTCCCGATAGTTGAACCGGAGGTCTTGTTGGACGGTGATCACAGCATAGAGCGCTGCTTCGAGATTACGCGTGAAACACAGAACCGTGTGTTTTCTCAGTTGTATCGCCAGGGCGTGGAACTGCCCGGTATTGTCCTCAAACCCAGCATGGTGCTGCCGGGTAAGGACCATTCCAAGCAGACGACACCCGAACGGGTGGCCGAAGAGACCCTGCGCTGCCTGCGCAATACCGTACCGGCGGCGGTGCCGGGGGTGGCCTTTTTGTCCGGTGGACAAAGCGACCTCGAGGCCACCGAGCACCTGAATTTGATGAACAAGCAGGCCAAGAAGATGCAGCTGCCGTGGCGGGTGACATTCTCTTATGCGCGCGCCCTGCAGCATGTCGCCCTTACCACCTGGCGTGGCGATAAGGCCAAGCTTGACGACGCCCAGCAGGCCTTGTTGCATCGGGCCAAGTGCAATAGTGCGGCCAGCCGGGGTGAATACAACGATCGTTTGGAGCACGAACTGGCGGCATAGCGACGCATGTTAAACGAGAGGGGCTGTGCCCCTCTCGGCCATCTTGCGGCGTTGCAGCAACTGGGCTGGATCGAAATGTTGCTATCCTATGCGCTGTGACAGTTCGCTTGCCGACGGTAGAATGCCTGTGAGTACAAGCATCACGATGAGTGCTGTATAAAGCGTCGTAGTGATCAAGGTGGCTTTCCACGACGGTGGTGCTTGTTTACCTCGTTTTATCAAGGCCTTGCCACCGCGATGTAACAACAGAACCCCCGCCAAATTGCTTAACCAATAGCCCAATACAAAGGCCGGCAGATATAACGTGTCACTGATGAATGAAAAAGGCGCCGCGAATAAGTATGCCAGCGGCAGGTTGACGAACAGATCATTCCACCAGGATAAGGGGGACAGCACATAGCCGAAGATCACTTCAGCCCAGGCGGCTACACGCGATTTCACTGGTCTATCCTGTGCCGCAGCTGACCCTGCGGCCGCGCAGAAGATACACTAAGGGTTGTCCGGATCACACCCTCCTTCCATGATCCAGATACCCTTTTCACAGTGTAACAATTCACCGCTGCCACTACAGACGTAACTGCCGTCCGGATAGGCGACGTTATTGAAATAACACTGTGTCTGATCTTCCTGCCCCAGCGCCATCACCTCCATCTCCTCATCCGTTTCCTCCAAGATGGGCGACGTCTTGGCATCTAGGTCCGGAGCACCGACCTGAATTAATCTAGGACGCTGATTCATGTGAGCCACTCCCCTGTTAGTATCCTCGAGCTCCGCTTGTATGGTTAGAATAGTAAGTACCAGGGGCTTATGCCAAGATGATTTGATGTGCGTGTGCTGTTGATCGAAGACAATCGTGATTTGGCCATTGAAGTGACCGAGTTTCTTGCAGCACAAGGCCACGTTGTGGCTGCCGCGGAACGTTGGACGCCCGTTCTCATGCTTAGCGCTCGCGACAAGCAGGATCCGGTGTTCATCTTCGGGCAACTTTCCGGGCTATTTCGCCATGCACTATTAATAATAAACCCGCATGAACCGGATCAGTAACTCACCGTTACGCCCGTGGCATAACCGCTGTTTCTGAGCGTGTCGGCGTCGATGCGGCGGCTGTTGCCGGCGGCGTCATAAAGCTCAACGCCAGAGACTGTCCAACGGCCTTCCTGGGTCAGATCGCTGAGCACGGCAGTATCGAGCTGGGCGCTGGTAGACAGCGGCGTGGTATCGAAGAAGTAGCCCCAGGCGGCTAGATATTGGCCGTTGGGTCCCTGCAGGTCGACGCGGATCTTTTCTATACCGGCTACGTCGTCCAGGGCCGAGACCATGAAGCTCATGCGGGCGTTGCCGCCGGCCGGGAAAATTTCCGGCGTCAGGATAGTGAAGCCCTGTAAGGTCGGCGCCACGCCATCGCCGCCGGTGTTGGTCACGCTGACGGTGGTGTCATAGCCCAAGCCGGCCAGCTGATCGGCATACTGAGAACTGTTGCCGGCCGCATCGGTAAGCAGCAGGCTGGTAATGGTCCAGGTCCCTTGCTCGGCGAAGCTGCTCAGGGTGGCGCTATCGATCTGAGTCGACAGACTGGTTGGCGTGGTGTCGGCAAAGGTACCTACCGCTTCCACGATGACACCGCCTGGACTGGCCAGCGTGAGGCTGATCGAATTCAGTCCGGCGATGTCATCCGAGGCATCCACCTGGAAGCTGAGTACGGCATCACCCGTCAGTGCATTCACCGTCGGCGTCAGCACGCTAAAGTCATCCAGGCTGGGCCCCGCACTATCGCTGTTAAGGTTGCGCAGATCCACTTCGGTGGGGAAACCGGCCTCGGTCAGTGCATCGCTGTCGAGGCTGCGTTTATTACCTGCCTCGTCATAGAGGGTGATACCACTGATCTGCCAGATGCCCTGCTCGGCGAAGGCGCTGAAGCTATCGCTATCCAGCTTGACGCCGCGCACCAGCGGATAATCGTCGAAGCTCACCGAGGTGGTGGCGAAGGCGCCTGAGGGACTGAGTAGGTCGATGCGCGCGCGTCGCACACCGGAGGCGTTGTCGATCAAGGTCATGTTGAAGCTGGCCACGCCATCACCGTTGGAGATGTCTACCACCGGCGTCGCGATATCGAAGGCCAATAGGCGCGGTTTAATGCCGTCTGAGCCGGAATCGAAACATGGCGGCAGATGGCCCAGCGTCGAGCCGGTGGGTTTGGAAGCGTTGCTCGCAGGATCGGAGCCGAGCCAGATTTCCACATAATCCGGGAAGCCGTCGTTGTCGTCGTCATCGATGAAGGAAATACCCAGATCAGTGGCATTCATACCTTCCGGCGTCGATCCGGCATCATTAAAGTCAGTATTGAAGGCGACTTCCACCACATTGGCATAGCCGTCACCATCGTCATCGACACCCGCTACGGTATCACCGAAGCGACACACTTGGTCCTCGTGCAGGATGCTCACGTCGATCATTGCTACGTTGGAATCGTAACCGCCGTCCGACACATAGAAGCTGAAACTGTCGTCGCCAAGCTGGTCTGCGTATGGCGTATAGACATAGGCGCCGCTATCTTGATCCAGCGTCACACTACCGTGAACGGCATTGGTCACCAAGTGATACGTGAGCCCATCATTTTCCGGATCAACGCCCTGCAGCACGCCGCCGTAGGCCAGGTTGCGGAATACGATGATATTTCCGTCATAGGCCACCGGATTGCCGTTGGCTTCGGCAATTGTGATGTTCACCGTGGCGATATTGGATTGGTTAAAGCCGTCATCCACCTTAAAGCTGAAGCTGTCGCTGCCCACAGTATGGGCCGGAGGCGTGTAGGTAAACTCGCCGCTGACGCTGTCGATGTCCACGCTGCCCTGGCTGGGGCTGCTGACCAGGCTGTAGCTGAGGCTGTCACCGTCGGGATCGTCGGCGGATAAGTTGGCGACCAGCGGGATGTTCTTCTGCGTGGTGAGATCGGCGTCATGCGCAACCGGGTCCACGTTATCTACGACTTCGACGGTGGCGGTGAATCCGGCACCGACCAAGTCTTCCAACACCATCACCGCTGCCTCGTTGGGTTCTTGCGCGGACAGGTTGCGGAAGGTCCAGGTGCCGGCCTCAAGGTCGGTGGTGCCGGTATTGATCAACTCCGACAGGGAGATCGGATCGCTGCTGCCGACACTCAGGGAACGCAGGTAGGGGATGATCTGGCCGGACGGACCGATAAGATCGACACGCACTTTGTAGAGCGTAGCCGCGGCCTTATTAAAGGTGACGGCGGCGCCGATGTTGACGTAGGTTTCTTTGTTGGAGACCACGGGTGTCGTGACGTCGAAATCCACCACCCAGATATCCGGTTTGATGGCCACCGATACGGTAAACGGACCGACACTGACCGTGCCGTCGCTGACCATAAAGGTAAAGCTGTCATCGCCCAGGGCGAAGGCATTGGGCGTATAGGTGAAGGCGCCGCTATTGGCATTGGTCAGGCTGGCGCTGCCGAGGTTGCCGTTATCGGCAATGCTGAAGGTCAGTGTGTCACCATCCTTGTCCTGTGCTTGAATCACCCCCGAATAGACGCTGTCAGCGGTCACTTCGATGGCAAAATCTTCAGCAGTCGGTGCATCATTGACGGCGTTTACCGCAATGGCAACCGTAGCGATATTAGACTCGTCATAGCCGTCGTCGACTCTGAAACTGAAGATATCGGCGCCGAAATAATCCGCCGCGGGGCTGTAGCTGAAACTGCCGCTGGCGGCATCGATACTCACCGATCCGTGGCTGGGTTCTGTCACCAGATGATAGGTCAAGGCGTGACCGTCGGCGTCATAGCCGCGCAGCTGGCCGTCGTAGGTCGTGTCTTCATCCAGGATGATAAAGTTGCCATAGGCCACCGGTCGGGTGTTTATGGCGCTACCCAAGTAAATCACATGTACCGTGGTATCGAAACCGGCCGTTGTCAGGTCGGCGGTGGAATACAGTGCCCGGTTATTGGCGGCGTCGGTGACCACAACATAGCTGACTTCCCACACCCCGGCTTCGGCGATCTGGCTGAAGAGAGCGGTTTCCATGTCAATCTGAATATTGTCCGGATGGCCGGGGCTGGTGAAGACCGCCTGCATGGATTCGCTGCCGCTGGGTGAGATCAGCATAACTTCGATAGAATCAATGCCTGACTTGGCGTCGGAGGCGGTAACCGAATACTGGGCGTTGGCCGTCCCGTCAGCGGGATACAGCTTAGGCGTCAGGATCTGGAAATCGCCCAGCAGGGGCAGTCCCGAGTCCAGCAGGCCGTTGCCGACCTGCACTTCGGTATCGAACCCCAGCCCGGTCAACTGGGCTGTGCTCACGCGCAGGGCGTTGTTGGCAGCATCGATGATGGCCAGTTCGGAGACCGTCCAGGTGCCGCTTTCGGCATAACTGTCGAAACTATTGGCATCGATCTGCCCGTTAAAACTGGTGGGATGGTTGGCATCGACCATTTCACCCCAGCGGAAGCTGGTGCCGGACGGGCTGCGCAGGGTAATACTGATGCGCTGTATGCCGGCCGGGTTGTCACTGACCGAGACAGTAAAGCTGGCCTTGGGATCGGGATCACTCAGATCCATTACCGGGGTGAGTACGACGAAATCAAGCAGGTCGGCGGGGCTAATATCGCTGTTGGCGTTGACCACTTCGACCTCGGTGGGAAAGCCACGCTCTTCCAGGTCGCTGGTACCGAAGAGCCTGACATTGCCCACGGCATCCACCAGTTCCAGCTCGACCACCTGCCAGATGCCCGCTTCCGCATAATAACTGAACGCCCCGCTATCGATATTTTGGTAGAACATCAGCTCGGCGTTTTGTTGATTCACCACCGCCTGCACTTCCTGGCCGGCAGGGCTGCGCAGCAGCACGGACACGTCTTTGACGCCGCTGATATTATCCACAACCGTCAGCGCAAAGGTGGCGACATCGCTGTCGCCGGAGATGTTGACCACCGGCGTGACGATATCGAAGGCCAACAGGCTGGGGGCAAAGTGATCATTGCCGGCGCTGGCACAGGACGGTACTGCCTTGTTGAGCGAATCGGTGGGCATGGAGGCGTTATCGTTGGGATCACTGCCCAGCCACAATTCCACGCTGTCGCTGAAACCGTCGCCATCGTTGTCGTTGCTGAACGAGACGTTGTAGTCATCGGGATTCAGACCGGCGGGGGTAACAGCGGCATCATCGGGGTCAGCGCCGAATTCGAGTTCCACCACATCGGCATAGCCATCGCCGTCAGTATCAAAGCCGGGCGCTTCCGGCCCTTTACAGGCCTGGCCCAGGCTGAGTACTTGGGCATTGACCGTTGCCCGGGCGGAGGTCTTATCGCCGTCGGAGACAGTGAAGCTGAAATGGTCACTTCCCGAGCGGCCGTTAAACGGTGTGTAGCTGAATTCGCCGGTGGTGTTGTCCTCGAAGCCGGCGCTGCCCAGGCGGCCGTTGCTGGCGATGGCGAATTGCAGGGCACTACCCTCGCTATCCGTGCCGGTAAGCATATTGATGTAGGGGACGCCTTCAAAGGCGACGAAACTGTCGTCGTTGGCGACGGGTGGATTATTGTATTCAATCACCGTGACGCTAACAGTGGCCACGTTGGAAGCCGACTTGGCATCGCTGGCGCGATAGCTGAAACTATCATCGCCCACGGCGCCGCTGGGGGTGTAACGGAATTTGCCCGTGCCGATGTCCAACAGCTGCACCGTCCCCTTGCCGGCGTTGCTGACAATCTCATAAGTCATGAGGTCGCCTTCAGGATCGGCAGCGCTCAACGTGCTTTCCAGCGCGGTTTGATTGTCGGTGCTGATGGCCATATCCGCCGCCACCGGTGGATCATTAGGTTCGATGGTGATGGGTACGTAGGCGATATTGGAATTCACCGTACCGTCACTGACGATGTAAGTGAGGGTATCCGAGCCGTTGACATTGCTATTCGGCGTATAGGTAAAGGCGCCGGTAGCCGCGTCGGTGATGACCGCCGTGCCGCGGGTGCCGCTGCCGAGCAGTTGGTATGTGAGGCTATCAAGATCGATATCCTCGCCGTCCAGGCTGCCGCTGACGGCCTCATTCTCGGGGGTGAAAATCCGATTCAGGTCGTGGGCCACCGGGGCGTCGTTGACTGACTCCACACTAATGCTGGCGGTGGCAAGATTGGAGTTGTCCTTGCCGTCCGTGACGCGGAAGGTAAAGCTGTCGTTCCCTTTGAGATTGGCCCCGGGGGTATAGGTAAAGATGCCGTTAACCGCATCAGTGAGTACAGCGGTACCGATGTTGCCATTGCTGGCGATCTCAAAGCTTAAGGCCTCGCCGTCGGGCTCGACGGCACTGAGCTGCCCACCGGCCAGAACGGTGTCTTCCTGTGTCGTATAGTTGCCACCCTGGGCTACGGGCACATCATTTGTACCGTTAATCATGACGGTCACTGTCGCAGGCGCCGAACTATCATGGCCGTCATGGGCAATGACTTGAATGGTGTCGGTGCCGAAGGCATTCGCATCGGGTGTGTAGGTGAACGCACCGGTGGCGGCATCGTCAATGCTGAGTGTGCCCAAGCGGCCCTGCTCTGCCACGCTGAACACCAGCAGCTGATTGTCCACGTCGGTGGCGCTGAGCGTGCCGGAGACGGATACGTCTTCGTCGGTGCTGAGGCTGAGATCATCTACCAGCGGCGGGGTGTTCTCCCAGCCAACGCTCATAAGGACGGTGGCGATATTGGAGTTACCGTAGCCGTCATTAACCTGAAATTGAAAGCTGTCGACGAACCCTTCGGAAACATCAGAGGGCGACTCACCCTCGCCCGGTGCCACATCGACGACAGTGATATCAACGCACGCGGTGCTGGTATTGTTGCTGTTGCCGATAAACCCGCTGATGCAGACCTGATGCATACCGGCATCGGTGGCAAGGAACTCAGCGGTAGTGCCATCGCTCTCCACACCAATCCATTCAAAGCCTTGCAGTTTAGTGGCATGAATACTGTTAGATGTGGTCAGCGTGACCGTGTCGTTAATGGCGACGACGAACTTGTCGGCACAGAGTTTAATGACCGGCACATCCTTGCCGCCAAATCGGTTATCGAAAGGGGTATGATCGGGATGGTACTTACAACCTTTGTCACCGCCCGGCACGTACACAAATTGACCGGTGAGCGGATCGATCGTGACACCGCCATTATGGGGTTCGGTCAACAAGCTATAAGTCAGGTCGTCCCCGTCTCCGTCATAGGCGTTCAGATACCCGGCACCGACGTCACCCAACAGCGGGTCGTGAAAATCATCACTGGCCAGCGGCAGGCGGTTGCGCACGGTAATGACTGCGTCATCACTGGCGGAATGGGCGCCGTTACTGACCGTCAAAGTGGCGGTGAAACTGCCCAGGGTGGCGCTGCTGAAGTTGGCGACCGCGTTGTTGCGGCTACTGAGGCTGCCGCCGTCGCTGCTCCAAGCATGGCTGATATTCAATCCATCCGGATCGTAACTATCGCCGCCATCGAGTTTGACAATCTGATTGCGAAATGCGGTGCGATCCGGACCGGCATCCGCGACCGGGACCCCTTTTTCACGTACCGCAATTGTTAGATCCATACTGGCACTGACGCCGTCCTTGGTGGCGGTATGACGAATCACATACTCACCCAAGGTGGTGGCGCTAAACCGGGTCACAGCTTGATCGGTGTTGCTGAGTTGTGCCTGATTGCCGCCCGGTGCCTGGACAATATCCCAACGAATGGCGTCGACAGCGCTGCCATCGGTGGAGATGCTCGATGAGGTCAATGTGGCGGCCGAGTCGGCGTCACTGATATATATCTCGTCTTTGTCTGTAGTGGCGATAGCCACAGGCAATACATCATAGACCTGGATGGTAATCGTCTCTTGCGTTTGTGCATCGTTATTAATGGTCAGGCTGATATCGTAGCTGCCTTTAAGCGCGGGCGCCGTCCAGCTGGTTGCCATTGCCGAACTGTCGGCGAACTGCCCCGCCGCACTGCTCCATTGGTAGCTCTGCGCACCGACACTGTGAAACCCGGACAGGCTGACCGATTCGCCGCTGGGCAACTGGGTCGGATAGGCCGTAATGACGGCATAGGTGACCGGTTTAACCTCCAACCGCACACAGTCGCTGCTAGTCTTGGCCGGATCTGCGGTTTCGCCCGTGACACAGACCAGATAACTCCCGGGCTCGGCGCGGCTGAATGTGGCCTGGCTGGTGTCGCTGTCCACACCTAACCAGGTATAGCCAAAGAATTGGTCGGCGTTTAGGCTGTTGTCGGTGGTGAGGTTGATGACTTGATCGACATAGGCGACATAGCGATCGGCATCCAGAATGACAACGGGCTCATCGGAACTGGCATTGCTTATGTCATTGACCTGAGAAAGTGTGCGGTCCGTGGTCTCATCGAAGGTTTCGGGGTTGAGCAGACTTTGGGTCAGATTCTTTTCAATCGTATTCAGTGCGGTGCTGTCGCCCTGATTGTCGACCACCAGTTCGGCCAGGTCTTCCAGAGCCGCTTCGTCCGCTTCATCGAGCAGCTCGAGATTGGCCTCCTTGAGGTTGAGTTCCGTGGTGTCCGCGCCCGACTCCGGAGCATTATCCTGCATGCTGTTGCCCAGAGCGGCATTGAGGACGCCGGCATCCAGGTCGTCGGCCACCTCTGCCAATGACTTGTCATGTTTTCCCTGAAGCTTGACCTTGTAGTGTGATTCCACCGCCTTAACGGCGGCTTCAGAGAGGGCATTGATATTTGCGCCTTTGTTATTTTTCTCGCGCTTGACCTTCTCAACCCTACGCTTGGATTTGATATTGATATAGGTGTCGCGATCGATACCGGGTTTGGAATAGGCGCTGATGAAATTATAGGTCTTTGCCAACAACACCATCTTATCCGGCGAAGTAATGGCATCTGAAGGCAACTCGATGTTGTAATCGCCATTGCCGGACACCCTCACCCCATGACACGCGGCGGCGACGCCGTCATCCACCGGATCGGGACATGTGTCGGCGGCGTTGTTGGGGGTAAGCAGAGTACCGTTACCATCGTAGGCATAGACGAACTTTTGTTGCTCCGCGTAGGCGGCCGGCAGAACCGCAATGCTCAACAGTATTACGCCAAGCAGACGAATCATCGAACCTGCCGCGTGTTTCAGTCTGATCTGGGCCGCCATGGGTTTAGGCCTTACCGCTGATCACGGTGACCGAGGCCGGAGGCGTCTGAGCCGCGGGAGTGGCGCCACTGCCGGCGCTGTCTCCACCTCCGCCGCAGCCGGTCAGCACGGTGGCGGCCATGAGGGTGATGCCAAGCAGGATTGATTTTGTTGTTGTGCGCATGTTCTCGGCCCTGTTGTGGAAAAAAGGCCCGAACAAAGACGTGCTGCAAGTCAATTATGGAGGGATTGTCTTGTATTCCGGCAATCCCGCTGCCTTAGGGCTGCGCCCCTTAGGCCGGTGACTTTGCGCCCCCGACCTTTCGTTCGGGGTAGCCTTTTTCGGATGTCTTACTAGTGATGTTATCGACAATATAAGAGCATAATTAAATACTGAGAGTGTGCGCCAGTTCACGAAACCGCAATGGGATGATGCGCCCTCCGCGCCCCGAAACTCAACATTTCTTTAATTATATCAGATGGTTACGCGATATCATTAAGTGTGTTTGTTAGTGCTGATAAGGCTTTCCACTAAATCCATGGGCAGAGGGAACACGATGGTATTGGTGCGTTCGCCGGCGATATCGGTAAGGGTCTGCAGATAGCGCAGCTGCAAGGCCTCCCGCTGCTGGGCCAGTTTCTGTGCCGCCCAGAGCAGTTTCTCCGCGGCCTCCGATTCACCCAAGGCGTGGATCACTTTGGCACGTCTGACGCGCTCGGCCTCGGCCTGTTTGGCGATGGCGCGGATCATGCTCTCATCCAGGTCGACGTGTTTGATCTCAACATTGCTGACCTTGATGCCCCAGGCGTCGGTTTGCTCGTCCAGGGCTTTCTGGATGTCCGCGTTGAGGCGATCGCGCTCGGCCAGCATCTCGTCCAATTCATGTTGTCCCAGCACCGAGCGCAAGGTGGTTTGGGCCAGCTGGCTGGTGGCCTCGAAATAATTTTCCACTTGTATGATGGCCTTGTCGGGATCGATGACGCGGAAGTACAATACCGCGTTCACATGCACCGAAACGTTGTCTCGTGAAATCACGTCTTGGGTGGGCACGTCCATGGTGATGACGCGCAGATCGACCTTGACCATTTGCTGGATCAAGGGGATGACGATGATAAAGCCCGGGCCTTTTACTTTCCAGAAGCGTCCGAGGAGAAAAATCACGCCGCGTTCATACTCGCGCAGGATGCGAATGGCAGAGAACAGAAACAGTACCACCAGGATAACAACGGCGTAGACGGCGTAAGATGATGTCATGACGCACCCTCCTCTTTGGGTTTGATGGGCTCCACCTTCAAGGTCAGGCCCGTGATGCCGGTGACCCTTAGCTCTTGGCCTTTACTCACCGGCTGGTCGGTTTTTGCATTCCAGTGTTCGCTGTGAATGAGCACGCGCCCCTGGCGATCGAAATCATCATCGGCCACGGCGGTGCCGCCTACCAGTTGTTCGAGCCCGCTGACTACCGGTCGGCGGCGTGCCTTGAGCGCCATGCCAAGGGCGACGACGAACACCAATACGCTGGTGATGGCGAAGGTGATGATGACGGCGATATCGATGCCGAAGCCCGGCGCGCGGGTATCCATGAGAATGATCGAGCCGATGACAAAGGCCACCAGCCCGCCGATTCCCAACATGCCGAAACTAGGCTGGTAGGCCTCGGCGACCATCAGCGCGACCCCGAGCAACAACAAGGCCAGCCCGGCATAGTTGATGGGTAACAGCTGAAACGAATACAGGGCCAGCAACAGGGAAATAGCGCCGACGGTGCCGGGTACAATGGCGCCGGGATTGGAGAACTCGAAAATCAGGCCATAGATTCCGATCAGCATCAGGATGTAGGCCACATTGGGATTGGTAATGATGCTGAGCAGGCGGTTGCGCCAGTCGGGTTGAATCGGGGTGATGGGCATGCCGGCGGTATCCATGGTGCGTGTCGCGCCCTGCACGTCGACTTCTCGGCCGTGGATCTGTTGCAACAAATCGCCCGTGCCGGTGGCGATGATGTCGATCACGTTCATATCCAGCGCCTCGCTGGCCGATAGGCTGGCGGCCTCGCGCACCGCCTTTTCCGCCCATTCCTGATTGCGGCCGCGCATCTGCGCCAGGCTTTGGATGTAGGCCACCGCGTCGTTGATCGCCTTGCGCTTCATCGCGCCCGGGCTGCCGTCTGCGGGTGCCTGTTTGTCTTTTTCTTGCTCGGTTTCGGGCATGCCCGGTGTAGATCCTCCACCGCCCATCTGCACCGGTGTCGCCGCCCCCAGGTTGGTGCCGGGCGCCATGGCGGCGAAGTGGCTGGCGTAGAGGATATAGGTGCCGGCGCTGGCGGCGCGCGCGCCGCTGGGGGCCACATAGGTGGCAATAGGGATCGGGGAGTTGATGATGTCCTTGATGATGCTACGCATGGAGGTATCGGATGATCGGGCTTGCACCGTTATTGCCCGAGACACCGCTCAACATCAACACGCCGGCGACCAGCAGCAATGCGCCGGCCAATTTCCGCGTCAGCTTTGTCATATTTTGACATCCATCACATCCACCCATTAACAGCATAGCTGTGATCTGAAAATAATATAGGGTATCCGCTTGGGGCGTAAAGCTTGCAATCCTTCTTGGCTTTCATATCGTGACTTGATGAGCGAAGGGCTACCACCTCAGGAAAGAATGCGTTTCGACAATGTCTGCACGCTGATGGACTCACCGCTGAAGCAATCCCACAATGAACGTCCCTGCCACAGCAAATCGATGCGCAAGTGGCGCGCTTGAAACGTGTGGCCATCGACACCCTCACCGAGACGCGCAGACGCGCTATTTGTGCTCGTGGCAGGAAGGGACCTGAGGGAGGCTTATTCGCCGGGGCGTGCCCCGGCCGGCGGCGGGTTTTTTTGCTCGGCCAGCAGCTGCTTCAGGCTGTTCAGCTGGGGCGAGTCCGGGGCCAGGTTTTCAAGCAGATTCATGCTCACTCGCGCGCCCTCGAGGCGACCGGAGACGAGATCGACAAAGCCCAGGTTGTAGATGGTCTGCACGTCTTCGGGAAAATACACCAAGGCCGTCTCCAAATGTTGGCGCGCCGCCGCCGGGCGTTGCATGATGACCAGGATCTGACCGATCCATTTATGGGCATAGCCGGTTTCCTTCAGCGCCAGCGAGGACTGCAGAATGGATAAGGCGCGTTCGAACTGCTCCTGTTTGAGCAGATAATCGGCGGTCATGAGATAGAAGTCGACAAAATACGGCGCGGCGCTCATCACCGCCAGGTATTCGCGCAAGGCCAACTTGGGTTCACCCTGCGATTCATAGTGCTCGGCCAGTTTTACGTGCGCCTGGACATAGGGCATTTGGTTCTTAAACACGGCCAAGGCCAGCTCCTCGACAATATTGCGCGGATTGTAATTGGCGATGGTGCGTTCCTCGGGTCCTTTGGACGGATAGGGATAATGATCGGTGAGGTTGATCATTCTGAGCTCCCCCAGGGCGCGGTCCAGCGGGGTAATCGGCCAGGAGTTGCGATAAAATATTTTCGACTCAAGCCTGTCGCTGTCCCAGTGCGGCTGGATGAGTCCCGTTGCTTTAATGGTATCGAAGAAGGCCTCGCTCATTAGAAGATAGCCTTCCACGTTGGGATGCAGGTGTTCCAGCATCAGTTCTTCGCCCACGATGCCGTGACGCGCCTCCGCTTCGAAGTAACGCTTCATGGGCACCACCGGCACGTCGTGTTGCGCCGCGACTTTATGGATGCTTTGATTGAAATCTTCAGAGGCCCTGAAACGTAGCCCGTCCAAGTCCTTGGCCCAGGCATAGGCTTCGCGCGCCATGCCGTACATGCCCTCCTGCTCCATCATGCCGGCCCACTCATAGACCAGGTCGGCGGGCAGATGGACGCCGTCGTCCACGGAGATAAAGGGGGCATGGTCGCGCAGGTTGCTGACCAGCTCACTGACAATCACCGGCACGTCGGCGGCATTGAACTTGGCCAGAATCTCGCTCAAATTGGCTTCGTAGTTTTTTCGGGCGTTTTCATAAGTCTCGCTGCCATAGGCGATACTGTTATCGCCCACCATCTGGCTCATCAGGGTGGCGTGGCCCGACAATTCGTCGGTGCCGCTGCTGAGCCAGCGTTTGCCGCTGTCGACTAAGCTACGTATCCACTGTACGGTCTTCAGTTTCGAGAGGGTGAGATAGGTCTTGATCATCCAGCGCGCCTGCCCCACCGTTTGCGTGGAACCGGCCCCCAGGGCGCCGTAGAATTCGTTATGGCCGCTGTAAACGAGAATGGCATCGGGTTGCTGCGCCAGGATCTCGTCGACGAAATCGAGCAAGGTAAAGCTGTTGACGGCAGCGATGCCGGTATTCACCACTTCGATATATTTGTCGGGGAAGGCGTCGGACAAACGTTGCGCCAGCACGCGCGAAAACAACACATTGCGCGGATAGGGCCAACTGGCGGCGGTGGAACCGCCCATGACGAAGATGCGATAGCCGTTGTCGGGTTTGGTCGCCTTGAAATATTCTTCCGGCGGTGAGGGTGTGTAGTACCCTTGGGGAAAATAGCGCTTGGCGACATGGGCGTTAATCCGTAGATAGGGATCATTGAAAAACGTTTCCTCCGCCGGGATAAACAGCCTCAGATCAGCGCCGTAATCGAAGGCGCGCAGGCTGAGTTCCAGCGCCACGAAAAACAGCACGGGAATGAGCAAGGCAATAAGGTGGAAAACAAATTGCCTGGGTTTTCGCGGTGTGGACATACGAGGTGACGGCGCCTGGTTCAAGCGAATCGGATATGATTGTGCCGCTGTTCAACAACGGCGTATAACTCATTGTAAATAAAGGATACGGCCTGCGGTCCGATATCTTTAACCAAGTGCGCCGCGCAATCTGTAGAAGGAGTATCGACGTAAATGGATTTTTTTCGCGAATTGCTGGTATTCCTCAAGACCAGAAAGAAATTATGGTTATTGCCCATTATCTTTATACTGCTGCTGCTGAGTGTGCTGATCGTGTTTGTCCAGGGCAGCGCCATCGCGCCGTTCATCTATGCCGTATTCTGAGTTGATCCTACCGGCCTGGCAAGTGTAAGCAAGATGGTCGAGGGTCGACGCATAACTGCGGGCGTTTTCAGGCAGGCGCTGTATCTGCTCACCATCCTGATTTTGTTCTTCGCCGCCCTCGAGCTGGTATTGGGACTGGTGGGGGTGCGTCCCCAGGCCTCGCACGAGGATCCTCTGGTCGGATTCGCCGGCAATGCCCCGCTGTTCGTGGCGCGGCCGGCTCCCACTGGCACCACGCTCATGACCACGGCCAAGAACAAAATCGAGTTCTTCAATGAACAGCAGTTCCCGGCCCACAAGCGCGACAACAGCTATCGCATCTTCTGTATGGGCGGGTCCACCACCTTCGGCCGCCCCTATAGCGACAGCACCTCGTTTTGCGGCTGGCTGCGCGCCTTTTTGCCCGTGGCCGATCCCAGCCGCAATTGGGAGCTGATCAACGCCGGCGGCGTCAGCTATGCCAGCTATCGGGTTGCCCGCCTGATGCAGGAGCTGACCCAATACCAGCCGGACCTGTTCATCGTCTATTCCGGCCAAAACGAATTTCTCGAGGAACGCTCTTACGGCGATCTGAAACGCCTGCCCTACTGGATGTTATACGGCGATTCCGTATTGAGCCATACTCGCACCTACAGCGCCTTGAAACGGGCGATCGATACGCTGGGCGCGCCGCAAGCTGCGGATAAAGCGCCACGCAGCGAGCTCAACGACGAAGTCAGCGAAGTCCTGACCCGCACCATCGGCCCTAGCAGCTATGCGCGTGACGACACGCTCAAGCAGCAGATTCTTACCCACTACGGCATAAATCTGGGACGCATGGTAACTATCGCCCGCAATGCCGGGGCCGGCATCATGTTCGTCGAGCCGGTGGTCAATCTCAAGGACATGTCACCCTTCAAGAGTACGCATCGCGCCGGGCTGGGCAATGCCGAACGGCGTGAATGGGACAAGCTTTATCAGCAGGGTAATCTGCGCTTGCAGGCCGGTGCGGCCGAGGCGGCGCTGGAATTCTATGATCAAGCCGTGCAGCTCGATGAGCGCTATGCCGAATTGCACTACCGACGGGGCCGGGCCTTGTTTGCCCTGGGCCACTATCAGGCCGCCGAAGCCGCCTTCTGGCGCGCGGTCGACGAAGATATCGCGCCGCTGCGTATGCCCAGCAGCATGCCCGGGCTGATCGCCGAAGTGGCCGACTGGCACGATGTGCCGGTGATTGATTACGATCAGGTGCTGCGCCGCGCCTATCTGCGCCGTTATGACCATGCGGTATTCGGCAATGAGTTTTTCCTTGATCACGTGCATCCCAATATCGAGGGGCACCGCTTGCTGGCCCTGCAGCTGTTGCAGCAGTTGATCGATCAGGGTGTCGTTACACCGGCACCCACCTGGAACCCGGAACGCATCACCCGTATCACGGCCGAGGTGATCGCCGGCCTGGACGACCGCGCCCACGCCAAGGCCTTGGTGACCGCCGGCCGTCTGATGGACTGGGCCGGTAAATTCGATGAGGCCCACCACTTGTTTTCCAAGGCCCTGGAAAAAGAGGGCCCCAACGGCTTTGTCTACGGCATGCTCGGCAAGACGGCGTTCAGAAACGGCAAACCGCAACAGGCCATCGACTATTACAGAAAGGCAGTGGCGGTGGCGCCAGAAATGGGCTGGGTACAGCGCGCCCTGGGGGGCTTGCTAGCGCGCAATGGCGAGATCGACGCAGCCATTGAACACTATCGCGCGGATCTGAAACTGGATGCCGACAACTATTTTTCCCACGATCGGATCGCCGTTCTGCTGGCCTCCCGGGGTGACGCACAGGGGGCGGAAGACCATTTCAAGCAGGCCCTGCGCAGCAAGCCCGATTACGGCCCCGCATTGCTGAATTATATGGTATTTCTGGGGCGGCAAGAGCGCTATCACGAGGCGGAAGCACTGGGACGACAGCTGCTGGAGACCACCCGGGACAACGCCGTGGCGCATAACAATTTCGGCATCATTATGGCGCAACAAGGCGATTTCGAACGGGCGATCGAGCATTTTTCGGAGGCGTTGCGGATTAATCCCAAACTGCGCGAGGCCGCCGACAACCTGGCTCAGGCGCAGGCCAAGCGCGCCTCACCCTAAGCGGATGCATCATCAGGCGGGGCGCTGCTATTATCTCAGACCATGCGCAGGGAGTTGCAGTGGGAAACAGATCGATGAGTGTTAGATATCGTCAGGAAAGACAGTTTGGCGCCGTACTGGCGATCATATTCGCGGCCGTGGGACTGTGGCCGCTGCTGCACGCCCAAGCACCCGCGTGGGGCTGGGTTGGCATCAGCGCCGCCCTGCTGCTTGTCGCCGGATTGGCGCCGGCCGTGTTGAGCCCGGTGGTGAAGATCTGGCTCAAGATCGGCCACATTATCGCTGTGATCAACACCTGGCTGTTGTTGGCGATCGCCTTTTTTCTACTGATCACCCCCCTCGCCCTGCTGTTTCGCCTGTTCGGCCGTGATTTGCTGGCCTTGCGTGTGAAAAAGAAGGATAGCTATTGGCTGGCGCATGACAAGCGCTGGTCACCCGACTCCTTCAAAAATCAGTTCTGATCGGCGTGTGGATTCTCGGCATTTCCGCCTACTACCATGATAGCGCCGCGGCGTTGATCAAGGACGGCCAGATTGTGGCCGCAGCGCAGGAAGAGCGCTTTTGCCGCGAGAAACACTATGCCGGTTTTCCGCGCCAGTCTATTGAATACTGCCTGGCCGAGGCCGGCATTCCGCTGCACGAAGTCGACAATATCGTTTTCTACGAAAAGCCCTTTCTCAAGTTCGAGCGTCTGCTGGAGACCTATCACGCCTTTGCACCGGCGGGCTTCGCCTCCTTCGTCAAGGCCATGCCGATATGGCTCAAGGAAAAGTTGTTTCAGAAACGCCTATTGAAACAGGAGTTCGCCGCGCTGGATGCAGATGTGGATATCACGGCAAAGCTGCTGTTTTCCGAGCACCATTTGTCCCACGCCGCATCGGCCTTTTATCCCTCGCCCTTCGAGCAGGCGCTGATCCTGACCATGGACGGCACCGGCGAATGGGCCACCACCACCGTCATGCTGGGCGAGGGGCGCGACATCCGCTTGCTCAAGGAGCTGCACTTCCCCCACTCCCTGGGACTGCTGTATTCCGCCTTCACCTATTATTGCGGCTTCAAGGTCAATGCCGGTGAATACAAACTCATGGGGCTGGCTCCCTATGGCCGGCCGACCTATGTGGAGGTCATCCGCGAACACTTGGTGGATATCGCCGCCGACGGTTCGTTTCGCCTCAATATGCGCTATTTCAATTATTGCACCGGCCTGACCATGACCAATCGCCGCTTCGACCAATTATTCGGGCGCGGGCCGCGCCGGCCTGAATCCGAGATCACACAGATGGACATGGACCTGGCCCACTCGGTTCAAGTGGTCACTGAGGAAATCGTGTTGAAGCTGTCTCGATCGCTGCGGCAGGAGTATGGCGTAGACAAGCTGTGTCTGGCCGGCGGCGTGGTCTTAAATTGCGTCGCCAACGGCAAGCTACTTCGGGAAGGTATTTTCGATGAGCTGTGGATTCAACCCGCGGCCGGCGACGCCGGCGGTGCCTTGGGCGCCGCCCTGGTGGGCTACCACCTGCATCATCAACGGGACCGAGCGGGCTTAAGCGGCGCGGACGGTATGTCGGGCAGCTATCTGGGGCCCTCATTTAGTGACGAGGATATCGGGGCGGCGTTGGAGCATTCCGGGCTGTGCTATGAATTGCAGGATGAGGATGCGCTGATTGATGCGGCGGCGAAGGCCCTGGCCGAGGACAAGGTGATCGGCTGGTTCCAAGGGCGCATGGAGTACGGTCCGCGGGCCTTGGGTAACCGCAGTATTTTGGGTGATCCGCGTTCCCCCCGCACCCAGTCGGTCATGAATCTGAAAATCAAATACCGGGAATCCTTCCGCCCCTTCGCACCGTCGGTGCTGCGCGAGGATGTGCATGAGTATTTTGACATGGAGGGCGACAGTCCCTACATGCTGCTGGTGGCACCGGTGCAACAACATCGGCGCCGACAACTATCCGACGTCACCGGGCTGGAACAGGTCAATCAAATCCGCTCCGACATCCCGGCCGTGACCCATGTGGATTATTCGGCGCGTATTCAAACGGTCTCGGCCGACGTGAATCCCCTTTACTACCGTCTCATCCAGGCGTTTAAGAGGCTCACGGGTTATGGATTGGTCGTGAACACCTCGTTCAACGTGCGCGGGGAACCGGTGGTCTGCACACCGGCGGATGCGATTCGTTGTTTCAGGAATACCGACATGGATGAGCTCTATCTCGGTCGCTGGCGCGTGCTCAAGCGCGGCTGAGCAAATTACCAGCCGCCCCAGCCACCGCCGCCGCGGCCGCCACCCCCTCCGTCACCATTGGTACAGGCGCCGTTGCCGGACCAGTCGACGTTTTGCCCCTGAATACAAAACACGGAATAGTCCTTGTTCACCGGCTGAAAACCACCGGGATTCACCGTAACCCCGTCTTTCTGGTAATAGGTGTAGGTGCCGTTACTGCCGCCATACCCTGAACCGGTGCTGTAGGTATACGCGCCGGCGCTGATGCTGTCACTGCCTTCACGGAAAAAGGTCGGTGTGATAACCGCGCCGGTATCGTCGTAATCGCCCTGATTGGCGGCAGTGTCGCCGATCAGGATGGTGCGGTTGGTGCGTTCGTTCTCGGTGATCGGGGTGTTATCGGCGTAGGTCTTGCCGCGCATGTCCAGGGTATATTCCTGGGTGATGCCTTCCGTCGGATTGGGGTCCGACATGGTCTGGGTGATCAGGGGCTTGCGATCAAACTGGTCCTTCAGGAATTCATTGCGCGTGGTGCCGTCATCGGCGACCTGTCGGATTATCACTCGATTGGGATTCCCCGTGCCTGTCCCGGTCCTGGAGGAATCGGAATCATAGGGATTGATCATGTTGAATTCGCGATTGCTGGTGCTGCTGTTATTACCGGTACTGGCGCTGGCGGCAAAGTCGTTATTGTATTCAGCCCAACCGGAGTTGGCCTCGATCATGTACTCAAGATAAAAATCATCCGTTGTGGAGTCACCGATAATGACGTGGTAATAGTTCTTGCCGCCGTAGCTGAACATGCGCTGGTAAGCGGCGGTGCCGTCAAGGTGGGCGCCGTTTTCGTCGGTGCCCCCTCCCCAGCCGCCACCGCAGTTAAAATCCGACCCAAAGGACATGCCGCAGGAATAATTGACGTCGTTGCCCGTGCTGCTGTAGTTATGGTCGTTGTTAGTGGTCGGATCAAAGTTCAGCTCAAAGGCCGCCTGGGTGTCACGCAGCGCGGGAGACAGAAACAGCAATGAGGTGGCCAGGGCCAACACCAGAGGCTGTACGAGAAATTTTAGTTTTGATCGTATAGGCGACATATCCAGATACTTCATATGCATCTGGAAAGGTTATCGACCACGTCGGGGCAGAGCTTTAGCGCTGACTAATGCACTCAATTACCCCTTTTTAATTAACAGATCATTGACGATGCTCATGTTACACGCAAAACAACCTCATTATTTCAATCAGATACAGGCTACCAGCCGCCCCAACCGCCACCGCCACGGCCACCACCCCCGCCGTCACCATTGGTACAGGCGCCGTTGCCGGACCAGTCGACGTTTTGCTCCTGGATACAAAACACGGAATAGTCCTTGTCCACCGGCTGAAAACCGCTGTTATCTACCGTGACACCGTCGCTCTGATAATATATGTAAGTCCCATCACTGCCCCCATAGCCCGAACCGGTGCTGTAGGTATACGCCCCGGCGCTGATGGTGTCATTGCCTTCGCGGAAAAAGGTCGGTGTGATCACCGCATAGGTATCATCGTAGTCGCCCTGATTGGCGGCCGTGTCACCGATCAGGATGGTCCGGTTGGTGCGTTCGTTCTCGGTGATCGGGGTGTTATCGGCGTAGGTCTTGCCGCGCATGTCCAGGGTGTATTCCTGGATGATGCCTTCGGTCGGGTCATTATCTGTCACGGTTTGAGTGATCAGCGGTTTTCTGTCGAATTGGTCCTTTAGAAATTCGTTGTAGGTAATGCCGTCATCCAGAATCTGGCGCATGATGACGCGGTTCGGGTTCCCCGTCCCGGTGCCTGTTCTGGAGGAATCGGCGCTATAGGGATTGTCCATGTTGAATTCGCGATCGCTGGTCGTGGAATTGTTACCGGTACTGGCGCTGGCGGCGAAATCGCCGTTGTAGCGGTCCCAGCCGGAGTCGGCCTCGATCATATACTCCATATAAAAACTGTCCTGGGTGTAATCGCCGATAATGACGTGGTAATAGGTTTTGCCGCCACTGGTGAACATGCGCTGGTAGGCGGCCGTGCCGTCGTCGTGGGAACCGTTCTCATCAAAAGAGCCGCCGAAACCACCACTGTCACAATTGAAATCGGAGATATACGACATATTGCAGGAATAGTTGATGTCGTTGGAGGTGCTGTCATAACTGCCGTCATCCGGGATGAAGTTGAGGGTGAAGGCGGCCCGGCTGTCTTTCAAGGCGGGCGAGAAAAATAGCGTTATGCCAGCTATCACGAATACGAACACGCGAAGAGGATTCGCAAAAGATTGGTTTTCGCTGCCGAACAGAGTCATCATCAGGCCCTTATTACTGCACCTAATATCTATATCGGCTTGTTCTAATACATCTTTAGACTCTGTTTAATATTTTATATAGCCTATTCTATTGCTTGATTTTATATCTGACCAAATTACTCAGATATAACGAATTATTGTTACTATATCAATATCTTTAATAAGTCTTGGGGGAAGACGTGTGTTTGCTTTAATAGCCCCGCCTGTACGCGGCCGGCGGAACCTTATTGTTTGGCATGGCATTAATAAGCTCTTAGGCCGCTAGCGCCCCGGCGGTTTAGCGTTTAGTCATTGTCTGCCGCCTCGATCAACAGCTTTCCGTCAAGGGCCTTCTTGGCCTTGGCGCCCAGCTTTTTCAGCTTTTCGGTGCGACCCACAAGGTTACCTTTGCCGTCCACCAGACGCTTACGCGCGGTGTGGTAGGCGTCGCTGGCCTTACCGAGCTTATCGCCGATATCGTCCATGGATTCAACAAACAGCACAAACTGGTCGTAGAGACTGCCGGCCCGGTCGGCAATCTCCAGGGCATTGCGATTCTGGTATTCATAACGCCAGATGTTGTGCACAGTCTTAAGAGTGGCTAGCAAAGTGGTGGGACTGACCACGATGATGTTCTTGTCGAAGGCCTCGCGGAAGATATCGCGGTCGTTTTCCACCGCGGTGATGAAGGCTGCCTCGATGGGCACGAACAGCAGCACGAAATCGAGCGACCTAATTTCGGCCAGGCTTTCATAGTTTTTGACGCTGAGCGCTTTTATGTGGGCCTTGAGTGAGGCGATGTGCTCCTTTAAAGCGGCCTGGCGCTGGGCGTCGTCATCGCTGGAACAGTAACGTTCATAGGCGGTGAGCGAGACCTTGGAGTCGATCACGATATCCTTGCCCTCGGGCAGGTGGACGATCACGTCCGGGCGCAGGCGCTTGCCCTCCTCGCCGGTGAACGTGCCTTGGGTTTCGTACTCGCGGCCGTTATGCAGGCCGGATTCCTCCAGCACCCGTTCCAGGATCACCTCGCCCCAGGTGCCCTGGGTCTTGGTCTGGCCCTTGAGCGCGTTGGTGAGGTTGAGGGCATCTTCGCTGATCTGCAGGTTCAGGTCTTTCAGGCTCTTGATCTCATGAAATAGGGACATGCGGTCCTTGGATTCCTTGTCATAGACATCCTCCACCTTGCGCCGGAAATCGCCCAATTGTTCGCGCAAGGGGTGCAGCACGCGATCGATATTTTCACGGTTTTGTTCGGTGAATTTTTTGCTCTTTTCGTCCAGGATCTTGTTGGCAAGGTTTTCGAACTCGGTGTTGAGCCGGGTGCGGGTCTCTTCCAGGAGTTTAAGTTTTTCCGTGGATTGTTTGCGCTCCTCGGCCAGTTGGGTTTCCAACCGGGCGATGGCGGCACGCAGCTGGCTGTTTTCGTCCTGGCGCGCTTGATTTTCGTGCCTCAGCTCGGCCGATTGCTTTTCCAGGCGGGCGCCGTTCTGCCTTTCGGCCTCCAGTTGGGCCTGGAGTACACCGCTTTGCTGCGCCGCCGCGCCACCGCGCAGTTTGAGCCACAGCGCGGCGATCACGGCGCCGAGCAGGATGCCGGCAAGCACATAAAGCAGAACCATATCCATCCAAACGAGTCCTTTAGTAAGATCCACCCGCAAATTACACCACAGTAATCGGCGCTTGCCAGGATTGCAAGCGATTCACTATAGTAATCAGACATCTACAATCAAAAGTTAATACATTATGCCAAAATCCGACACGCAGCAGTTCCCCCATCTCGAGCACATGATCCACCTCAACCACGCCGCTGTGGCCCCCTGGCCGGCGGTGACGCGGGATGCGGTGCGGGGCTTCGCCGATGAAAACGCCCGTCTCGGCTCGAGCCATTATCCCGCCTGGCTCAAGCTGGAGCAGCTGTTACGGCGCCAACTGGCGGAACTGATCAACGCCCCCTCCGCCGACGACATCGCCCTGGTCAAGAACACCTCCGAGGCGCTCTCCTTCGTCGCCTACGGCCTGGAGTGGCAGGTGGGTCACAACATCGTTTCCAGCGATCAGGAGTTTCCCTCCAATCGCATCGTCTGGGAATCCTTGGGGCAATACGGGGTGGAGTTTCGCGAGGCTGATCTGAACAGCGGCGCCAGTCCCGAGGAGGCGCTGTTCGCCAAGGTGGATCAGAACACGCGCATGATCACCATCAGTTCCATCCAGTATGCCTCGGGCTTGCGCATGGACCTGGAACGCATCGGCCGGTTCTGCCGCGAAAATGGAATCCTGTTCTGCGTCGACGCCATCCAGAGTGTCGGTGCGGTGCAATTCGACGTGCAGGCCGTCAAGGCCGACTTCGTCATGGCCGACGGCCACAAGTGGATGCTGGGGCCGGAGGGGCTGGGCTTTTTCTACTGCCGCCCCGAGTTGCGCGAACAGCTCAAGCTGACCCAGTACGGCTGGCACATGGTCGATCCGCTGGGCAACTACACCTATAAAGATTGGAAGGTCGCCAAGACGGCGCGGCGCTTCGAGTGCGGCAGCCCGAATATGATCGCCATTCATGCCTTGCAGGCCAGTATTCAATTGCTGCTGGAGACCGGCATGGATCTAGTGGAAAGACGGCTGTTGGAAAACAGTCGCTATTTATGCCAACGAATAGATGCCATGCAAGGTGTAGAGTTGCTCACCAATACCGACGCGGGGCGCTACGGCGGCATTGTCAGTTTTACTGCCGGTGACAAGGATGATGAGATATTCCAGACGTTGCAGCAGCGTAATGTGTTCTGCGCTTTGCGTGGCGGCGGGATACGGTTTTCGCCGCATTTCTATACGCCGCGGGCGCTGCTGGATGAGGCATTGGAGGTTGTGGCTAGGGGGCTTTAAATCCCCCCTAGCCCCCCTTTAGGAAAGGGGGGAATGATTCTCTGCCAACCCGCTTAGTGTCATGTATTGTTCCCCCCTTTGAAAAAGGGGGGCTAGGGGGGATTTAGGGATTCAGCCCCTGCACTGAGGAAACAACCGATAGAAATTCTCGGTAGTCGCCGCCGCCACCTCCTCCACCGAAATCCCCTTCAGCTCGGCAATATGCTCGGCCACGTAGCGGGTATAGCCGGGCTGATTGCTCTTGCCGCGATACGGCATGGGGGTCAGATAGGGCGAATCGGTCTCCACCAGCATCTTCTCCAACGGGCACTGCCGGGCCACCTGTTTCAACTCGGTGGCATTTTTGAAGGTGACGATGCCGGAAAAGGAGATGACGAAGTTGAGCTCAATGGCGCGCCGCGCCGTCTCCCAGTCATCCACAAAGCAATGCATGATACCGCCGAACTCGTCGGCGCCCTCCTCGGCCATGATGTTGAGGGTGTCGGGTTGGGCCTCGCGGCTGTGGATGATCAGGGGCTTGCCCGTCTGTCTGGCGGCGCGGATGTGGCGCCGAAAGCGCTCGCGCTGCCATTCCAGCTCACCCTCACTCCTGAAGTAATCCAGCCCGGTCTCGCCGATGGCGATCACCTTGGGATGGGCGGCCAGCTCCACCAATCTTGCCACGCTGGGTTCTTCACCCGCGTCTTCATTGGGATGGACGCCCACCGAGGCATAGACCTGTTCGTAGCGCTCCACGATCGCCATCATGGCGGGCCACAGCTCCAGATTGATGGCGACGCAGAGCATCTGCTGGACGTCCAGCGCCCGGGCCTGCTCGAAGACATGGTCCAGGTCGCCGCCGAGGGCCTCCAAATCAAGACGATCCAGGTGACAATGGGAATCTATCAATTGCATAGACATAAAATTGAAAGTATTACTTTAAGGGAATTACATGGTATGGGTGGGACGATCCGACTTGAGCGCGCCGCCCAGATAGGTTTCGATCTTCTTGCGCGCATTCTCGCCGTCCTGGTCGGAGGCGAATTGCACCCCGATGCCGGCCACCCGGTTGCCCTGGGCGCCCTTGGGGGTGATCCAAATCACCTTGCCGACGATAGGCAGTTTTTCGGTCTCTTCCATCAGCTTGAGCAGCATGAAGACTTCGTCGCCCAGCTTGTAGTCCTTGTTGGTGGGGATAAACAGGCCGCCGTTTTTGACAAACGGCATATAGGCCGCGTAAAGGGCGCCTTTGTCCTTGATGGTGAGTGACAAAATCCCTTGTCGCGGCGCTGCGGGGGCAGACGGTTTGTTGTCTTCTGCTTCAGCCATTGGCTTAGTTATCGTACCTAACTTGTTTTATCTTTAAGCAATTTTCTGCTTGTTGTGAGCCACGCTGTGCTGCCAGTGGATCAATACGGATTCCATTACCAGGCTGGGGTTGAGATTGCGCTCCAGCGCCCGCTGCGCCTGTCTGACACGATCCTGCAACAGAAACAGCTGAGTCAAAGATACCTGATCCGCCAACTTTAGCAAACGGTCGTGAAGATCCGGGTTGGCCTGACGCGGCGGTCGCCCGGCGGCGCTCTTGAGGCGAATCATGTCGGCGCTCCAGGAATAGAGCCAATCCAGGCTGCGCTCGGCGCCCAGCTTGACGCACTGCGCTGCCAGGGCAATCGGGTCGAGTTGGCGGCGCACGAATTGTTCCAGGCCGTCCAGCAGGCGCTCGCGTTGTTGCGCCATGCCGTCGCCGGACAGTTCCAAGGCCTTGAGGGGCGCGCCCCCGGCCAGGGCGAGCAATAGATCGATATCGGCATCAGTCGGTAGCTGCTGCGCCAACCAGGCGCGGCCGGCATCCGGCTCGATGCCGAAACGGACCTCTTGGCAGCGCGAGCGGATGGTGGCCGGCAGCTGGGCCGGCTGGTGGGTGACCAGCAGCAACAGGGTCTCGGCCGAGGGTTCTTCCAGGGTCTTGAGCAGGCTGTTGCTGGCATTGATGTTCATGACCTCGGCGGGCTCGATGATCACCACCTTGTAACCGGCGTATTGGGACGTGAGTGTCACGAACTGGGCGATGGCGCGGACCTGGTCCACGGCGATCACCTTTTTGCCTTCCGGCGGCGCCATCGAGATGATGTCCGGGTGGTTGCCGGCCTCATACAGCCGGCAATAGCGGCACACCCCGCACGGGATGGCGTCTTGCAGCGTTGTCTCGCATAACAGACTTTGGGCGAACAGCCGCGCGAAGGCCGCTTTGCCCATCCCCTGCGCACCGGTCAGCAGCAGCGCATGGGGCAGCCGGCCTTGTTGCCGCGCGGCCTGGAGGCGCTGCCATTGGGACTGTTGCCAGGGATACACGGACGACATGTTCAATACGCCTTGATTAGCCGGTTGATGACTTCACCGAGTTGTATCTTAACCTGTTCCAGCGGCTGGGCGGCATCGATGACGCAATAGCGCCCGGGCGCTTGACTGGCCATGTCCAGGTAGGCCTGGCGCACCTTGATGAAAAAGGCCTGCTGTTCCCGTTCAAAGCGATCGGCCTGTTGCGCGCGCCCCGCGGCACGCGCCAGCCCCACTCCCACCGGCGCATCCAGCAGCAGGGTGGCGTCGGGCCGCAGCTCGCCCTGCACCCACTGCTCCAAGGCGGCGATACGCGCCATGTCGATGCCGCGGCCACCGCCCTGGTAGGCATAGGTGGCGTCGGTAAAACGATCGCATAACACCCACTTGCCCTGCGCCAGGGCCGGTCGGATCACCTCGGCGATATGCTGGGCCCGGGCCGCGAACATGAGCAGCAGCTCGGTGTCGGCAGTGATGCGTTCATTGGTGTGATCCAACAACAGGGCGCGGATCTTTTCACCCAGCGGGGTACCGCCCGGTTCGCGGCTCAACACGACTTGGATACCTGCCGCCAACAGCGCTTCATGCACGTATTCCATGTTGGTGGACTTGCCCACCCCTTCGATGCCTTCGACGGTGATAAACAGACCTGGTTTCATGCTGAGCTCTTATGGTTGGCGCCTGAGTTGGTATTGTCGCACTGCGTTAATGTGTTCTTCCAGCGTGGCGGAGAAATGGTGACTGCCGTCGCCCTTGGCGACGAAGTACAGGCTTTCACCCGGCGCGGGATGCAAGGCGGCATAGACCGCGTCGGCGCCCGGCAGGGCGATGGGCGTGGGCGGCAGGCCATGACGGGTGTAGGTGTTATAAGGGGTGTCATGGCGTAGGTCACGACGCCGGATATTGCCGTCAAAATCCTCGCCCAGGCCGTAGATCACGGTGGGGTCGGTCTGCAGGCGCATGCCCTTTTCCAGCCGCCGCACAAAGACGCCGGCGATTTCGGCCCGCTCCGCCGGCACGGCGGTCTCCTTCTCGATGATGGATGCCATGATCAGAGCCTCGTAGGGGCTTGCATAGGGCAGCCCGGCGGCGCGCAGCGGCCACTCGCGTTGCAAGAGCGCGCGCATGGCCTGATAGGCGCGTTTGAGGAATTCCACATCACTCAGGCCGGCGGCGAAGTGATAGGTCTCGGGGAGAAAGCGGCCTTCCGGATGCTCCCCCGCCACCCCCAGGCGGTGCATGATTTGGGCGCTGTCCAAACCCTCCAGGGTATGGCTCAGCTTTTCATGCGCGGCGACCGCCTGCAGCATCTCTTTGAAGGTCCAGCCTTCGACAACGGTGAGGGCGTATTGCACCACCTCGCCGGCCACCATGCGATCGAGCAGTTGCAGCGGCGTCATGCCGGGTTCGAGGCGGTATTCGCCAGCTTGGAGCCGTTGCGCGTGGCCGCGCCAGCGCCCCACGAGGCTGAGATAGCGCGGCTGCTCGATCACCCCCGCGTTGTGGAGCCGGCGCGCAATCCCACTCAGGCTGCTGCCCGGCTCAACCACGAAGATCTTTTCTGCGGTGACATTCATCGCGTTGCGCTGAAAGCTAAACAGCTCGAACGCGAACCAGCCCCCCACCAGACCTAGACCGATGGCGCTGATGCCTAGCAGCTTGAAAACGAATTTAGATATTTTCATGGCCCGCATGCTCATGCCTGGCGCGATCAAGCGCGTTGATGATCTGGTGCGTCAGCGGCCCCGCTGGAAAGCTATACTGCTCCAGTTGTTTGAGTGGCCAAATACCAATCAGGGAGTTGCAAATGAACAGCTCGTCCGCGGCCTCGAGGTCAGCGCGGCTGAAGTGACCGATGTCACACGGAATGTGGCCGCTACGGGCGATATCCAGAATCACATCCCGCATAATGCCGGCCACGCCGCAGTTGGCCAAATCAGGCGTGTACAGCGTGCCGGCCTTGATAAAAAACACATTGCTCATGGTGGCTTCGATGAGATGCCCGTGCACATCCAGCATCAGCCCCTCATGGATATGTGCGTCATCCCATTCACTGCGCGCCAGGACTTGTTCCAAGCGGTTGAGGTGTTTGATGCCGGCCAAGGCCGGATTGATGCCGAGCGCCGTTGTACAGATACGGGCCGCCACCCCGGCGCGTTGATTGGCGGCGGGATGGTCGGGCCAATCGTACAAGGAGACGATCCGGTTGGGCCGCGCCAGGGTGTACTCGGGGGCGCGATAACCGCGACCGCCCTCGCCACGGGTGACGATGATCTTGATCACCGCCTCACTGCGGCCTTGAAGCAAGTGCCGCGCCTCGGCCAACAGCAATCGGCTGTCCGGACACGGGATCTGCAAGCGCCGGCAGCCGGCCTGCAATCGCTGCATGTGTTGCTGCCAGAACTCCAGTCGGCCCCGGCGTACCGCGATGGTTTCGAACAGGCCGTCACCGTACTGCAGGCCGCGATCCTGCAAACCGATGTCGATGGCGCTGTGACCGTTAAGCAGATGCGGCATCATCCAAACCCAGGGCGCGCAATAAGCCGCGCGCCTTGGCGCGGGTCTCCTGCAGTTCGTGTTCGGCAACGGAATCGGCGACGATACCGGCACCGGTACGGAAGCTAAGCCGATCGCCGTCCAACAACATGGTGCGAATCAGAATATTGAAGTCCATGCGGCCGCAATGGCTGATGTAACCCACCGAACCGGTATAGGGACCGCGCGCCGTGTGTTCCAACGCCTGAATGATTTCCATGCAACGCACCTTGGGACAGCCGGTGATGGTGCCGCCGGGAAACACCGCCCGAATCACCTCCATGGGCGTGACCCCGCGGCGCAGACGGCCGCTGACATTGGACACGATGTGGTGCACATGGGCATAGGATTCCAGCACCATCAACTCATCCACGCGCATACTGCCCGGCTGGCACACGCGCCCCAGATCATTGCGCTCCAGATCGATGAGCATGACATGCTCGGCGCGTTCTTTGGGATGGGCCATCAGGGTGTCCGAAAAGGCCCGGTCGGCCGCCTGATCACCGCTGCGCGGCCGGGTGCCGGCAATGGGACGGGTGCTGGCCCGAGCGTCGTGCACTTCCACCAAGCGCTCGGGCGAAGAGCTGATAATGGCCGTGCCGCCGTAATTCACCAGCGCCGCAAACGGTGCCGGGTTGTGGCGGCGCAGCGATTGATACACATCGATCGCTGTCGTCTGGCGCAGCTGCATACGCCAGGCGCGCGATAGATTGACCTGGAACACATCACCCTCGCGGATGTAATCGCGAATACGATTCACAGCGTCGAGGTAGCGCTGCGGATCATCTTCCTCCACCCCCAGCACCTGGGGCGGCATGTCAATCAGCGCGTCAGCATCGCCAAGGTCCGCCTCCATCTGCGCCAGCAACGCTTCTCGACCCGGTTCGCAGACAAGATAGGTGCAGGCGTGGTGATGATCACGGATCAGCGCGGCCGGTATGCGGGTGGCGAACGCGCTGGGCAAGGGGGTCTGTTCAGCCGGCAGATTCAGCGTCGGTTCTATCTCCGCGGCCAGCTCGTAGCCGAGGTAGACAAACCAGCCGCCCGCAAACGGCAACTCCGTTTCCAGCACGGGCACGTGATGACGCCGCCAGTCCTGTTCCAGTTGGTCGAGAAAACCGCTATCGCCGGCTTCCATGCCAGCGCCCGGAAAAGCGAACAGGATGTCGTAGCGCGACTGCGGCGTACCGTGTACCACGCTCTCAAGCAGGTAGGGATAACGCTCGGGCTGAGACTGGTGCAGCGCCAGCAGATCAATCGTGCTGTCCAGACGGCGGATACAGGGTGATGGCCGAATCAACATGCGACACCCGAGTCTGCATGGGGGGTTAAGCCCATGCCGGGTTTAAACTTTGGCGAACAGCAGGCTGCCGTTGGTGCCACCGAAACCGAAGGAGTTGGACAAAGCGACATCGATCGTCATCTGGCGCGCTTCGTTGGGCACGTAGTCAAGATCGCAGTCCGGATCGGGGGTGGTGTAGTTGATGGTCGGCGGCGCTACCTGATCGCGGATGGCCAGCACGGAGAAGATCGCCTCAATGCCACCGGCCGCACCGAGCAAATGACCGGTCATGGACTTGGTGGAACTCATGGCCAGCTTGTAGGCGTGATCGCCGAACATCGCCTTGGCCGCCATGGTCTCGGCCTTGTCGCCCGCCGGCGTGGAGGTGCCGTGGGCATTGATGTAGTCCACCTGATCGGGATTGACGCCGGCGTCCTTTAGGGTCAGTTCCATGCACTTGCGCGCGCCCTCACCGCCGGCGCTGGGCATGGTCATGTGATAGGCATCACCGTTCATGCCGAAGCCGATCAGCTCGGCATAGATGGGCGCGCCGCGGCGCTTGGCATGTTCGTATTCTTCCACCACCACGACGCCGGCGCCGTCGCTGAGCACGAACCCGTCGCGCTCCTGATCCCACGGACGGCTGGCGCCTTCCGGATCGTCGTTGCGGGTCGACAGGGCGCGCGCGGCGGCAAAGCCGCCCAGACCGGTGGGCGAGGTGGCCATCTCGGCGCCGCCGGCGATCATCACCTCGGCATCGCCGCGTTCGATGATGCGCGCCGCTTCACCAATGTTATGGGTGCCGGTGGTACAGGCGGTGACGATGGCCATGTTGGGACCCTTCATGCCGTACATGATGGAAAGATTGCCCGAGATCATATTGATGATGTTACTGGGTACGAAGAACGGCGAAATCCGGCGCGGGCCGGACTTGTCGAATGTCTCGCGTCCCTTTTCGATGCCGGGCAGACCGCCGATGCCGGAACCGATCATGACACCGATGCGTTCGGCGTTCTCCTCGGTGACGTCCAGGCCGGAGTCCTCGATCGCCTCTTTTGCCGCGGCAATGCCGTAATGAATGAACGGATCCATCTTGCGTGCTTCTTTGGCGGAAATGTACTGGGTGACGTCGAAACCGTGCACCGAGCCGCCGAAGCGCACCGGGAATTCAGACACATCGAAATGCGTGATGGGGGCGATGCCGCTCTTACCGGCAACGATATTGTGCCAAGACTCTTTGACGGTCAAACCGACGGGGCACACCATGCCCAAACCGGTCACGACGATGCGACGCTGTTTACTCACGCTTAATAACCTCTGAATCTTCCCTGGACGTTGATCATGCCCCGACAACGGGGGCACAAAAGCAAAGGCCGCCAGCTGCGTAAAAAACGTGTTGCGGAAACGCGCTGCTGCGGCCTTACACGGGATCTAAATTAAGAATTTAGCCCACGTTGGAATTGATGTAGTCGATGGCCTGCTGAACGGTGGTGATCTTTTCAGCTTCTTCATCGGGAATTTCACACTCGAATTCTTCTTCAAGCGCCATCACCAATTCCACGGTATCGAGGGAATCTGCGCCCAGATCATCGACGAAAGAAGCTTCGGTGGTGACCTCGTCTTCCTTAACCCCTAGTTGCTCAACGACAATCTTTTTGACGCGTTCTTCGATAGTGCTCATGATAAATTCTTCCTCCAAGATTTTGACGCAGACCCAGCTGCGGTCGGTATTTTATCCCTATTACCGCGAGTTGCAAGCGAGATCGCGGCAAATGATACAGGAATTTCCACTAAAATTGTTAAGCTTGACCCGGCTCAAAAGCTATGGCCGAGAGTTTTTCCATTTAACCCATGTACATACCGCCGTTGACATCCAGGGTGGAACCCGTGATGTAGGCGGCGCCGGGCGATGCGAAGAAGGCCACGGCGGCGGCGATTTCCTCCGGTTTACCCAATCGGTTTAAAGGAATCTGTTTGAGCAGCGCCTGTTTTTGATCGTCCGGCAGCCCCTTGGTCATATCGGTATCGATAAAACCGGGGGCGACGGCGTTGACGGTGATGCCGCGCGAGGCAACTTCCCGCGCCAACGACTTGGTGAAACCGAAGATGCCCGCTTTGGCGGCAGCATAGTTGGTCTGGCCGGGATTTCCAGTTTCACCGACCACTGAGGCGATGCTGACGATGCAACCCTGCTTGGCCTTCATCATGCCGCGCAGACAGGCCTTGCTCATGCGGTAGACGGAACCGAGGTTGGTGTCCATGATGGCGTTCCATTCGTCGTCCTTCATGCGCATAAGCAAGTTGTCGCGGGTAATGCCGGCATTGTTGACCAGCACGGTCGGCACGCCGAAATCCTTGTTGATCTGCGCCATGGCGCCATCAATGGAGTCTTGGCTGGTGACATTCAGGGCCATGCCGGTGCCCTTGACGCCGCTCTCATTCATATAACTAGAGATCGCTTGCGCACCGCTGTCCGACGTGGCGGTACCGATCACCCGCGCGCCCTGCCTGCCCAGTTCCAGGGCGACCGCCTTGCCGATGCCGCGGCTGGCACCGGTGACCAGGGCAATTCGATTTTCCAGTGTCATTGCTCTTCCCCTCTTGTGATTTATGCCTTGTGGGCCTCAAGGGCGGCCGCCAGCGTCTTGGCATCAAATACGGGCAGCGCCGTCATGTCACGATTAATGCGCTTGTTGAGTCCCGCCAGCACCTTGCCCGGTCCGCTTTCCACCAGTGTGTCCACGCCCGCGTTCGCCAGCGCCTGTACAGTCTCGACCCAGCGCACCGGACTGTAAAGCTGCCGCGCCAGCACATCGCGAATGGCCTCCACATTGCTATGGCTGGCCACATCCACATTATGGATGACCGGGATCTCGGGGGGCTGGATGTGAATCTGCTTCAAGGACTCGGTCAACTCTTCCGCCGCGCCCTGCATCAGGCTGCAGTGCGACGGCACGCTCACCGGCAATATCACGGCGCGTTTGGCGCCCGCCGCTTTGGCGACGTCCACGGCCCGCTCCACGGCGGCCTTGCCACCGGCCACCACCACCTGACCCGGGGCGTTGAAATTCACCGCTTGGACAACCTCCCCCTGCGCGGCCTGATTGCAGACCTCCACCACCTGTTCATCGTCGAGCCCGAGGATGGCGGCCATGGCCCCTTCCCCTTGCGGCACGGCCGCCTGCATCAATCGCCCGCGGCGTTCCACCAGCCTGACGGCAGCGGGAAACTCAATGGCGCCGGCGGCCACCAGGGCACTGTATTCACCCAGGCTGTGGCCGGCCAGATAGGCGGGTGTGGCGCCGCCGGCCGCCTGCCAGACGCGCCAGGTGGCGACGCCGGCGGCGAGCATGGCGGGCTGGGTCTTGTCGGTCTGGTTCAGCGCGGCGTCGGGGCCATCTTGCACCAAGTGCCACAGGTCGTAGCCGAGCGCCTCGCTAGCCGCGGCGAAGGTCTGTTGAACGCGCGGCCAGTCGGCGGCCAGTTCGGCCAGCATGCCCAGCGATTGCGAGCCCTGACCGGGAAAGACTATTGCAAAAGACATGACGTTAACTAATATCCCTATAAGTTTGTTTTGTCTAATATTTTAATAACACAGAACCCCAGGTGAAGCCGCCCCCGAAGGCCTCCAGCAGGAGCGTGTCGCCGCGCTTGATGCGACCGTCGCGCACCGCCACATCCAGGGCCAGGGGCACGGAGGCGGCGGAGGTGTTGCCGTGTTCGTCCACTGTCACCACCACCCGCTCCATGGGCATGTTGAGCTTTTTGGCAGTGGCGGCAATGATACGGATATTGGCCTGATGCGGCACCAGCCAGTCGATGTCGCCCTTGGTCATGTGGTTGGCGGCCAGGGTCTCGTCGACGATCTTGCCCAGGGTGCGCACGGCAAAGCGAAACACGTCGTTGCCCTGCATTTCCATATAGGCGCGCCCTTCCCTGACGCTGTCATAGTCGATAGACACACCGGTGGGCACATGCAGCATTTCGTCGTAGGCGCCGTCGGCATGCAGATGACTGGACAGAATGCCGGGCTCAGCGCTGGCCTCAAGCACAATGGCACCGGCACCGTCGCCGAACAGCACGCAGGTGCCGCGATCCTTCCAGTTGGTGATGCGCGACAGGGTTTCGGCCCCCACCACCAGGGCCTTTTTGGCGCTGCCGCTGCGAATGAATTTGTCGGCCACATCCATGGCATAGATAAAACCTGAACAGACGGCCTGCACATCAAAGGCCGGCGGGCCGTGGATGCCCAGACGCTTTTGCAACAGGCAGGCGGTGCTGGGGAAGATCTTGTCCGCGGTGGTGGTGGCGACAATGACCAGGTCGATATCGGCGGGCTTCAGGCCGGCCGCATCCAGGGCGTGGCGCGCCGCCGCTTCAGCCAGGTCGCAGGTGGTCTCGCCTTCAGCGGCAATATGCCGTTTTTTGATGCCGGTGCGTTCCCGAATCCATTGATCCGAGGTCTCCACCATTTTTTCCAGGTCGTGGTTGGTGAGCACCTTTTCAGGGAGGAAGCTGCCGGTACCGGTGATTCTCGAATATGTCACCTTAACCCACCTGCTGTTTGGTCAACAGCGTATCCAGTTGCTGGTTGATGCGCGCGGGCACCGACTTGTCGACTTCCAGCACCGCCTCCTTGATGGCGTTGGCGAAGGCGAACACATCGGCGCTGCCGTGGCTCTTGATCACGATGCCGTTCAGACCGACCAGACTGGCGCCGTTGTAACGGCGCGGGTCGATCTTGTGCTTGAGCGCCTTCAATACCGGCATGGCGATCAGGGCGGCGAGCTTGGCGAACGGATTGCGCGCAAAGCCTTGCTTCATGAAATGGGTGATCATCTTGGCCACGCCCTCGCTGGTCTTGAGGGCGACGTTACCGACAAAGCCGTCGCAGACCACTACGTCCACCGTGCCCTTGTAGATATCGTCGCCTTCCACATAGCCGACATAGTTGATGTCGCTCTGGGCCAGCAGGCGCGCCGCCTCTTTGACCCGTTCGTTGCCCTTGATCTCTTCCTCACCGATGTTCAGCAGGCCGATCTTGGGCGCCGGATTATTGTCCACCGCCTGCACCAATACCGACCCCATCACCGCAAACTGGAATAATGCGTCGGCGCTGGAATCCACATTGGCGCCCAGGTCCAACATGTGGGTATGGCCGTTCATGGTGGGCAGGGCGGTGATGATAGCGGGCCTATCGATGCCGGTCAGGGTCTTGAGCACGAAACGCGAGGTCGCCATCAGCGCACCGGTATTGCCGGCACTGACACAGGCCGAGGCCTTGCCCTCTTGCACCAGGTTGATGGCGACGCGCATGGAGGAATCCTTCTTGGTGCGCAAGGCCACCGAAGGCAATTCATCCATAGCCACCACTTGCGAGGTGTGTCGGATCTGCAGGCGCGGCCCCACATCGGCGCCTTGTTGCTGCAGGACGCCGGTCAGGATTTCCTGGTCGCCGACCAGGATCAACTTGAGATCTTGATTTTCCTTTAAAACACTAAGGGCGGCAGGCACGACCACATCGGGGCCATGATCGCCGCCCATAGCATCCAGGGCGATGGTCACGCTCAAGGTTTACTCGCCTTTATCTGCGATCACCTTGCGGCCACGATAATACCCGTCAGCCGATACGTGGTGACGACGATGCACCTCACCGGAGGTTTCGTCGATGGACAGAGTCGGTCCGCTCAGGGCGTCGTGGGAACGACGCATACCGCGCTTGGACGGACTCTTTTTGTTTTGTTGCACAGCCATTGTTTAAACTCCTGTTTCGTTACGATCAATGCCTACTCTACTGCTTCTTGCCTTTCAACTCAGCCAATACGGCAAACGGGTTGGGTTTGTCCTGTGTCCGGTCACTCTGTTCGGCCTCGCTGTGAAGCCGCTCCAAAAATGGTTCACAGGCGTCCTCATGCAACGCCACGATGGGTAATGCCAGGATCAACTCATCCTCAACCAGGTCGGCCAGCTGTATCGGCTCGCTCCCCACCATGCAGGGTTCGTAGTCCGGCGCCAGCTTGCGGGCCTGCTCGTCGCTGGCGACGAAACCCAATGCCACGTCCGACTCGATGCGCTCGGTCACCGTTTGCAGGCAACGCTGACAGACCCTCTCCACCTGGGCGCTGAGATGCCCCTTGGCGTAATGCGTGCCCTGCTCGTCTATACCAAACTGTAATTGTACGCCGGCATCACCCGCAACATCGACGACCGCTTCAGCCAAGCGCGCCATGCCCGTTAGCTCGAGCGTGCCGGCCAGCACCTGACCCTGTCGGGCCAGCCTGAAGGGAGCGATCTGTACGGGCAGGTGCTGGGGTGACATAGGCGCGTGATGATAAAGGCAAAGCCCCGTTGTGTCAAAGAAAATTCTTATTTTTCACTCTGTTACCACAATTACGTCTTGACTTGGGGGTGGCTTTCTCGTAGAAACCACTAATGGCCCGCATACGCCTGCCACGACGCGCCGCGCCATCGGCGCTCGAGGGCTTCCGGTCAGGCATCACGCCACTGAATCAATTGATATAAAAATCAACATGATAAAAAAGATACTTATCGCCAACCGGGGGGAGATCGCAGTCCGCATCGTGCGGGCCTGCGCCGAAATGGGCATCAAATCAGTCGCCGTTTATACCGACGCCGACCGTCACTCGCTGCACGTCAAAAAGGCCGATGAGGCCTATAATCTGGGGCCCGATACGGTGGCCGGCTATCTGAATGCCCACCGCATCGTCAACCTGGCGGTGGCGGCGGGCTGTGACGCCCTCCACCCGGGGTATGGATTTCTGTCTGAAAATCCGCAGCTGGCGCAGATCTGCCAGCGCCGCGGCATCAAGTTCATCGGGCCCAGCGCGGATGTCATCCGCAGCATGGGCGATAAGATTGAGGCGCGCAGCGCCATGGTCAAGGCGGGCATCCCGGTCACGCCGGGCAGTGACGGCAATGTGGAATCACTTGAGGCGGCCGTTACATGCGCCGCCGCTGTGGGCTACCCCATTATGCTCAAGGCCACCTCCGGCGGCGGCGGCCGCGGAATCCGCCGCTGCGAAAACGAGCAGGCGCTGCGCCGCAACTACGACCGGGTCATCTCCGAGGCGACCAAGGCCTTCGGCAGCGCCGAGGTGTTTATCGAGAAATGCGTGGTCAATCCGCGCCACATCGAGGCCCAGATCCTGGCCGACAGCCACGGCAATGTGATTCATCTGTTCGAACGCGACTGCTCCATCCAGCGCCGTCATCAGAAACTGATCGAGATCGCGCCCTCGCCCCAGTTGTCGCCCGAGCAACGCGAGTACGTCGGCGATCTGGCGGTGCGCGCTGCCAAGGCGGTGAATTATGAAAACGCCGGCACGGTGGAGTTTCTGCTCGACCAGGATGACAATTTTTACTTCATGGAGATGAACACCCGCCTGCAGGTGGAACACCCCGTCACGGAACAGATTACCGGCGTGGATATCGTGCAGGAACAGATCCGCATCGCCGCCGGCCTCAAGCTGCGCTTCAGTCAGGATGAGATCAAACTGCGCGGCTTCGCCATGGAGTTTCGCATCAACGCCGAAGATCCGAAAAATGATTTCCTGCCCAGCTTTGGTCGTATCACCCGTTACTTCGCACCGGGCGGCCCCGGGGTGCGCACCGATGCAGCGATCTACAGCGGTTACGAGATCCCTCCCTATTACGATTCGCTGTGCGCCAAGCTGACGGTGTGGGCGCTGACCTGGGACGACCTGCTCGACCGCGCCGAGCGCGCCCTGAACGACATGGGCGTATACGGCGTCAAGACCACCATCCCCTACCATATTGAGATTGTGAAATCGCAGGAATTCCAGAACGGCAGCTTCGACACCAGTTTCGTCGAAAACCATCCCGAGCTGACCGGCTATTCGGTGAAGCGCTCGCCGCGCGAGCTGGCCGCCGCCATCGGCGTCGCCGTCGCGGCGCATTTGGGACGTTAACTCACCACACAAAAAGCGAAAGCAGGCTTATGGACAAAGTACACATTACCGATACCGTTCTGCGCGACGGCCACCAGTCACTGATCGCCACCCGCATGCGCACCGATGACATGCTGCCCATCTGTGCCAAGCTGGACCAGGTCGGCTATTGGTCGCTCGAGGTCTGGGGCGGCGCCACCTTCGATTCATGTCTGCGCTTTCTCAAGGAAGACCCGTGGGAGCGCTTGCGCAAACTCAAAGCGGCCTTGCCCAATACGCGTCTGCAAATGTTGTTGCGCGGCCAGAATCTGCTCGGCTATCGCCATTATTCGGATGACGTGGTCAAGGGCTTCGTCGCCCGCGCCGCCGAAAACGGGGTGGACGTGTTTCGTATCTTCGACGCCCTTAACGACACCCGTAACCTGCGTGTCTCCATCGAGTCGGTGAAGGTGGCGGGTAAACACGCCCAGGGGGCGATCAGCTATACCACCAGTCCGGTGCATGACATTCCCCAATTCGTGGGGATAGCGAAACAGATGGAGGCCATGGGGTGTGACAGCATCGCCATCAAGGATATGGCCGGCCTGCTGACGCCCATGGTCACCGCCGACCTGGTGGACGCCCTGGCCAATGCCGTGGCCGTCCCCATTCACCTGCATTCGCACGCCACCTCAGGACTGGCCAGTATGTGTCAGCTCAAGGCCATCGAACGCGGTTGCCGTCATATCGATACCGCTATTTCCACCTTTTCCGGCGGTACCAGCCATCCTCCTACCGAAAGCATGGTCGCGGCCCTCAAAGGCACACCGTACGATACCGGTCTCGACCTGGAGCTGTTGCAGCAGATCGGATTTTATTTTTACGGTGTGCGTAAAAAATACGCCCGTTTCGAGAGCGAATTCACCGGCGTCGACACCCGCGTGCAGGTCAACCAGATTCCGGGCGGCATGATCTCCAACCTGGCCAATCAGCTCAAGGAGCAAGGCGCCCTGGAACGCATGAACGAGGTGCTGGAGGAAGTCCCGCGCGTGCGTGAGAATCTGGGCTATCCGCCGCTGGTCACGCCGACCTCGCAGATTGTCGGTACACAGGCGGTATTGAACGTGCTGTCCGGCGCCTGTTATCAGAACATCAGCAACGAAGTGAAATATTATCTCAAGGGCCGTTACGGCAAGGCGCCGGGCAAGGTCAATGACATCGTACGCCAAATGGCTATCGGCAACGAAGACGTCATCGACTGTCGCCCGGCCGACCTGCTGCAACCGGAAATGGACAAGCTGCGCGAAGACGTCGCCACACTCGCCACCACCGAAGAAGACGTCTTGACCTACGCTATGTTCCCGGAAGTGGGCCGCACGTTTCTTGAGGAACGCGCCGCCGGCACACTGGTGCCTGAACCGCTGGAAAACGTGGAACCGAAGCAGTCCAGCGGCAGCACGCCGGTGGAATTCAACGTCACCATGCACGGCGAAACCTACCATATCAAGGTCACCGGCACCGGCCATAAGGCCGACAATCGCCGCCCGTTTTATGTCTCGGTGGACGGCGTGCCGGAAGAGATTATGGTCGAGACCCTGGAAGAGATCGGCCTGGCGGAAAGCGGTGAGGTGCTGTCGGCCAAGACCAAGGGCAGCAAACGTCCTCAGGCCAAACAACCCGGTCATGTCACCACCTCCATGCCCGGCACCATTGTGGATGTATTGGTCAATGAGGGCGATGAAGTGAAGGAAGGCGATCCCCTGCTGGTCACTGAAGCAATGAAAATGGAGACCGAACTTCAGGCGCCCATTTCCGGCAAGGTGACGGCGCTGCACGTGCAGAAAGGCGACACCGTCAATCCGGATGAGACCTTGATCGAAATCGAATAAACGGCTTGGTCAAGAAACCACTCATACTCGCCTCCTCATCGCCCTATCGGCGTGAACTGCTGCTTAAGCTCGGCGTCGATTTCGCCTGCGTCGCGCCCGACATCGATGAAACGCCCCGCCCTCATGAGTCTCCGGAACACTTGGTGGCGCGCCTGGCCCTGGAAAAGGCCCGCGCCGTCGCCCGCTGCAATCGCGACGCCCTGATCATCGCCTCCGACCAGGTGGCCCTGCTCGGCGGCCGCATCCTCGGCAAACCCGGCACTCACGCAGCGGCGCGACAACAACTGGCCGCCGCCTCGGGCAATACGGTGCTTTTTCTGACCTCGTTGGTGCTGCTCGATGCGGCGACGGATAAGTTTCAAAGTGCGGTGGTGCCGTTCAGCGTCCATTTCCGCAGCCTCGCGGAGAGTGAAATCGAGGGCTATCTACACAAGGAACAGCCTTACAACTGCGTCGGCGCCTTCAAATCGGAAGGCCTGGGGATCACCCTGTTTGAACGTTTGGAAGGCGACGACCCCAACACCCTGGTCGGTCTGCCCCTGATTCAGCTGACGCGTATGTTGGCGCAGGCGGGGGTCAGACTGTATTAACGGATTACTGTATGAACGGATTAAGGTTCGGCCAAGTTTGTCGATATAAACAAATACAGTAAAATCGGGGTAATACGCCATGTCCGGCAATTTCAAACTCAGCGATCTCGCCATCAGCGTAGTCGAACCTTCCTCCACCCAATGGCGCGTCATCAGCGGACAATTGAATCAGGTGGGTATCACCCGTCTTGAGCATTTTAAGCAGGCCGGCACTGCGCTGACCGATATGCGCGCCTTCAAGCCGGATCTGGTCATCAGCGCCATGCACATGCCCGACATGACCGGCGCCGACCTGGTCCAGGCCATGCGCAACGACGATGAGCTGGAGGCGATTCCCTTTATGCTGATCTCAAGCGAAGACTCGGATTACCACCTCGAACCCATCCGCCAGGCCGGGGTCATCGCCATTCTACCCAAACCGTTCCAGGCCCAGGACTTGACGCGCGCGCTCTATTCGACCTTAGAGTTCATCGAGCCTGATCAGTCCTTGCTGGCGGAGATCGATCTCGACGAACTCAGTGTGCTGGTGGTGGATGACAGTACCACGGCGAGAAAACATATCTGCCGCGTACTCAACAATCTGGGCATCGATGAGATCACCCAGGCGGCCAACGGCAAAGACGCCGTCGAAATCATGGGGCGGCAGTTATTCGATCTCATCGTGACTGATTACAACATGCCTGAAATGGACGGCAAGCAACTGACTCAATACATCCGTCAACACAGCCACCAGCGTTCCATCCCGGTGCTGATGGTGACCAGCGAGGCCAACCACAGTCACCTGGCCGGCGTAAAGCAATCCGGTGTCTCAGCCCTATGCGACAAGCCGTTCGAGCCGCAAGAGGTGAAGTCACTGATCCGTAAAATCCTCGCCGCGGAGACCGAACTCTAAACCCCAGTCTGCTACACTCTCCGTCTGGCTACGCATCAAAACCGGATGGATATGAAAACACTGTGCTTCAGCGCGTGTCTGTTTCTGCTGACGGATGCCTTTGCCGCCGACGCGCTAATCTCCCTAAAGGATCGTATCTTCGAAGTCGATCTCGCCGTGAGCGCGGCTGAACGCAAACGGGGATTAATGCAACGATCGTCGTTGGCACCGGATCAAGGCATGTTGTTTGTATACCCCGAGCCACAGATTGTTTCCTTCTGGATGAAGCAAACACTGATTCCGCTCGACATTCTCTACTTCGACGCCGAGGGTCGCCTCATACACATGTTCGAGCATGTCCAACCCTGCAGAATAACCCCTTGCAAAACCTACACTAACAAGCAGCCGGCACAATATGTGCTGGAACTGCCCGCCGGCAGCGCCGAAAGCCTGAGTCTGACGCTGGGAAACAGCTTTGAAATAATGAAGCCGTGAGTGTCTTGAAAGATGGCGAGCCATGAATTATCTTGAACCAAATGCCTCGCAGCGGAGATCATCACATGACGGCGGTTCACGCACTGGAACAATTCGAATTTCACCAGACACTGGACTCCACGCCCGGTATTTCCATTGTTTTCTTCTCCAGCAGGGAATGCCTTTCCTGCCGCTATTGGGAGCAACTGCTGGAACAGTTTCTTAAAAAGCATCCGGATATCAACATATTCAAAGTAGACGCCGGACAGGATCAAGCCTTAACCGAAGAATTCGATGTGTTCCATCTGCCGTCCTTATTCCTGTACCAGGACGGCCAGTATTATTCCCCTCTTCAAGCCGAAGCAAAACTGGAGGCGCTGGAATCCGCCATTACGGCAGCGCTGGAGGCGCCGGCAAAGGAATCGCCTTAGCTCGCCGTTGTTTTTTACCGATGAACTCAAGGGGCGCTCAATAAGGGATGCACCTGCCGTCAAAGGCGACGAAGGCACCCGGACTGTAGCCATCCATATTGTCGATAATGGCGGCCACACCCTTCACCGAACACTGCACGTCTATCAGCCCGCTTTGCCCGGTCATATCGGTTTTCACCCAGCCCGGATGCAGGGTAATAACCCTGACATCATAGGGCGCCAGGTCAATGGCCATGGATTTGGATACGCTGATCAAACAGGCTTTAGAGGCGCGATAAGCATAACACCCGCCCGTCGTGTTCTCTTCGCAGGAACCCATTTTAGAACTGATATTGGCAATCTTGCCCTTGGCCGAGATGACCTTTGATTTAAGGCGCTGCACCACACGCAGAGGACCGATACAGTTGACGTCCAATACATTCAACATGGTCTCGGGAGTGATGCCGTCCAAGGACTGGCCGGTTTCCTTATCCGGGCCGTAAATCCGGGCATTATTGATCAGCAGGTCGATAGAGCCCGGAATCTCCGACTCATTAATAAAATTGGCATCCTTGGTTTCGATGACGTCCCACTGTACGGTCTTGAGCCTGTCGGAGTCGAAATTTCTAAGTCCATCATCACCACAGCGATAACAGGCCCATACGGTGGCGCCAGCTGAGAGATAGTACTCGACAAAACCCAGACCTATCCCCCGGCCGGCCCCTGTAATCACCACATTCATGCACTGCCTCCCCAATTTGACATGTGGGATTTTGTCTACATTACCTCATTAAAGGCGGGAATTCTCCTCTTTGATTGCCCTTTATTCTTGTAATTCGATACTCGGAAATTTTGAGGCGAAGCGCTTGATCCACTCGGTGGCGGCCTGCTCGCCAGTCAGTTGGCGTCCCTCTTTGGCCAGGGCCTTTCTTTTATAATGCTCAATATGACAGACCTGCTCTATCATACGGGCTCGATAGGCGTCTTCCGGATCGCAAAACGCCACACCCACGTCGTAATAACCGCCGCGTTTGCGGCACCACTTGACCAATGCCGTGGTTTCGAATGACGGTTTAACAAAGCGGATTGTGATGCTGATACTCGATCCCGGTTGGATATACGATTTAGACGTGAAGGAAAGCCCGCCGTAGCTCACATCCTGCAGGCTTTCCTGGTTGTCTGCAGCTACCCCTTCGACACGAAAATCAATCGGGATATCTGACGGATGCCGGATATATCTGCGCATATAAATGCTGCCTTGTTTCCAAGAAAGGTGGCATGCCCACCTTCCTTTCTTTCAGTACAAAACCACTGTCTTAAAACGAGTCTATGTCTAATTAGACGCATATTCAAGCTGGGTGTTCAATCACGCAATTTGTAGCCACTTCGCAGCAAAAACAGGGTAAATGCAGCAAGACCGGCCCAAAACAATAAAACCGCGAACAGACTGACCCCAGGGTTTACATCCGAAACGCCGAAAAATCCATATCTGAAGCCGTCGATCATATAGAAAAACGGATTGAATCTGGAGAGCGCTTGCCAAAATTCCGGCAGCGAATGAATTGAATAAAAGACGCCGCTCAGAAACGACAAAGGCATAATAATGAAATTCTGAAAGCCGGCCATGTGGTCGAATTTCTCCGCCCAAATGCCGGCGATGATGCCCATGGTGCCAAGCACCGTACTGCTGACAAAGGCAAACATGATCAACCACACCACACTGTGCAAAGGCAGGGAGACAAACAGCGACGCAACCAGGAATATGCCCAATCCCACGACCATGCCGCGCACCACCGAGGCGAGCACAAACGCCAAATATAGTTCCAGGTATGACAAGGGCGTTAGCAGTACAAACACGATATTACCGGTCACCTTGGACTGGATCAGGCTTGACGAGCTATTCGCAAAGGCATTCTGAATCATGGACATCATCATCAGGCCGGGGATCAGAAACGCGGTGTAGCTGACATTCTCGTAGACACGCACGTGTTCTTCCAGCACATGGGAGAACACCAGCAAATACAGCAATGCCGTGACGATAGGCGCCAAAACGGTTTGCAGGGCCACCTTACCGAATCGCTTCAGCTCCTTGCGAAACAGGGTCCACAAGCCTTCCCAGTTCATGAGACCTGCCGCCCGGTCAGCTCCATAAATACGTCCTCCAGATCCGCGTCCTCGGTGCGCAAATCGACAATCTCAGCCCCGAGCTTGCGCAAACCGTCGACCAAGGAAATGATGGTATCCGTATCGCGGTTGAGAATGAACTCGATGTGTCCACCATCCACCGATCGGATTTTGGTAGCCAAGGCCTCGGGGATCTGCACCAGGGGCTGCGCCAAGGTCACCGAGACGGTACAGGTCTTGCCGACGCCGCGGGCCAACAGCGACTCCTTGCTATCCAAGGCGATCAACTGGCCGTCATTCATAATCGCGATGCGTTGACACAGGCTCTCCGCCTCTTCCAGATAGTGAGTAGTCAAGACGATGGTATGACCGTCTTTATGTAAGGCCTTGACGAATTCCCACAGCGAACTGCGCAGCTCCACATCGACGCCCGCGGTGGGCTCGTCGAGGATCACTACCTCAGGCTTATGCACTAAGGCTTGAGCGATCAAGACGCGCCGCTTCATACCGCCGGATAGGGCGCGCATATTGGCGCCGGCCTTGTCGGTCAGTTTCAGGCCTTCCAACAAGGAATCGATCCATGCCCTACTCTGTTTGCCGCGGCCGAAATAGCCGGCCTGAATCTGGAGAATTTCGCGCACCGTAAAAAACGGATCGTAGACCAGCTCCTGCGGCACCACGCCCAGATGTTGCCGTGAACGGCGATAATCGTGCACCACGTCGTGGCCCAATACCGACACCTGGCCGCTGTCCATGCGCGTCAGGCCGGCGATGATGTTGATAAGCGTGGACTTGCCGGCGCCGTTGGGGCCCAACAGGCCGAAGAACTCGCCCCGCTCGACCGTTAAGGACATGCCCTTCAGAGCGTGTACCTCGCCATAGCGCTTTTCCACTTTATCGATATGAATGGCTGCTTGCATCGCTACTGACCCGCTGCGTCCAAGGCTAAACCGATGTGGCAGGATTCAATAATGTCACGCACCAAGTGCGGGCCGCGATAGATCAGGCCGCTGTAGACCTGTACCAGTCTTGCGCCGGCATCCAGTTTGGCCTGCGCGTCCTCGGCGCTGAGTATGCCACCGGCGGCGATAATGGGTAATTTATCGCCAAGCAGGCGATAGAGTGTCTTGACCACCTGGGTGGAAGCTTGGGTAAGCGGCGCTCCGCTCAGGCCGCCCTGTTCGTCGCCGTGCGGCAGCCCCTCGACGCCTTGGCGGGAAAGTGTCGTGTTGGTGGCGATCACGCCGTCGATGCCATAGGCTATCAGTGTTTCAGCGATCACTTTTAAGCCGGCATCGTCCACATCCGGCGCGATCTTCAACACCAAGGGTACATATTTGTCATGGTGTCGCTGCAAGCGTTGTTGTTCCTGCTTCAAGGCCGACAACAAACCCCCGAGCTGATCCTTGTTCTGCAGCTCGCGCAAATTGGCGGTGTTGGGCGAGGAAATATTGACCGTGACGTAGTCGGCGTGGACATACACTTTTTGCAGCCCGAGCACATAATCGTCGACCGCCTTTTCAATCGGCGTATCGAAATTCTTACCAATATTGATACCGATAATGCCATCGAAGCGTGCCTGCTTGACGCGCTGCACCAGATGATCGACGCCGAGATTATTGAACCCCATGCGATTGATAATGGCCTCGGCCTGGGGGATCCGGAACATCCTGGGGCGCGGGTTGCCGGGCTGCGGCCGCGGCGTTACCGTGCCCACCTCGATAAAGCCGAAACCCAAGGCCGCCAGCGCATCGATGTGATCGCCGTTCTTGTCCAGCCCGGCGGCCAGCCCGACCACGGCGGGAAAGTCCAGCCCCATTACCTTGACGCCGCTATGGCTGCGAGGGGCCGGGGCTCGGATCAACCGCAGCTTATGGGCAAGGTCCAAACCGTTGAGCGTTAGCGTGTGGGCTTGCTCGGGATCGAGACAAAAAACCAGTGGTCTAAGCAATGAATAAAGACCGGGCATTAATCAACGATTCTCCGTCATACAATGGGTCCGCACGGCGGCGGACTCGAACCTCCTATTTACCCGGCAGGGATGATATTGCGTCCGACCAAGGCGCGGATGATTTGCTCCACGCTGTCTTCAATGCTTTGCGCGGCGGTGTCGACAATGATCTCGGGGTTGAGCGGTTCTTCGTAGGGCGAATTGATACCGGTAAACTCCGGAATCTCGCCGGCACGCGCCTTTTTGTAAAGACCTTTCACGTCACGCTCCTCGCATACATCCAGATCGCATTTGCAGTAGATCTCGATAAAATCGCCGTCTTCTACCAGTTCGCGCACCGCATCTCGGTCGGAACGAAAGGGCGAAATAAAGGCCGTCAGCGCCATCACACCGCTGTCGGTAAACAGCTTCGCCACTTCGCCGATGCGGCGAATATTTTCGGTACGGTCGGCATCGGAGAAGCCCAAGTCCTTGCACAGGCCGTGACGAATGTTGTCGCCATCGAGTACATAGGTGCGGGCACCCAGCTGATACAGGCGGTCTTCAACGGCGTGGGCCACGGTCGATTTGCCGGCACCGGAAAGTCCGGTAAACCACAGAATGGCGCTTTTATGGCCGTTGAGTTTTTCACGATCTGCACGGCTGACGGTGGCAGAATGCCAATAGATATTCTTAGATGTGGTCATCTATCTGTACCCCGGTTTATAACAAATTGATTTTTCGAAGTTTGTGCTGCGTCGCCTGGGGGCGGCCAGTAAGCCCGCCTATTCTACACCAGTTCCCTGCGGCCTGCCTAAAACGGCCAGACCACAGGCACGATGAGCAGACACAGCACACCGATCAGCAGCGTCAGGGGCAGGCCCATGCGGATGTAATCGGAAAAGTGATAGCCGCCGGGACCGAATACCATGAGATTGGTTTGATAGCCGATAGGGGTAGCGAAACTGGCCGAGGCCGCCACCATCAACACGATCACGAAGGGCATGAAACTGACGTCCAAGGAGGTCGCCATGGACAATACCACGGGAAACATGAGCACCGCCGCGGCATTATTGGTAATCATGGCGGTGAGCAGGGCAGTGGCGAAATAGACCGCTGCCAAGGCGATAATGGGGTGTCCGTCTCCGGCCAAGGCGACAATGCGATTGGCGAGATAGTCGGCGCCGCCGGTTTGATATAGGGCCTGGCCCAGGCCGAATGAGGCGGCGATCACAATCAGCACCTGCCAATCGACTGCGCGCCGGGCGTTATTGCCGGTGAGACAACGACTCACGATCATCAAACCGGCGGCCAACAGGGCCGCCTTGAGCATGGATAAGACGCCGGCCGATACCAGCACAACCATGCCTAGCAATATGGAGATGGACAGCACGGCGCGATCATGGCGCGGTGGGTTACTGCCCAGCAATTCACTGACCAGGAAAAAATCGCGCGAGTTACGATGGTTCTCGGTGAAGGCGGCCGGTGCCTCCAATAACAAGGTATCACCCGCCTGCAGCACGATCTCCCCGATCTTCATGCGCAACTGTTCACCATTGCGGGAGACGGCAATGATGGCGGCATTGTAACGTGAGCGAAAGCGCCCCTCCTTGACCGTCTTGCCCACCAGCGGGTTGGTGTCCGACACCACCGCCTCGATGAAACTGCGCTCCGGCCGCGGCACGTTCACCTTAAACACTTGGTTGGTCGCCGGTGTCAGGCCGCGGATTTTTTGCAAATCCACCACCGAATCCACCACGCCGGCGAACACCAGCCGGTCGCCACTTTCGAGTCGTTCCTTGGGGGATACGGCCGGCAGAATATGTCCGCGTCGCTCGATCTCCACCAAATACAAGCCGCTGAGCTGACGCAGGCCGGCCTCTTCAATGGACTTGCCCTCCAGACTGCTGCGCGGCTCCACCAGCATCTCCACGGTGTATTGGCGCACATCGGAAAACTGGGTAATGGCCGATTTTCGTTCAGGTAGTAGCCACTTGCTTACAACTAAGACATAGATGAACACCAACAGGGTACAGGGCACGCCGATCCAGGCCAGTTCAAACATGGTCAAGCCGTCACCGTCCGATTCCTTGATCATCAGGCCATTGACGATGAGGTTGGTGCTGGTGCCGATCAGGGTGCAGGTACCGCCGACGATGGCGGCATAGCTCAGGGGCATTAACAGTTTGGAAACCGACAGATGGTACTTGCGCGCCCAATCGTTAACGGCCGGGATCAGCATGGCAACGACGGGCGTGTTATTGAGAAAGGCGCTGAATCCGGCGACCGGCCCCATGACCCGCATCTGGGCATTGGCCAAGGACCTGGGGCGTCCGAGGAGACTGTCTGTCAACCAGTTGATGGCGCCGGTCTCTTTCAGTCCGGCCGAGACGATGAACAGCACGCCCACCGTCACCATGCCCTCGTTGGCGAGTCCGGACAAGGCCGCTTCCGGCGTCAGGATCCCGAGCACAAGCAACAAGGTCACGCCGCCCATCAGCACAACGTCGGCGGCCCAACGGGTGAACACAAGGGTTAGGAAGCAAACGGTGATAACCGCGATCGTGATCCAGGCGTCTACAGTCATGCGAAAAAAAAGAGGCTGGGGATTAAACCAGCCTCGCATTCTTTCACAGTCGCGGGTGTTTTAAAACTCTTCCCACGCCTCGCCTTCATCCTGGGGCTTGGCTTTGCTTCGTGCTGCCGGCGCAGGGCTGGCCGCCGCACGCGCTTGCGGCGCGGGTCTGTGAGCCGGTACGCCGGCATGGTGGGCAGCCGCAGCTTCCTGGCGCAGCAAGGACTGGTCGATGGTGAACTGTCCCACCAAGCGTTGCAGCCCCACTGACTGATTGGCCATGGATTCGCTGGCGGCGGCCGCCTGTTCCACCAGCGCCGCATTTTGCTGCGTCACCGATTCCAACTGGGTGATGGCCTTGTTGATCTGGTCGATGCCGGTGGCCTGTTCCTGTCCGGCGGCGGCGATCTCGGCGATGATGTCGCTGACCTTCTTCGAGGCGACGACAATCTCCTCGAGGGTCTTGCCGGATTCGTCCACCAGGCGGCTGCCCTCCTCGACCTTGCTGACACTGTCCTTGATTAGGCCTTTGATCTCCTTAGCGGCCGCGGCGCTGCGCTGCGCCAGGCTGCGTACCTCGCCGGCGACCACGGCAAAGCCGCGGCCCTGTTCCCCGGCGCGGGCGGCTTCGACCGCTGCGTTCAATGCCAGCAGGTTGGTCTGAAAGGCGATCTCGTCGATGACGCTGATGATGTCCTCGATCTTCTTGCTGCTGGCGTTGATCTCAGACATGGCGGTGACGGCATTACCGACCACTTCGCCGCCCTTTTCGGCCTGTTGCCGCGCGCCGCTGGCCAGCTGATTGGCCTGCCGCGCGTTGTCGGCGTTCTGTTTCACCACGCTGGTCATCTCTTCCATGGTTGAGGCGGTCTCTTCCACCGAAGACGCCTGCTCCTCGGTGCGCTGACTGAGATCGGCATTGCCCTGGGAGATCTCACCGGCGCCACTGCTGATATTGCCCGCGGCCTGGGTGATCTCGGCCACCATGGTCTGCAGATTGGTGAGGGAATTATTCAGGGCGTCGCGCAACACCGCGAACTCGCCTTGGTATTCGCCGGTCATGTGTTGCGTCAGGTCACCTTCTGACAGCGCCTGGATCACACGCGTCGATTCACGGATGGGTTCGACCACGGCTTGGAGCATGTCGTTGACATTGTCGCCCAGGCCCTTCATGAAACCGGTGTACTTAGAGGTATCGAGACGGCGATTGAGATCCCCGGCTACCGCCGATTCGATCAGGCTGGCGAGTTGCTCTTCGGCATCGCTCTGTTCGGTCAAGTCCTTCCATTCCACCATGTTGCCCATGTAACTGCCATCCGGACCGACGATGGCGGTGGCATTGACCTGGAATACCAGATCCAATAAGCGGATGGTGCCGGTGGCCGGAAGGCGGCCCATGTCCGCCAACAGGCTGCGTTGATGGGCCGGGTTCTTGTGAAAACGGTCGATATTGACGCCGATCAGGTTGTGCGGATCAAAACCCGGAAACACCTGGCGCAGTTCAGCCTGGCGTTTACCCAGCAGTTCAATCACGGCCGGATTGACGTAGGTGATGTCCAGGTTTTCGTCGCACAACATCAGGGCGGTTTGGGCCCCTTCAACGGCTGACTTGAGGCGCGATACTTCCAGCTCACTGGTGCGTAATTCGGTAACATCCGACCACTCAAGGGTGTTGCCAATATAGCTGCCGTCCAGACCGTGGATGGCACTCACCCGGAGATGGAACTTGAGCGGCCCGACGGTGATATCGGTCTCGTACGGCAGGTTCGCGGGATTCGCCAGCAGCTGGCGTTGATGCGCTGGATTCTTGTGGAAGATGTCGATATTGGTCCCCGTCAGCTTGTGCGCATCGAAACCGGGGAACAATTTCTTAAGTGTATCTGCATGCTGCGCCATCAATTCCTGTGTGGCCTCGTTGACGTAGGTGATGACGAAATCGCGATCAATCATCATCATCGCCGTCTGGGCACCGTCGACCGCACGTTGCAACCGTGCCGCCTGCTCTTCTTTCAGGCATTTTTCGGTGACGTCATACCATTGCACCACGTAACCCGCCAGGTCGCCGTTGCGGTCCACCAGCAGGCGGGTTTCATGCTCGAATACATACGGACCTGGCGTGATTTCACCCTTATGGACGCTGCCGGGCTTGAGGCCGTGGAGGATCTTTTTAATGGCGTCCGGATCTTTATGATAGCGGTGAATGCTGCCGCCCATGACTTCCGCCACCTTAAAACCGGGCAAGTACTTGACCAATTCATCTTCGAGACCGGCAAGCACCTCCCGGGCGCGGTGATTGAGAAAGACCACGTTTTCGTCGGCGTCGGCCATCATGATGTTGATGGGCGCGTATTCCAATACGTCCTTCAGCACATTCAGGTCATCAATCATGGTTACAGGTCCGTCTATATTGTTCATTGGGTCACCAACCTCTTGATATTGTTCTGACATGCGCAGTCTCCGGATCGGCGGCAGGCGCCCGCCGCAGCTTGTAATGCAAGGATATGTCCGCCCCTGCCAGTTCATATCGGATATCGGGTTGGAAACTTTAAACCCGGCGTGCAGGCTTTAACTGCCTGATTGTAAAAGGGCTCTGACAGGGGTTCGGAGATTCTCGCCAAGCCCTGAGACAGTCACGTCGCGCGCATCACGGAATGACGCCAAACAATCAATAACTATTTGAAATTAGTGCGTTTTTACTGTACTATGGGCGCAAATTTCGAACCCGCCTAGGAGAAAAAATGGCGCACGGCCCAAACCACACGATCGAAACGAAGGATACAACGCTGGAAAAAGCCTTCAGCAAGGTTCTCACCCCCTTCGAAGAATTTATCCATCGCCAAACGACCGGCGGTTTGCTGTTAATGGCCTGCGCGGTTATCGCCTTGCTGATCGCCAATTTCGGCTATTTGGAAGCTTACCAACACATTCTCCATACGCCCCTGGGACTGTCTTTGGGCGGACTCGAACTGGAGAAAAGCCTGCATCACTGGATTAATGACGGCCTCATGGCGCTGTTCTTTTTCGTCGTCGGTTTGGAAATCAAGCGCGAGGTGATCGTCGGTGAACTGTCGGACATCAGCAAGGCAACCCTGCCCATCATCGCCGCGATCGGCGGCATGGTGGTGCCCGCCCTTGTCTATACCGTGGTCAGCGGCGGCCCGGAGACCGGCTCCGGTTGGGGCATCCCCATGGCCACGGACATCGCCTTTGCCGTCGGCGTACTGGTATTGCTGGGCACGCGTGCGCCCAAGGCCCTGTTGACCTTCCTGGTGGCCCTGGCCATCGTCGACGACCTGGGCGCGGTAATCGTGATCGCCCTGTTCTACACCGACACCATCTACTGGGGTGCGCTCGGCAGCGCGGGCGCACTGTTTGCTTTGCTGGTACTCATGAACATCGTCGGCATACGCAAGCCCCTCCCCTATTTTTTGATTGGCATGCTGCTTTGGCTTGCCATGCTCAAATCGGGCGTGCACGCCACTCTGGCCGGTGTGCTGACGGCCTTGACCATCCCGGCCCGGCCCAAGTTTGAGCCGCAACAATTCAGTCTGCTGGTGCGCAAGCTGCTGGACAAGTTTGACCAAGTCCACCAGCCCGGCATGAGCATAATGCGCAATGAGGAGCAGCGCTCTATCCTGCAGACCTTGGAAAATGGCGTTCACTTGGTGGAAACACCGCTGCAGCGGCTTGAACACAATATGCATGCCCCCGTGGCGTTCTTGATTATTCCTCTATTTGCGCTCGCCAATGCCGGTATCCCCGTGCATTTCGAGTCCATGGGCGAAACCCTTTTCCACCCCGTGACTATCGGCGTCATGCTGGGATTGATACTGGGCAAGTTTCTGGGCATCGCCGGCTTTTCCTGGCTGGCCATCAAGCTCGGCGTCGGCAAACTGCCGGCGGGCGTAAGCTTCAATCATATTGCGGCGGTCTCATTATTGGGCGGTATCGGTTTTACCATGTCGATATTCATTGCTGAACTCGCTTTTGTCGGCCAGCCCGAACATTTGCTCATGGCCAAAACGGGTATTCTGCTTGCCTCCATCATTGCCGGTGTGAGCGGGTACATCTGGCTCTACCTGGCCGGCAATAAACACGTGGATAGTTAATACAAGATGAAGCGGCGCCTTGTACCGCACCTGCAGCGCTATCTGATCACCGGCATTATCACGGTGATCCCGATTTGGATCACCTGGCTGGTGTTCAACTTCTTTTTCAACCAACTTTCCAAGGCCGGCAGGCCTTGGGTCAAGGCGCTGGCCAATAATCTGGGAGACTATTTGCCCGAGCTGAGCCAGTGGCTATTGGAGTCCTGGTTTCAGAACATTCTGGCGGTCCTGCTGACCCTGATCGCCCTGTATATCCTGGGCTGGTTGGCCAGCCGCGTCATTGGCAAGAAATTTCTCGATCTTTTGGATCTCCTTCTTAACCGCATCCCGCTGGTACAGACCATTTACGGCTCAACCAAAAAACTACTCAGCGTATTGCAGCAGAAGCCGGAAAAACTGCAACGGGTGGTGCTTATAGAGTTCCCCTCGCCACAGATGAAAACGGTGGGGTTTGTCACCCGGGTGATGACGGATGACGTGACGGGGCAGGCCTTAGCGGCGGTTTATGTGCCCACCACCCCCAATCCTACCTCGGGCTATCTGGAAATCGTGCCGGCGCACAAGCTGGTGGAAACCGATTGGACGGTTGAGGAGGCCATGACCTTCATCATCTCTGGCGGCGCCATTGCCCCGGCGCGCATTCGCTTCGATAATCCGGTCCCGCCCGAGGCGTAATCTTTAAACCAGGCGGCTATTGCTTATCCGATGATTGGTCGTGGTCGTGGTCGTGGTCGTGGTCGTGGTCGTGGTCGTGGTCGGCATGACTGGGGCGGTGCCCGGGCTCATCCTCAAGGGGAATCTTGATACTTTCATGAATATGTTCATCGGCCACGTCGTGATGCATGTGTTCGTGTTCGTGCGGATGAAAATGGATATGCACATGCTCATGATCGTCCGGACCGTGACTGTGGCGATGGGCGTGCAGAAAACTGGCGATAATACGTTTATGTTCAGCGTCCATCTGCCCGCTTCTGAGTTTTTCGTGCAGCAGCTCATGGGTCATCAAAGCCAGCGGTAACTCAAGGTGATGATCTTCCAGCAAGTTGCGGTTATACAGAATTTCGGAGGCCGGCCCGTCGGCGACAAACACGCCGTCGGAGAGCATGAGACAGCGGTCACAGACATCCAGGGCGATGTCCAAATCATGTGTACACAGTAGGATGGTCTTATCCGATTGTGCCAGCCAATGGATCAGCTTGCGTCGGTTCAAAGGGTCCATATTGGTGGACGGCTCGTCAAATACCAGGATATCCGGCTGATAGGACAATACGGTCGCCAGTGCCAGCCGCTTGCGCTCACCGAACGACAAATGGAATGACGAGCGTTCCTCGAAGCCCGTCAGGCCGACCGTGTCCAGCGCCTCACTGACGCGGGCCTCGATCTCGTGTTTGGGCAATCCCAAATTCAGCGGGCCGAATGCCACATCGTCAAACACGGTGGGACAAAACAGCTGGTCGTCCGGGTCCTGGAACACGATCCCGACCTTGCGCCGAATCTGGGTCAGATTGTCCTTGGTCACTGCCTGTCCGCCGATCGACACTTGGCCCTGAGTGGCCAGGGAAACGCCGTTCAGCAGACTCATGAAAGTGGATTTACCGGCCCCGTTGGGCCCGATCAAGGCCACCTTTTCTCCCGCCCGGATGCTGCAGTTAATCCCTTTCAATACCTCATGGCCATCGGGATAGCTAAAAAATACTTCTTTGGCCTGAATGGCAATATCATCACTCATACATGATCACCTTTTAAATCCAACCCTGTTCCGCCTGGATGAATATCCCTGCCAGGTCCATAGCGAACAGGATGACGGCAATGACGATGACAACAGCGGCCTTGAGAAAATCTTTGGCGGTGGCGTTGAACGTGACCAAGGTATGGAATTCTCCTTGATAGCCCTTGGAAAGCATGGCCTTGTAGATACGTTCAGTGCGCTCGAAACTGCGAATCAACAGGGTGCCGACAAAACCGCCCATCACTTTTAGGGTATACAGGTTCGCCTTTTTGACAAAGCCGCGCGCCTTCATGGCCAAATCCATACGTTTCATCTCTGCCAGAAATAAAAAGATGAAACGGTAGGTAAACAGCATGATCTGCACCACGACCGCGGGGCACTTAAGGTGCTGCAAGGCAATCAGATTGATATCGAAACGGCTGGAACCGAAAATCACAAACGCGATCAAGACGATGGCAAGCGCCTTCAATACTATCAACAGAGCAAGGCGCAGCCCTTCTACGGCGAAGGGCATGCCCAACAATTGCGAGCTGGAATCGACGGGATAGGTAAGCGGCAGAATAACAAAAAAGGGCAGCAGAAAAATCACGATCAACTTAAGCGCTTGATATACGAACGACAAGGGGATTTTGGATATCAACAACAGCGCCACGGCAACCAGCAGCCCGATACCGACCAGCGCGATGCTCTGCACCAGGGCGATACTCAGGATCAACGGCATCAGGGAAGCGATCTTGAAACGGGGGTCCCAGCGCTGAATGCTTGATGCCAGATGCGCGTGGCGATCAATATCCAAAGACACGGCGGCGCTTATCCCGTGGCGACGGCGCGACGTTGACCGGCCAACAGATCCGGTTTGGTCTTCATCAGAAAGCCGACACAGGCGCCGGTCACGATCCCCTCCAACACCATCAGCACCACATGATAGCCCAGCACCAGCTGCGCGGTCGCCATAAAGGCCTCCCCGGTCGTGACCAGTGCCAAAGCGAGGACGCAGCCCGAGAAAAAGATCCCCAAGGCCCCGGCCAGGAAACCGAACACCACCGCGCGATTGGCGAAGGATACCAGATGACGAGCTTGCCAGACGGCATAGGCCAGCAAGGCCCCGCCACCCAGCATGACGCTGTTGACGCCGATCACCGAGACACCGCCGAAGCCGAAGAAAGACTGTAATACCACCCCCAGCATAATCGCCATAAAGGCGCGTTTACCGAGGATTACCCCGGCTAGGCCATTGAGGATGAGATGAATACTGGCGACGACAAACGGGATATGGATGAAGTTGGCCACGAAGAAGACAGCGGTGACGACGGAGATTTTCGGTATTTCCTCCAGATCCACATTGCGAGAGGTGGCGGCGGCCAGCACCGCCATGGCTGCAAAGCCCGCGGTCAGCACCGGGCCCGAAACTATACCGTCTGCTATATGCATCTATTCCATACTCCAAAACGCCGGTTCGAGAGTAGCACGAATGGGCGATTCATGTCATAGAAACCGGATTTACGCGCCGATCACTCGCGCCGGCCACCCTGGCGCGCCTTGAAATAGGCAAACAGACCGAGAAACCCCATGATATAGCCCACTCCACCGACGATGCCCGACAATGAGGCTTTTTGCTGCGATTCCTCCAGCTCCCGCACCAGCGGCTTGATGGCTTCCTTAACGGCATGATTGACTACGGCCTGCAGTTCATCTGTCTCGGACGTGACCCTTTTATTAACAACAGGCGCTGAGGGCTCGACAACGTCCCCCGTCGCGGCGTTCGTCGCCGTAGTTGTGCGACTACTGTCCGTTTGCGGCACAGCATCGCTGAGTTCGTCGGCTGCCATGACAAATTCGCTCTGATGCCCCATGCCGGCATTGACAACGATTTTGAGGTCGCTGTGCTGGGGGATGGGAAAGCGGTACTGGCCTTCATCATTCGTCACCCCTTCGAGCAAAAGCTCGCCCGCGGGCGAATACACCTCGACCGCACTGTTCTGGGCCTTTTTGCCGTCGACGAAATACCCTTCAACGAAGACTTCACCATCCTCGGCATAGGCAAACAAATTGACCTTGTGCGCCAAGGCCTGGGGCATGGCCAAGACACAGACAAGCGTGGCGGCGGCAAGCAAACAACTTGGTAACTTCATGTACATATTCCTGGCTGAACCCAAAAAAAACAAAGGCCACCTGTCGGTGGCCAAATTCGAGCCTTATTTCATATCATGGGTATGCACCCAAAGTACAGCGCCGATCTCAACCGGATAGTCCTTGCCCTCGTGCTTCATAGTCTTCTCGTCTTCATTCAAGGCAGCGAACCCCCACCATCCCTGTTTCGGCATGGCGTAAGTGAATACGCCGTTTTCATCCGCCTTGACCACCTGGGTAATCATGGGATCGGCCGGCGGCTCGATGCCTGCATCCTGGGCGTAATACTCCACCTCGACTTCGCTGTACGGGACCGGCTCGCCGTTGACCTTGACGATGCCCTGGAAGACATTATTGGTCCATAGGCCGTATGGCCGAGTCAGGGGCACGATTTCGGTCTTAAGACCGATTTCCTCATCCCAGCCCGCTTCCATACCGAAGCCGTTCACCACCACCTTGGTGTAGTGCACGATAAAACTCTCTTCCGCCGGCTCCCAATAGGGTTGCGGTTCGACGTAAAAGATGTGATCACCGGGGCGTTTAAATGAGTAATCCGCTGTGAACGTGGTGAAGTGATTGCCTTCCCGATCTTGGGTCTTGCCCGCCTTCAGGTTGGACAGCAGATCATGATCCTCACCCTGGGCCACCACACCAAACTTTTCAGGTTTGACCATGTTCATGCCGATCCCCTCAAAGGGGTGCCAGAACAGCAGATCGAGATCGATGGTGCGTGACTCATCCTGTTTGACCATATCATCGCTCGGGACAATCATCTGGAAGTGCGCCTGGGCGGTGCCAGCCGCCAGCACGGGTCCCATCAGGCAGGCCAGGGCGAGGGAGGTACGGTTCATCATCGCGATTAACTCCTTAAAATTATGGATAAAGATTAAGTCGGACGGGCACGTACTGACTACGCATAGCGACCGCCTGCCAATTCATGTTGTGCTAAGCAATGGTATCACGATATTATTTTTCGTGTCACGCACGCTCGCGGCAGCCGTATGTTCGTGCAACGTAGATAAAACACCACAAGGAAAATACTATGAAATCAATAAAATACTGCAGCATTGCCCTCCTGCCCCTGGCGCTAGGAATGCATAGCACCCAGGCCGCAGAACTCGAATTCGGGGGCTTGGTGGAGGCCGAACTGTTCGTCGGCGACGAATTCACCGGCGCAGACTACAGCGATATCGTGCTGGCGACCATCGAACTGGGGGTTGATGCGCGACTCAATGACCGCGTCAGCGCCCACCTCTTGATGCTGCATGAGGACGACGACACTGAGCCCATGGAAGTGGACGAAGGTTTTATCAGTGTCCGCCTCGATCATGGCCTTTCCGTCAGCGCCGGCCGCATGTATGTCCCCTTCGGCAGCTTCGAGAGTCACTTCATCACCGACCCATTGACCATTGAGCTGGGCGAGACCCGCGAGGCGGCTGCGGTATTGAGCTATGTCGGCGACAACGGCCTATACGGCGCGGTCTATGCCTTCAACGGCGACACCATCGAGGCGGGCAACAACGGCGATGAAACCATCGATGGCGTCGGCGGCTCCATTGGCTACCTCTGGGAAGACGGCGACATGAGCCTCGACGTGGGGCTGGACTACATCAGCAACATTGCCGATGGCGATACCACCTCAGATACCCTCAGCGGTGGCACCTACCCGCATACATTGCAGGAATACGTCAACGCCATGGCGCTGCATGCCAACTACACCCGGGGGCCGCTGGCGGTGTTTTTCGAATACATGGCCTCCGATCAATACAATGTCGCCGACCTGGGATTCAACGGCCGCGGCGCCGAGCCCACGGCAGTCAACCTTGAGGCAGGCTACGACTTTGGCTGGAGCACCGCCATGATCGGCTACCAGGGCACCGATGAGGCGGTCAACCTCGAGCTGCCGGAACACCTGATCCTGGTCGGTCTCTCCAAGGAGATCTACGAGAATACCTACCTCAGCGCCGAATATGGCATGTACGAGGATTACAGCAGCGCCGCTGGCGGTACCGGTAACGACAAGAACCTGCTCACCGTGCAACTGGCGGTCGAGTTCTAAGCCTGGCGATCGCCAAACAGGCGACACTCCCAAAGGGCCGTAAGGCCCTTTTTTGATGCATCAGTCATGGGAATGAGGGCTTGCCGGGTCATGAGGGTGGTGCGCTCCCTTGGTGGGAATGGCCGCACCGGTGGTCGCCATGGTCAGCTTGCCGTGCTTCACCCCTTTGATACTCACCAGTTGATCGGCGAACTGCTGCAACAGGCGCGCCTTGCCCGCCACCACCAGCACCTCCAGGCAGTTGTGGTGATCCAAGTGGATGTGCAGCACCGACTTGATCTCCCCTTCAAACGAGTGCTGAATATGGGTCAGATTGCCCGATAGGTCGCGCGTGTGATGGTCATATACGATCGTGATAGTTCCCACGGTTTCCTGGTCGGATGTCCACTCCTCAGTGACGATCTGATCGCGAATAAGATCACGTATCGCCTCGGAACGGTTCGAGTAGCCCTTTTTCTCGATTTCCCGGTCAAAGCGCTGCAGCAGCTCATCCTCTATGGATACCCCGAAGCGTACCAATTTACTCATCCCTTTCTCCTAACTACATGAAAAATATGATTCTAGTATCGCAAAAATACGCGCGAGACCAGAACAATACCTTTTTATTTTTATATTTTTTCCATAAAAACCGCCAGCGACAGAAGTATGATGATTCTAATTCCATTGGCCCGCGTTATGACCATTCTAGCCTTCGTCGCTTTGTCCCTGCCAGCTGCCCCTTTTTCCATTCAATCCGAAAGGCCCCTGTCATTGTCACAGGGTGTTTAAACGCCGTTAGGCAGCGCTTTTTCAACAGGCTATACTAACCGCCCATTACGCAAATCACCCCGGGAGTCATCTAAGTGTCTGCTTTCATAGCCGAATACGGCCTATTTCTGGCCAAGACCGTCACCATCGTTATCGCGATTATCGCCATCGTCGCCGCTATCATCCTGTTGGCCAGCCGCGGGCGTGAGGGCGCTCGTGAGCACTTGGAGGTCAAAAAGCTGAATGACAAATACGAACAGATGGCCCATACCATCGAGGCTAGCACGTTGGACAAGTTCCAACTCAAAAAACGGCTTAAGCACGAAAAAAAGCAGCTTAAAGACCGTACCAAACGGCTCAAACGCGGCAACGCCGAACCACGCCAACGCGTCTTTGTGCTGAATTTTGACGGCGATATCCGCGCCACCCAGCTCGCCTCCCTGCGCGAGGAAATCAGCGCCATCCTGAGCGTCGCCACACCCGCAGACGAAGTACTTCTTAAATTGCAAAGCGGCGGCGGACTGGTGCATGCCTACGGCCTGGCCGCGTCGCAATTGATGCGACTGAAACAGAAAGACATTCCATTGATTGTTTCCGTGGACAAGATCGCCGCCAGTGGCGGCTATATGATGGCCTGTGTTGCCGACAAGATCATTGCCGCGCCGTTTTCGGTCATCGGCTCCATCGGCGTGATCGCCCAAATCCCCAACTTCCACCGTTTGCTGAAGAAGCACGATATCGAATTCGAGCAACTGACGGCCGGAGAATTCAAGCGCACGCTCACCATGTTCGGCGAAAACACGGACAAGGCGCGGCAAAAATTCAAGGAAGAGCTTGAGGACACCCATTCATTATTCAAGGACTTTATCGCTGAACAGCGCAGCTCCGTTGACGTCGACCGCATCGCCACCGGCGAACATTGGCCGGCCAAACGGGCCCTGGAAATGAGCCTGGTGGACGAGCTCAAAACCAGCGATGACTATCTGCTTGAACAAATCAACGCCAAGGATGTCTATGCACTTAGCTACTCAATCAAGAAGCCGCTGGGCGTCCGGATGGGTTGGTTCATACAGAGCACACTGGAAAAATTGCTACAAGACAAATCTCTTCCGTAGCAATACCCCTTCTTAATATAGGAAGGGGATATAGACCAGGCAATTGCAAAACCATGTTAAATATCCTTAATTGCAATTGATAAGCGCCCTGTTTCGTGCCAAACTAATTCCTGACTATTTTGATAAGTTTTTTCTGGAGGCGTTTTAGCCATGAAACTTTCAACTAAAGGACGATATGCGATCACAGCGATGCTTGATCTTGCCCTGAATGCCAATCAGGGGAATCGCGTGACGCTGGCTGATATATCGGAATTTCAAGGAATCTCGTTATCATATCTCGAACAGCTGTTTGCCCGTTTAAGGCAAACCGAACTGGTCAAAGGCACCCGTGGCCCGGGCGGCGGTTATCGCCTGGCGCGATCGCCTGACGAAATCACCATTGCCGAAATTATCGCCGCCGTCGATGAAAAGACGGGCAAAGAAAAGATGATGAAGATTGATGAACGGCATCAAAAAACCCAGGAATTGTGGGAACAACTGAGCAACTGCATCACCGATTATTTAGCCAATATCACCCTCAATGACCTGGTTGCTGGCCATAGACCCAAGGTGACCAGCGGCTCAGATAACAATGATCTCGACGCTTACGGTGTGTGGGGAAAGCGAGAGAACAACGACAAACAGACTTCAATGGCTTAACCGCCGGAATCAGGAGGTATACACGATGGCTTACAGTGAAAAGGTAATTGATCACTACGAAAACCCCAGAAACGTAGGGGCTTTCGACAAGAGCGACCAACACGTCGGCACCGGCATGGTGGGTGCGCCGGCCTGCGGAGACGTGATGAAACTGCAGATCAAAGTCAACGCCGAGGGAGTCATCGAGGATGCGCGCTTTAAAACCTACGGCTGCGGTTCCGCCATTGCATCCAGCTCATTGCTGACCGAGTGGGTCAAAGGCAAGACCTTGGACCAGGCGGCTCAGATCAAGAACAGCGAAATCGCCGAAGAACTCGCTCTGCCACCGGTGAAAATCCACTGTTCCGTATTGGCGGAAGACGCCATCAAGGCCGCCATAACGGACTATCAGGGGAAACACTGAGGCGATACCTCAGCAATACTTTGGAACAGCCAACAGCCCGGCAACTGCCGGGCTTTATGTATAAAGCGACAATGATCTCCGATTATGTCAGAGACCGTCATCTTCCATTGCAGCGGTGACGACGGTGTAATCGAGATCACCCAGGAGCGAGATCAGCGTTCGCTCTATCTGGGGAGTGGCGCCAAACAAAGCAGCATGGATCTGAGCCAACCTCACAGGCTCACGCTCTCCTACACACGGGCCATGATGGGCTGTCTTTTGTTTCATCCCGCGCCACGACAGGTCCTGCTGATCGGGCTTGGCGGCGGTTCATTAGCCAGGTTTTTTCTGCACCACTTTCGCGACTGCAGCATTGATGCAGTCGAACTGAGAGCCGACGTGGTTAAACTCGCCCATGCCTACTTCGCCCTACCCGCACAATCGAATCTGGAAATATTCACCACTGAGGCCTCACGGTTTCTAAACCAAGGCCTGGGGAGATTCGAGCATTACGATCTAATCCTAGTGGATGCCTTCAATCATGACGGCGTAGCACACTCGGTTAAAACCTTCGAGTTCATCCAGTCCTGCCGCGAGCGGCTCTCGCCCCGAGGTATCTTTACCATCAATCTTTGGGATCATCCGGCGGAAGAGATTCGACACACCGGTGCGCTTATTCAACAACTGTTCGAGAATAACACTTTGCTGTTGCCCGTCATTGATAAGGGCAATCTGATCATCCACGCCGCCAGAGACAAACGCACCCTGCAATTATCCGCTTCGTGCAAGCTGACAGCTCGCCGTCTGGAAACCGAGTTGGAAATAGATTTGAGCGGCCTGCTGCGTCAGCTCAAGCGCGCCAACCGCTGGCGCAGCCTAGGAAGATTCATGGGACGGGCCTGAAGGCCTCGGAAGAATTCTCATGCGGTACGCTGTGGCAACGTTCACAGGTCCACAGACTGAAGGACACCTTGTCATGACAGCGGCCACAGTACTCACCTTTGAGTATTTTTTCCATATTCACCGGGTTGGCCTCGTATTGGGGAATGAAGATATCGAAATGACAATTGCTACAGGTAAGCCATTCGGTATGGGCAAGGTGGGGAAAGCGGACATGGGGCATGTTGGCGGTCTGTTTCATAATGATATCCATATCCATCTCCAGCATCATCTCACCACCGAATTCGTCACCACTTAAACTGCGGCGGGGATTGATTTTGCCGCTGCGCAGGGCCTGGACCCAGTCGACCATACCGCGGCGATCCATGGGAAAATCCACCATGGCCTCAACCGGCTCCTGGAGGATCTGAATCGCTTCGTTTTCCGGGTCATGGATGCCATCTTCAGCCAAGCGGGGAGTCGAATAGGTTTCCGCCACAGCCACCCAGCTGATCGCCGAGAACAGCAAAAAGGTGATTGAACTGCGCCACATAAGGTTTCGCCCCGTGTTATTCATCAACTCCTGACGATACGAAGTTTCGTTAATGACTACAAGTGCTTTCGCCCATGTCTGGATATCGGTTTGAGCACTGTGCGGCACTATTTCCAGCGCCCGCGAACCCGTCTCGGTAATTTGGGTCAAATGCCTGAATCCCATATAATCGGCTGCATGGGCAGTCAACATTCAGGATATTGAGAATGACACTTAGCAGAAAGATCGTCTCCCTCGCAATTATCGCCGCCACGGCCGTGTTCGGCAGTTCCGCCATGGCCGCACCTTTGACACAGCAACAGTTGAACGAGCTCACACGCCACGCTCAACAGGGCGATACCCAGGCCCAATCGGATCTCGCCAATCGCTATCAGGCCGGCGACGGTGTCGAACAGAACACGGCCCAGGCCGCCTTTTGGTATACCAAGCTGGCCGAAAAAGGCGTCGCCGAGGCCCAACTCACTTTGGGATTGATGTACATTCGCGGCGACGGCATTGACCGTGACGACGAGCAGGCCCTGCATTGGCTGAACCTGGCGGCGGAACAACGTCTGGCGCTGGCCCAGTATCTATTAGGCATCGCCTATGCCGAAGGGCACGGCGTGCCCCGAGATCGGGTCAAGGCCTACATGTGGTATGAAATTGCCGCCGCCATGGACCACCAGAACGCCGTCGACGCCCGCGCGGCGCTGGCCCCACAACTGAATCAACAGGAAATAATCAACGCGGAAAAAATGGCCACCGAGTGGTGGATGAAATTCCACCACTAGGGTCTAGAGAATCAGGGAAGACTCGGTCTTAGACAGACTGAGAGGCGGCCAGCAGCTCGATCTCATGCTTGGCCTTGGCATGGCCTGATTCACCTGCCAGGCGGAACCATTCCAACGCCTTCTGAATGTTTTGCGCCACGCCCCAACCGTTTTGGTAAAGCGTGCCCACATAATACTGGGCCTCGGCATCCCCCTGGCGCGCGGCGGCCAGGAACCACTCCGCAGCCTTGTTCAAATCCCGGGCCACACCTTCGCCCTGCATGTACATCAGCCCCAGATTGAACTGGGCGCTCAATTCACCTTGTACGCCGGCCAGCTGATACCAACGCACGGCATGAGCATAATCCTGCTCAATACCTATGCCCTTGTGGTACATAAACCCCAGACTGGCTTGCGCCGTCGCATATCCCTGGCGTGCTGAGTTGCGGTACCACATTAAGGCGCGATTCACATCCTGTTCCACACCGAGACCGGTGCGGTACATATAGGCGATATTGTTCTGGGCACCGGCGTGACCCTGCATGGCGGCCTTGAAAAACCACTCGAAGGCGACCGAAGCATCACGTGCGACGCCCTCGCCGTCCAGATACATGTGCCCGATACTGGCCTGGGCTTCGGGATGCGCCAGTTCGGCGGCCTTTTGCAGCCATGCCATGGCACGTTTGAGATCCCGTTCGACGGCAATGCCCTTCTTATACATAAACCCCAAGCTGTACTGGGCAAAGGCATATCCTTGATTCGCCGCTCGGCGATACCAGTGCAGCGCTTCGCGGTAATCCACCGCGACGCCTTCACCGTAATAGTACATATCGGCAAGCGCGTATTGTGCCGCCGCAAATTCATTCTCCGCGGCCTTGGACAACCATTTCAGCGCCAGCCAAGTGTCCTGAGGCACCCCTTCGCCCTTGCTGTACATATAGCCCAGACTGAACTGGGAATAGGCATCGCCCTGCGCCGCGGCCTTGCGATACCATTTGGCCGCCGCGTCGTAGTCTTGAGTGACCTCGTCACCGTAATAGTAAGCATCCCCCAGTCGGCTTTGCTCACCTGCTGTGGCGGTTGCAAATGCCCCGTTTTTGCAGCGATAAGAGAACGCGTTCACGCGCTCCGCTTGTTGCTGCCAATGGAAACAGTTCAAATCAACGCCTGCGGAATCGAGCTGCGCGGTTTGTTGGGAGGTGATGGCGAAGGCTTGGGAACCGATGATCATCATGCCGGGGAGCACGGCGAGAGCTAACTTTTGGGCAAATTTGGTATTCACTGCGGGCCTCATAACTTTTTTGCAAATCAATCACTTCGCTCGGATTCCGAGATCGCCCCGAAATGGCGCGAGCCGCTGTTGACCTAGGCTCAAGATTAATATCGGTATTCGGCCCCAGGTCCTTTAACGAAAATGCCGCCCAAAAAGCCGGTTTCAGGCCTCAAGAAAACCACCGCCTTGCCGTCCATACGGGGGAGTGATTTTTGCCCAATCAAGCCGTACCCTGCCGAACCATTTGCAGTCACCAAGGAGCCGTTGCAAAATGTCCACCCATACCCCGCCCCGGAGACCGACCCTACTGATCATCCTGGATGGCTTTGGAATCAACCCCAGCAAGATCAACAACGGCATCGCCGCCGCCTCCACACCGCGACTGGACGACTATTTCGCACGCTATCCTCTGACCACGCTGTGCGCCGCAGGCCGGGCAGTGGGATTGCCCGACGGACAAATGGGCAACTCAGAAGTAGGACACCTGACCATGGGCGCCGGCGCGGTGCTGCGTCAGGACTTGGTGCGCATCAACGATGCCATTGAAGATGAAAGCTTTTACCAAAATCCGGTGCTCTGCGCGGCCGTGGAAAAGGCCAAGGCCCGCAACACACCGCTGCATATCGTCGGCCTGATTTCGGACGGTGGTGTCCACAGCCACATGCGTCATTTTTTCGCCCTGTTGGAGCTGTGCCGACGCCATGGCGTCACGCCCCTGTTGCACGCCATCACCGATGGCCGGGACACCGCGCCCCAGTCCGCGATTGAGTATGTCAATAAGTTGGAAGCCGCCCTGGCACGTGCCAACGGCGCAGTGGCCACGGTCAGCGGGCGCTATTACGCCATGGATCGCGACAAACGCTGGGAACGCACCGAGCGTGCCTGGCAGGCAGTCGCAAACGCCTGTGGTAGACGCGTACGTTCCCTACGTCAGGCTGTCGACGCGGCCTACGCCGCCGGCGAAACCGATGAATTCATCACCCCCACGGTATTGCCCGACGCCTGCCCCCTAAACGCCGACGACGCGATGGTCTTCTTCAACTTCCGCAAGGATCGCACCCGCCAATTGACCGCCGCCCTGGCGAGGCCCGATTTTGACGGCTTCGACCGCGGCCGATTCAGCCCCCTGCACGTCACCTGTATGACGAATTACGACAATCACTTCGATCTGCCCTATGCCTTTGCCCAGGAACAGCCCGAGGCGACACTGGCAGAGACCGTTTACCATGCCGGCCTGGCCCAGTTTCACTGCGCCGAAACGGAAAAATACGCCCACGTTACGTATTTTTTCAACGGCGGCCGGGGCGACGCCTTTCCCCATGAGGAGCGCCTGATCGTCCCCTCCCCCAGGGTGGCGACCTATGACGAACAACCGGAAATGAGCGCCGCCGCCGTGGCCGACAGCGTGATCGAAAAGCTCCGCGCTCAGCGTCATGCCTTTATCGTGGTCAACTTCGCCAACGGCGACATGGTGGGCCATACGGCCAAGCGCGAGGCCGTCATCAAGGCGGTGGAAAGCCTGGACCGGGAAGTCGGTCGGGTACTGGACATGGCGGTGAAGGAAAACTATTCGGTGATCTTGACCGCCGATCACGGCAATTGCGAACAACTGGTGGACCCCGACACCGGCGCCCCCCACACCCAGCACACCGTCAATCCGGTGCCCTGCCTGATTATCGATCAGATTCGCTGGAAATTGGCGCCCGGAGGCGGCCTAAAAGACATCGCGCCCACCGTGTTGCAACTGATGGGACTGAAACAGCCCGGCGCCATGAGCGGCCATTCGCTGCTGCTCAAGCCGGTCGATTCGTCCGCCGCGGCCTAGCCCACCGGGGCCGGGACCCTAACGGATGGTCCCCGCCTCCATGCCCGTAATGCGGGCAAAGGTCTCCGCCATCACCACCCCCAACCGGTTGGCGAACTGCTCGAAGGGATCGGGTCTGACGGTGTAGTCAACAATCTTTTTCTGCCCCACGATCTCGCGCGCCACATAACTGGCACTGCCCAGATCATCGACCAGCCCCAGCTCTACACTCTGCTCACCGGTCCAGACCAGTCCCGAAAACAAGGCCTCCTCATGCTTCAGTCGCTCACCGCGACCCGCCTTGACCACATCGATAAACTGCTGATGAATCGTGTCGAGCATGGATTTGATGTGTGCCACTTCCTCTTGCCTCAACGGCGAAAAGGGATCAAGAAAGCCCTTATTTTCGCCGGCGGTCAGCATGCGCCGCTCCACACCCAGTTTGTCCAGGGTTTCGACAAAGCCGAAACCGCTCATCGTGACACCGATGGACCCGACGATACTGGCCTTATCGGCATAGATCTCGTCCGCCGCGGCGGCGATGTAATAACCGCCTGAGGCGCACATGTCGGAGATGACCGCGTATACCGGCTTGTCGGGGTACAGGCCGCGCAGGCGCTGGATTTCATCATACACATACCCGGACTGTACCGGGCTGCCGCCCGGGCTGTTGATGCGCAGGATAATGGCCTTGGCATGGCTGGACTCGAAGGCGTCGCGCAGACTGGTCACGATATTGTCGGCGCTGGCCTCGGCATCGGCGGCGATGACCCCGCGTATTTCGATCAGCGCCGTATGCGCTTTGGTCACCGACAGCGCCCCGTCGCGCCCCGGCAGCATGGCCACCAGAAACACGACCAGGTAGGCGACGAACAAGAGCTTGAAGAAAATCCCCCAGCGCCGCGCCCGGCGTTGCTCCTTGAGTGCGCCCATGGCCAGATTGGTGATGAGCTCGCGCTCCCAGGCCTCATTGTCGCCGTTCTTTTTTGCGTCTTTCTCATCCACAATGGGGTTGCCGGTCCAAGGGTCCTGCTCACCCGATCGATTATTGCCATCTTGCATCACTCGGTCCTTTCTAAGCTATGCGTTGTCGGCCAGCCACGTTGCCAGCGCCGTAGCACTGTCCACGCAGGCCAGCGGCGCGAAACTTTCTAGGCGCTGCGGTTCATGGGCGCCATACGTGACCGCCAGTGCCTCGGCGCCGGCACGGCGCGCCATTTCCAAGTCGTACTCTGTATCGCCCACCATCAGGGTACGCTCGGGCGCCACATCCAGATCCGCCATGATCTCCCGCAACATCATGGGATCCGGTTTGGAACAGGTTTCATCGGCGCAGCGGGTGGCATGGAAATAGCGTTTGCAGCCGGTATGGTCCAACGCACGATCCAATCCTTGGCGGCTTTTACCCGTCGCCACGCCAAGCCAGAGGCGGCGCCGCTCCAGCGCTTGCAGTATCTCATGAACCCCGTCGAAGAGCACTTCTGGCAGGGGACACGCAACCAGAAAGTGATGGCGGTAGCGCTCAACAAAATGGGGCGCGTGGTGCGGCTCCATGGTGGGATGCAGGGTATTAATGGCTTCCTGCAGGCCCAGTCCAATGATGTTGCGGCATTCGGCGTCACTGCGGCGCGGCAAGCCCACATCCCGCCCCGCCGCCTGCAGCGAGGCCACAATACGGGCGGCGGAATCCATCAGGGTGCCGTCCCAGTCGAATACGATCAAATCAAATTTTGCGGACATGGACGATTAAGTTAACCTTTCCAGAACTGCTTCTAAGGACTCATCCAACGGCGCGGTCACGGTGAGCCGGCCGCCCTCCCAAGGAAATTCGAGGCGGTAAGCATGTAGAAACAGCCTTTTAACACCATATTCGCGCATTTCCTTGTTGAACACCTTGTCGCCGTATTTGTCGTCACCGGCCAAGGGATGCCCCGAATGAGCGGCATGGACGCGGATTTGATGGGTGCGGCCGGTGAAAAGTTCCACCTCCATCAGGGTCGCGCGCTTAAATCGCTGCTTAGGCGTAAAGCCGCTGGCCGCCGCCTTGCCGTCGGCGCTGACTCGCACCATGCGCTCGCCGGAGCTAACGCTGTTCTTGCGCAGCGGCGCGTCGATCACTCGACCATCGCCGCGCCACTTGCCCTGGCAAAGGGCGAGGTAAAGTTTTTTCACCTCCCCCTGGCGCAAGGCCTCGTGCAGACGCCGCAAGGCGGAACGCTTCTTGGCAATCAGCAGACACCCCGAGGTGTCACGATCGAGCCGGTGCACCAGCTCCAGACCGCGGCACTCCGGTTTGAGCGTGCGCATGGCCTCGATCACGCCATAGCTGATGCCGCTGCCACCATGCACGGCGATCCCCGACGGCTTGTTGAGCACGATCAGGGCGTCATCTTCGTGGAGCACACCACGCGCTATGCGCGCCAACACCCCGCGGCCCGGCTCGACCGTCGGCTTATCCGCCAAGCGCATGGGCGGAATACGGATCACATCGCCGCTTTGCAACCGATAGGGAGGCTTCACCCGGCCCTTGTTGACGCGCACCTGGCCGGTGCGCAGCAGCCGGTAAATCATGCTCTTGGGCACGCCTTTGAGCACACTCAGCAGGAAATTGTCGACGCGTTGGTCGGCGCGCTCGGCGTCGATTTCGATCATTTGCACACCCTGATGTGCATTTTCCGAAAAATCAGTCATTTATAATCACTTTTTAAGCCTGAAACATATTTCCAGCGGGAGGGTAACATGATATATTCTGGAGGTGGTGCTCGGCGGGCGACTGCATTCTACAGGATGCCTTTTCATCCCTACCGCGCCTACGTTGCAATACCGAGAGTGCAAATTTTGAGCCTTAGCGTGAAAGTCACGACGACGAACCAATCTGCGCACGGTATTGTCAAAAAACACTTACAACTGCCAATAGTTACGCTGGCAAAGGAAACAAATTTTATCACTTCATGAAGGTTTGCCAAATTTTCATGAAGTTGCGCAAATAAGCGCGGGGCCCGTCAGGGCTGACACAACTAGCAGTATTGACGCGAAATTAAACGAACATTGGCGTACCCGTGGTACACGGGCAGCTGAATGAACCCTGTCAGTCGACAGCAGGACCGAGCAGGTCGAGCATTAACGAATTCGAACCTCACCCGGGCGCCGGAACGGCCCCGGGTGACAGAGTAGCGAAAATTAGCGACCCGCGAGCGTCACCGTCCTCCGGACATGTGACATCCATGCTGCGCTGCAGTGAATTGCACGAGTTCCTTCAGTCTCCGCCCGCCTGTAATACGGGGCAGACGCCCAGGAGACAGTTAAAAATGAGAAGAATGTTAATCAACGCAACCCAGAAAGAAGAGTTGCGTGTTGCCCTCGTCGACGGCCAGCGCCTCTACGACCTCGATATCGAACTTCCCGGCCGGGAACAGAAAAAGGCCAATATCTACAAAGGAAAAATCACCCGCATCGAACCCAGCCTTGAAGCCGCCTTCGTCGACTTCGGCTCGGAACGCCACGGATTTCTTCCTTTGAAGGAGATTGCCCCCGATAGTTATGCCAAACAGCCGCAGGACGAAAACCGCCGCCCCAATATCAAGGAGATTCTGAAAGAGGGCCAAGAGGTCGTGGTCCAGGTGGATAAGGAAGAACGCGGCAACAAAGGCGCCGCCCTGACCACCTTTGTCAGCCTGGCCGGTCGCTATCTGGTATTGATGCCCAACAATCCGCGCGCCGGCGGCGTATCGCGCCGCATCGAGGGCGAGGATCGCAGCGAGCTGCGCGAGGCCATGGCGGCCATGGAGATCCCCGAAGGCATGGGCGTGATCGTGCGTACCGCCGGGGTGGGCAAAAGCACCGAAGAACTGCAATGGGACCTGGATTACCTGGTGCGCCTATGGCAGGCCATCGAAAAGGCCGGCCAGGAGCGCGCCGCACCCTTCCTGGTGTACCAGGAGAGCAACCTGATCATCCGCGCCATCCGCGACTATTTCCGCCAGGACATCGGCGAGATCCTGATCGACGCCAAAGAGGTGTACGACTACGCCCAGGACTTCATGACCCAGGTGATGCCGCACAACAAGAAGAAGGTGAAGTTCTACGACGACAGCGTGCCCCTGTTCTCGCGCTACCAGGTGGAGAGCCAGATCGAGACCGCCTTCCAACACGAGGTACGCCTGCCCTCCGGCGGCGCCATCGTCATCGACCGCACCGAGGCGCTGGTCTCCATCGACATCAACTCCTCGCGCGCCACCCAGGGCGGCGATATCGAAGAGACCGCCCTCAACACCAATCTGGAGGCGGCCGATGAGATCGCCCGTCAACTGCGTCTGCGCGACCTGGGCGGCCTGATCGTCATCGACTTCATCGACATGACCCCGTCACGCAACCAGCGCGAGGTGGAAAACCGCCTGCGCGAGGCCCTGAAGATGGACCGCGCCCGCGTCCAGGTGGGGCGCATTTCGCGTTTCGGCCTGCTGGAGATGTCACGCCAGCGCCTGCGTCCGTCGCTGGAAGAATCGATCCAGACCACCTGTCCGCGCTGCAAGGGCGAAGGCTCGATCCGCAATGTGGAATCCCTCTCTCTCTCCATCCTGCGCCTGATCGAGGAAGAGGCGATGAAAGAAAACTCGGCCCGCATCGAGGCCCAGTTGCCACTGCAAGTGGCCACCTTTCTGCTTAATGAAAAGCGCAATTCAGTGAGCGAGATCGAAGCCCGCCACGGAATCCACGTGGTGTTGCTACCCAATCCGGCACTGGAGACGCCCAATTACGACGTCAGGCGGGTCAAGGGTGACGACCTCAGAGACAGTGACGCCACCAGCAGCTATCAAATCATCAAGGACATCGAACCGGAAGAGGAAACCTCAAGCAAGCGCCAGGCCTACGCCGAACAACCCGCGGTCAGGAGCGTGCAGCCGGCGACGCCGGCGCCGCGTCCCACGCCCCCCGCCTCCAGCAATGTCTCAGAAGCGCAACGTAATGCCGAGGCCGGCTTTATCAAGCGCATGTGGAACACCCTGTTCGGCAACAACACCCCTGAAGCCACCCAGGAGGAAGAACAAACGGCGCGATCTTCTGACAAGCCGTCGCCGCGCCGCGCCAGTCAATCGCGCGGCGGCAGCGGCCGTGAGCGTACCTCGTCACGCCGGGGCGGGAGCCAAGCGCGCGGCCGCCGCGGCGGCCGCAAGCAGGATGACGACAAACCCCAAAGCAGCGCCACTGCCGCATCTGAGGCGAGCACCGAAGCACCCGGCGCAGAGGCGACCGAGGGTGAAAAGCAGCAGCGCCCGGCGGGGGAAAGCCGACGCGGTCGTCGCGGCGGCCGGCGGCGGCGCAAACCCAGCGGCAGCAAGCCGTCGCAGCAACGGGACGGGACGTCAAGCAGCGGCGACCCATCTAACGACAAGCCGACAAAGGCGGATTCCGACAAACCTCAGAAAACCGCCCCCAACGACGCCAAGCCGAACTCGGCGGATGCCAAAGCCAAGCCCAAGCGCCGTTCTCCCCAGACAACGGAGGAAACACCTAAGGCGACTGAAACGTCCCCGCTCGCCGCGGAGCGACCCAAGCCGGCTGGCGACGTTGCCGAAGCAGGTCCCACTCAGACCAAATCTGACCACCCCCCACGCGACGCTAATAATGCGCCCGCTAAAGGCGACGCGCCTCCCAAGGCTGAAGCCAAACCGGTGGTAGACCTCAAACCTAAGGCGCCCGAACCGGTGCAGAAAAGTATGGATCTACCGGCGCCTGCTGAAGAAAGGAAGGAGACACCCCCGCCGGTCACCGCGGAAAAGCGCGGCGTCCACGAGTAGTCGATACAGCGTCACCCAAACCCAAGGGCCGGGGCACATTGCTGTGCCCCGGCCCTTTCATTCTGGGGTGATCAAGAGAGGCGCGCGTCAGAGATGGCGGGCGCGAATATCGTCAAGCAGGCCGAGGGACGCCGCTTCGATCAAATCCAACACCCGCTCAAAGCCGCTCTCGCCACCGTAATACGGGTCGGGCACCTCGCGCACCGGCTGATCCGCCGCGAAATCCAGAAACAGGCGCAGCTTTGCTTCCTGGCCGGCGGGGCAAATCATTTCCAGGCGCTCAAAATTGTCCCGGTCCATCGCCAATACATAGTCGCAGCGGTCAAAATCCTCCGCCGTCACCTTGCGCGCCCGCAAGCGCTCGAGATCAATGCCGCGTCGCGCCGCCGCATCGCGGGCGCGGGGGTCGGGCGCTTCACCGACATGATAGGCATGGGTGCCGGCCGAATCCACGTCGATGAGATGGGACAGGGATTCATCTTCAATCATTTTAAGAAACAGTCCGTGGGCGGTCGGTGAACGGCAGATATTGCCCATGCAGACGAATAAGACTTTAACCATGACAGGGACCTGCGAATTAATCTATACTTTCACTCAGATATTTTTCCAGGCTATTATAACCTGGCACGAATAAGGTAAAGCAACATGCAGAGCCATTCCATTAATGTCGACAATCTGCGCAACCTGATCGGACAGGAAGTCGATTATGACGGTCGGCGTTGCAAGATTATAGAGATCCTTGAAGATATTCCAGCGCTAATCCTGCAGCACCACGACCCCTCTACCACCATCCAGGCGGACCAACATGGCGAAGCCCATCGCAAGGTGCCGGGCACCATTACCCTGCCGGTGGTGGACCGCGAAAGCGGTGGCCTGCATCCCGCCTTCAGCGATCTAAACGTTTCTCATCTGCTTTAAATTCGGAGCGTACACGCGCCAGGTCGGCCTCGGTGTCGACGCCCGCCACGGCACAGGCTTGGGCCTCGGCGACGTGAATCTTATGGCCGTGCCATAACACCCGCAGCTGTTCCAGCGATTCCATCTTTTCAAGTTCGGTGACCGGCCAGCTGACGTACTGGCGGATGAACCCGGCGCGATAGGCATACAAGCCGATGTGACGGTAATGCACCGCCTGCTGCGGCAATTCTTCGGTGGTTACCGAGAACGCATCCCGGTCCCAGGGAATGGGGGCGCGGCTGAAATAAAGGGCGTAGCCCTCGCGATCGCTGATCACCTTGACGCAGTGGGGGTCAAACAGCGCGCCGGCGCTATGGATTCGCTCCATTAATGTGGCCACACTGGCCGCTCCATGCGCTGCAAGATTTTGGGCCACCTGGTGAATCAATGCGGGCGGCATCAAAGGTTCATCGCCCTGTAGATTGACCACGATGGCGCCATCCTCCAGGCCGATTTTGCCCACCACTTCCGATAAGCGTTCGGTGCCGGAGCCATGCTCCGCCAAGGTCATGCACACCTCGGCGGAGAAGCCTGCAGCCGCCTCTGCCACACGCGCATCGTCGGTGGCGATAATGACCCGATCCGCGCCGCTCTCACGGGCCCGTTCGTAGACGTGTTGAATCATGGGTTTGCCGGCAATATCCAGCAAGGGCTTGCCGGGCAGACGCGTCGATTGATAACGCGCCGGAATGACCACGGTGAACCGCACTACTCGACTTCTTCCAGGCTCATGCGCCGCGCCTCGTCCTCGAGCATTACCGGGATGTCGTCGCGGATGGGGTAGGCCAGCCGGTCGGCCCGGCAAACCAATTCATTCTGTTCCTTGTGATATTTCAAGGGCCCCTTGCACACCGGGCACACCAAGATATCCAATAGTTTTCTATTCATATGCATTAACCAGTTAGTTGTTTGAGCATTTGCAGCAGGCATAATGCCAAGGCCTCGGGTAAACGTGCCTCCACGGGAACATACCACATCCTCGGCGCGTCCAAGAGCCGGCATTTTACCGCGTCCTTCTCCGTCATGACGATGGGTAACTCATCAGCGAAGCTCAAATCCTCGGCACTGAAAACGTGATGATCGGGAAAGGCGTGTTCGGTCACCTCCAGGCCGCGGCTGCGCAGCAATTGGAAAAAGCGCTGCGGATTGCCGATACCGGCCACCCCATGGACCCGCTGCCCGGCAAACGCTTGAAACGTCAGCGTTTCACCCTCCCCGGTCACGGGCTTGAGTCCCTGCGGCGCTAAATCCATGGCGAACTCCCCGCGCCGCGCCGCGCCGTTGGCGATGATGAAATCCACCGTATTCAGGCGCGACGCCGGTTCCCGCAGCGGTCCGGCGGGCAGGCAATGACCATTGCCAAAGCGGCGCTCGCCGTCCAGCACCGCCAGCTCGATATCGCGCTGCAAACGGTAATGCTGCAATCCGTCATCGGCGATGATGACGTCGCAGCGGGCGTGCTTGAGTAATTGTTGTGCCGCCGTCACCCGGTCCGGACCGGCCACCAGCGGACAAGCGCAGCGCCGTGCCAACATCACCGGCTCGTCACCCACCATGCGCGGGTCACTGTCGTGACGCACCTGCTGTGGCCAGCGCTGCGCCTGCCCGCCATAACCGCGCGCCACGATCCCCGGCCGGTATCCCGCCTTACGCAGCAGTTTCACCAGCCAGACCACCAACGGCGTTTTGCCCGTCCCCCCCACACTGATGTTGCCCACCACAATCACCGGCACGGCAAGTTTGTGGCTGCGTAGCAGACCGATTCTATACGCCCCGCGCCGCAACCCGGCCAGGCCGCGGAACAGCCACTCGGCCGGCAACAGCCAGACGCGGGCGCGGGAGGAATACCAGGAACGTTCCAGTGAATTCATCAAACAGGTTGTAACAGGCGGCGCCGAGCGGCGCAATTATTGATTATCGTTCTGATTACGCGTGGCGATGGACATCCGCAGCAAGCCGACCTGACGCGCTGCGTCCATGGCCGTCACCACCGATTGATGGGGGGCATTGGCATCGGCGCTGATGATTACCGGCGGGTTTTCCCGCTCGCCTTTGGCCTTGCGCAAGGCGCGCTTCAAGGTATCGAGCTGGGTGTTAATGACGAGATTCTTGTCGATGTAATAACGCCCTTCACGATCGATCACCACCTCCAGCGGATTGCCCACCTGCTCCATCGGCTCGTTGGAGGCCTGGGGCAGGTCGATCTCGATCTCGGATTCATCGCGGAACGTGGTGGTCACCATAAAGAAGATCAGCAACAGAAATACCACGTCGATCAGCGGCGTCAGATTGACGGAAATCTCTTCGCGGCGAAATTTACGTAGATTCAACTATTCGGCCTCCGCCAAATCCTGCTCACGCATACCCAGCAGCACTTCCACCAGTTTGAGCGATTCCTGTTCCATCGAGATGACCAGCTCGTCCACTTTGCGCTGGAAATAGCGATAACACATCAGACTGGGAATGGCGATGGCCAGGCCGGCGGCGGTGGTGATCAGGGCCTCGGAAATACCGCCGGCCAACTGGTTGGCATCCCCCACCCCCTGCACGGTGATGGCGGTGAACACCTTGATCATGCCGATAACCGTGCCCAGCAGGCCCAGCAGAGGCGTGATCAGGGAAATGGTCCCGAGGGTATTGAGAAAACGCTCCATGTCGATCACCACCTGGCGGCCGGTCTCCTCAATGGCCTCTTTCATAATAGCGCGATCATGGCCGCGGTTGAGCAGACCCGCCGCCAGGATACGACCCAGCGGTGAGCCGCTTTGCAGCTGCTTGATCTTGGCGGTATCCAGCTCGTTATTCTTGATCCAGTTCCAGATCTGCGCCAACAGGTGTTTGGGACAGATGCGACGCTTCTGCAGCGCCCAGATCCGCTCGCCGATTATCGCCAAGGCGATAATGGAACAGAGAATAATCGGGATCATCAACCACCCACCGGACTTTACGATTTCAAGCACTACGGCTCACTCCTTCCTTTGAGAATTTGCTGGAAAATCAATTTCGCTAATCATCCTTATTTTACGGACAAGGCCGGCACTTGTTTAGGAAAATGTGTCCAATAATGGCGATTTAGGCGGCGATAGCTTTGCGGCGGCGAGATCGCCTCGCGGCCCAGCCGCAGACTGATGGCCCCCTCCAGTCCGGAAGCCATCACCTCGGCGCCGACGACTGTATCATAACGAGCCACAATCGCCGCATGCGGCAGCTTGAAGCGGTTGCGGTAGCCGACCGGAAACAGGGCCCAACGGGGGCCGACCGCGCGAATAAAACGGGGCAAGGACGACGTCTTGCTGCCATGGTGCGGCACCACCAACACATCGGCGCGCAAGTTGGCGGCCTGCTCGGCCAGTAATAGGGTTTCGGCCCGTTTTTCTATATCGCCGGTCAGCAGCACCGCCCCACCCTGAGTACTCACCTTCAGGACGCAGGAGCCGTTATTCTCGTCGCCGCGAAATGCCCGTCCGGGATGCAATATGTCGAACTGTACCCCGTCCCAGCGCCAGCCCTGACCGGCGTGACAGCCACGCGCGCCGACATCACTCAACTGCCCGGGCACACTGGTGAGAATATTGGCCACCGGGATGCCCTTGATCAGACTCCGGGCGCCGCCGATGTGGTCATTGTCGCCGTGACTCACCATCAGGGTGTCGACGCGCTCGACACCGCGGCTGATCAGGTACGGCAACACCACCGCCGCGCCGGTATCAAAGCTCGCGCTGAAACGCGGCCCGGTGTCGAAGACCAGGGTGCGATGGCGCGTCTCCACCACCGCCGCCAGGCCCTGCCCCACATCCAGCAAGGTAAAGCGGGCCTCACCCGGCTCGGGGCGCGCATGGGGCAGGCAAAAGGCCGCCGCCAGCCACACCCCTCCGAGCCAGCGTGCCGGCCAGCCGCGCGGCGCCAGCAGCCACAGCGTACCCAGGGCGGCCGGCAGGATCACCCAGGGCGCAACGAAGGCGTGATAGATCTGCGCCGCGGGCAAGGCCGCCAGGCCCTCCAGCACGGGCCATATCAGCGTGAGACAGCCCTCGGCCAGGTACAGTAGTCCCTGCCCCAGCGCCGGCAAGACACTAAGCGTCAAGGTACCCAGCAATACCAGCGGCACCACGAGCAGACTGATCACGGGCACGGCGATGAAATTGGCCAGCGGCGAGATCAGCGAGGCCTTCTGAAACAGCAGCAGGGTCAGGGGCAACAGGCCGATGGCGATGAGCACATGCACCCGGCCCCACTTCCACCAGGCGCCCCGGGCACCCAGCCGGCCGCCCAGCCCGAACAGGATTACGGCCACTGCGGCGAAGGACAGCCAGAAACCGGCGTCCATCACCGCCAGGGGATCCAGCGCCAGCACCACCAGCAGGGCCAGCAACAGACCGTCCAGCGGCGGCCGGTAGCGCTGAAAGATCAGCGCCAGCATGAATACCACCACCATCACCAAGGCCCGCTGGGTGGGGATGGAAAATCCCGCCATCGCGGCATATACCAGCGCCGCCACGATGGCGGCCAGCGCGCCCGCCTTGGGCGCCGGCCAGTAGCGTAACAAATACGCCGAACGGGCCCAGACCCAGCGCCATAGAAAAAACGCCAGCCCCGCCACAAGCCCTATATGCAGACCGGAAATGGCCATCAAATGATTGGTGCCGGTCTTCACCAACACATCCCACTGCGGTGCCGAAATATCCTCGCGCAGGCCGATGGCCAGGGCCTTAACCATGCCTTGGAAGCGGTCTTGTGCCAGGGCCTGATCAATCTTTGCCGCCAGGGACGCGCGCAGTCGGTGCAGCGCATAGGCCGGGCTGTTTTCCCGGCCTAGATAGCGGTTGTCGTCACTGTGACGCACATAGCCGGTGGCACGGATGCCCTGACGAAACAACCAGCCCTCGTAATCGAAACCGCCGGGATTCATAAAGCCGTGAGGCTGCTTCAGCCGCAGCAGCAACTGCCAAGCTTGACCGACCTCCAGGGGCTGGTCGCTACGATACCAATTCAGCCGCACCCGACGCGGCACCTCGGCCGCCTGGAGCGGCGGCGTGATGACATCGGTGATCCGGAACAGAAAGCGCTGGCCGTATTGGCGTTGTTCGGGCAGGGACTCAATCACCCCCTCCACGAGCAGATTCTGGCCCTGCCATTCAGACGCCAGCTCGGTGGCCAGCAGGCTGTGCGCCTGCAGCAAGGCGATCAAAAACCCGTTCACCATCCAGAGGGGAATTTTGAGTGGTGCAACCAGGAAAGATAGTGGTAGGCTTAACAACAAAAGACCGGCCCAGCGACCGTCCGGCACGTCAGGCAGTTGCTGAAACACCACAATACCGGCAAGAAATGCGATGGCTGCAAGGCGCATCTTTGACTTCTTATTTTTATCCTGAGCTATGAGTGACCACGATTTCCCGGCCGCGGGGCGAGCGTAAGCACATTACCCTATCATGCCGCGCAAGCTGATCAAACGCTATCTGCCCGATCATCGCAGATTCAGGGAACACAAACACCTGAAGCGCTTCGGCCGTCTGCTGCACGATCCCAATATCTGGCATCTGAATCGGCGCTCGGTGTCAGGGGCCTTTTTCGTCGGCCTGCTGTGTGCCTGGATACCGGTGCCCTTTCAAATGGTCATCGCCGCCGCCATCGCCATCGCCGCGCGCGTCAATCTGCCCATCTCGGTCATCTTAGTGTGGATCACCAATCCACTGACCATGGCGCCCATGTTCTACTACGCTCACAAACTCGGGGCCTGGATACTCGACAGCCCGCCGCATAAATTCAGCTTTGAGCTATCCTTCAATTGGTTTATGAGCGAGCTGGGGCATTTCTGGCAGCCGTTCCTGCTCGGCTGTTTGCTTATCGGGCTGCTGTCCGCCCTGACGGGTTATGTGGCGGCACAAGTGGTCTGGCGCGTGCACATCTTCCAGTATATAAAAAAACGCAGCGCCCGCCGCCGGCAAGGTAAAGAGACCTCTTAGGCCGGCACCAGACGCCCCGCTTCCAAGCGCAACACCCGGTCCATCTTGCCGGCCAGAGAGAGATCATGGGTCACCACCAAAAAACTGGTACTCAACTCCCGGTTCAGGGACAGCATCAGGTCGTAAACCTGGGCGGCGGTATGCTGATCCAGATTGCCGGTGGGTTCGTCGGCCAAGACGCACTGAGGTTGGCTTATCAGGGCGCGCGCCACCGCGGCGCGTTGGCGCTCGCCACCGGACAATTCACCCGGCTTGTGCCGGGCGCGCGGCGCCAAGCCGACCCGTTCCAGCATCTGCTGCGCCTGGGCGGCGGCGCGTTCGGGCCGATCGCCGCGGATCAGCAGCGGCATGGCCACATTCTCCAGGGCGGTAAATTCCGGCAACAAATGATGGAACTGATAGACAAAGCCCAAGCTGCGATTGCGCACTTCGCCGCGTTGGCGTTCGTTCATGCCGGTAAAATTCTGCCCCTTCAGATAGACTTGACCGGCGCTGGGCAGATCCAGTCCGCCCAACACATGCAACAGCGTGCTTTTGCCGGACCCTGAGGCGCCGATGACGGCCAGGCGTTCACCCTTACAGACCTTGAGATCGACGCCATTCAACACCTCGGCCGCCAGGCCGCCTTCAACGAAGCGCTTCACCAGGCCCTGGCAGGACAGAATCACCTCACTCATAGCGCAGCGCCTCCGCCGGCTGGGTGCGCGAGGCGCGCCAGGCGGGATACACAGTGGCCGCCAGGCACAGCACAAACGCCACCACGCTGATGGTGACGATGTCTGCGCCGCGCATCTCCGAGGGCAGATCGCTGATGTAGTAGACATCGGGCGACAGGAATTTCATGCCCAGGGCCCGTTCGATGGCCGGTACGATCACCTCCACGTTGGAGGCCAGGGCGACACCGCCCGCCACCCCCAGCAGCGTACCGAACAAGCCGATCACCACCCCCTGGACGATGAAGATGCGCATAATCGCGCCGGGGCTGATGCCCAAGGTGCGCAGGATGGCGATATCGGCCTTCTTATCGGTGACGACCATCACCAGGGTGGAGACGATATTGAAGGCGGCCACCGCCACGATCAGAGTCAAAATCACAAACATCACAATCTTCTCGGTCTTCACCGCGCGAAAGAAATTGACGTGTTGACGGGTCCAGTCGGTGATCACAAAACCGTGCGGCAAATCCTGCACCATGAGCTGGGTCAGGTAGGGGGCCTCGAACATGTCGTCGAGCTTGAGCCGCACGCCGCTGACCTGGCCCGGCTGCAGGAACAGCTTGGCGGCGTCCTCGATATGAATCAGGGCCAGGGCGCTGTCGAATTCATACATGCCGGCCTCGAATACCCCGGCCACGCTAAAGCGTTTCAAGCGCGGCATAATGCCGATGGGCGTGACACTGGCCTGGGGCGTCACCAAGGTCACCTTGTCGCCCACCCTGACCCCCAGTTGGCGCGCCAGCTCCTGCCCCAGAATGATGTTGAACGCACCGGCCTTAAGGTCACTCAGGGCGCCGGCCACCATGGTCTGATCGAGGGTGGATACCTGCGGTTCCAATGTCGGTGCGACACCGCGAATGATTGAACCACTGACCCCGGCGCCGGCGGTCAGCATCCCTTCGCCGCGCACGAAAGGCGCCATGCCCTGGATCTGGGGATAGCGCTGCAGATACGGATCCAGACGCTGCCAGCGCTCCAGGCCGTCGCTGGCGCTGCTCACCACCATGTGCGAGGCCACGCCCAGGATACGCGTGCGCAGCTCCTGCTCGAAACCGTTCATCACCGACAGCACGGTGATCAGCGCCGTCACCCCCAGGGCGATCCCGGCGATGGAGATGAATGAGATAAAGGAAATAAAGTGGTTGCGCCGTTTGGCACGGGTGTAGCGCAGACCGATAAACAGTTCCAGGGGTTTAAACATCGCTTAAGATAAATTTTCGGGTTGGAGTGCCGCCGGACATTGTCGCCTTAAACAGCATTCACTACAACGGGCACGTTTGCGGCAGATATCCTTGGCGTGAATCACGATCAAGGCATGATACTCGTTGTACATCTGCACCTGTTGCGCGCGCGTCTTGATGCGGCGACTCAGGTTGGACTCGAATAGATGACGCAGGGTTTCATAGGCCTCGTCGCCGTCGATCAGCCCTAGGCGCGCAAACAGGCGGCGGGTATAGGCATCGATAACGAACACCGGGCGATCAAAGGCATACAGCATCATGTCATCGGCGGTCTCAAATCCGACCCCGTTCACCGACAGCAGGCCGCGACGCAGTTCATCATCATCCCATTCTCGAATGACCTTCTCGCCGCCCTGCTGTTGCAACCAGCGACAAAAATTCTGCAGGCGCTTGGCCTTGACGTTGAAATAGCCCGCCGGTTTGATCAAGCGGGCAAGCTGTGCGGCGGGCATGGCGGCGATCTTGTTCAATGACAAGGCGCGGCCGTGCTTGAGATGGGCGATGGCCTTTTCTACATTGATCCAGGCGGTGTTCTGGGTCAGCACTGCGCCCACCATGATCTCGAACGGCGTATCACCCGGCCACCAGGATTGGGGGCCGTAGTGTTTGTACAGGCTGCGATAGACCGACAGAAACGTCATTTACGCTTTTTGTAGACCGACTGCCTCGCCCTGACCGGCTTTTTGTGTGGCTTGCCCGCTTTGCGCCGGGCGGGCTTTTCGTCGCGGGCCAGTTGCTCCAGCGGGGTCAGGCCGACACTGTGGCGCAGCAATTCTATATCAGCGCGTGTCAACTCGTCCCATTCGCCCGATTTGAGACCGCGGCGCAGCGCAATCGGCCCATAGCGCACCCGCGACAGGCGGCTCACCCGCACCCCTTGGGATTCCCACAGGCGGCGCACCTCGCGGTTACGGCCTTCATTGAGGGTGACGTGGTACCAATGGTTGGCGCCCTGGCCGCCGGCATCGCGGATACTGTTGAAATGGGCCGGGCCGTCTTCCAACTCCACGCCCTGGCGCAGTTGGCGCAGCATGGCCTCATCCACCGGGCCCAGCACCCGCACGGCGTATTCACGCTCCAGTTCATGGGACGGATGCATCAGGCGGTTGGCCAGCTCACCGTCGGTGGTCAGCAAAATCAGACCGCTGGTGTTGATATCCAAGCGCCCCACGGTGATCCAACGGCCGCTGCGCAGACGCGGCAGACGGTCGAATATGGTGGGCCGCCCGTCCGGATCGGAACGGGTGCAGACTTCGCCTTCGGGCTTGTGATAGGCCAATACGCGGTGTTTGGTCGCCGGCCGTCGTTCGAGTCGAATCACCTTGCCGTCGACGCGCACGGTATCGCTCAATTCGGCCTTGTCGCCGAGGGAGATCACATTGCCGTTGACGCTGACACGGCCGGCCTCGATCAGACGTTCGGCCTCGCGCCGCGAGGCGATGCCGGCCGCGGCCAGAAGTTTTTGGATACGTTCTGCCACGATTAGGATTAATAGGCGGCTTCGGTTTTGGAGCGGGCGTCGCTGTCGGAGCCGTCATCCTCCGCCTCGGCCTGCGCCTGCTCGTCACGCGTTTCAGGCGGCTGATCCTCGGCCTGCGCTGCGTCGGTCTCGACGTCGGCCGTGTCCCGCTCGGCAGGATGTTCATCCGCGTCCGCCAAGGCCACCGGCTGCACTTGATCCGTATCGCTCCCCGCGTCATTCGCGGCGTGATCACCCGCGTCATCTTGCGCCTGTTCGCCGAAATCGAATTCGCGCTCGATGCTGTCGATGCTGCGCAATTCGGCCAGGGGGGGCAGATCGCTCAGACTCTTGAGATTGAAATAATCGAGAAAGCCCTTGGTCGTCCCGTACAGCGCCGGCTTGCCGGGCACGTCGCGATGACCGATGACACGAATCCATTCGCGCTCCAGGAGGGACTTGATGATATTGCTGCTCACCGTCACGCCGCGCACATCCTCGATCTCGCTGCGGGTGATCGGCTGGCGGTAGGCGATCAGCGCCAGGGTTTCCAGGGTGGCGCGCGAGTATTTCGACGGCCGCTCTTCCCACAGGCGCGCGATCCAGGGCGCCAGGGCGACCTTGACCTGGTAGCGAAAGCCGCTGCTCACCTCCTTCAACTCCACACCGCGCTCGCCACATTCTTCCTGCAGTTGCGCAATGGCGCTGCGGATCTCCTCGCGGCTGGGCTGGCCCTCGTCCAGGAACAGGCTCAGGATCTGATCGATACTCAGGGGCCGGCCGGCGGCCAGCAGCGCGCCTTCGATGATCTGTTTCAGTTTGTCAGGATTCGTGTGCATGGACATTCTGATGCGCCTTTACGTAGATAGGTCCGAAGGGTTCGGTCTGAATCATTTCGATCAGACTCTCCTTGATCAATTCGAGCACGGCCAGCAGGGTCACCACCACCCCCATGCGTCCTTCCTGGACCTTAAACAATTTACTGAACTCGATAAAGCTGTCGGGATTGATCATGTCCAACACCCCGGTCATGCGCTCACGCACCGACAGGGCCTCACGCTGGATGTGATGGGAGGAAAACATGTCGGCGCGCCGCAGCACGTCCTGAAAGGCCAGCAACACCTCTTTCAACTCCACCTCGGGCACCGGCTTGACCACCTTCAGATCGGGCGCCTCGGCGCTGCTCTCGAACACATCGCGGCCGAGGCGCGGCAGCTCGTCCATATCCTCGGCGGCCCGTTTATAGCGTTCGTATTCCTGCAGCCGGCGCACCAGTTCGGCACGCGGGTCTTCCTCGTCTTCCTCGGCAGCCGCGGGACGCGGCAGCAGCATGCGCGACTTGATTTCGGCCAGCATGGCGGCCATCACCAGGTACTCGGCGGCCAGCTCGAAACGCATATCCTGCATCATGTCGATATAGCTCATGTACTGGCGCGTGATCTCGGCAATGGGGATATCCAGGACGTCCAGGTTCTGACGCCGGATCATGTATAACAACAGGTCCAAGGGGCCTTCAAAGGCTTCCAGGAACACCTCCAGCGCGTCGGGGGGAATATAGAGATCCCGGGGCAGCTGGGTCAGGGCCTCGCCGTGGATCAGGGCGAAGGGAATCTCCTGCTGCAGGGCCGTTTCGGCGGGCGCATCATGCTCGCCGTGACCGGCCGCTGCTGCGCTGTCGTGTGTCTCGCTCATCGATACTCCAGGCCCATGGATTGACGCACCTCTTCCAACGTCTTGCGCGCCACTTCCCTGGCCTGTTCGGTTCCCTCGTTGACGACCTTGCGCACAAGGTTGGGGTTGTTGACGAATTCCTCGGCGCGCTCGCGCATGGGCGCTTGCTCCCGGATCACCTGATCGATCACTGGCTGCTTGCATTCCAGACAGCCGATGCCGGCGCTGCGACACCCCTCCTGCACCCAGGCCTTCACGTCATCCGTGGAATAGACCTGGTGCAACTGCCACACCGGGCATTTATCCGGATCGCCCGGATCAGTACGCCGCACCCGCGCCGGATCAGTGGGCATGGTGCGCAGCTTCTTCTCCACCTCGGCCGGGTCTTCGCGCAGGGCGATGGTATTGCCGTAGGACTTAGACATCTTTTGCCCGTCCAGACCGGGCATCTTGGAGGCCTGGGTCAGCAGCGGCTGCGGCTCGGGCAGGATTATTCTACCCCCTCCCTCCAGATATCCAAACAGCCGCTCCTTGTCACTGAGGGTGATATTCTGTTGCGCCTCCAGCAGGGCGCGCGCCGTCTGCAGCGCCTCATCATCACCTTTTTCCTGAAATTTCTTCCTCAACTCATCGTAAAGCTTGGCGTTTTTCTTGCCCATTTTTTTGACCGCCGCCGCCGCCTTATCTTCAAAGCCGGGCTCACGGCCGTACAGATGATTGAAGCGCCGCGCCACTTCGCGGGTGAGTTCCACATGGGCCACTTGGTCTTCCCCCACCGGCACCAGTCCGGCCTTATAGATGAGGATGTCGGCGCTTTGCAGCAGCGGGTAGCCGAGAAAGCCGTAGGTGGCCAGGTCTTTCTCCTTCAACCGCTCCTGCTGGTCCTTATAGGTGGGCACGCGTTCCAGCCAGCCGAGCGGCGCCATCATGCCCAACAATAGGTGCAACTCGGCGTGTTCCGGCACCCGTGATTGAATGAAGATCTTGGCCGAGCCCGGATTGACACCGGCGGCCAGCCAGTCGATCACCATTTCCCAGACATTGTTGGCGATGATGGCGGTATTTTCGTACTCCGTGGTCAGGGCATGCCAATCGGCCACGAAGAAGAAGCAGTCGTACTCGTGCTGCAGCTGAACCCAGTTTTTGAGCACGCCGTGATAGTGCCCCAGATGCAGCTTGCCGGTGGGACGCATGCCGGACAGGACACGCTGCTGTTGGTTTGGAACCGTATTCAAATCACTCCCTTCCTTACCCTGGTCTATTTATAAGGCCAACACACTATACAACAGCTGCATCACACCCTGAACCACGGGCCATAGCAGACCACCCAGCAGACCGGTGAACAGCAATACCAGCAGAATCACAATGCCATAGGGTTCGATACGTGAATATTTGTAGGCCAGCGGCCCGGGCAACAGGCCGGCCAGCACGCGGCCGCCGTCCAGCGGCGGCAATGGTAACAAATTTAACACCATCAGAATGATGTTAATCAGAATACCGGCGCTGCCCATGTAGATCATGGGCAGGCCGAGGAACGGCACCTGATCCGCCAGCAGATAGCCGAGCTTGGCCACCACGCCCCAGCCGATGGCCATGAGCAGATTGGAACTCGGACCGGCCAAGGCCACCAGCGCCATGTCACGCTTGGGATTACGCAGATTCTGCCACGTGACCGGCACCGGTTTGGCCCAGCCGAAGATGAAATTACCGGGCAGCAGCACGAATATCAGCGGCACCAGCACCGTGCCGATGGGATCGATGTGCTTGAGCGGGTTGAGGGTCAGACGCCCCATCATTTCGGCCGTCGGGTCACCCAGGCGACGCGCCACCCAACCGTGGGAGACCTCGTGAACGGTGATGGCGAACAGCACCGGCAGGGCCCAGGCGGCGATCTCCTGCACTAAATTCAATTGCAACATCGCAGCAGTATACCCCTTTCCGACATAATGATAATTATTCGAATAATATTATTGCCTTACAATATTTATATGACTCACTACTTTAAGGCTATAGCACAAGCTCGTCGGCCCCCTTGCCGCGCCGCACCACCTCCGGCGTCTCGTCCAGCAACTCGATCACCGTGGTGGGTTCCAGACCGCAGTAGCCGCCGTCGATGATCAGGTCCACCTGGTGACCGACCGTATCGCGCATGTCATAGGGATCGATCATGGGAAATTCATCGCCGGGCAGGATCATGGTCGAACTCAGGATCGGCTCGCCCAGCGCGTCCAGCAGCGCCAGGGCGATGGCATTGTCGGGCATGCGCACGCCGATGGTCTTGCGCTTGGGGTGCAGCAGGCGTTTGGGCACGACCTTCATGGCCGGCAGCACGAAGGTGTAAGGGCCGGGGGTAAGCCCTTTGATGAAGCGATAGGCGATGTTGTCGATCTGGGCATAATCGGACATCTCGGACAAATCACGACACATCAGGGTGAAATTGTGTTTGTCATCCAAGCTGCGGATGCGGCGAATGCGCTCCACCGCCTTTTTGTCGCCGATCTGACAGCCGAAGGCATAACAGGAATCGGTAGGATAGATCACCACCCCGCCCTGGCGGATGATCTCCACCGCGCCCCGGATCAGGCGCTGTTGCGGCGTTTCCGGATGAATCTGGAAAAACTGGCTCATGCGTTCATTCCCACAAGCGCCAGACGGGTTCGCAGCCCTGCGGCAGGGGCGGCAAGCGGCCCATGTGGCGCCAGGTTTGACTGGGGCCGTGATAATCGGACCCCAAGGAGGCATGCAGTTCATAGCGGCGCACATAATCGGCCAGGTTGCGGGTCATGTTGATGTCCTGGCTGCCCGAGATCACCTCCAGCGCCCGTCCCCCCACGGCCTTGAACGCCTCGATCAGGCGCCGCAGTTTGGTGGCGGACAGCTTATAGCGGCCGGGATGGGCGATGACCGCCTCACCGCCGGCGGCGGTAATCCACTGCACCGCCGTCTCCAGACTGGTCCATTCGGTCTTCACATAGGCGGGCTTGCCGGTGCCGAGATAACGGTCGAAGGCCTCCTGCAGGGTCTTGACGCGGCCGCAGGCATGCAGATGGCGGGCGAAGTGGGTCCGGCTCAGGATCTGGCCGTTGGCATAGCACCTGGCCCCTTCCAGACTGCCGTCGAAGCCGAGCTTGTCCAAACGCCGCGCCATCTCGGTGGCGCGGGCCTCGCGCTGTCGCCGCAGTCCCGCCAGGCCTTGTTGCAGAGTGACATTTGCGACATCGAAATTCAGTCCGACGATGTGCAACAGATACGTGTCCCAAGTGACCGAGATTTCGACACCGCTGACAAAACCCAAGCCATGCGCGCGCGCCGCGCCGGCCGCCTCGGCGAGGCCGTCGGTAACATCATGGTCGGTGAGCGCCAACACCTCCACCCCGTTTTGCACGGCGTATTCCACCAGCGCCGTCGGCGAGAGTTCGCCGTCGGAGGCGGTGGAATGACAGTGCAGATCATATTTCGTGTATCTATCCGTTCCCATGAATCTCGCGGCATGCCTCGACAAAGCGGCCTATGATAGAATCTTTGACCTCATTTAGCGAGACCCCTTACTGCCCCCTTGAGATGTTGAGGACTTCATGAAATTCCTGTTTGATTTTTTCCCCATTCTTTTATTTTTCATTGCCTATAAAGCCTACGACATCTATGTCGCCACGGCCGTGGCCATCGTCGCCTCCTTCATCCAAGTGGGCTGGCTCTGGCTGCAGCATCGGCGCGTCGAGAAGATGCATGTCATCACGCTGTTGCTGATCGTGGTACTGGGCGGCGCCACCCTGGCCTTGCAAGACCCGACCTTCATCATGTGGAAGCCATCCCTGGTCAACTGGGCCTTCGCGCTGGTGTTCGTCGGCAGTCACTTCATCGGCAAAAAGACCATCGTGCAACGCATGATGGAGAAAAACGTAGCGCTGCCCGGGCACATCTGGCCGCGCCTGAATATCGCCTGGTCGGTGTTCTTCGTATTTATCGGCTTTCTCAATCTCTATGTGGCCTACAATTTCGACGAGGCCACCTGGGTCAACTTCAAACTCTTCGGCATGATCGGCCTGACCTTCGTCTTCATCATCGCCCAGGCCTTTTTCATCGGCCGTTACATGAAGGAGCCGGAATCGGCCAACCCGCCGGAATCCGTAAATTCCCCAGAATCCGTAAAATCCCCCGTAAAATCCAAGGAGCAACCTTGATGCTGTATGCCATCATCGGCCGCGATAAGGACAACAGCCTGGAACAACGTCTGGCGGCACGCCCCGAGCATCTGCAACGACTGGAGGCCCTGAAAGGGCAAGGCCGCCTGCTGTTGGCCGGCCCCTTTCCCGCCATCGACAGCGAGGACCCCGGTCCGGCGGGCTTCAGCGGCAGCCTGATCGTGGCCGAGTTCGAATCCCTCGAGGCCGCGCAGCAATGGGCCGATCAGGACCCCTATGTTGCAGCCGGGGTGTACCAGAGTGTTACCATTAGGCCTTTCAAAAAGGTATTGCCTTAATGTCCGCTGAACGGGAACAACTCATCCGCCAACGCATCGAAGACGCCCTCAGGCCGCAACACCTGGAGCTGATTGATGACAGCCACCTCCATGCCGGCCATGGTGCCACCGGCGGTCACTATACGGTGCGCGTTATGTCGGATGCATTTGTGGGCAAGAATCTGTTGCAGCGCCATCGACTGGTCTACGAGGCACTCGGCGACCTGATGAACGGCGAGATCCACGCCCTCAGCATCGACGCCAGCACCCCTGCAGAACATGCCGAAACCTAGTCATAACCATCATTACAAAACCATTAAGGACTCAAGTATGCAATCACTCATGAAGTCGATCTCCGCCTTGTTTCTACTGTGTGCAGTCTCTATATCCTTCGCCGCCGACGGTGACAAGCAGATCGCCACCGTGAACGGCGAACCGATCACCACCGCCGATTTGCTCACCTATGCCAAGATCAAGAATCCAAAAGCCGACCTCAATTCGCCCCAGACCCGCCAGCAATTGATACAGGCCTACGTCGGCCGCGAGCTGCTGTTTCAGGAAGCCATGAAGCAAAATCTGAATGAGTCGGAACGGGTTCAGTTGGCCCTGGACAATCAGCGTCGCGAAGTGATTTCGCAGGCCCTGGTGGCCAAGATCCTGAACCAGAACCCCGTCACCGAAGCACAGGCGCGCGCGTTTTATCAGCAACAGGCCGAGACCTCCAAAGCGGCGGAATACAAGGCCGCCCATATCCTGACCCAATCGCAACAACAGGCCGAGGAGGCCATCGGCAAACTCAACAGCGGTACCGACTTCGCCCAGGTGGCGCGCGATTTCTCCAGCGACAGCAGCGCCAGCCGCGGCGGGGAAATCGGCTGGATCAACCCGGCCAGAATGCCGGAGAACTTCGCCGCCGCACTGCAAAACACCCGCGTCGGCGAATACACCAAAACACCGGTGCAGACCAATTTCGGCTGGCATGTGATCAAGGTCGAGGCCTCGCGCCCGGTAAGCGTGCCGGACTTCGCTCAGGTGAAGGATCGCCTGATGCAGCTGCTTGCCGAGCAACGGGTGTCGGAATACGTGGCCGAATTGCAGAAAAAGGCCGACATCAAGATCAACAATCAGTGAACCATGCAATGCGCCCGGTGCCGCGGCACCGGGTTATTCATAGCGGTGCAGCAGCTCCGTCAATCCTGCCTCGTCCATCACTTCCACACCCAACTGCTCCGCCTTGCTGAGTTTGGAACCGGCCTCGGCGCCGGCGATCACCAGATCCGTCCGTTTCGACACACTGCCGGTTACTTTTGCCCCCAGGGCTTGAAGTCGCCGTTTGACCTCGTCACGCGTCCACTCAGATAAACTCCCGGTAAGCACGATAGTCTTACCCTGCAAGGGCAGTTGCTTTACGGCGCGCCGCTCCACGGCCGGCCAATGCACACCGGCCTGCAACAGCTTGTCGATTACATCCAGATTATGGGATTGCTGAAAAAAGGCGCGAATATGAGCGGCCACCACCGGTCCCACGTCCGGCACCTGCTGCAAATCCTCTTCAGTGGCCGTGCGAATCGCATCCAGCTCGGCGAACCAGTTAGCCAGGCCCTGGGCCGTCGCCTCGCCCACCTCGCGTATTCCCAGCGCAAATAGAAACCGGGGCAAGGTCGTCTGTTTGCTCTTTTCCAGGGCATCGATCAGGTTCTGCGCCGATTTCTCGCCCATGCGCTCTAGGCCGGCCAGCTGTTCCGGCGTCAGGGCATAGAGATCGGCCAAATCGTGGATCAGCCCCTGCTGGCACAGCTGCTCCACCAATTTGTCGCCCAGGCCGTCGATATCCATGGCCTTACGCGAGGCGAAATGTTTGATCGCCTCCTTGCGCTGGGCGGCGCAGAACAGGCCGCCGCTGCAGCGCGCCACCGCCTCGCCCTCGGCGCGAATCACGTCCGAACCGCAGACGGGACACTGCTGCGGCATGGTAAAGCGTTTGACGTTTTTGGGGCGTTTGGACAGCACCACCGAGACCACTTCGGGAATCACGTCACCGGCCCGCCTGACGATCACCGTGTCACCGACACGCACATCCTTACGGTCGATTTCATCCTGGTTGTGCAAGGTGGCGTTGCTCACCGTCACGCCGCCGACGAACACCGGCGCCAGGCGCGCCACCGGAGTGATCGCTCCGGTCCGGCCGACCTGGACCTCGATATCCAGCAAACGGGTCATCTCCTCCTGGGCCGGGAATTTATGGGCGATGGCCCAGCGTGGCGCGCGCGCGACAAATCCCAGGACCTCGCGTTGATCCAGCCGGTTGACCTTGTAGACTACACCGTCGATCTCGTAGGGCAGCTCGGCGCGGCGCCGGGCCAGCGCTTCGTAATAGACCAATACCTGGTCGAGACCGATGACCCGTTTGATCTCGGGCGAGACGCGCAGGCCCCAATGCTGTAGTTGTTCCAGAATACCGCTATGGGTGGACGCCAGTTCCCTGCCCTCGACGAGACCGACACCGTAGCAGTACACGGCCAGGGGCCGCGCGGCAGTGATGCGCGGATCGAGCTGGCGCAGACTGCCGGCAGCCGCATTACGCGGATTGACGAACTCCTTGTCGCCTTTGTCGCGCGCGCGCTGATTGAGCGCCTCAAAGCCTTGTTTGGGCATATAGACCTCGCCACGCACTTCCAGACGCGCCGGGTAGTCCTTGCCCATCAAGCGCAGCGGAACGGAGGCGATGGTGCGCACGTTATGGGTCACGTCCTCGCCGCTGACGCCGTCGCCGCGTGTCGCCGCCTGCACCAGACGCCCGTCCTCATACAGCATGCTCAGCGCCAGACCGTCCAGCTTGGGCTCGGCGACGTACTCCACCCGCTCACTGCCAAGTCGTTCCCGCACGCGGCGGTCGAACTCCGCCACCTCGTCATCGGAAAAGGCGTTGTCCAGCGATAGCATGGGGATTTGGTGTTTGACTTCGCCGAAGGCCTTGACCGGCTCGGCGCCGACACGCTGGGTGGGTGAATCGGGCGTCACCAGCGCCGGATGCTTTGCCTCCAGCGCCTGCAGCTCGCGCAGCAGCCGATCGTATTCGACATCCGGGATCTCCGGACTATCCTCTACGTAATAAAGATAGTTGTGATGGTTGATCTCATCCCGCAACTGCTGGATGCGTTGTTCAACATTTGGGCTTTTCATAAGCGGCTAAGGCACAACACACGCGATTGTTATTATCGGTGCGCGTATTATCCCAGAAAGTCGGCCCACCACCCAGCCAAAAAACGCGCCCTTTAAAGCATGCCTGTCAACAGGGTGGCGATGCCAAGAAAGGAGAAAAACCCGACCACGTCGGTGACGGTGGTCAAAATAATGGATGAGGATTGTGCCGGATCCTGCCCCAGAGAACTGAGGATGACCGGGATAATGACGCCGGAAAACGCGGCAGCCGTCATGGAAATGATCATCGAGAAGGTGATCACCAGTCCCAAGCCATACGACCCGCTCCAGAAATAGACCCCGACAGCTGTAGTCAGCGCCACCGCAATCCCATTGATAAAGGCGGCGCCGATCTCCTTGCGCGTCACGCGGCGCCAGTGACTGGTGCCGATCTCGCGCAACGCCAGTCCGCGCATGGTCACCGCCAGGGCCTGGGCGCCGGTATTGCCCGACTGCCCCGCCACCACCGGCAGCAACACTGCCAAGGCGGTAAAGCTGGCGATGGTACTCTCGAAAATACCCACCACACTGGCGGCCAAAAAGGCGGTGAGCAGATTGATCTGCAGCCAAGGCAGACGCTTGCGCACCACGAACCCGATACTGGACAGGGCACGTTCGTCCTTGCTGGCGCCGACCATGGTCTGGATATCGGCGCTGGCCTCTTCCTGCACCGCCGTCACCAGGGCGTCCTGGCGGATAATCCCCATTAAGCGACCGTCGATATCCACCACCGGTAGATCCGTCATCTTGTGCTGTTCCATCTGTTCCACCACCTCGTCGCGGCTGGCGGTGGCCAGCACCCAGGCGGGCACCGCCTTGGCCAAGGCCTGCAAGGGGCCGGTGCCGTCGGCCAGCGACAAGGCCTGGATATCCACCATCTGCTTGACCACACCGTCGGCGTCGGTAAGAAACAACTGGCGGCTGAATTTGGGCTTGTGACGTTGCAACAGACGCAACGCTTCGCGCACCGTCAATTCGCCGCGCAAAGACAAAAAGCGCGGATCCATGACCCCACCGGCGCTGTCCGCAGGATATTCCATCAAACGCTGCAGTTCGTGACGGCGATCAGTATCCAGCAAGCGGAGATAGTCATCACGCGCCGCGTGCGGCAGGCGCAGCAACAATCTGGCCGAGGCTTGCGGCTCACTGCGCCCCAACAAGGTCCGAACAAAGCCCTCAGGCAACTGCAGCAGCGCCTCTTCCTGAGCTCCCAGAGGCAAGTGCTGCCAAAGCTGCAAGGCAATGGTCACCGGGACCGACTGCAATATGCCGCCGAGTTCATGCGCCCGGACCAAGGCAAGCTCGCGGGCCGCCTCCGCGGGATAGTGATTGAGATACTCGCGATTCAACGCCGCTGCCGCATGTTCAGACGCCGTTGTCATGGGTATCCCTTTTCGCTCGTTGAGTGTCGAACAGCGTGTCGAGCGTGGCCGTGAGGGCCACCGCCAGCGATAACCAAAGCCACTCCAAAAATGTCGTGGTCGCTGCTCCGGTGTCGGCCGTGACCTGAATTGGCACCGCATCATGCAAGCTGGAGAAATCGATTTCCCCCACCAGTCTGGTTTTACTGTCGATGACCGGGAGATACTGGTGATGACGCCAGACCGGCATATCCACTACTTCCTTCACGCTGGCGCGCACCGGAATGCCGGGCACGCTCCTGAGGGCCAATTGGGCGATGGGCGCCTGGGCATCGGCGCGCAGCAACTGGACCAGGCTCAGCACGCCCTTCAGCCTGAGCGCCTCATCATTGACATAAATGTGATGCTGGCTCAATTGATGCGTCTGCCTGATGCGCTTCAATGCCTCCGTCACCGAAATCGTGGCGGGGAGCACGAATAAATAACTGCGCATGCGGCTACCCACACTGCCGTCCGGATAGCGCATCAAACGCGTCAGGCGTCTTTGCGTTGATTGTGGCACGCGCTCCAGGCGCGCCTGCGCCGCATCCGGCGGCATGGCGCGCAGCAGTGTGGCGGCCGTGTCCCTGTCGCAGGCATCCAGCAAGGCGGCGGCCGCGTCCGCGGGCATGGCGGCAAGATAGGCGGCGCCATGCGCTGTCACCATGGCGCTCAACACGGTGACGGCGGGGTGCAGCTCCAGCTCGCTTAGGTAATCGGCGACCACCTCCGGGCCGAGACGCTCCAGCACCCGCGCCGCGGCCTGGGGATGGCGGCTGACAAATGCGCGACTGAGTTGAAACTCACTCTTCATCGTCGGGCACTGAATCCACCAGGGTCGAGAGATGGCGGCTGAACAGATTGGCGGGCAGGCTCACCTCGCCCTGATCACTGTCGAGGATCACCATGGTGGCGGTGATGGACAGCAGCCTGCCCTGCACGTCCAGTACGCGGATCATATCGCCGGTATGATAGCGTCGCCGCACTTGATGCGCCGCCAATACATTGGCGACATAATCCCGCGCCCCGATGCCGAAGGCCAAGGCGATGGCACTCAGCACCGCGGCCAGGGTAATGCCGAACACGGTGGCGAGAAAACTGACATCGATACCGAGCTGGGCCAGCGCCAGCACCACCGTCAATACGATAATGACGCCCTGCATCACCTGCGCCAGTAGCCTGGCCTGGGCGACGCCGGCGGCGAACATGGCCGACTCCACCAGACGCCGGCACAAAGACGCCAGAAATACGCCGACCGCAATGATCAAAGCGCTGAGCAGGATCACGGGCAGATAGCCGAGCCCCAGCCCGATCCATGCGGTGATGAACTCCAATTCTAGGATATGGGCGGCGACGGCGAAGAAAAATATCAGCACCAGCCAAAACACCAACAGTCCCAGCAGGCGCGTCGGCGGATGCGCACTTTGCAGGGTCTTCAGACCGGGCACATGGGTCAAGCGATGCCAGAGATGGTCCAAGCCTTCGGCCAGCCGCACCACAAAACGCCGCAGCAGCCGCGCCAGCACCCAGCCCGCCATCAATACCACAAGCGCCGCCAGAAGCTGGGGCAGCCACGCCAGCACCGCATTCAGCATTTCCACCAGACTGTGGGTAAGCGTGTCCAGCCAGTTATTCTCGTTCATAATAGAAGGATCTATTGTTGCGCCTTTAGCTATTGTAGACATTTTATGGATCGATGAAGTCGTCGCGACGCTCCGCCACACGGTGCTGTAACACCTCGGCCAATTCATCTATGCTTACCCGAAACCGCCGACTAAGGCATCATCATGACAAAAACCAAGACCATGCAACAAACAAAATTCATACTCGGCGTCGCCTTATTGGTGCTGCTGGTGATATTCACGGCGCAGAATACTGAAATAGTCACCATCACCTTCTTTTTTTGGCAACTCTCCATCTCGCGTGCCCTGATGGTGTTTTTCGTACTCGCCATCGGCGTCGTCATCGGCCTGCTGGTCGGCACCTGGCAGGCCACGCACAAGACTAAGCGCGGTCAATGAGCCAAGATAAAATCGTTCACCAGAAAGATGATTATCTCGACCGCGATGAGCCAGATGATGATCCACTCCAGGGTGGATGAATGCTGGTGTTTCTGATCGTCGGCCAGCATCTGGAACAATTCGTGGATGGTCTCAAGCTTGAGGGATAATATCTCGGTACGTTGTTTCAACTCCAAATAATGCGCCCCGATTTGATACACCGGCTCCAGTTCGGGGTATTCCCAGAAAAATTCCGGCGTATCCAGCAACTCATACTTGAGAATGATATCGCTCTTGGTCAAAAACAGCTTGCCGCGCATCCTGGCGGTCTGCCGCCGTGACAACAGGGTGGAGCCGGTGTCGGCCAACTTGCGCGGAATGGCGGCGGTCTCTTCGATGGTCTGCTGGGCCTGTCTCTCAAACATGGCCAGTTTCACCGACTGAGACAGGGCATGAGAGAAGGCCAACAGGGTCATGGTGTCGTTATCGACGAGCTCGATATGCTCATGGGTGAAACGGTTTTTCTCACAACCATGGATAAAGGGATAATGTTCCGTTTCCCGTTCCGGGTAGGCGCGCAGCGCAAACAGCTGCAGCTGCTCGTCAATGCGCTCCACCACATCCTTCCTGACATTCCAGTACACCGCGACGCCGAAGGGAAAAATGGCGCAACTGCCCTGTTCGACCTCGAGATAGATCACATCGCGGTAGCAGGCGCACCGTCCCGTGGTCAACAGGGCTCCGGACAAGCCGAGGAAGTTGAAGGACTCGGCGTAGCACACCGCCTGACATGACAAGTATTCCATGTTCTCGGACATCAGTTGCCTCGTTCAGATGGTCACCGCGATTGTTATTTCTTGCCATCCAGGCGGCGCAAAAAGTCGGCCATGACCAAGTTGAATAACTCCTCACCCAGATAGCGGTCCTCGACACCCATATCCAGATTCGGATTGTCATTGACCTCGATCACGTAGACACCCCGATCACTTTGTTTGACGTCGACGCCGTAGAGCCCGTCGCCGATCAACCCCGCCGCCTTCACGGCGATCTCCACCACCGCGCGCGGCGCCTCGGCGACGGCCCAGGTCTTGGCGTCGCCTTCCTGAAAAGCGCCGCTGCTGCCGTGTTTGACGATCTGCCAGTGTTTGCGGTACATGAAATACTGGCAGGCGAAAATGGGTTTGCGATTGAGCACGCCGATACGCCAATCGTACTCGGTATAAAGATACTCCTGCGCCAGAATCAGTTCGGAACTCTCGAACAGGCGCTCAGCGATGGCATGGAACTCGTCACGGCTTTCGGCCTTGAACACCCCTTGCGAAAAGGCACTGTCCGGCACCTTCAGCACCATGGGATAGCCGATGCTCCGTTCGGTGGCCTCCAGATCGCGCCTGCCCAGAATGGCGCTCTTAGGCGTGGCGATATGGTTGGCGCGCAGCAATTCCGCCAGATACACCTTGTTGGTGCAGCGCAGTATGGAGGACGGATCGTCGATCACGACCATGCCCTCACTCTCGGCGCGTTTGGCGAAACGATAGGTATAGTGGCTGATGCGGGTGGTGTCGCGGATGAACAAGGCATCATATTCCGCCAACCGGGCGTAATCCTTGCGCTCGATCAGCTCGGCATTGATGCCCAGCTTGCGCGCGGCCTTGATAAAGGCCTTGAGGGCGCGCGGATTGGACGGCGGCAAAGGGTCCTTGGGATCGTGCAGAATGGCCAGGTCGTAACGACCGGGCAGCTTCTGCTTACGGGTACGCCAGCGTTTGGACAGATAGGCGCTGAGTGCGGCACTGAAGTAGGCCTTTTCCTCAGCTTTGAGCTTATGCAGGGCAAACGGCCGGATGGTGGTAATGCGCCATTTATCCAGGCTTTTGAAATTGATCTGCAACAAAGGATAAGGAAATATCTCGAACAGTTTGCGCGCCAGGCCGTTAAAGGCCGCGTCCTGACAAGCGCCGAACATGACGCGCAGTTCGAACTCGCCCACACCCTGGGTGACGTGTTGCTTCTTGAAGGCCTTTTCTACGTCTTCATCGAGGATCACAGCATCGAGGCTGTACAGCGCCTTGTCGCTGAGATCGAGCATGCTCTTCACCGAGGGGATGACACGGTGCCGACGCGCCTCGGCCAGCAGGGAACAATAATAACCGACCCTGGAATAACGGTAGTCCTTGCACAGGTTGATCACCTGCACGTTCTTGAGCGCGAAATACTCCGCCGAGGTCAAATACTCGTCAATATCCACCACCGGACATTCGATCTCGCTATAGGTCCAGCGTTTGACGTCTTCAACCACTATTATCTGGGTCACCATGGATGTATGTATTACCTCGTCTGTGTCATGGTGGATACAAGATCAACGCGGCGCGCTGACCACTCTTGCCGTACTGTGCCATACGCTCGAACTCCTTGTGTAGAATGGGCATGTTGACGCAATCGGTGACCGTCTTGCCCTTCTCCTCATCGATGTAGGGGTCATGAAAATAGATGTAACGGTCGTCGTGACCGGTGACCACCACCCAATGGGGAAACTTTTCCTTGTAAATACGATAGGAACTGATCAGGATCACCGGCACGGCACCGCTGTCCAGGGCCTCGATAATACCGACGAGCGTGAGGCGGTGATAACTGAGCTTGACGGGCAGGTGGCCGATCTCTTCCAGAAAATCCTCGTCCACCAAGCGGATCACCTCTTTTTTTTCCTCGCTGCGCACGGAATCGACGAACAAGGTCTCGCCTTCTTTGACGTAGATCTCGACGCGAAAGCCGCGGTGATGCGCCGCCAGCGCCAAACCGTAGGGACCGCAGCCGCCGTGACCGGAGGTCATATAGATGGTGGTGGATTCACGCCACAGCCGCAGTTCCAAATGGCGGCTCATCTCGGTGTGATCATCCAGGGCCTTCATGGCCATCATCAGCGCCGCCGGGCCGCAGGTAAAGTCCAGCGTCTGCTGATAATAGGGCACCGAGGTCATATTCGGCGGAATATTCTGCACCAGACGTTTTTCCAGCCGCACAGCGTCGGACAGATCATCGTAATACTGCATATAGCGGCCAAACTGTTGGTAGCCCATACTCTCGAACAACCTCAGCGAGGCCTTGTTATCCACCCGGATCTCCAGGCGCATATAAATGCAATCATGTGCCAGCGCGGCGTCTTCGGCGGCCGCCACCAGACGACGCCCGAGACCGCCCTGGCGCGCCTCTTGGGTCACGGCAATGGAATAGAGCCGCGCCAGCGAGGTGCCGCGATGGAACAACACCATGGCGTAACCCACCAGCCGCCCGTCCTGCTCCGCCACCAGGGTGTCGGCATGGCCCTTGGTGAGCATGTAACGGAAATTGCGGCGGCTGAGCCGATCGCTGTCGAAACAGACCTTTTCGATCTCGACCAGTTGGGGAATATCGCCAAGGGTGGCGGGGCGAATCATGGGCTAACTCCGGAAACGAGAAAGGGACGGCGGCGAATAATTAGCACAGTCCATAGCGCCACTCCAGGAAAATTTCGCTCATCTCCGGCACGGCATTCAGGCGGCGGGCGGCCAGACCCGGTGCATTAGGTTGTTCTTGCCCGACTTTTTGATCTGGTACATCAGGTCGTCCACCGCCTTGATCATATCCCGCGCGCTGTGCATGGGGCGGATAAAACTCACCGCCCCGATACTGAACGTGACCGGCCAGCCCCGCGCCGCCATGGCCGCCAAGCCCTGGCGGTTCAGTTTGTCGATCACCACGCCCGCCGCCGCCTTGTCGCTGAGCGGTAATAATACGGCGAATTCGTCACCTCCCAGCCGCGCCACCAGGTCACTGGCGCGGACATGCTGCTGCAGGCTATCCGCCACGGTTTCGAGCAGTTCATCGCCGCCGTCATGGCCGAAATGATCGTTGACATACTTGAAGCCATCCAGATCGATGTAAACGATTGTAAACGGCTCAAGCTGGCGCTCGAACCTGAGCCGCTCGCGCTCGACTTGTTCAACGAAAAAGCGTCGATTGGCCAGCCCCGTCAGGGCGTCGGTGTCGGCCAGGCTCTGCTCCTGCTCAAGGGTCTTGCGCACCGTCAACAGCAAGCGCAGGATGATGAGAAAAAAGCCGAGACGCGCCAGTGTATTCCAAACCGGGATCAGTTCATGACTGTATTGGTTGCCTTCGGCCAGATCGCACAACACCCACACCGCCGCCGACACCAAGGCCACCGTCAGCCCGACCCGCCCACCACCGTACCAACCGGCCAACATGATGGGCGCGGTATAGAACACGGCGAAGGAAAGCTCGGTGCCGCTGATGTAGTCCACCCCACCAAGCACCAGTACCAGGCCAAACCCGAGCGCCAACACGGTCGGCTTGGCCACAGACTCAAGACGTTTATGAAATACCTTCAGCATGCTAAACACATTCCCGCTGGCGTTCAACCAAGTCCACGACGGCACTGGAAAATTACACCCGGGGACGCCAAAATGGCAATGACGATCTCACGCCAGCGAGTTGCGCACTGTCCATGCCTTATTTTACTAAAACCTATCATCCGCCGGGGACGCCGCCCGGCACCCTGGTGGAACGTGCGGCCGGCGCAGCCGGCGCGTTGAGCATCCGCCTGGTCGATTACACCGATCAAGACTACCTGGATAAGGTGGTCGATCATGCCGATGAATGCCGTCCCTACCTGGAACGGGACAGTATCACCTGGATCCACTTTCAGGGCGCAATCCAGGCACAGGCACTGCGCAACATCGGCGAGCTGTTCGATTTGCATGCACTGGCCATGGAGGATGTCATGAACAGCGGGCAACGTCCCAAGGTGGATGAATACGAAGATCAGCTGTTCATCGTCATGGCCATGCTGGACGTTCAGGCGCCGCACATGAAGGTCGACCAGGTATCGGTTTTTATCGGTCCGAACTACATCATCAGTTTCCACAACGGCGTCCATGACCCCTTCGATCCGCTGCGCAAGCGGCTGAAAAAACGCAGCGGCCGGATTCGTTCACTCAAGGCCGATTATCTGCTCTATGGCATTATCGATCTGATCATCGACCACGGCTTTCCGGTATTGGAACGCTTCGGCGAGGAAATCGAGACCCTCGAAGACACATTGCTGGCGGCGCCGACCCGCTCCACCCTGGGCGACATTCACCGGTTGCGGCGCGAGCTGCTGTTGCTCAGGCGCATGCTGTGGCCGCACCGGGATATAATCAACTACCTGTCGCGCGGCGACAACGCCCTGATCGGCGCAGGCACCTTGATATATCTGCGCGACTGTTACGATCATTCGATCCAGATCATGGACCTGCTGGAAAACTACCGCGATATGGCCGCCAGCATGCACGATGTCTATCTCTCTTCGGCCAGTTATCGACTCAATGACGTCATGCGCGTACTGACCATCATCGCCACCATCTTTATTCCCCTGACCTTCATCGCTGGTATCTACGGCATGAACTTCGAAAACCCGGACAGCCCCTGGGCCATGCCCGAGCTGGGCTGGTACTACGGCTACCCGCTGGTACTGGGCGGCATGCTGCTGATCGTATTCGGCATGTTGTTTTATTTTCGCCGCAAGGCCTGGCTCTGATTGACCGAATCTGTCAGTTTATTGCTATTATCCGTTGCCATAAGGAGAAGGTATGGATCCGGATACATCACAAGCACCACACTGGTGGGGCGAATACACCATCGCCGATACCAAAGGCCTACGCTGCCATATCGGGCCATTAGACCTGCTGCTACGCAACCTGCATGAGGAATGGCAAATCGCCTACGATCGCAGCTCAGGCGACGAGGATAAACACAGCGTCTGCCAAATCAGCGAATCGGATCTGAGTCTCGAACATTTCACCAACCATTCGCGTTACATCCTGCACGATGACTCGGGCAAAGTGTATATCAACCCGCGCTTGGCGGACCGGCCCATCGTATCCCGCCCCTGGTCGCCATTTCACCTCAGCGCGGGTCAGGAAACCACACTTTACGTCAGCTCGCCCCTGTGGATCGAAATCACGGTGGGGCACCAACGCCGCACGCTGGAGGAGATCGCCATCCTGCGGCCGTCTGATACTTGGTTCGGCGCCTCCACGCAAGAGGGTGAGCTTTGCTACGCCTCGCGCACCAGTTGCCGTCTGCGCCTCGATGAATTGCCCTGGCGCCCGCATCGCGCCCTTACGCCGGTGGTCATCCGTAATCGCGCCGACACCACATTATTACTGGAACGGCTCAGCCTGCCCGTGCCCCTGTTACCCCTGTTCGCCGCGCCGGACGGACGCCTGTGGACCCCGCGCGTCACCCTGACCCGCAGCGATGACGGCGACATGGCGGCGCTCAAGATCGACAAAGAGGCACCGGTGGAAGTCGACGCGGCGACGCTCATCCACACCCCCCGCACCAACGCCGGCACGGGCACCCTGGTGCGCGCCTTCAATGCCCTGTTTAGCTAAGACCGGAAGATCCGCCCGCATGCAGAGAACGCAATCATGACCGAGTTCTGGAACGAAATCACCACCTATCTCAGCAGCGAAAAGCTCTGGCTCGTGGTGCGCGCCACCATCCTGCTCATTATCGGTCTGGCGGTCGCCAAACTGGTCAGCAGTACCCTGGCCCGAGTCAGTCATAAAAAACTCGATAGCCATCGGGTGATGCTGCTGCGGCGCGGTAGTTATTATCTTATTTTGGGCCTGTTTGCAGTCTCGGCCCTGCACGAACTGGGGTTCAACCTGAGTGTGCTGCTGGGCGCCGCGGGGATACTCACGGTCGCCATCGGCTTTGCCTCACAGACCTCCGCATCCAATCTTATCAGTGGCCTGTTCCTGGTGGCGGAACGCCCCTTTACGGTGGGCGATATTATCCGTGTCGGCACCACCTCGGGGGAGGTGCTGTCCATCGACCTGCTGTCGGTCAAACTGCGCACATTCGATAATCTGTTCGTGCGTATCCCCAACGAGTCCCTGATCAAGTCCGAGGTCACCACCTTGACCCGCTTTCCCATCCGCCGGATCGATGTGGCGGTCGGCGTGGCCTACAAGGAGGACATCAACCAAGTCCGCGAGTTGCTGGAGGCGGTGGCGGATAAAAACCCGCTCTGTCTCGAGGAACCCAAACCGCTGTATATCTTTCAGGGCTTTGGCGAATCCTCACTCAACCTGCAATTTTCGGTCTGGGCCAAACGGGAAAATTTCCTGGAGCTCAAGAACCTCATACACCAAGAGATCAAAGAGGCCTTTGATGCCCACGGTATCGAGATCCCCTTCCCCCATCGCACCCTGTATACGGGCAGTGTCACCACACCCTTTCCGCTCAGGATGAGCAGCAGCGATTCGGCACAGGCCGACCAGGATAGGGCTTGAGCGGGCCTTAACCCGCCAGCGCGGACATTGCGAAATCTCAAAAAAACCGGTCACCAGATGTGCTAGGGTTTTAGGCATGTTGTCTCATCGCACCCTTCAAGAACAATCAAGGTGACTCACAAGATGGCAGAAGCTTCCGACTCGACCCCGTTGATGTTAAAGGCGCTCTATCCCCGCTCGCTCAAATACCTGACCGACAATCTGCAGGCCTTGGTGCGTGGGCGCCTGTGGCTAAAGGTGATCATCGTCAAACAGGCGGCCTTGCGCACCACCACCGGCGAGGATGTACTCACCGAGGCGCAATTGAGCGGGGCGCATAAGACCGAAGTCGGTCAAGCCTAAGGGCGGGCGTCCCGATGCAGGAGGCGGTCTCCACGCTCTACCACGCCGTGCGCCTAAAGGTGGTCGCCAAGTATCTCGGTCAATTGGCACTGATGCTGGCACTGCTGACCCTGGTGCCCCTGCTGGTGTCCCTGTTCTACGGCGAACACTTCTACAGTCTACGCTACGCCGGCGTGATCCTAGCCCTGCTGGTGCTGGGCATCCCCGGGCTCAAGTTGGCCGAACCGAGCGACATTCACACCAACGAGGCCCTGGTCATCACCGCCCTGGCCTTTGTGCTGTCGCCCCTGCTGATCAGTTGGCCCATGATGGCGGCCGGCCTGCCCTTTATCGATGCCTGGTTCGAGGCGGTCTCGGGCATTACCACCACCGGGCTCACGACGGTGCAGGCCTTCAGCGACAAACCCATGACCTTCCTCTTCGCCCGCGCCTGGATACAATGGTATGGCGGCCTGGGTATCGTCATCCTGTCGGTGGCCCTGTTGATGGGTCACCATAATGCCATGAAACGCCTGCTCGGTCCCGAAGGCGGTCAGAGCATGATCACCACCACACGCCACTATGCGCGCCGCGTGTTGGTAGTCTATGTCCTCCTTAGCCTAGTGGGCGTGATCGTGGTCTGGTTGCTGCTCCAGGATGGTTTCCTGGCTATCACCCACGTCATGACCGCCATCTCCACCGCCGGCTATTCACCACTGGACAACAGCCTGGCCGGTATCGACGACTGGGGCGCCCGGGCGGCGATCATGGTACTGTGCTTCTGCGGCGCCGTGCCCTTCGTGCTCTACTATCGACTGTTTAAGGGCAACTGGCGCGGTGTGGTCTTCGACAGTGAATTCCAGCTCCTGCTGCTGCTCACCCTGGTGGTCAGCGCAGCATTGAGCCTCATCCTGGCCCAACAGTTCGAGTTCAGCTATCGCGAGGCGCTGGGGCACGGTTTCCTGCTCGGCACGTCGACCCAGACCAGCACCGGTTTCAGTTCACTCGATGTCGGCGAACTGGACCCCTTGGCCAAGGGCATATTGATCATCGCCATGTTCATCGGCGGAGACATGGGCTCCACGGCCGGCGGCATCAAGATCCTCAGGCTGTTGATCCTGGCGCGTCTGATCCAACTCATCATCCAGCGCTATACCCTGCCCGCCCACGCCGTGATCCAGCCGCGCCTCGACAATCGCAACCTGGAGCACGATGAGATCCATCAGGCCCTGGTGCTGATCCTGCTATTTATCATGGTGAATGTGCTCTCCTGGCTTGTCTTCCTGGCCTATGGGTACCCACCGTTGGATGCCCTTTTCGAGGTCGTTTCGGCCACCGGCACGGTGGGGCTGTCCACCGGCATCACCCATCCCGACCTGGAACCCAGCTTGAAAATGGTGCTGATCTTGGACATGCTGCTGGGGCGACTGGAAATCATCGCCCTGCTCATCGTATTGTATTACCGTACCTGGATTGGAAAGAGGATGGCCTAATCATGCGCGCCGTATTCGTGGGAGCCTCATCGTTTGCCCTTATGACCGCCAATCTGCTGCTCAAGCGCGGTCACGAGGTGGTGATTATCGAAAAGGACAAGGAATGCATTGCCGAGCTGAGCGAGACGCTGGACTGCGGTTTTCTCCACGGGGACGGCAGCAAACCGGCCCTGCAGAAAGAGGCCGACCCGGACAGCACAGAGATCTTGTTCTGCCTCACCGGCGATGATCGTACCAACATCCTGGCCAGCCTGGTGGGACATTCACTGGGATTTAAACGGGTCGTAACCCGCATCGAAGACCGCGAGCTCGAGCATATCTGCCTGGAGCTGGGGCTGGAAGACACCATTATCCCGGCCCGCACTATCGGCCGTTTTCTCGCCGACATGTTCGAGGGCCAGGACCTGCTGGAACTCTCCACCATGATCCGCGACGAGGCTCGGGTCTTCTCATTCGTGTTGCCGGAGGACTTCGAAGGCGGCGTCGAGGCCTTGGAGTTGCCCGCAGACGCCCGCCTGGTCTGTATCTATCGTCAGGACAAGCTCATCATCGCCAAGGACGATATGGACCTGCAGGCCGATGACGAGGTGGTCATTCTCGCGCACCGCGACTGTTTGCCGAGCTTGCAGGAGCAATGGAACAGTTAGACAGGTGTCGGGATATTTTACACATCCACCTGTACAACCCCGACACGAACACCCTAATTCATTAATTCTGAAGCCCCTGCCTGCAGTTGGCCCGGGATTTGCAATAAATTTTGTGCAGTTAAGTTGAATTTATCGTTATCGGATGTTTAGTCATTGTCGCGCTTGGGGGTCATGTGCAACACGGAGTGTGCCGCAGGAAGGGGGATCGTCGCCGCAGCCACCAACCCTTTCACCTCTATAGCCTCGTCGGCCGGCGCCGCAACCATCGCCGCGCCGAACAGACCGCCAATGCCTGGCTGGATCATCACCCCTCCGTCTATCTCGTCGTCACCCTGGCCATCCTGGGCCTGTGTTTTGCCGATGCCTTTAATACCCTGCAATTGCTCCAAAATGGTGCCCAGGAACTCAACCCACTGATGGATGTGTTGATCCGATCCGATATTCGCCTCTTTGTCACGGCCAAATTCGCACTGACCGGCCTGGGCCTGTTATTGCTGGTGGGTTATCGCAACAGCACATTTATCAAATGGCTCAAGGCCCAGCATATCCTGTATAGCGTACTCGCCTTGTATGTCACCTTGATCCTATATCAATCGGTATTGATTCCGGATCATTTGTTAGGCCTGGTATTGCCCATCTGACGATGGTCGCACCATACGAGTCTGTCTACAAACGCTTGGCCACCAGCGTCGGCACCTTATCGCTGCGGGTCTCAAGCTTTACATAGCTCAACAGACGCACGCTGCCCTCCTGATGCAGGGTCTCGTGGACCAGCTTGACGGCGGCGAGGATTTCATCCAGCTCGCCTTCGATGTTGGTGCCGGAGGCATGGGTTTCAAGGATAAGATCACGATCATGCAGCAGCTGGACCGCGCGCCGGACCTCCTCCCGGACCGACACCTCGCTACCCAGCGGAATGACCTGTAGTTCGGCAGTGGCTTTCATAACGGCTCCTCCCTCGATCCTTATAATGGCGGTGCCCATCACTATAGCCGATTCCGGGCCTGAGACATTACACCACCGCAATGGGGAAACAGAAAAAGGCCGGGGAGTACCCGGCCTTTTCTCTATACTTTACCTGGCGGAGAAGGGTGAGCAAGGTTTCTATCAAAGCCAACGGTTTGGCTTTGATCCTTGCGAACGCCCGAGCCTCTGGCGCGGGCTGGATGGTCACCGACTGAACCGCCAAATGAAAAAAGCCAGCTGTTTAAGCTGGCTTTTGAGTCTGGCGGAGAAGGAGGGATTCGAACCCTCGATACGCTATTAACGTATACACACTTTCCAGGCGTGCTCCTTCAACCACTCGGACACTTCTCCTTTAAGGCGCGCAATAGTACCCCATCTCTTTTGTTGACGCAATTGGCCATACTCATTTTCGCTGCGCTAATTGATTGGAATCACTGCAAAATTCCTTGAGTGGACCGATATATGTAATATGGAACCCTGCTCTATGTATGTCAGTCCCAACTAACAGCCATTAGCCAGGAAGGATGTCGGGCCATGATTCATAACACACCCCCCTCTACCCTCTCGTCCAGCCGCGCGGCGATCAACCAGGCCTATCTGATGGACGAGGATGCCCACCTCAACACCCTGCTGGCAGCCCTGCATCTGGACCAGGATCAGCAGGCCCGCATCGAGGACATCGCCCGGGAACTGGTGGTGGAGCTGCGCCGGGTCAAGACCAGCAAGGGCGGCATCAGCGCCTTGTTGCAGGAGTACGACCTGAGCTCACAGGAAGGGGTAATGCTGATGTGCCTGGCCGAGGCGCTGCTGCGCGTCCCGGATTCCGAAACCGCCGACCGGCTGATCCGCGACAAACTGTCCCAGGCCGAGTGGGACACCCACCTGGGCAAGAGTCATTCCGTGTTCGTCAACGCCTCCACCTGGGGGCTGTTGCTGACCGGCCACATCGTCCAGCTGGCGCCCGAGATGGTGCACGAAAGCAGCTCGTTTTTTTCGCGCCTGGTGAGCCGCAGCGGCGAACCGGTAATCCGCATGGCCATCAAGCGGGCCATGAAGATCATCGGTCAGCAATTCATCATGGGGACCAGTATCGACCAGGCCATTCAGCGGAGTCAGGCAAGCGACAACCGGCTGTTCCGCTACTCATTTGATATGTTGGGCGAGGCGGCCCTGACCGCGGCCGACGCGCAGACATATTTCGATGCCTACCTCAACGCCATCCACACCCTGGGCGAGCACGCCGCTAAAAGCCACGATGCGCTGTTCGCCAATCCCGGCATTTCGGTAAAACTATCGGCCCTGCATCCGCGCTATGAATACACCCAGCGCGAGCGCGTGGTAAAGGAACTGCCGCCGCGTCTGCTGCAACTGGCCCGGGCGGCCAAGCAGGCCAATATCAACCTGACCGTGGACGCGGAAGAGGCGGATCGCCTCGAGCTGTCCCTGGATATTTTTGAACAAGTCGTGTTGGATGAGTCGCTCACGGCCTGGGACGGTTTCGGCCTGGCACTGCAGGCCTATCAAAAGCGTGCCGTCTTCGTCATCGACTGGCTCGCCGAACTCAGTCACCGCAGCGCTCATCGCATCCCCATTCGTCTTGTCAAAGGCGCCTACTGGGACACGGAGATCAAGCGCGCCCAGGAGCAGGGCCTGCCCGACTACCCCGTGTTCAGCCGCAAGTGCTCCACCGACACCGCCTACCTGGCCTGCGCCCAGCGCATTCTGAATTGCGGCAGCGCCTTTTATCCCCAGTTCGCCACCCACAATGCCCATACCCTGGCCAGCATCGTGGTGATGGCCGGCGACCGGGATTACGAATTCCAGCGCCTGCACGGCATGGGCGAAGGCCTGTACCGCATGGCCATCGAACAGCAACAGCTGACCCGTTACTGCCGCGTCTATGCCCCGGTGGGCAGCCACGAAGAACTGCTGCCCTACCTGGTGCGGCGGCTGTTGGAAAACGGCGCCAACACCTCCTTTGTCAATCAGATCGTCGACGCGCACACGCCGGTGGAACAAATCATCGCCAACCCCATTCATGAGACTGAGGTACTGCAGCAGAAACGCCATCCGCGTATCCCCCTGCCGCGCGACATCTATGCGCCGCAGCGTTTCAATTCCGGCGGGATCAACCTCAGCGACCCTGAGGCCCTGGCCGAACTGGATCAAGGTCTGGAAGACGCTATGTGTAAATCCTGGATCGCCGCACCCATCGTCGGCGGTCAGACCCTTGCGGGGAAACACCGCACCGTGAGCAGCCCCGCCAATCGCGAGCACACCATCGGCGAAGTACATCTGGCCGATCACGAGGCGGTGCAGCAGGCCTTGAGCCTGGCCCATGCCCACGCCACCGACTGGAACCATACCGCGGCGGAACAGCGCGCCGAGATCCTGGACCAGGTGGCCAACATGCTGGAGCGCAATCGCTACGAACTCATGGCCCTGGCCATACGCGAAGGCGGCCGTACACTCCGCGACGCGCTGAGCGAGGTGCGCGAGGCCATCGACTTTTGTCGTTACTACGCCGCCCGCGCGCGCGCGGATTTCGCCCAAGCGATCGAATTGCCGGGCGTCACCGGCGAACGCAACGAGCTGCGCTTAAGCGGCCGCGGCGCGTTCGTCTGCATCAGCCCGTGGAATTTCCCCGTCGCCATTTTCACCGGCCAGATCGCCGCCGCCCTGGCGGCGGGCAACAGCGTCATCGCCAAGCCGGCCGGGGCGACTTCATTGACCGGGGCGAAAATCATCAGTTTTATGCACCAGGCCGGGGTGCCGACCGAGGTGCTGCACTTCCTGCCCGGCGGCGGCGCCGAGATCGGCATGGCGCTGGTGCGCGACCCGCGCACCGCCGGCGTCGCCTTTACCGGCTCTACCGATACCGCGCGGCAGATCAACCAGGCCCTGGCGCAGCGCGACATCATCATCCCTTTCATCGCCGAGACCGGCGGCCAGAACGCCATGATCGTGGACAGCTCGGCACTGCCGGAGCAGGTGGTGGCCGACGCGCTCGAGTCCGCCTTCGACAGTGCCGGTCAACGCTGCTCGGCGCTGCGGGTGTTGTTCGTGCAAGAGGACGTGGCGCCGCGCATACTGGAACTGCTGAGCGGCGCCATGGAGGAACTGGTCATCGGCGATCCGGCACTGATCAATACCGACGTCGGCCCGGTGATCAACGACAAGGCCAAGGCGGGCCTGCAGCAGCATGTGGAACGTATGCGTCAGGAGGCGAACTTGGTCAAGACCGTGCCCCTGCCCGCGCATTGCAACAACGGCTCGTTTTTTGCGCCGCACGCCTTCGAGATCGACACCCTGGATCAACTCAGCCACGAAGTATTCGGCCCGGTGCTGCACATCATTCGCTATCCGGCCAATCAACTGCATAACGTCGTCGAGGCCATCAATAATACCCGCTACGGCCTGACCCTGGGCATTCACAGCCGCATCGACGCCACGGCGCAGTATATCGCCCGCCACGCGCGTTGCGGCAATACCTATGTCAATCGCAATATGATCGGTGCCGTAGTGGGCACCCAGCCCTTCGGCGGCGAGGGATTATCGGGCACCGGCCCCAAGGCCGGCGGACCCCATTATCTGCACCGCTTTGCCAGCGAACGGGTGTTGACCATCAACACCACCGCGGTGGGGGGCAATGCCAGCCTGCTGTCCATTGGCGAAGACGATGAATCCTAGGGCAGATGCTCGCCCAGCGGCGCTTCGATAAACTCCAGAGCATTGCCGTCCAGGTCGCGGCAAAACAAGGCCTTGCGACCGGATTTGCTGCGCGTATAGACGGCGCCGGCGTCATCCAGGCGCTGACACAAGGCTTCAAGGTCTGCCACTGCGAAGGCGATGTGCCGATCACGGCCGCCATGCTCGGGGCGTCCCGTCACCGGATCGGGGTTGGGCACTTGCATCAAATGCAGCTGCTGCTGACCCACGTCGAACCAGACGCCGGGATATCCCAGATCGGGCCGATCCGGATTAAGCGTCAAACCAAGCACTTGACAATAAAACTTCACCGACTTGTCTACGTCGGCCACAATTACCGTGGCATGCAAAATCGATTGTATGTTGGACATAAGGCACCTGTTGGACTGATTACTTTCCCCGCTCAACATTGTAGAGTAAAGCGACAATTAAAGGAGCCAAGCCATGTTGGGTGTGTTTCTCGATCGTGACAGCCTGGATCGCGGTGATTTAGACTTCTCCGCGCTGGACACTCTCAGTGACGACTGGCGCTTCTACGGCGTCACTCGGCCGGACGACCTGGCCGAACGCATCTGCGACGCCCGGATCATCGTCAGCAATAAGGTGGTGATTGACGCCTCCGCCTTCGAGGCCGCGCCCAAGCTGCAACTGATTTGCATCGCCGCCACCGGCTATAACAATGTGGACCTGGAGGCCGCCCGGCGCCACGGCGTGACCGTCTGCAACGTGCGCGGCTACGCCACGGCGTCGGTCAGCCAACATGTCTTCGCACTGATTCTGTCCCTGTCCATTCACCTGGGCGGCTACCGCCGGGCGGTGATGAAGGGCGAATGGCAGCGCAGTCCGCACTTCTGTCTGCTCGACTATCCCATCGAAGAACTGGCCGGCAAAACACTCGGCATCATCGGCCACGGTGAACTGGGCCACGCCGTGGCGCGTCTGGGCGAGGCCTTCGGTATGCATGTGCTCATCAGCGAGCACCGTGGTGGCGCGCCGCGTCCCGGCCGGGTGGCCTTCGAACAGGTGTTGGCGGACGCGGATGTGCTTACCCTGCACTGCCCGCTGACGGCGCAGACCCGCGGCCTGATCGGCACGAGCGAGATTCAACAGATGAAGCCCGGCGCCGTTCTCATCAACACCGCACGTGGCGGGATTGTCGACGAACAGGCCCTCGTCGATGCCCTGCGCGACGGCCGACTAGCGGGCGCCGGGGTGGACGTGCTCACCGAGGAGCCGCCGCTGCACGGCAACCCCCTGCTCGCCGACGACATCCCCAATCTCATCCTCACTCCGCATATCGCCTGGGCCAGTCGCAACGCGCGTCAACGTCTGTTGGACGCGATCGGCGCCAACATCGGCGCCTTCTTGGCTGGCACGCCGCGCAACGTCGTGAGTACATGAGCGCTTATTACCTCGCCATCGATCAAGGCGGCCATGCCAGCCGCGCGATTGTCTTCGATGCCGCGGGCAACCCTGTCAGCCAGGCCGAGCAGTCTATTCAAACCCACACCCCGCGGGTGGGTTGGGTGGAACACGACGCCGCGGCACTGGTCCAGGCCACGCGCGCGGCCATCCACCGGGCGCTTGCACCGCTGGGGGACAATAAACGGCACATCCAAGCAGCAGGCCTGGCGACCCAGCGCGCCAGCATCGCCTGTTGGCATAAAACCAGCGGCGCGGCACTGGCGCCCATCCTGAGTTGGCAGGACCGGCGCCACGCCCAATGGTTGGAACGGCTGCACGCACACAGCGAAACCATACATGCCAAAACCGGTCTGTTCCTGTCGCCCCACTACGGCGCCAGCAAGATGCGCTGGTGTCTGGATAATCTCGATGAAGTCAAACATGCCCGGCAACAAGGACAGCTGGTGATCGGCCCGCTGGCCAGCTTCCTGGCCTGGCAGCTGGTGAAACAACGGCCGCTACTCGCCGATCCGGCCAATGCCTCGCGCACCTTGTTGTGGAACCTGCAGCGCGGCGACTGGGATGACGACTTACTGGAACTGTTCGGCATCCCCAAAGCCATCCTGCCGCCCTGTGTGGCCAGTCGCGCGGCGGTCGGGCAGCTGGACATCGACGCACTCAGCATTCCGCTTGAGGTGATCACCGGCGACCAATCCGCCGCCCTGTTCGCCTGGGGCCGGCCGCAGGCGGAGGCCTGTTATATCAATGTAGGCACCGGGGCCTTCGTTCAACGCGCCATGAACACCCTCCCGAACGCCAAACGTTTGCTCAGCGGTATCGCTTATCAGGATGACTCACAGACCTGGTTCACCTTGGAGGGCACGGTCAACGGCGCCGCCCGCGCCCTGCAATGGTATGGTGAAAAACACGGAATCACGAACATCGAGCAGTGCGTGACCGAGGCATTGGCCAGCGCAGCCATACCGGCGCTGTTTATCAACACGGTGGTCGGCTTGGGCTCACCCGACTGGCACAGCCAACTCGAGCCACGGTTCGTAGGCAGTCACAATCGCGCCGCACAACTGCTGGGCATTGTGGAAAGCATTGTGTTTTTAATCCAACGCAACCTGGATGAAATGCGCCACTGCACGGCTGCCGCGCAACACATCATTATCAGCGGCGGATTGGCCAAGCTGGACCGGCTGTGCCAGAGCCTTGCCGACCTAAGCAAGCGCCCGGTGAAACGCCCGCCCCTCCATGAGGCGACGGCAAGCGGCCTGGCCTACCTGGTGGCGCAACCCTCCGGCAAGTGGTGCGCGGGGGAGGGTTCCCGGACCTTTTTACCGCATACCCATGCGGCGCTCGAGCAACGCTATAGCGACTGGAGTCGAGAGCTGCAGCGCTCGATCGCCGACAAGGCTTGAAATGCCCGGTTGAATTCAATATGTTACCCTTCATCAGTGCGAAGGTCGGCATTTCAAACAATAATAAACCACGGCGTCGTTGGTTAACGCGCCGTTCTTCAAGGACGATATATAGCGCTATGGAACCACCTATTCTGATCGCCCATCGCGGCTACGCCAAGAAATTCCCGGAAAACACCTTGGTCGCCATCCAGGCGGCACTGGATGCAGGCGCATGCGGCGTGGAGTTCGATGTGCAGTTCACCAAAGACGGCGTACCGGTCTTGTTGCACGATGCCAATCTGAAACGCACCACCGGCACCAACAAGCGCATCACCAGTATAGAACATGCCCAGGTGCACGAAATTACAGTCAATGAAGCCCAACAACGCCCGAAAAAATTCGGCAATGTGGGTATCCCGACGCTGGCCTCAGTGGTGGAATTGTTCATCGATTATCCCAAGCGCCACGCCTTTGTAGAAATCAAGCAGGAATCCATCGACGCCTTTGGTATTGAAAAGGTGATCAAAACCCTGGCCACCCTGTGCCAGCCCATTATCGACCGTTGCACCCTGATCGGTTATGACGATCTCGCGCTGCGTTGTTCGCGCGCCATGGGATTCAAATCCATCGGCTGGGTGTTGAAAAAATACAATGACGAATCGCGCATCCGGGCCACCGAACTGGCCCCCGATTTTCTCTTCTGCAATCACACCAAGCTCCCCAAAAAAACCACAGACATCTGGCCCGGTCCCTGGCATTGGGTGTTTTACGAAGTCACCCATGTCAAACAAGCGCTGCAGCTGTTGGAGCTGGGCGCAGAATATCTGGAGACCATGGCCATCGCCGAACTCATGAAGAGCAAACAGTTGCGGGCGCGCCATTGCGGTGAAGCCTGAGTCGAGTGTGTCCTCCCCTTATTACGACATCATCATCATCGGGGGCGGCATTCACGGCGCCGGTGTCGCCCAGGCGGCCGCGGCACGGGGGTATTCGGTGCTGGTCCTGGAACAATCCGCCATCGCCGCCGGCACCTCGAGCCGCTCCAGCAAATTAATTCACGGCGGTCTGCGCTATCTGGAGAGCGCCCAATTCAACCTGGTGCGCGAATGCCTGTATGAACGCGCGCTACTGCTCAAAAACGCACCCGATCTGGTGCAACTCAAACCGTTCTATATTCCGGTGTATTCCGAGACCAGCCGCAGCGCCTGGCAGATTCGCGCCGGCTTGTCGCTTTACGGCACTCTGGGCGGTCTGAGCAATGCCACTCGTTTCCAGAGTGTCGCCATGCGTGAATGGGGCAAACTCGACGGTCTGGATTTGGAAGATCTGCAAAAGGTGTTTCGTTATTACGACGCCCAGACCGATGACAAGTTACTCACCGAAGCGGTCATGCGTTCCGCTCAGTCCCTCGGCGCCGAGCTGCAAATGCCCGCTAAATTTATCGCCGCCGAGCGGCGCGGCCAAGCTTATGTAGTGCACTACCAAACCGAGTTTAAACAGTTCGAATGCGAAACCGCCCTGCTCGTCAATGCCGGCGGCCCGTGGGTCAATGAAGTGCTGCAGCACGTGACGCCGACCATACACGCCCTGGCGATCGACTTGATCCAGGGCACCCATATCATTCTGGACGGCACCGTCAATCAAGGCATCTATTATATGGAAGCGCCGGAGGACAAACGCGCCGTCTTCGTCATGCCTTGGAAGGATAAATTGATGGTGGGCACCACCGAGAGTTTGTTCCGTGGCAATCCGTCCAAGGTGATCCCCTTGGCCAAGGAAAAATCTTACCTATTGCAGACCCTGGGCTATTATTTCCCGCGCTACCGTTTCACGACGCATAAGGAGATCCTGTCCTCTTTCGCTGGTCTGCGTGTACTGCCCAAAATCGACGGCATCCCCTTCTCACGCCCGCGCGACACTCTGTTTCATACCGATACACCGCAACAGCCGCGATTGGTGAGCATTTACGGCGGCAAGCTCACGGCCTACCGCGCCACTGCCGAAAGACTGATGCACCGATTCAGCTTCGTGCTGCCCGAACGCAAGGCAATGGGCGATACCCGTAAGCTGCCCTTGACTCCCTAACAGCCCCGGTCGCATTGCAAGCGTAAAGCCAGTAAAATACGGGGCTTATCAATATTTGCGGAATGTGGCAATGAAAAGCCTCTGGGACGATAACGAAGCCAAACAATACGCAGGCGAGCTGAGCCAACGCGTCTACACATCGCGCCTGCTGGGGCGCGACACCTCCTTGGTGTTACACGGCGGCGGCAACACCTCGGTTAAAATCACTGCGACCAACCTGGTGGGCGAAGAGGAAGAACTGCTCTGTGTCAAAGGCAGCGGCTGGGACCTGGAGACCATCGACATCCCCGGCTTTCCCGCCGTCAAATTGGAGCATCTGATCAAACTCGCCAAGCTGGACTCGCTTTCCGATCCGCAGATGGTCAACGAACTGCGCACCCATATGACCGACGCCACCGCGCCCACCCCCTCGGTGGAGGCCATACTGCACGCCACGCTGCCCTACAAATATGTCGATCATACCCACGCCGACGCGGTGGTGACGGTATGCAATACGCCGCATGGGCTGGACAAGATCAAACAGATCTACGGCGACTCGGTGGTGATCGTGCCCTACATCATGCCGGGGTTTGACCTGGCACGGCAGTGCGCCATCGAATTCGCAAAGCAGCGCAATGAAGGCAGCATCGGCATGGTGCTAATGCACCACGGCATCTTTTCCTTCGGCGATACAGCACAGGAATCCTATCAACGCATGATCCGGCTGGTGGGCATGGCCGAGGATTACATACGCGAACATGGCGCATGGGAACTCGATTACGACACCCCGGCCAAAGACACCATCGCCCCCCTCGCCCTGGCGCAGCTGCGCCAGGATGTTTCCAAGGCCGCCGGCTTTCCGCTGCTACTCCGCAGTCAGCGCGACGCCAAGGCCATGAGCTTCATCAACCGCAGTGATGTAGCCAAGATCTCGCAACAGGGCCCGGCTACGCCGGATCACGTCATCCGCACCAAGCGCCTGCCCCTGGTGGGGCGCGACGTGAAAAGCTATATCGCCGACTATAAGACCTATTTCGAGCAACACGCCCCCCGGGCGCGCGCGCCCAAGACCATGCTCGACCCGGCACCGCGCGTGATCCTGGATAAAGAACTGGGCATGGTCACGGCGGGCAAGAGCGCCAAAGAGGCGAAGATCGTCGCAGACATCTACGACCATACGATGGATATTATTACGCGCGCCGAGCTGTTGGGTGGCTGGCAGGCCCTCCCGGCCAAGGACCTGTTCGACATGGAATACTGGGATCTGGAACAGGCCAAACTGCGCAAGGGCGGCAAGCCGCCGGTATTTCAGGGCGAGGCGGCCTTGGTCACCGGCGCCGCCTCGGGCATCGGTCGGGCCTGTGTCGACTCCATGCTGGCACGCGGCGCGGCGGTCATCGCGCTGGATATCGATCCCGCTATCGAGACCCTATTCGAGCGTTCCGACGTCCTCGGCATCGTCTGCGACGTGGGCAGTGAATCTCAGCTTCAAGCCGCGCTCAAACAGGGTGTCGCCACCTTCGGCGGCCTGGACATGCTGGTGCTGAACGCCGGCATCTTCCCCGGCGGCTGCCGTATCGACAATCTGAGTTCCGAGGCGTGGCGCAAGGTCATGAACATCAATCTGGACGCCAACCTGATCCTGATGCGCGAGGCCTATCCCTATCTCAAACTGGCCCCCCAGGGCGGCCGCGTGGTGGCGATGGGCTCGAAGAACGTCCTGGCGCCGGGCCCCGGCGCGGTGGCCTACTCCGCCAGCAAGGCGGCATTGACCCAGATCACCCGCGTCGCGGCGCTGGAATGGGGCGCGGACAATATCCGCGTCAACACCCTGCATCCGGACTGCGTCTACGACACCGGCATCTGGACCGATGAAGTGCTGGCCGCGCGCGCCGAACATTACGGCTTGACGGTAGACGAATACAAAACCAAGAATGTGTTAAAAACAGAGGTCAGCAGCCACGACGTGGCGGAGCTGACGGCGGAGCTGTGCGGGCCGTTGTTCGCCAAGACCACGGCGGCGCAGTTGCCGATCGATGGGGGTAATGAACGAGTAATTTAAACCTTGAACCGCAAAGGTCGCCAAGGAACGCAAAGAGAATATGAATTTTGGAGTTACAGGGAATCTACAATCTCAATTCTAAAACCACTTAATTATCACTTTCTCGAATTGACTTCGCGCACCTTCGCGCCCTTTGCGGTTAAATTTCAAACATACAACATGGATCAGTAATAATGGCCCAATACATCTACACCATGAACCGGGTGAGCAAGGTTGTTCCCCCCAAACGCACCATCATCAAGGACATCTCCCTGTCCTTCTTTCCCGGCGCCAAGATCGGCCTGCTGGGCCTCAACGGCGCGGGTAAATCCACCGTGCTGCGCATCATGGCCGGTGAGGACACGGAATACGAAGGCGAGGCGCGGCCGCAGCCCGGCATCAACATCGGCTATCTGCCCCAGGAGCCGGAACTGGACCCCAGCAAGGACGTGCGCGGCAACGTGGAAGAGGCCCTGGGCCACATCAAAGAGGCGATGGAGAAGCTGGATCAAGTCTACGCCGCCTACGCCGAGCCGGACGCCGACTTCGATGCCCTGGCCAAGCAGCAGGCCGAGCTGGAGAACATCATCCAGGCCAGTGATGCCCACAATCTGGAGCGCAAACTGGAGATCGCCGCCGACGCCCTGCGCCTGCCGGCCTGGGATGCGGATGTGACCACACTCTCCGGCGGTGAGCGCCGCCGCGTGGCGCTGTGCCGCCTGATCCTGTCGGCGCCTGACATGCTGCTGCTGGATGAGCCCACCAACCACCTGGACGCCGAATCAGTCGCCTGGCTGGAGCAATTCCTGCGCGAATTCCAGGGCACCGTGGTGGCCGTTACCCATGACCGCTACTTCCTCGACAATGTGGCCGGCTGGATCCTGGAATTGGACCGCGGCCACGGCATCCCCTGGGAGGGCAACTACTCCTCCTGGCTGGAGCAGAAGGAGAAGCGCCTGGAGCAGGAGGAGAAAGGCGAACAGGCGCGCATGAAGGCGATGAAGGCCGAGCTGGAATGGGTGCGCAGCAACCCCAAAGGGCGCCACGCCAAGAGCAAGGCGCGCCTCACCCGCTATGAAGAACTGGCCAACCAGAACTTCGACAAGCGCAACGAGACCAACGAGCTATTCATTCCACCGGGCCCGCGCCTGGGCGATCTGGTGATCGAGGCCGACGGTCTGAGAAAGGGTTTCGGCGAGCGCCTGCTCATCGACGATCTCAGTTTCAATCTACCGCGCGGCGGCATCGTCGGCGTCATCGGCCCCAATGGCGCCGGTAAGTCCACCTTGTTCAAGATGATCATTGGCACGGAACAAGCGGATGGCGGCGAGCTGCGCATCGGCGAGACGGTACAGCTGGCCTACGTGGACCAGAGCCGTGACGCCCTGGATGACAGCAAGACCGCCTGGGAAGAGGTCTCCGACGGTCAGGACATCATCACCGTCAACGGCGTGCAGATCAACTCACGCGCCTACCTGAGCCGCTTCAACTTCAAGGGCACCGACCAACAGAAGCGCGTCGGCAAACTCTCCGGCGGCGAGCGCAACCGCCTGCATCTGGCCAAGCTGCTGCAAAGCGGCGGCAACGTGCTGCTGCTGGACGAACCCACCAACGACCTGGACGTGGAGACGCTGCGCGCCCTGGAAGAGGCCTTGCTGGAATTCGCCGGCTGCGTGGTGGTCATCTCCCATGACCGCTGGTTCCTGGACCGTATCGCCACCCACATGCTCGCCTTCGAGGGTGACAGTCACGTGGAGTGGTTCGAGGGTAACTTCGCCGACTATGAAGAGGACAAGAAACGTCGTCTGGGTGAAGATGCCGTGACGCAGCCGCATCGTATTACTTATAAGAAATTCAGCGATTGATTTTGTGGGGCGCTGCGCGACTTAATACCCCCCCCTAACCCCCCCTAACCCCCCCTTTTTCAAAGGGGGGGATCTACGTGCTTATAGCGACGCTTTACCCACTAGAGGGTGACATACATTTATAGCCCCCTCTTTAATAAAGAGGGGGTTGGGGGAGATTTGAGGCGAGCCCACCACAGATTTAGGTAAAAAAAAGCCCCGGCATTCAAAACCGCCGGGGCTTTTTTATTGCGATACCAGCGGGACCATAGGCCCCGCTGTTTTTCTGCCTTACTTCTTGGCTTCGCGCTCCTGCACTTCCTTGATGACGTCATCGGCCACATTCTTGGGGCAGGCACTATAGTGTGCGAATTCCATGGAGAACTGGCCGCGACCCGAGGTCATGGTACGCAGGTCACCGATGTAACCGAACATCTCGGACAGCGGACACTCGGCCTTGATACGCACACCGGTCGGGCCTGATTCCTGGCCCTGGATCATGCCGCGGCGACGGTTCAGGTCACCGATGACATCGCCGACGTGATCATCCGGGGTAAACACATCCACCTTCATGATCGGCTCCAGCAACTGCGGGCCGGCCTTGGGCATGGTCTGACGATAGGCCGCCCTGGCGGCGATCTCATAGGCCACCGCCGAGGAGTCGACCGCGTGGAAGGCACCATCCATCAGGATGACCTTGAAGTCGAGACAGGGGAAGCCGGCCAGCACGCCCTTTGCGGTGCTTTCTCTGAAGCCCTTCTCCACGGCCGGCCAGAATTCACGCGGTACATTACCGCCGGTGACCTTGGATTCGAATTCAAAGCCTGAACCCGGTTCGCCTGGCTCGATGACGTAATCGATCTTGGCGAATTGGCCCGAGCCACCCGTCTGTTTCTTATGGGTATAGCTGTCTTCAGTCCGTTGGGTGATGGTCTCGCGGTAGGCGACCTGAGGCTTGCCCACGTTGACCTCGATGCCATGGGTACGCTTGAGGATATCGACCTTGATGTCCAGATGCAGCTCACCCATGCCCTTGATAATGGTCTCGCCGGAATCTTCATCCGTTTCAACGCGGAAGGACGGGTCTTCGGCGATCATCTTGCCGATGGCGATACCCATCTTCTCAGCAGACGCCTTGTCCTTGGGCGCGATGGCGATAGATATAACCGGTTCGGGGAACACCATGGGCTCCAGGGTGGCCGGGTTTTTGGGGTCGGCCAGGGTATGTCCGGTTTGCACGTTTTTCATACCCACCACGGCAACGATGTCGCCGGCCTGGGCGCTGTCGCGCTCCTCGCGCGAATCCGCATGCATCTCGACGATACGGCCGATACGCTCGGTCTTGCCGGTGAAGGTATTCATTACCGTGTCACCCTTGTTCATCTTACCGGTATAGACGCGCATAAAGGTCAGGGCGCCGAAACGGTCGTCCATGATCTTGAATGCCAGGGCACGCAGTGGACCGTTGGGATCAACGATGGCGAATTTTCCGGTCTCGTTACCTTCCAAATCCACCTCAGGCTGAGGATTGACCTCCGTCGGGCTTGGCAAATAATCGACCACGCCGTCCAGCACCAGCTGAACCCCTTTGTTTTTGAATGAAGAACCGCAGAAGGTCGGGAAGAAATCCAGATGGATAGTCCCCTTGCGAATGCAACGCTTGAGGTCTTCGATGGACGGCTCTTCGCCTTCCAGATATTTCTCCATCAAGTCATCGTCCTGCTCGACAGCCGTTTCCACCAACTCGGCGCGATATTCTTCCGCCTTGGCTTTATACGCCTCCGGGATGTCGACGATCTCGTAGTTGAGCGGATCGCCCGATTCGTCCCAGATCCACGCTTTCATGTTGAGCAGGTCGATGACGCCCTTGAAATCGTCTTCGATGCCGATGGGCAGGGTCATCACCAGCGGGCGCGCGGCCAGCACGTTCTTGACCTGGTCGACCACGCGATAGAAATCAGCGCCGATACGGTCAAGCTTGTTGACGTAGATGATGCGCGCGACCTTGGAGTCGTTGGCGTAACGCCAGTTGGTCTCGGACTGGGGCTCGACGCCGCCGGAACCGCAGAACACGCCGACACCGCCGTCGAGCACCTTCAGCGAACGATACACCTCGATGGTGAAGTCCACGTGGCCGGGGGTGTCGATAATGTTGAAACGATGATCCTTCCAAAAACAGGTGGTGGCGGCGGACTGGATGGTGATTCCGCGCTCTCTCTCCTGATCCATGAAATCGGTGGTGGCGGCGCCGTCGTGGACTTCTCCCAGCTTGTGGATCTTACCCGTCAGCTTGAGGATACGTTCGGTGGTGGTGGTCTTGCCCGCATCCACGTGCGCGAAAATACCAATGTTTCTGTATTTAGTCAGATCAGTCATGTTTCTACTCTAGAGTTGTGTATAAAATCATTCGGCCGAGCGCTAAAAGCCGGCCCACGTCAAAATGGCCGCTATTTTACATCAAAATCTGTGAAAAAACAGGCAAATACCGGGAGGACAGCAAAATTCTCCGCGCGCGGCCGGGAATGCCGGTTATCCCCTTGTTTTGTAACGATAGTGAGCCTGGGACGGGGGGAACGGACCCTACCGGCACCCAACACCGCGGTCAATCACAGTGCAACTGACCGCCGCCGCGGGGAATAGTTCTCCCGAGCGCGCGGCGACCCTCGCCAAACGCCTGATTTATGCCCATACTTGTCAAAGGCAAAACACTCAGGGAGGAATACACATGCAGCGTTTATGTTTGTTTGGCGTCCTGCTGGCCGTACTGGCGCTACCGGCGCAGGCCAAGGTCATCGCCGAGTCGGTCACGTATCAAGCCGGCGACACCCTCCTAAAGGGCTACTTGGTCTATGACGACGCCATCCGGGGCAAACGACCGGGGATTCTCGTGGTGCATGAATGGTGGGGGCTGAACGACTATGCACGCATGCGCGCGCGTCTGTTGGCGGAGCAGGGTTATGTGGCGCTGGCACTGGACATGTACGGCGAGGGCAAGCAGGCCAGCCATCCGGAAGATGCGCAGAAATTCTCCTCTGAAATCGCCAATAACGTCGAGCTGGGCAAACTACGCTTCACCGCGGCGATGGACTTTTTGAAACAACAGCCACTCACGGATACCACCGACATCGCCGCTATCGGCTATTGCTTCGGCGGTGCCGTGGTGCTGCAAATGGCGCGCGAGGGGGTCGATCTGGATGCCGTGGTCAGCTTTCACGGCAGCCTCGGCACCCGCAATCCGGCCGAGGCCGGCGCCGTCAAGGCGCAGATTATGGTCGCCCACGGCGCGCAAGATCCGTTTGTGAAACCGGAGCAGATCACCGGCTTTATAGATGAGATGAACCAGGCCGAGGCGTTTTACCGCTTTATCATCTACAGCGGCGCCAAGCATTCCTTTACCAATCCGGGAGCCGATGAATTCGGCGAAAAATTCGATCTGCCCCTCGAGTACAACCCGCAGGCGGATCGCGATTCCTGGCAGCATATGCAGACTTTTTTGCGCGACGCCTTCCTTAAATAGGCCCGCGGCGGCGGCCAGCAAGGCGGCCTCCGCATCGCGGCGCGAAATGTCGTAACCCAGCGACACCCCGGCGGAGATGGCCGATCAGGCTTCAAAAGCTGATCAAGGATCGGCAATAGCGGTGTTTGGGACCGGCCTGGCAGTGACGCCTCAACAACAGATTGCCGCCCATGAACGCAGCCACTGCCAGGATAAGGGTGACGATACCGGCAACAAAGTCTCGCAAGCTCAAGCCGGACCTGCGTAATTCCGGGTATTGAAAAAAGCGTCCGCTGTGCGCTAAGACCCGCTATTCCAAGCCCTTCTCTTCGATGCTCATAATCGCGGCATAATGGGCGCGGGCGATGCGATCACGCCCCTCCCGCGTCATCAGGCACTCGCGACACTCCTGCTCGTTATCCATGAAAAAGTTTTCCGTCAGGATGGCCGGCATACGAGTACGTGTGAGCACGTAGAAATTGGCCTCCTTGTCCACATCACCGTCCAGGGTGTCGGCGCGCATCCTGATATCGGGGAACTCATTCTTGAATTCATTAAAAAACACCGTTGCCACGGCGTCCGAATCCGTCTCGCCCGGCGAAGTATAGACCTCGTATCCGGTGCCGCCACCGGCGTTAGCGTGAATGGATACATAAATACAGTTGCGCTGGTGGTGATAGTTGTTGGCGCGCCGCACCCGTTCGTTGAGTGAGATATCTTCCAATTCCGGCGCGATATTGACATAGCTGACCCGATCGGCGGTCAGCATCTCAATCAGGCGGTTGACGATGGAGCGGTTGAACTCGCCTTCATAAAGAATCGCCCCGTCGTCCCATTTGGGACTGCGCTTACCCTCGGTTTGATACAGGCCGTCGATTACGCCGCCATGACCGTTGTCCAGCAACCATAGATATCTGCTTGTCATCGCCATCCATCCCTCGTCTGTACGGATATATTTTTAGTTGTAGCATAGTTCAAGTCCACCGCAATCAAAGCAGAGCGCGCGCCATCACCAGCGCGTCTTCCCGGCCGACATGGCTGGGATAATAATTATTGCGGCAACCCAGTTCGTTAAACCCCATCGAATGATACAGGCTGATTGCTGCTTGATTGGAGGCGCGCACTTCCAGCAACATCAGCTCGATGTCATGTTTGCGAGCGATTTGCTCGAGCATATGCAACAATCCCCGCCCCAAGCCCGCACCGCGGAAATCGGGATGAACACAGACATTCAGCACATGGGCCTCCCCCGCCCCCATGGACATGACGGCATAGCCGACCAGCCGCCCATCCCTCTCCAGCAGACCGCCGTAGTAGCCGCTATTGAGGCAATCGCGGAAATTTCCGGCGCTCCAGGGAAAGGTATAGGAAAGGCGCTCCAGCGGCATCACCGTTTCGATGTCGTCCATTTTCATCGGGCGCAACTGATACGGAGCGGGAAACATGCGACCGGCTCAGTGACTAGCGTTCATCACTTGCCGCGCCAGCAGCAGATCCTGCCAGGCCTTGCGTTTTTGCGCCGGCGAGCGCAGCAGGTAGGCCGGATGATAGCTGATCACCACCGGAACGCCGGTATCGGCGTATTCGAAGCGTTTGCCGCGCAGCGCGCCGACGCGCTCATCGGTGTTGAGCAGATTGTGGGCGGCGACGCGTCCGACGGCGAGAATAATCTTGGGTTGGATCAACTCGATTTGGCGTTTGAGATAGCCCCGGCAGGCACCGGCTTCGTCCGGCTTGGGGTCGCGATTACCGGGCGGGCGACACTTGACGATGTTGGTGATATAGACCTGTTCACGTTGCAGGCCGATCGCCAGCAGCATCTGATCCAAGAGCTTGCCGGCGCGGCCGACGAAGGGTTCGCCCTGCTTGTCTTCGTCGGCGCCCGGGGCTTCACCGATGATCAGCCAGTCGGCCCGATGATCGCCCACACCGGGAACCGCTTGGATGCGGTGTTCATGTAAGGGGCAACGAGTACAGGCACGGACGGTGGCCTCCAGCTCGGGCCAATCCAAGGCGGCAATGGCCGGGTCGGCATCGGCCGCAGGATCGGAGACTGTGGTGGTGGTGGCGTCGACCGCATCGGCGCCACCGCCCGGCGCCGGGGACCGGCGCAGCCGCCAACTCTGGATGCCCATGGCATCCAGATAGGGTTGGCGTTTGTGCTGATCCATGGTCCCCTCCCGGTGTCATTAAAGTTGGGGATGGGCCCGTTCGGCCGCCGCCAGGATCTTGTTCAGGGCGTTGATATAGGCCCGCGCCGAGGCGATGACGATATCGGTATCGGCCCCTTGACCGTTGACGATGCGGCCACCGCGCTCCAGGCGCACGGTCACCTCGCCCTGGGCGTCGGTGCCGCTGGTGATATTGCTGACCGAATACAGCTGCAGGTCGGCGCCGCTGTCGATCACCGCTTCGATGGCCTTGAAGGTCGCGTCCACCGGGCCACTGCCGCGCGACTGGCCCTGCTGTTCTTCGTTGTTGATGCGCAGGGTGATCCGGGCGTCGGGGGTCTCGCCGGTTTCGGAACAGACCTTCAGGGCGACCAGTTTAACGTATTCGTTCTCGGCCTCCAGATTGACCTCGGTGACCAGGGCCTGCAGATCGTCGTCGTAGATCTCATGCTTTTTGTCGGCCAGTTCTTTAAAGCGGGCGAAGGTGTCGTTGAGTTCCTCTTCCGAGTCAAAGGCGATGCCCAATTCCTGCAGGCGGGTGCGGAAGGCGTTGCGCCCCGAGTGTTTACCCAGCACCATGCGGTTGGTACTCCAACCGACGTCTTCGGCGCGCATGATCTCGTAGGTCTCGCGATTCTTGAGCACACCGTCCTGGTGAATGCCCGACTCATGGGCGAAGGCGTTGGCGCCGACGATGGCCTTGTTGGGCTGCACCACGAAACCGGTGATGCCCGAGACCAGGCGGCTGCAGGGCACGATCTGGGCGGTATCCAGGGTGGTATCGCAGGGAAAGATATCCTGGCGCGTGCGCACCGCCATAACGATCTCTTCCAGCGAGGCATTGCCGGCGCGTTCGCCCAGGCCGTTGATGGTGCACTCCACCTGGCGGGCGCCGTTCATGACCGCCGACAGGGAGTTGGCCACGGCCAGGCCCAAGTCATTATGACAATGCACCGAGAACACCGCCTTGTCCGCGTTGGGGATGCGCTCGATCAGGTTACGCATCAGGCCGCCGAATTGTTCCGGCACGTTGTAACCGACCGTGTCCGGGATGTTGATGGTACGGGCGCCGGCCTCAATCACCGCCTCGATCACACGGCAGAGAAAATCCAGCTCGGAGCGGCCGGCGTCTTCGGGGGAGAACTCGACGTTGTCGGTGTACCGGCGGGCGCGCTGGACCGCCTTCACGGCCTGCTCCACCACCTGGTCCGGCGACATGCGCAGCTTCATCTCCATATGGATGGGCGAGGTGGCGATGAAGGTGTGGATGCGCGCCGAGTTGGCGCCCTTGAGGGCCTCGCCGGCGCGATCGATGTCCTTGTCCAGGGCGCGGGCCAGACCACAGACCGTGCTGTCCTTGACGGTATTGGCCACCGCCTGTACCGACTCGAAGTCACCCTGGCTGGCGATGGGAAAACCGGCCTCGATAACGTCGACGCGCATCTTTTCCAAGGCCTTGGCGATACGGATCTTCTCTTCCTTGGTCATGGAGGCGCCGGGGCTTTGCTCGCCGTCGCGCAAGGTGGTGTCGAAAATGATTAATTTATCACTCATTTTTCAATGCTCCAGTGCTGTGTGCTGATGTTACAGCAGGGCTACATCAGCGGCAAACGGAAGGCTCCGGGGGAACGCTTTCCGTCGATCAGTGTTCAGGTTTGTATGATTTTGGGCCCGCAACCGGGCTAGGGGATTAGTCTCTGCCCGAAGGCAGCAGTCGCAGGCCGGCGCGCAGCAAGGCATTGCCGGTGGAGGGAAGGACAAACTGTGGGACCGCTGGAGTCATGAAGCTTTCCGATATTCGTTGGAAGAAATATAACGTCCCCGGCGCCGGTGCGCAAGCCCGCCGGGGCTGCAAATCACTGCCCTTTGTCGGCCGACTTGCGCGCGGCGCGGCGCTGACGCAACAACACCAAGGTCAGCACCGGACCGGACAGGGCATAGATGAGCGCCATGGCGAACAGCACACGCGGCGGGTCCAGGGCCACCAGCACGAAGATCGCCACCACCACCAGGATCTTGAAAAACGGCACCTTGCCCTTGAGATCCAGGTCTTTAAAACTGTTATAACGCACGTTGCTGACCATGAGCACACCGGCGGCGGCCGTCAGCAGGGCCGTGATCCAGCCCAGATCCCCCCGCACCCAGGCGGCGTCATGCCCCCACCAGACCAGCCCCACCACCAAGGCCGCCGCCGCCGGGCTGGCCAGGCCTTGAAAATAACGCTTATCGATAATACCGACCTGGGTATTGAAACGCGCCAGGCGCAACGCGGCACCCGCGGCATAGACAAAGGCGGCGGCGAAGCCCACCTTACCCAGCGGCGTCAATGCCCAGAGATACATGACCAATGCCGGCGCCAGACCGAAGGACACCATGTCGGCCAGACTATCGTACTCCTTGCCGAAATCACTCTGGGTATTGGTCATGCGTGCCAGCCGGCCGTCGATGCCGTCCATGAACATGGCGATAAAGATCGCGATTGCCGCCGCTTCGAAGCGACCGCTCATGGCGGCGATGATGGCGAAGAAGCCGGCAAACAGGCCCGCCGTGGTGAACAGATTGGGCAACAGATAAATACCGCGGCGGCGTTTTTTTTCTGCTTCCGTTTCCATTGGCGTTCGCTCTTGCTCCTTCAGTTCCAGACTAAGGCTCCATTCTTACATCTTCGTGTAATGGATACAAAACAGGGATTGGGCCGCAGCACCAATCCCTGTAGCGATAGCGTCAAAAACAAAGATCAGTTCTTGGTCTTATCGACGATCTTGTTGGCGCTGATCCAAGGCATCATCTCACGCAGACGCGCGCCCACCTGCTCGATGGGATGCTCGGCGTTGAGGCGACGCATGGCGGTCATCTCGGGATAATTGGCCTGGCCTTCCTGGATGAACTGCTTGGCGTACTTGCCTTCCTGAATGTTCTTCAATGCCTCGCGCATGGCCCAGCGGCTCTCTTCGTTGATGACCTTGGGGCCGGTGACATACTCGCCGTACTCAGCGTTGTTGGAGATGGAGTAGTTCATGTTGGCAATGCCGCCCTCGTACATCAGATCGACGATCAGCTTGAGTTCGTGCAGACACTCAAAGTAGGCCATCTCGGGGGCGTACCCCGCCTCCACCAGGGTTTCGAAGCCGGCCTTGACCAGCTCCACCGCGCCGCCGCACAGCACCGCCTGCTCACCGAACAGGTCGGTCTCGCACTCGTCGCGGAAGGTGGTTTCGATAATGCCGGTACGACCGCCGCCGATGGCGGAGGCATAAGACAGAGCGATCTGTTTGGCCTTGCCGGAGGCGTCCTGTTCGATCGCAATCAGGTCGGGAATACCGCCGCCCTTGGCGAACTCGGAACGCACGGTATGGCCGGGTGCCTTGGGCGCGATCATGATCACGTCCAGGTCCTGGCGTGGCACGATCTGGTTGTAGACGATGGAGAAGCCATGGGCGAAGGCCAGCACCGCGCCCTGCTTGAGGCTGGGCTCGATCTCGTTCGTGTAGAGCTGGGCCTGGAACTCGTCCGGGGTCAGGATCATGACCAGGTCGGCGCCTTCCACTGCGTCAGCGGCATTGGCGACCTTGAGGCCGGCCGCTTCGGCCTTGGCGGCGGAGGCGGAACCTTCACGCAGCGCGACGGTGACATCGACACCGGAATCCTTCAGGTTATTGGCATGGGCATGGCCTTGTGAACCATAACCAACGATGGTGACCTTCATCCCCTTGATAATGGAAAGATCACAATCTTTATCGTAATAAATATTCATGGGCTGTTTCCTTATTAAACTAACTTCATCAATTAGAGAACCGAATTCGATTTACAGCGACAGACTCTTCTCGCCACGGGCGATGCCCGATACACCTGAGCGCACGGTCTCGATGATCGCTTCCGCGCCCACCGCCTTGAGAAAGGCATCGAGCTTGTCGCCGGTGCCGGTCAGCTCCACGGTATAGGTGGAGGTGGTGACATCGATAATATTGCCGCGGAAGATATCCACCAGGCGGTTGATCTCATGGCGCGCCTCGGTGCCCGACTCGGCCTTGATCTTGACCAACATCATCTCACGCTCGATGTGGGCGCCTTCGGTGAGATCGATCAGCTTGACCACATCGATCAGCTTATTGAGCTGCTTGGTGATCTGTTCGATGATCTCGTCCGAGCCGCGCGTCACCAGGGTCATGCGCGACAGGGATGGATCCTCGGTCGGCGCCACGGTCAGGGATTCGATGTTATAGCCGCGCGCCGAAAACAGCCCGGCCACACGTGACAGGGCACCCGCTTCATTTTCCATCAAAATCGAAATTATATGCCGCATCGACTTACACCAAAATCATTTCATTCAGGCCGGCACCGGCCGGGATCATGGGATAGACATTTTCCGTCTGGTCGGTGACGAAATCCAGAAACACCAGCCGGTCTTTGTATTTACCGGTGGCCTCTTCCAAGGCCGGCACCACATCCTCGGGCTTTTCGATACGCATGCCGATGTGGCCGTAGGATTCGGCCAGCTTGACGAAGTCCGGCAGCGCATCCATGTAGGACATGGAATAACGGCCCTGATAGAAGAACTCCTGCCACTGCCGCACCATGCCCAAATAACGGTTATTCAAGCAGACGATCTTGATGGGCAGGCCGTACTGCAGACAGGTGGACAACTCCTGGATGTTCATCTGGATGCTGCCCTCACCCGTGACGCAGGCAACCACATCCTTGGGGTTGGCGAACTGCGCCCCCATAGCCGCCGGCAGGCCGAAGCCCATGGTGCCGAGACCGCCGGAATTGATCCAGCGATAGGGCTTGTCGAACTTGTAGAACTGCGCCGCCCACATCTGGTGCTGGCCCACGTCGGAGGTGACAAAGGCGTTGCCCTTGGTGACATTATAGAGCGACTCGACCACATACTGGGGTTTGATCTGTTCGGACTCACGGTCATACTTCAGGCAGTCCACCGCGCGCCATTCCTCGATCTGCTTCCACCACTCGGCCATGGCCTTCTTTTCCGGCGTCTTGCCCGATTCATTGACCAGGGCCAACATCTCTTTCAAGACATGGGTGACGCCGCCGACGATGGGCACGTCGACCTTGACGTTCTTCGAAATCGAGGCCGGATCGATATCCACATGGATGATCTTGGCGGTAGGACAGAACTTCTCGATATTGCCGGTGACCCGGTCATCGAAACGGGCGCCGATGGCAATGAGCACATCAGAATTGTGCATGGCCATGTTGGCCTCGTAGGTGCCGTGCATGCCCAGCATACCCAGGAACTGCTTGTCCGTGGCCGGATAGGCGCCCAAGCCCATGAGCGTATTGGTGCAGGGAAAACCCAGCGTCTTCACCAGGTCGGTGAGCGCCTTGGCGCCGCGGTCCAGAATCACCCCGCCGCCGGTATAGACCATGGGTCGCTGCGCCGACAGCATCAGCTCGACGGCCTTTTGGATCTGGCGTTTGTTGCCCTTCACCACCGGGTTGTAGGAACGCATCTTGATGCGCTTGGGATAATGATACTCGGCCTTTTCGGCGGTGATGTCCTTCGGGATATCGACCACCACAGGTCCGGGCCGACCGGTGGTGGCGACGTAAAAGGCCTTCTTGATGGTCTCCGCCAGCTTGGTGACGTCCTTGACCAGGAAGTTGTGCTTGACACAGGGTCGGGTGATACCGACAGAATCGACCTCCTGGAAGGCATCGTTGCCGATCAAGCTGGTGGGCACCTGGCCGGTGAAGACCACCATCGGGATGGAGTCCATGTAGGCGGTGGCAATACCGGTGACGGCATTCGTGGCGCCGGGGCCGGAGGTCACCAGCACCACGCCCGGCTTGCCCGAAGAACGTGCATAGCCGTCGGCGGCATGGGTGGCGGCCTGTTCGTGGCGCACCAGCACGTGCTCGACCTTATCCTGCTTGTAGAGGGCATCGTAGATGTGCAACACGGCCCCACCGGGGTAGCCGAACACATACTCGACACCTTCATCCTCAAGACAACGGACAAAGATTTCGGCGCCTGTTAATTCCACCTTGGTATCTCCCTCAAAAAACCGTACTACTTCAGAAAAAAAAGCCCGCTTAACGGGCAGTTGCATGAATTCGGCGTTTTTGTTCCTAAGAAGGGCTCGAAACTACATTAGAAATCGAGACTTAGTCAAGCGCTACGCGCGCGGATGGCAGTATATCAGAATTTCACCACGCCGGGCGACTGGCAATGCCGCTGCGAGCCTCGTTATAATTCGCCGAAACCCAGACACAACGGAGGTCTCATGCCCTATCTCACGCTTCAAACCAACCAAGGTATTGACGCAAATGACATGCCCGCCGTGCTGGATGCACTTTCCAAAGGCGTCGCCGCAGCCTTGGGAAAATCGGAAAATTACGTCATGATCGCGCTGGACAGCGCAAAACCCATGTTTTTTGCCGGAAATGATGCCCCCGCCGCCTATGTCGAATTGAAAAGCCTAGGGCTGCCGGAAGACCAGACGACGCGCTTTTCAGAACAGCTCTGCAGCCTGGTTGAAGCACAGATCGGCGTCCGCCGGGAACGCATCTATATCAACTTCGGCGCGCCAGCCCGGCACATGTGGGGCTGGAATGGAAAGACGTTTTAGCCTTCGACAAAACCGCTCAAAAAGTCGTCCACCTGAGACCAGACATCCTCAGTCACGGCGGCATCGTAGTCGGGGTGCAGCGGATCCATAAATCCGTGTGCGGCGGGAAACACATAATTGCGATGGATAATTAGGGATTTCTTCAGCAACTGGCTGTATTCATCCATCATGGCGGCGGTAATGGCCTCGTCGTCCCGGGCAAAAATGGTCAACACCGGCGCCTTCAAATTACGCACCTGGTCCACATTGGCCTCAAGCACGCCGTAGATTACCACCGTCGCGGCCACTTTTTCCGGCGCCGCCACCGCCGCCTGGAACGACTGCCAACCGCCGAACCCGGCCCCCAGGGTCACCAACTTGCGGCCCTCGCGCTCACGCGCCAGATAGTTGAGCCCGGCGTTCACATTCACCTTGACCGATTCCGGGTCGGTGGCGTCCATGATTTCGGTCGCCAGCCACATTTTGTCCGAGATACGACCGTCGAAGACATCAATGGCCAGGGCCCGATAACCGCGCGCGGCGAAGCGCTCCACCCACGCGCGCACCGTCTCGTTCAGGCCCCAGCGGTCATGCAAAATTAATATACCCAGTTCGGCATCTTGCGGCCCGGCCGCATAGCCCTGCAAATACGTGCCCATGGCCGTTTGCAGGGTGATGGTGCCCTGATTGGGATCCGCCGGGGCAGGATCGGCCGCCCGCACCGAGACGGCAACAAGACATAAAATACATAGAATAAGGCTTTTCATAGTCACTCCGGCACAATCACGCCGATCAACATAGCAACAAGCACAGCGGCGCTCAAGCGATTCCAACCCGGCAGCGCCCAGACTATCGCCTCCCCTGTGCTATGCTCGGCAGCAAGTAAGCGACAACGAAGGGAGTACGCATGGCCTCACAAAACCAACCCGATTGGGATACCCTGGCGGAAAAGTTTGATCTCTGGCTCCCCCACATCGCCCCGGTCGGTGAGGCCTTGCTGGAAGCGCTGCAGGTCGACCCCGGCGACGCGGTGTTGGATGTAGCCTGCGGCACCGGTGAACCGGCCCTGAGCCTGGCGCGGCGTCATCCCCATGCCCGGGTGACCGCCGTCGACGCCGCCGCTGGCATGGTGCGCGCGGCCCAGAACAAACTCAAAGACGAGCGCCTCGATAATATTCAGTTCGACATCATGGCGGCGGAACACATGGACTTCGAAGACGCCAGCTTCGACAAAGTGCTGTGCCGCTTCGGCGTCATGCTGTTCGAAGATCCCCTGCAAGGGCTGAAAGAAATGCGCCGCGTACTCAAACCCGGCGGCCAATTCGCCCTGGCGGTGTGGAGCACGGCGGAAACTATGACCACCATGCACTGGGCCCACCGCGCGTTCAAGAATCGCCTGAAGGAAGAGGATCAACCTGCCCTGGCCAAGGTCACCTCGCTGGGCGAGTCAGGCATGCTGGAATCCCTGCTGAATCAGGCCGGCTTCAAGCAACATATCATCCAACGCAAGCCCTTTGATTACCACTTCCAGAGCTTCGACGAATACTGGGACACGGTCGAGGCCTCGGACATTATGAAGCAGCAGTTCGACGCCCTGGCCGAAGGCGAGCGCGACCAGGTGCGTGACGAGATTGCGCGCTTCGCCCGGGATTTTCACAGCGACAGCGGCCTGGCCATTCCACACGAGTACATCCTCGCCTACGGCGTCAGGTAAGCAACGAACGTCAGAACGCATTCAACAGATCGCCGAAACCCCATACCAGGGTGCCGACGATCAGCATGTACAGGCCGTATTTCTCGTACCGCCACACCCCCCCTGCCACATCATCGATCAAATGTCGTTTGTCGCTGTCGGCCCAGTCGCGCTCGAACTGGCGTGGCGGCCGCATCTGGCTGAGTTTGAGGCGGTTGATGTGATCGATGATCTGATGCGAGGTGAGTACAATGCCGTTGATGACCACCAAGGAGCCGCTGCGCGACAACCACAACCAATCATCCAGCCAGACACTCAGCAGTACGCCCAACATGAGCGTCAGCAGGGCGACGGCATAGGCCTTGATTGCAAAATGGGTGGTCTTCACTGCTGTTCATAGTAGCCGATCTGCGCCAACGCGCCATGGCAGCTCAGACACTGCGCAGGGTGCGCAGCGGCGGCTGATTGATGACAAAGCGCGTGCCCAGCGTCCCGGCGATACCAATGCCCAGCGCCCCTATCAGCATGCCACCGAACCACAAGGTGGGGCCGGGCGCGTATTCCAACTCGAAGATGCGCTCCGCCACCACCATGCCGACGCCGCCGGCGCTGAGGGCTGCCACCAGGCCGGACATCAGACCCAGGCCCGCGTATTCGAGCATCAGGCTGCCGAGCAACTGGCTGCGCCGCGCGCCCAGGGTGCGCAGCACCGCCGCCTCGTGGATGCGTTCATCGCGGCTGGAGTGAATGGCGGCATACATCACCATCAGTCCGGCCAGCAGGGTGAAGACGAAGACATATTCCACCGCCAGGGTGACGCGCGCGATAATGCGCCGCACCTGCCCCATGATGGCGTCGACATCGAAGACGGTGATGTTGGGGAACTGCTGTACCAGGTCATTCAGCACCTGGTGCTCATCCGCAGGCAGATAGAACGCGCTCATATAGCTGACCGGAAACCCCTCCAGCACCCCCGGCGGCGCCAGCACGAAAAAGTTGGCGCGGAAACTGTCCCACTCCACCGTGCGCAGGCTGGTGATGGGGGCGGTGAATTGTTGCCCGGCGGCGCGATAGGTCAAGGTGTCTCCGAGCTGCAGGTCCAGTTCCTCGGCGATGCCCTGCTCCACGGACAGCATGGGCCGGCCGTGTTCGTCCTCATCCCACCAGCGCCCGGCGACGATATTGTTGTCCGCCTGCAAATCAGCGGCCCAGGATAGGTTGAACTCGCGCGTGGCCAGGCGCTTGCCGCGCTCGGTGGCGAAATCATCTTCGCTCACCGCTTGGCCGTTTATCTCCACCAGGCGCATGCGCACCATGGGATAAAGCTCCGGCACCTCGATGCCCTGCCGCGCGAAAAAGCCTTCCACTTGATCGAGCTGCTCGGGCTGCACATTGATCAGAAAGCGATTAGGGGCATCGGCCGGCACCTTGCCCTGCCACTCTTCCAACAAATCGGTACGCACCACGGTGAGCAGCAACAAGGCCATCAGGCCGATACTGAAGCCCATCATTTGCAGCATGCTGCTGCCGGCACGGCGCGAGATATTGACCAGGCCGAAGCGCCACGAGGCCCGCCCCTGCCGACTCAAAGGCTTGAGGATCAGTAGCAACACCCCGACCAGGGCCGCCAACGCCAGCAACAGCACCACCAGACCCGCGAGAATGGTCAGGGCCAGGCGGGTGTCCTGGGCCTGGAGCAAGGCCAGCACCACAAACGCGGCGCTGCCGGCGCTATAGGCCAATAGACTGTTGATCTGCAAGCGACCCAGGTCACGCCGAATCACCCGCATGGTGGAGACATTGGCCAGTTGCAGAATCGGTGGCATGGCGAATCCCAGCAGGGTGATCATGCCGGTCAACATGCCCAGCGCCACGGGCCAGGCCGAGGGCGCCGGCAACTGGATGCGCGCCAGTTCACCCAAGAACAACACCAGTCCGCCCTGGGCCAGATACCCGAGCGCCACCCCCAGGGCGCTGGCCAGCAGGCCCAGCACCAGCATTTGATATAGATACAGTCGATTGATCACGGCCTGAGAGGCACCCAGACAGCGCATCACCGCGCAATTATCGAGATGGCGGCTGACATAGCGCCGCGCCGCCATGGCCACCGCCGCCCCGGCCAACAACACGCTCACCAGGGCCGCCAGCCCGAGAAAACGCTCGCCCCGCTCCAAGGCGGTGCGCACCTGGGGCCGGGCGTCCTTGACGCTGTTCAGTTCTTCGCCGGGCGCCAGGGTGTCCTGCCACTGGCGGCGCAACTGCTCCACCTGCTCCGGCGCGCCGGCCACCAACAATCGATAACGCACCCGGCTGGCGGGCTGCACCAGCTCGGTGGCGGGCAGGTCTTCCAGATTCATCAGCAGACGCGGCACGAAGCCGGAGATCATGCCGCCGGACTGGGTCGGCTCGCTGGTCAGCACGGCGCCGATGCGCAGGGTGGTCTCCCCCACCTGTACCGTCTCGCCCACCTCCAGTTTCAGGGCGTTCATCAGGCGACCGTCGGCCCAGGCCGTGCCCGGCTCGGGGCCGTGAGCCACCGCCTCGTCCGGGGCAAACTGCTCGGGCGCTATGCGGTTACGGCCGCGCAGCGGGTAATTGGCGCTCACTGCCTTCAATCCCACCAATTGACTCTGCTCCCCCGCCAACACCATGGTGGGAAACTCCACCGTGGCGGCGCTGCGCAGCCCCGCGTCTCTGGCGTGATCGCGGCGTTGCGCGGCGATGGGATCGCGCGAGACCAGCACCAGGTCGCCGCCCAGCAGGTCGTTGGCCTGCAGCTCCAGGGCCTGATGGATGCGGCTGGTAAAGAAATTCACCGACGACACGCTGGCCACGGCGATCACCAGCGCCAGCGCCAGGATGGTGAGCTCACCGGCGCGCCAGTCGCGGCGCAACTGGCGCAGACCGAGTCGGAATGCGTTCATCCCTCCAGCCTCAACCGCCCGTCCTCCAATTCCACCTGCCGGTCACAGCGCTGGGCCAGGTTCGGGTCGTGGGTCACCAATACCAGGGTGGTGCCCTGCTCGGCATTGAGCTGGAACAGTAAATCGATGATGCGGGCGCCGGTGTTGCGATCCAGATTGCCGGTGGGTTCGTCCGCGAACAACAACTTGGGATGAGGCGCAAAGGCGCGCGCAATGGCGACGCGCTGCTGCTCGCCGCCGGACAGCTGTTTGGGATAATGACCGGTGCGCGCGCCCAGGCCGACGCGCTGCAATACGCTGGCGGCCACCTGCGGCGCGTCGCGGCGCCCCGCCAGCTCCATGGGCAACATGACATTCTCCAGGGCGGTAAGATTGGGCAACAGCTGAAACGCCTGAAATACAAAACCGACCTTTTCCGCGCGCAGCCGGGCACGTTGGTCTTCGTCCAGGCCGAACAGATCCACGCCGTCGATCATGACCTGGCCGGTGGTGGGGGTATCCAGCCCCGCCAACAGCCCCAGCAAGGTCGACTTACCCGCGCCGGAGGCGCCCACCACGGCCACGGATTCGCCGGCCGAGATAGAAAGTGACACGTCGTGTAATAAGTCCAGCTCGCCGTCGGGACTGCGCACCCGTTTGCCCAGTCCCCGGACTCTCAATACCTCAGCCATAGTCGATTGGAAGATCCTTTTTTCTTGTTGGACATGCGTGTTCCCCACCTTAGACACGATAATGACAGATGATTCACTGCGCGCCCTGCGCAGGGCGAATCAGATCAGGCATAATGGTGCCATGCAAAAAATCGTCTTTACCCTATTGGTGGTGCTCTGCTGTGGCGTAACGGCCCAGGCCGATGAGCATAAAATTCTGGTACTGGGCGACAGCCTCAGCGCCGCCTTCGGCATCAGCCAGGAACAAGGCTGGGTGGCCCTGCTACAACAGCGGCTCACGCGCACTGGTGAAAAGTATCAGGTCATCAATGCCAGCATCAGCGGCGAGACCACCGCCGGCGGGCTGTCACGCCTGCCCGCGCTGCTGCAACGGCATGAGCCCGACATCGTAATCTTAGAGCTGGGCGCCAACGACGGTCTGCGCGGCCTGTCACTGAATGACATGCACGCCAACCTCGCGCGGATGATCGAACTTTCCCGGGCCCGCGGGGCCGAGGTGCTGCTGCTGGGTATGCAGTTGCCGCCCAACTACGGCCCCACCTACACGCGTCAGTTTCACGAAGTGTATGCCCGGCTGGCCGAGAGCGAAGACGTCGCTCTGGTCCCGTTTCTGCTCGCGGGGGTGGCGCAGCAGCGCTCACTGTTCCAGGCCGACGGCCTGCATCCGAGCGCCGCGGCACAGGATGAACTGCTCGAAAATGTGTGGGACAAGCTACAGTCACTGCTTACAACCAGCGGCGCCGTCTAAACAGCCATATCTGCAGCCCCACCAGCACCACCAGAAACAGAATCACCACTTCAAAACCATAGGCGTACTCGGCGCCGGGGATGCCGCCCACGTTGATACCCAACAGCCCGGTCAGAAATCCCAAGGGCAGGAACACCGCCGCCACCAGCGATAACACATACATGCGGTTGTTCATCTGCTCCGAGAGTCGATTATTCAACTCCTCCTGCACCACGCCGGCGCGATCGCGCGCCGCCTCCAGGTCCTCCACATAGCGCACTACGCGGTCGGTGATTTCACGCAGGCGGATGCGGTCATTGTCCGACAACCACTCGACTCTTTCTTGGGCCAAGCGAGCCATGGCCTCGCGCTGGGGTGACAGGTAGCGCCGCAGACCGATTACTTCCATGCGCATGCGGGCCAGTTCGTGGCGCAGTTGCGCCCGCTCTGATTCCACCACCTCGTTTTCGAGCCGATCCACCTCTTCTTCGATGGCGTCGATCGCATCCGCCATACGCACCACCAGGCGATCGGCCAGGTCGACCAACAGTTCGCCCGGTGTACCAGGTCCGTCACCGCGATCGATGGACTCGCGCACATCAACAATAGAGAGCAGACGCCGGCGCCGGGTGGTGATCACACGCCGATCCTCCACCCACAGGCGGAGCGCCACCATGTCCTCGGGATCGGCCCCCGGGTTGGTATTGACGCCGCGCAGCATCACCAGCAGGCCGTCTTTCAGGGCGGTACTGCGCGGACGCGTCTCATCGGCCAACAGCGCATCACAGACCACCTTATCGACGCCGCTGTCCTGACGCAGCCAGCGCTGTGCCTCGGCATGCGTAAAATCCAGGTGCACCCACAAAAACCCCTCGTCCGAGCGCCATTGTTGAAGGCCCTGCCAGTCCAGCGGGGTACCGCCGCCCTTGCCGTCGAGGGCATAGGCAGCAATCAGTCCATCTTGCTCGTCCATGGTCAATTCCCGGATCGTTGTTTAGTATGAGGACTATAACCGACTTGGGCGCAGCGGCAATAACACGCGCTCGACCGGGCCATAGCGCAAAACAAAAAGGGCCGACACACTTGTGTATCAGCCCTTTGTTGAAAAGTAATGGCGGAGAGGCAGGGATTACTCGGGCGTCCGCCCTCGCCCTACGGGCCAGCCTCGCTCCGCTCCGCTGTTCTCCCTCCGCTGCGCTACGGTCGTCGAACCGAAGGGTTCTCATCAAAACCTGCCCCACTCCAAAAACAAAAAAGGCCGCCTCTGGGGCGGCCTTTTGTATTTTATGGCGGAGAGGCAGGGATTCGAACCCTGGGAAGGTTTAACCCTTCAACGGTTTTCAAGACCGCCGCTTTCGACCGCTCAGCCACCTCTCCGCAGAAGCGCAAGATGATACCAAAAATTTTCAGGATTTCCAGCACTTGAGGAAAAATTTTGCGATTTAGACCGGGTATTAATCTAGGGAACCTTTCGTGCTAAACTCGGGTCTCAGAATATGAGTAATTCTCTATGGAATTCAACTTAAACAGGAGTCTGAACACTATGAGACCAGTAGAACGTGTGTACGGCGGTGCGATTCCCGCTTCGGCGTCGACCAATAAGGTTCTGCGAAATACCTACATGCTGCTTTCTATGACGCTGCTGTTCAGCGCCTTGATGGCGGGCGTGTCCATGACCATGCAGATGGGTCCGATGGCACACTTGCTGTCGTTCGTGGGTTCCATCGTGCTGATTTGGTTCGTGCTGCCGCGCACTGCGAATTCGGCTGCAGGCATCGGTGTGGTGTTTGCCATTACCGGCCTGATGGGCTTCGGTCTTGGGCCCTTGCTCAACGCCTACCTGAGCATGGCCAACGGTAGCCAGGTGGTGATGACCGCCTTGGGCGGTACCGGTGCCATCTTCCTGGGGCTGTCGGCCTACACGCTGACGACCAAAAAGGATTTCAGCTTCCTGGGCGGCATGCTGTTCGTCGGTATTCTGGTGGTGCTCCTCGGCGCTATTGTGAATATCTTTCTGGCCATTCCGTTCGTATCGATGGCCATCTCCGCTGCGGTAATCCTGATCATGAGTGGTTTCATCCTGTATGACACCAGCCGCATCATCAACGGCGGGGAGACCAATTACATCATGGCGACGGTCTCTTTGTACCTGAGCATCTACAACATCTTCGTCAGCCTGCTGCACCTCCTGGGTGCGTTTAACGGCGACGATTAATTAGCCCATACAGGCTATGCTAAGGCCCCGGCTGGTCCGGGGCCTTTTTCTTGGGGAGGCGTCATTATGGAAATGTGGATGAAGGTCGCCTATGCCGTGGCCCTGGGGGCCATGGTAATTTTCCTGTTGCCGCGCGCCAAGGCAATGATGGCGAATAGCCGCAAGGCCGAGGCGGGCGAATGGCGCGGCGTGATTATCCCCTTGCTGCTGGTCATCCTGTTTGTCGTATTGCTGATTCAATCGGTCCAATAGGCCAGCCCCCCTTGGAAACCCATCCCTTCGCCCCCTTCATCCGCACCCTGGGCCGCGGCCAGAAGGGTTCGCGCTCGCTGTCACAAGATGAGGCCTTTGAGGCCATGGGCATGATCCTGGAGGGACAGGTGGAGCCGGAACAGCTGGGGGCCTTCCTGATGCTGATCCGGGTCAAGGAGGAAACGCCGGATGAGGTTGCCGGCTTCGTGCGCGCCGTGCGCTGGACTATCCAACTGCCCGAAAATATTCCGGCGGTGGATCTGGACTGGTCCAGCTATGCCGGCAAGCGCCGTCATTTGCCCTGGTTTCTGTTGAGCGTGCTGCTGCTGGCGGACCAGGGGGTCAAGGTATTCATGCACGGCCTTAAAGGGCGCAAGGATAACCGTATCTACACCCCGCAAGCCTTGGAGTTTCTCGGCCTGCCGGTATCCGATTCGCTGGCCGAGGCCGCCCAGCGGCTGGAGACGCACACATTCGCCTATGTGAACCTGGAGCGCATCAGCCCGCGGCTGCAGCAGATTATCGACCTGCGCGAGATCCTGGGCCTGCGCTCGCCGGTGCATACCGTGTCACGCATGCTCAACCCGTTTCTCGCCCCCCATCAGATGCAGGGCATTTTTCATCCCGGTTATCTGGCGATCCATCAAGGCGCCGCCGCGCTCCTGGAGCAAGCCCACATGGCCGTGATAAAGGGCGACGGCGGCGAGATCGAGGCCAGCCCGGACAGCAGTTGCAGGGTATTATCGGTGAATCAACAACGGTGTAACGAAGAAGAATGGCCACCCCTGCTCGCTACCCGTGAACTCAAACCCAAATCCCTGGAACTCGAGCTGTTGCCACAACTCTGGCGCGGCGAAATCGAACACAAATATGGTACTGCCGCCGTCATCAACACCCTTGCCGTGACACTGCAGATGATGCAAAAACAAAGCCGCCGCGAAGACGCGCTGGCCATGGCGACGGAGTGGTGGCAGACGCGTTCGAAGGATCTCATTTAATATTCGCCAAGATTCTTACCCGCCGCCCCTACACAACAGCCCCGTTTCTGCTAAATTTAGAACGTAGGTTTCTGGATATTGCAAGTTCTCAGCCTTGCTCGGCTGTGGTGGCTTCTTTTAATCCTTATAGATCCGGGGACGAGGGAGGGGGGTATGGGTGTCAATGAGACGTTGCTCGATTTTGTGTTTCCGATTTCCAAAGCGACGCTCAATCAGTTTCTAACTAATATTTCATACGGCGTAGTGTTTTCCGACGAACACGGAAAAACGCTCTACGCGAACAATAAAATGGAACAAATCCTCGGCTATCAAACAGCCGAGATCAACGGCAAGACGCTCGAGACATTTTTCATTCCGAAAGATCGTCACAAACTCAATTCGGTTCTTCAAACGACGCTAAGCACTCGCGGTCATCGCGCAGAAAAACATTTAGAGGCCGTGGCGGTAAACCGGGCAGGCGTGGAAATCCCGGTGGCCATTTCCTTCAACCTGATCCGCGAGGGCGAGCGCCAACTCATCTTTTGCCTGGTGCAGGACATCAGCCAGCAAGTCACCCTGCAAAAGGAGTTATACCAACAGGCCATCACCGATTCGCTTACCGGTCTATACAACCGGCGCTATTTCGATCAACGACTGTTTGAAGAATTCACCCGCGCCAATCGCTACAGTCGCCCCTTCTCGGTGGTCATCATCGATATCGACGGCTTCAAACAGGCCAATGATTTACATGGCCACTCCTTCGGCGATGAGATGTTGATCAAGGCCACGGACACGTTCAAGACCGTGCTGCGCGAAGGCGACAGCATTTATCGTTACGGCGGCGACGAGTTCGCCATGCTGCTCCCCGAAACCAGCAAGGAAGGGGGCATTGAAGTGGCTGAACGGCTCAAGTCCATGTTCGCAACACGCTTTAGCAGCAACGAAAAACGCGTGCGGCTGTCACTTAGTATCGGCGTCTCGAGCTACCCTGAAGACGGCATGGACGAAAAGAACCTGATCAGCGCCGCCGACCGTCGTATGTACTCAGCCAAAGACTCCGGTGGCAACATGGTCAGCGCCTATGACGAAGTGACGTATTTAAACGATGATACCAGCCTGCTGTTACGCTCGCTCTGCAGTCTCGCGGCGTTGATGGAGAAGAGCCGCGGGCTCACCTCACGCGGCCTGAGTCACTCACAAAGCACCCGTACCCTGTCCATTGAGATCGCTCACCGACTGGGGCTGTCCGATGAGCGTATCGCCCTGCTGGAACAAGCCGCCATCCTGCACGACATCGGTAACATCACCGTTCCGGCCGCGGTATTATGCAAGAAAAACGCGCTTAGTGACGAAGAACGGCTTGAGATCCGCAAACACACGATGATCGGCGAAGAGATTATCGAAATGCTTGACACCACGCACGAGCAAAAGGAACTTCAGGCGCTCAAACGCATTATTGGCGAGCATCATGAACGCATCGACGGCTCGGGCTATCCGCGCGGCCTGAAGAATAGCGCTATCAGTATCGAGGCGCGCATCCTGGCCGCCGCGGACGCCTACAACGCAATGGTTTCCGAACGTCCTTATCGCAAACCCATGACCCAGACCCAGGCGCTGCAGGAGATGCAAAAACTGGCCGGCACGCTTTACGATACCGAAGTGGTGTCACACCTGTTGCAAATCAGATCCAATCAGTGATGCCCGCGGCCGTCTTCGCCATCCAGTTCGGCGAGCTGCAACTCCTCGCCCAGCTGCAACCAGGCCTCTTCCGTTTCCTGCTGCCGCTTTTTCAATTCACCCTGCCTGCTCAGCAACTGGGTCAGCCTGTCTTTATTGCCCTCCTGGTACACTACCGGATCGGTCAGCGCCTGTTCCACATCGTCGAGTTCGGCCATCAGTTTATCCAAGGCCGCCTCCAGGGATTTAAGCCTGTTTTGCAGGGGTTGTAGGCGTTTGCGCCGCTCGGCCTGGTGTCTCCGGATTTGCTTCTTGGATAGACTGGCCGCCTCTCCTCGCGTTTGCTGACCCGCGCAGGTACTGTCATTAAGCCGTTTGGATAACCACTCACGGTAGTCGTCCAAATCGCCGCCAAAACTGTGTACCTGTCCGTCAGCGACCAGCAAGAAATCGTCGCAGACACTGCGCAGCATGTGGCGATCGTGAGACACGATCACCATGGCGCCCGGATAGTCCTGCAACGCCATGCCCAGGGCCAGGCGCATCTCGATATCCAGGTGATTAGTGGGTTCATCCAGCAACAACAGATTGGGACGTTGATACACCAGCAGGGCCAGGACCAGGCGCGCCTTCTCACCGCCGGAAAAATCGGCCACCTGCTGGTCCACCCGTTGACCGCTAAAACCGAAACCGCCGAGGTAATCGCGCAGCGATTGCTCCGTCACCTGCGGCGCCAATCGCCGCAGGTGCTGAAACGGTGTCTCGGCCAGCGTGAGCTGCTCCAGTTGATGCTGGGCGAAATAGCCCACAGCCAGATCCTTGGCGCGCGTCAACTCGCCCGCCTGCGGCGTCAGCGCGCCGGCCAACAGCTTGATCAGGGTGGATTTGCCCGCGCCGTTGGCACCCAACAGACCGAGCCGGTCACCCGGCGCCAAGCCCATCTCAATGCCGTCCAGCAGGCGGGTGTCGCCATAGCCGGCCGCCACCTGATCCAGCCGCAACAGCGGATTGGGCAATTTTAACGGCGTACAGAACTGAAAATGAAAGGGGGAATCCACATGGGCCTGGGCGATCGTCTCCATGCGCGCCAGCATCTTGAGCCGGCTTTGCGCCTGCTTGGCTTTGGTAGCCTGGGCGCGAAAGCGATCCACAAAGCTGCGCACATGGGCGATCTCGCGCTGTTGCTTGTCGAAGGCGGCCTGTTGCTGGCGCAGCTGCTCGGCGCGAGCTGTTTCGAAATCGCTGTAGTTGCCGCTGTAGAGCTGGATGCTTTGGTGTTCCACGTGGGCGATCTGGTCCACCACCGTATCGAGAAAATCACGATCATGGGAGATCAACAATAGGGTGCCGGGATAGGCACGCAGCCAATCCTGCAGCCAGATGACGGCATCCAGGTCGAGGTGGTTGGTGGGTTCGTCCAGCAGCAACAGGTCGGAACGGCACATGAGCGCCTGGGCCAGATTGAGGCGCATGCGCCAACCGCCGGAGAACTCGCGCACCACTGTGTTTTCCTGAGCAGTGCTAAACCCCAGGCCGCGCAGCAGACGGGCTGCCCGGGCGCGGGCGCTGTACCCGTCGATGGCATCGAAACGGGCGTGCAGCTGGCCCTGGCGATGGCCGTCAGCGGCCGACTCGGCCTGGACCAGCGCTGCCTCGATACGACGCAGCTCGGCATCGCCGTCCATGACATAGTCGATGGCGGCGCGCTCCAGCGCCGGCGTCTCCTGGGCCACATGGGCCAACTCCAATCCTGCCGGCATGGAGAACTCACCCTGATCAGTCTGCAATTCGTCGCGGATCAGGGCGAACAGGCTGGACTTGCCCGTGCCATTGGCGCCGGTAATCCCCACCCTGCGCCCCGCATGGATAATCATATTGACCTGTTGGAACAGCAAACGCGGGCCGCGACGCAGGGCGACATCGGTGAAATTCAGCATGGGCGCAGTGTATCAGCCCCACCGCTGCGCCACCATATAGGGCCCTTGTGAAGTTGAAAGTGATAGACCATGAAATATGTCGGGGCCCATGTCAGCGCCTCAGGCGGCGTGGAAAACGCCCCGTTCAATGCCCATTCATGCCCGTGCCTTCGCCCTGCTCACCAAGCACCAGCGCCAGTGGAGCGCCAAGCCGTTGTCTGCAGCGAATATCCAGGCGTTCCAGGCCAATCTGACCAAGCTGGCATCGCCCCGGAACAGGTCCTGCCCCATGATCGTTATCTCATCAAAGCTGGGTCATCCCGAAAAGGTGGGGCTGGAAAAATCGCGCTTGGCCTTTCTCGACGAGATGCAGCGCTGTGCGCAATTGGGATTGACCCTGCTCAATTTCCATCCCGGCTCACACCTGAACTGAACCTAATCGGCGTCGACCAGTGCCTGGGCCGCATCGCCGAGTCCATCAATATCGCCCTGGACCAAACCACGGGCGTCACCGCGGTGATTAAAAACACCGCCGGCCAGGGCACTAAGCTGGGCTATCACCTCGAACACCTGGCCCAGATCATCGACCAGGTGGAGGATAAGACCCGGATGGGGGGGCTGTCTCGATACCTGCCACAGCTTGTGCGCCGGGTATGAGCTGCGCAGCAGCCGAGGCTTGGGACCAAACCTGTGCCGATTTTGAACGCATTGTCGGCTTTGAATATCTGAGGGGGATGCATCTCAACGATGACTATCATGCGCCATTCAATGGCACTTTTGTCTACAATTACCCGTATTCGCAGGCGATACAGCCTGGCATTGAGTTGGGGTGTGCCGCCGAAAACCGTCCCGTGGAACGGACAAGGAGGATACGATGAAACCACTGATACATGCCGGCCTCATCACCTTGGGGGCCTGTCTGTGTCTGGGTAGCGAGGCCGCATTGGCCGGGCTGTTCGACAAATTCAAGGAAAAGGCCGAGGCGGCAATCGCCGAGCAAAAAGCCGAGGTCGAGGTCGAGGATGCGTCCTCCCAGCCCACTGCGGCACCGGGACCCGGCGAATCCCCAAACAATCCCGCATCTGCGTCAGGCCAGACGGCCCTAGCTACCGTGAATGGTACGCCCACTGAGGCCGCACGCGCCTATCTCTTGATTCATTATAATCCCCAGGTACTCGACGAGGATCGCTGGCTCAAACTCCTGGCCCGGCGTACGTATCCGAGTGTACGCGACTGGATCTCCTCGGATGAATTCAGATGGCGGCGGGAACGGGACACGATCAGGTCCGCATTGCGCAATGCCGCCGAGGAGGTCCCGATGCGCTACGACATCACCCCTTGGCCCGATGCGGGCCCGACGGTCATACTGGGAAAATACGATTTCGATAGCGCAGCGTTTGGCATGTCTGGGGTTCACTGGCCCTGGGGACGAGATAATCCCGTGAGGTCGCTGTCTGTCCCGGTCGACAAGGCCGAACAATTGGCGGCCGCCTTTGGGGAACAGCCGCGCAACCTCTATGGTAAATATACGCTCGTTGTCAACGGTGCCGAGTTGGACAACAGAGATCGCCACGGCCGCGGCGATCTCTGGCGCAGCGTCATCTGGGACGACCGCATCGACAAGATCGACTTTTACATACGCAAAGGGTTCCAAGGCGAGACGCCCGAGGACTATGAATACGCCTTAAGCCTGGATACCCGTCAGTTCAGATCCGAAAACCCGACCGTTGGTCCTTGACTCGCGAATAATACAGCGGGCCACCCGCGGCGCGGCTGGGGTCTATTGGTGCCGTACTGCCGGCCGCTGGCATGCACGTCTGACAGGGCGTCGGTGGATATCCTGGATCAAAATCCAGAACCGGGAGATTGAATAAACGCCCGCTCCTCATCGGTGGACTCACGCCCTAGAATGGCGTTGCGATGGGGGTAGCGGCCAAAGCGGTCGATTATGGCCTTGTGCTGGATTTCAAATCTGTAATTATCTTCCAGGCCCGGCGCCTTGAACAATTCGACCGCACATTCATGGATCAAGGCGGATTCGCTATGCATGTAGGGCATATACAGAAAGGCACGCTGTTTGGCCGATAGCGACTTGTCCGCACCCTGGGCGACGGCCTCCTGTGCCAAGGCCAGGGCCAGCTCGTCATAGGCGAAGGCCTGGGGACGATCGCGGAAGATGTTGCGGGAAAACTGATCCAGTAACAGGATCTCGGCCAGGCGCCCCTGCGGCGCTTGGCGCCACGCAAACAACTCGCAACACGCCGCTTGGGCATGCAAGGCCGCGAACCGCTGTGTCACGATTCGATCAAAACCGGCGTCTTTACCGAACCAGCGCTTGGGTTCGATCTCATCAAACCAGAATGCGATAACCGCTTGATAGGCCGCCATCAGGATACGGGGTCGAACCAGTTGAGCTGATCATGCAACCGCACCACCTCCCCGATGATTAACAACGTGGGCGCATGGACCTCGTGTTGCGCCACTACCTGGGGCAGATCGGCCAGCGTGCCGGTGATCACCCGCTGCGCGGGCGTCGTGCCCTGCTGAATCAAGGCCGCCGGCATGGTGGCCGCCATGCCGTGCGCTATCAATCGATCACAAATGATCTGCAGCCCCGCCAGGCCCATGTAGACCACCACCGTCTGGCGCGGTTGCACCAGTGTCTGCCATTCCAGGTCCACAGTACCGTCCTGAAGCTGGCCGGTGACAAAGATCACTGATTGGGCGTAGTCGCGATGGGTCAGGGGAATACCGGCATAACTGGCACAACCGGCCGCGGCGGTGATCCCCGGAACCACTTGAAAAGGGATACCCTGTTGCGCCAGGCCGCTGATCTCTTCGCCGCCACGGCCGAAGATGAACGGATCGCCACCCTTGAGCCTGAGCACCCGCTTGCCCTGCTTGGCCAGCTTGATGAGCATGCCGTTGATCTCTTCCTGACGCAGGGCATGGTAGGCACGCTTCTTACCGACGTAGATCTGCTCCGCCTCGCGTCGCACCAGGCTCAGAATCTCCGGCGCCACCAGGCGGTCATAGAGCACCACGTCGGCCTGTTGCATCAGGCGCAGGGCACGAAAGGTAAGCAGATCCGGGTCACCCGGACCGGCGCCCACCAGATAGACTTCACCCTTGGCCAGCTGTGCGCTGTCGGCCTGATCGATGGCCGCTTGCAGGGCCTGCTCGGCCTGCGTGTCTTTGTTGGCATACACCAATTCGGCGATGGGGCCTTGCACCACTTGCTCCCAAAACCGGCGTCGCTGGGCCAGGGTCTTAAAACGCTGTTTCACCGGTTCGCGAAAGCGCCCCAGTAATTCGGCGAAACGACCGTAGGAGGCCGGGATCAAGGTCTCCAGCCGGGCGCGCAGCAAACGCCCCAAGGTGGGCGAGGCGCCGCCGGTGGAGACCGCGACCATCAGCGGCGAACGGTCGATGATGGACGGCAGAATAAACGTGCACAACTCCGGGGCATCGGCCACGTTTACCGGCATCCCGCGCTGGCGTGCATCCAGGGAGACCCGGCGGTTCACCGCTTCGTCACTGGTGGCGGCGATCGCCAGGATCGCACCTTCCAGTTCAGCCGCTTGATAGGCGGCAGCGATGTGATCGATCCGCCCTTGCTGTTCCATTTGCCGCAATGCATCACACAATTCGGGCGCCACCACGCGCACCTGGGCCTGCGCGCGTAGCAACAGTCCCACCTTGCGCGCCGCCACCTCGCCGCCGCCCACCACCAACACCGGGCGCCCCTTGAGGTCGATGAAGATAGGCAGAAAATCCATGCCCAGTTAGGCCTTAACGAGCCTGGTCAAGCCGCCCATGTAAGGCTGCAAGGCCTCGGGCACAACCACGCTGCCGTCGGCCTGCTGATAGTTCTCCAGGATGGCCACAAGGGTCCGGCCCACCGCCAGGCCGGAGCCGTTCAGGGTATGGACAAGTTCGGGTTTGCCGGTCTCCGGATTACGCCAACGGGCCTGCAGGCGGCGCGCCTGAAAGTCCTCGAAGTTGGAACAGGAGGAGATCTCGCGGTAGGTGTTCTGGGCCGGCAGCCACACCTCCAGGTCATAGGTCTTGGCGCTGGAAAAACCGATGTCGCCCGTGCACAGGGCCATGACGCGATACGGCAGGCCGAGCTTCTGCAGCACGGCCTCGGCATGGCCGGTGAGCGCTTCCAAGGCCTGATACGAATCCTCGGGACGCACCACCTGCACCAGCTCCACTTTTTCGAATTGATGCTGGCGGATCATGCCGCGGGTGTCGCGACCGTAGCTGCCCGCCTCGCTGCGAAAACAGGGCGTATGGCAGGCGTATTTACGCGGCAGATAATCCGCGTCGATGATCATATCGCGCACGATGTTGGTCACCGGCACCTCGGCGGTGGGAATCAGATAAAATTCCTGCTCGCCCTCCAGCTTGAACAGGTCTTCCTCGAACTTGGGCAATTGGCCGGTACCGCGCAGGCTGTCCTTGTTGACCATGTAAGGCACATAGGTCTCGGTGTAGCCGTGCGCGCCGGTGTGCAGGTCGAGCATGAACTGGATCAGGGCACGGTGCAGCCGCGCCACGCCGGCCGACATGACGGCGAAGCGCGCGCCGGTAATCTTGGCGGCGGTGTCGAAGTCCAGCTGGCCCAGACCCTCGCCCACATCCACATGATCCTTGACCTCGAACGCGAACTGCGGCGGCTCACCCCAGCGGCGGATTTCCACATTGTCTTCCTCGGACCGGCCGTCGGGGGTGGTTGCATGGGGAATATTGGGCACGCCCAGCAATATGGATTCCAGCTCATCCTGGACCTGGCCCAAGTCCTGTTCGGCGGCCTTGAGTTGATCGCCCATCTCGCTGACCGCCGCCAGCAGCGGCGCGATGTCCTCGCCCTTGGCCTTGGCCTGGCCAATAGCCTTGGAACGGCTATTACGCTCGGCCTGCAGTTCCTGGGTGCGCATTTGTATCTGTTTGCGCTGCGCCTCCAGCTCGGCGATGCGCGCGCGATCCAATTCGAAACCGCGCCGCGCCAACTGGGCGGCGATGTTGTCTAACTCGTTGCGGATTAAACGGGGGTCAAGCATGTCGTGTCCTTATTAATGCGCTTCTTGTTCGTTCACCCACGCCGACCATTTCAGCATGTGGCGCGGTTTAATAATGTTGTTCAAATGTTCCAGAATCTTTTCCACCTTGGTCGGCTCATCGAAAAACTCAACCACCAGCGGTAGATCCAGCGACAAGTCGGTGAGTGAAGCGGTGTGCATGCGGCCATCGTTGCCATAACCGCTAATACCGCGAAATACCGAAACGCCTTTCACCTTTTCCCAGTCGTGCAGGCGCTTCATTAGATTTTCCAGATGGCTGTCCTTCTCGCTGAGATAGATGCGCACCATGGTCACTTCGATCATATTCATATCTGTCTCCCTGCGATAACACCGGCCCAGGCGGCACCGACGCACAGCACCACACTGAGGGCGGCATTGGTCAATGCCTTGGCATGCTCGCCGGTCTCGATCAGGTTCAAGGTTTCGATGGAAAAGGTGGAAAAGGTAGTAAAGCCGCCCAACACACCGATCAGAATGGCGGCGCGCCATTCGGGGCCGAGGCTGAGACGTTCGATCAGCAATACCGACAGCACACCCATCAACAAGGATCCCAACACGTTGACTATCAGCGTGCCATAAGGGAACCCACGACCGAGCCAGCTGTAGACCCAACCGGACATGAGGAAGCGCAGTACTGCGCCGATAGCGCCGCCGGTGGCGATGGCCAGGAGTTGCATTATTTTAGCCCTTCACCCGAATCCCTTGCATGTTCTATTTTTTGTGTCATGACCTGGAAATGTATTGATTATAGACGTGGCAGATGCTCCAGCCCTTGGCAGGACTTGGGTCGTCGCGCCCTTCTCGACTTAACCCCGAACAGTTGCTGGGCCCTTTCTCCTCGAAGGGGAGCGGAAAATATCCGCGCCAACTTTTTGTAATGGTACCACCATCAGGTATTGGGCCATGAAGCGCCAGCCGCGCTATTTTTTTGCCTTTCTATCCAACGCCTGCAAATGGGCCAACTTCTCGCCGATCTTGGCCTCCAAACCACGCGGGCTAGGCTGATAGTAGTGCCGTTCCGGCATGTCCTCCGGAAAATAGCGTTCACCCGCGGCATAGGCCTCGGGTTCGTCATGGGCGTAGCGATAGGCCTTGCCGTAGTCCAATTCTTTCATGAGTTTGGTGGGCGCGTTGCGCAGATGAATCGGCACGTCGTGGGAACCATGTTGTTTGACATCGCTCATGGCCTTGTTAAAGGCCGTGTAAACGGCATTGCTCTTGGGCGCGCAGGCCAGATACAGCACTGCCTGGGCGATGGCCAATTCCCCTTCCGGACTGCCGAGACGCTCCTGCACGTCCCAGGCATTCAGACAAATCTCCAGCGCGCGGGGATCGGCGTTGCCGATATCCTCGCTGGCGATGCGCACTACCCGACGCGCCAAATAAAGCGGATCGCAGCCGCCGTCGATCATGCGCGCAAACCAATACAGCGCGGCATTGGGATTGGAGCCGCGCACCGATTTGTGCAAGGCCGAGATCTGATCGTAGAAGGCCTCGCCCCCCTTATCGAAACGACGCGGCGCCCCACCCTGCAACACTTCGTTCAACAAATCCTCGCTGATCTCGTCCTCGGCCAGATCGGCCATAATGTCGAGGAAATTCAGCGCCCGGCGGGCATCGCCGTCGGCCACCTCGGCCAGGCGATCGCGCAACGCCTCGGCCATTTTCAGCGGCCGGCCGATGCCGCGCTGGGCATCGCTCAAGGCGCGGTCGACGATGCGGCGCACGGCGTCGACGCCGAGACTGCGCAGCACGTACACCCGGGCGCGCGACAGCAAGGCGTTGTTCAGTTCAAACGAGGGATTCTCGGTGGTGGCGCCGATGAAGGTGAAGGTGCCGTCCTCCACATAGGGCAGGAAGGCGTCCTGCTGCGCCTTGTTAAAACGATGCACCTCGTCGACGAACAGCACGGTGGGTTTGCCCTCCATGTCGCGGGCGTATTGCGCCTTGTCCACCGCGGCGCGGATTTCCTTGACGCCGCCGAGTACGGCAGAGATGGCGATGAAGCGGGCCTTGGCTCGGCTGGCCAGCAGGCGCGCCAGGGTGGTCTTGCCAGTGCCCGGCGGGCCCCAGAAGATCATGGAGTGCAGGCGCTGGGATTCGATGGCCTGGCGCAGCGGTTTGCCAGGGCCGAGCAGATGCTCCTGGCCGGTGAAGTCATCCAGACTGCGCGGCCGCATACGGTCGGCCAGGGGCTGCCAGGCGTGACTATCGGCGTGTTCGAGCAAATCGGCCATGGGCGTTACTTGGTTTCGTCGATCACATCCACGCCCTGCGGAATATCCAGACGGAAGCTGTCGGCGGGGTAGTCCTTATTCAATACTACATTGTCGAAGCGAATGCGGGTGAACTGGCCGAAGCTGTCCTTAAGCTCCATGGCGTGGATGACATCATCTTCCAGCAATAGGTAAATGGACTCGAAGCCACTGTCAGGTCGTTTGGGCACCAGCTCGAACCAATCACGGCCTTCGCGCGTCAGTGCCAGCACATCAAACTGTTCACTGAGCTGCCCCGCCCCGCTCAATAGGCTGGCGGGGGTATTGGCCATGGTCTGATCCTGGGGCTTGATGGTGACCTGTTCCAGATCCACATCGTAGAGCCAGATCTTTGTGCCGTCGGCGACAATGTGCTGCTCGTAGGGTTGTTGGTAATCCCAACGGAACTTGCCCGGCCGCTGGATAATCACCCGCCCCTGGGACCGTTGCTTCAATTGATTGCCGGGGGCATAGACGCCCTGCGTAAAATCGGCGCCCAGACTCGATAAACCACTGAAAAATGCCTGCAGCGCCTCGTCATCGGCGGCTGAGACGGTGCTGGAAAACAGCGACACACATAACACTAACAACAGGGTTCGCGGCGACATAATCAATCCTTGACGGGGGGTGGCGCCATCACTTCACGGCTGCCGTTGGACTGCATGGGGCCGACCACGCCGGCACGCTCCATATCTTCCACCATGCGCGCGGCGCGGTTGTAGCCGATCTTGAGGCGGCGTTGGATGCCCGACACCGAGGCACGGCGAGTCTCCGTGACGATCTGCACCGCCTGGTCGTAGAGCGGATCGGCCTCTTCGCCGCCGTCCAGGCCCATGATGTCGCCGCCGTCGTTGGCCGGGCCTTCCAAAATCTCGTCGATATACTCCGGTGCGCCGCTTTCTTTGAGCGAATTCACCACATTGTGCACCTCGTGGTCGGCGACAAAGGCGCCATGGACGCGTGTCGGAATGCTGGTGCCGCCCGGCAAATAGAGCATATCGCCGTGGCCCAGCAATTGCTCGGCCCCCATTTGGTCGAGGATGGTGCGTGAGTCGATCTTGGAGGACACCTGGAAGGCGATGCGGGTGGGGATATTGGCCTTGATCAGGCCCGTGAGCACATCCACCGAGGGGCGCTGGGTGGCCAGCAACAGATGGACGCCGGAGGCACGCGCCTTTTGCGCCAGGCGCGCAATCAGCTCTTCCACCTTCTTGCCGACCACCATCATCATATCGGCCAACTCGTCCACCACCACCACAATATAGGGCAAAGGCGCCAGGGTGGGCCGTTCGTCCTCAGGTGACAGGACCTCGGCCAGGGGATCCGGGATGGCCGCGCCGGCGTCGATGGCCTCCTTCACCTTCTTGTTGTAACCGGTGATATTGCGCACCCCGAGTGCCGCCATCAATTTGTAACGCCGATCCATCTCGGCCACACACCAGCGCAGGGCATTGGCGGCGTCCTTCATATCGGTGACCACGGGCGCCAGCAGGTGGGGAATGCCCTCGTAGATGGACAGTTCCAGCATCTTGGGATCGATCATGATCATGCGCAGCTGCTCGGGCGCGGCCTTGAACAGCATACTCAGGATCATGGCGTTGACGGCCACTGATTTACCCGAGCCGGTGGTGCCGGCCACCAGCAGGTGGGGCATTTTGGCCAGGTCGGTCACCACCGCGTGACCGGCGATATCCTTGCCCAGGGCCAGAGTCAGCGGCGAGGCGCTGGCATCATATTGCTTGGACTGGACGATCTCGCTGAGGCGCACGATTTCGCGGTGCTCGTTGGGGATCTCCAGCCCCACCACCGACTTGCCGGGAATCACCTCGACAATGCGCACGCTCACCGCCGACAAGGCGCGCGCCAGGTCCTTGGACAGATTGGAGATCTGGCTCACCTTGACGCCCACCCCGGGCTGCATTTCAAAACGGGTGATCACCGGGCCGGGGTGCACCGCCACCACCTCGACCTCGATATTGAAATCCTGGAACTTGAGCTCGACCAGCCGCGACATGGCCTCCAGGGTCTCCTTGGATAAGCCCTTACCGCTGTGCGTGGCCACATCCAGAATCGACAGCGACGGCAGGCCTTTGGGCGTGTCGCCTGCGAACAGTTTCTGCTGGCGCTCCTGCTCGACGCGCGGGCTTACCTCGACCTTTTGGATGATGGGTTCGATGCGCACCGGCTTGCGCTTTTCCACTTTCTCGACCGCGGTCCTGACTGTGGATTCACGCTGCTTCTTGTGTTTATAGGCGGCCCATTTTTCACGCAGGGCACCCACCCAACTGCGCAGCAGGATGGCCAACTCCAGACTCAAGCGGCCGGTGACATCCATCAGCCAAAGCCATGACAGGCCGGTGAACAGCGTCACGCCGGTAAGGAATAAGGCCAGTAAAAACAGCGTCGCGCCGACAAAGCTGAAGGGTGCCACCAGGGTGCCCCCCACCACATCGCCGAGGATACCGCCAGCGTTGAGCGGCAGGGCCGTGGGGGTGCCAAAATGCAGCGTCGCCAAGCCGCAACCGGCGGTCACGGTGAGCACGAAGCCGCCGATGCGCAGCCCGAGTTCGTGCAGCACCACCGCGCCTTCCTGTTGACGCCCCTTGAACAACAGCCATCCGGTATAGGCGACCATGATGGGAAACAGGTAGGAAAAGTATCCAAACAGATACAGAAACACATCGGCGAACCAGGCGCCGGCGACGCCGCCGATGTTTTCCACTGTGCCGTTGACGCCGCTGTGCGACCAGCCGGGATCGCTCTCCGTATAGCTGCCCAGTGACACCGCCAAATAGAGCGCCACGGCACCGAAGACAAACAGCGCGCCCTCCCGCAATCCGTGGGTCACGGGGGCATTGGCCGCGCCGGGCTTGTCCTTTTTCCTTATCGCCTGTCCCAAGCTGAACTCACCTGTCTTGTATCGATTGACTCATTATGCGGAAAGCATCTTACTATTCAATACATTGCCGAGAAAATATCAAGCAAATACTTGGAAAAATGCGGCACCTATGCGGCGCACACCTCCGAGTGATTGATTTGGCACAAACGGGGCACGCTCTTTACCCCATCAGCGACATCACCTATGATGGGGTTTGCCGGTGTCGCGAAGCAGCAAACCACAAGATATAGGTTGCAACTGCCCTCAAAAACACTGGATATACTGTATCACACAACAAAAAGGATTTCTGGCACATCATGAGCGAAACCAAACACTGTCGATTGCTGATCCTGGGCTCAGGCCCGGCCGGATACACCGCCGCCGTCTATGCGGCGCGCGCCAATCTGAATCCGGTACTTATCACCGGACTGGAACAAGGCGGTCAGCTCACCACCACCACTGATGTAGACAACTGGCCCGGCGATAACGAAGGCGTCCAAGGCCCGGAACTCATGGTGCGCATGCAAAAGCACGCCGAACGCTTTAACACCGAAATCATCTTCGATCACATCAACGAGACCGACCTGAGTAAGCGCCCGTTCACCCTCAAGGGCGATGCCGGCAGCTACACCTGTGATGCCCTGATTATCGCCACCGGCGCATCGGCCATGTATCTGGGATTGGAATCCGAGGAAGCCTTCAAGGGCAAGGGCGTATCGGGCTGCGCCACCTGCGACGGGTTTTTCTACCGCGACCAACCGGTGGCCGTCATCGGCGGCGGCAACACGGCCGTCGAGGAGGCGCTGTATCTCTCCAATATCGCCTCGCACGTCACCGTGGTGCATCGGCGCGATGCCTTTAAATCGGAAAAGATCCTTTCGGACCAGCTGCTGAAAAAGGCCAAAGACGGCAACGTCAGCATCGAATGGAACCACACCTTGGATGAGGTGCTCGGCGACGACATGGGTGTTGCCGGCATGCGGATTAAAAGCACGCAAGACGACAGCACCAAGGAGATCAAAGTGCAGGGAGTTTTTATCGCCATCGGCCATAAACCCAACACGTCGATCTTCGAAGGTCAGTTGGATATGAACGGCGGCTACATCAAGGTGCACAGCGGAAGCGACGGTAATGCCACCGCGACCAGCGTTCCCGGGGTCTTTGCGGCCGGGGATGTGGCCGACCACGTATACCGCCAGGCGATCACCTCGGCGGGTGCCGGCTGCATGGCCGCGCTCGATGCCGAGCGCTTTCTGGAGAACCAGTAGTCAAGGGGAATAATATGGCAATCAATTCGTTTTATTCCAAAGGGAACAATTCCAATTCGGTGGTAGACTCTATGATTATCGGCAGGAATGATCAACGCGGCTTTTTACGGATGGATGTCAACGCGACCCTGACATTCAAGTTCTGCGGCGCCGATGACGTCTACGAAGGTGCGTCCCAAGACCTCAGCGCGACCGGCTTGCGTTTCGTTAGCCCGCAGAAGGTCAGTGTGGGCGATATGCTTGACGTGTGTATGAAGCCTGGTATCGATATCACCCCACCCCTGGAAACCACCCTGGCCGTGGTGCGCGTGACTCAAACCAACGACGGTCAGTACGAAGTCGCCGGCGTGTTGCAGCAAAACGATCCCGCCTAAACCAACAGCCCCGCCGGGGATATTGCCGGCGGGTTTTGACCTTGCCCATCACCGCCGCGTCGCGATTGAATCCGCGCCCACGCGGCATCGCCAAGCCGTGGCGACGTTGACTATAATATGATCCTGTACCGCATAAATCGTCTTATAGCAGAGCTCAGGGGGGGATGTGACCGGCCCGTTTTGGATTAGCGATGATGATTCGAATCAAGCCTTTCCTCCGGTCGAACTGGCGCTGGATGAACCTAACGGTCTATTGGCCGTGGGCGGCGACCTCTCCCCGGCGCGCCTGGTCGGCGCCTATCGCCACGGCATTTTCCCCTGGTTCAACGCAGACCAGCCAATTTTGTGGTGGTGTCCCGATCCGCGCGCAGTGTTGTTTCCGGAACACCTGCATATCAGCCGCAGCCTGGCCAAGCTCATCAAGAAAAAGCCCTTCCACATCACCGTAGACCGGGATTTTGAAGCCGTGTTGCGCGGCTGCGCCGCGCCCCGGCCCTACGAGACGGGCACCTGGATTACACCCGACATGCACCAGGCCTATCTCAAACTGCATCACATGGGCTTTGCCCACTCGGTGGAGGCTTGGCAGGAAGGACGGCTGGTGGGCGGGCTGTACGGCGTGGCGATCGGAAGGGTGTTTTTCGGGGAATCCATGTTCAGTCGTGTCAACAATGCCTCTAAGGTCGCCTTTACCTATCTCGTGGACCAATTAAAGGCCTGGCGCTATACCCTGATCGACTGCCAGGTAAGTTCAGCCCATCTCCACACCCTGGGCGCCGTGGACATCAAGCGCGATATCTTCATCGGTCTGTTGCGGCGCCACATTGATGCGACGGTGTACCCGAGCGCGTGGCAGACCGGCACCATCTCAACACCCACAAATCGAAATACAACGGCAACGGTATGAGTTGGACATGAACCGGCAGAACACTAATTCCATCCGCTGCCATGTCACCGCCCCCTTCGAGTGCAGCTATCTGCCGGGCCGTCAGGCCAGCAACCTGGTGGTCGATCCGGGGCTGCCGCTTAACGATCATCTACTCGGCGCCTTGCTCAACAGCGGCTTTCGCCGCAGCGGCGCGCATGTCTACCGGCCTCAATGCAACGGCTGCCAGGAGTGCGTCTCCGTCAGGGTGCCGGTCAAACGTTTCCGGCCGGACCGCAGTCAGCGACGCAACTGGCGACGCAACCGCGATCTGTGCCACACACCCTGCGCCGCCGAGTTTCAGGACGAACAGTTCCAACTCTACCGTCGTTATCTCGCCAGCCGTCATCACGACAGCGAGATGAGCAATCCGATTCCCGCCGACTATGTCGGCTTTCTCACCAGTCCCGGCGTGAGGACGGTGTTCCATGAATTTCGGCTGGAGCAACAACTGCTGGCGGTGGCCGTGGCCGACCATACACCCAACGGGCTGTCGGCGGTCTACAGCTTTTTCGACCCCGACCATCCCCATCGCGGACTAGGCACCTATGCCGTGCTTTGGCTCATCCAGCACGCCCGTCATGTGGGCCTGCCTTGGGTCTATCTGGGCTACTGGGTAAAGGAATGCCGGAAAATGAGTTACAAGACTCGATTCATGCCCTGCGAGGGCTATATTGATAACGAGTGGCGCCCCGTGGACGCCACCGGCGACTGAAATCTATCCCTTTGCGCAGGGAAGGGAAATAAGGCAAAATACGCGGCTGTTAAAATATTCGTGGAGCACGTACACCGGCATGGCTAAAGAAGAAGCGATAGAAATGGAAGGGACTGTGGTCGAAACACTGCCCAACACCATGTTTCGTGTTGAGCTGGAAAACGGCCACGTCGTCACCGCCCATATCTCAGGAAAAATGCGCAAAAACTACATTCGCATCCTGACTGGCGACAAGGTCACGGTTCAGCTGACCCCCTATGATCTGGCCAAGGGCCGCATCGTCTACCGCGCCCGCTAAACCGATGCAGGACTCTTTTCCTCTTCTATCTCGAAACTCAATTCCCCCTGATTCAGACCGACCCGTACATGACCGCCGCCGGCAAGCTTGCCAAACAGTAGCTCTTCAGCCAGCGGCCGCTTGATACTCTCTTTGATCACCCGCGTCATAGGGCGCGCGCCCATGGTCGGATCGAAGCCATGCTCAGCCAGCCATTCGCGCGCCTCGTTATCGACTTCAATGGTGACACCCTTCTCTTCCAATTGGGCTTCGAGTTCGATGATAAACTTGTCCACCACATGGCCCATGGTCTTTCGATCCAAGGCCTGGAATTCGACGATGGCGTCCAAGCGGTTGCGAAACTCCGGCGTAAAGGCGCGCTTGATGGCCTCCATGCTGTCACCGACATGGGACTGACCGGTGAAGCCAATCGCCGGACGGCTCATTTGTTCCGCCCCGGCATTGGTGGTCATCACCAGGATGACATTGCGGAAATCCGCCTCACGACCGTTGTTGTCGGTCAGGGTACCGTGATCCATCACCTGCAACAGCAGATTGAAGACATCGGGATGAGCCTTTTCAATCTCATCCAGCAACAACACCGCGTGGGGATTCTTGTTGATGGCATCGGTGAGCAGACCGCCCTGGTCATAGCCCACATAGCCGGGAGGTGCGCCGATCAGGCGCGATACGGCATGGCGCTCCATGTACTCCGACATGTCGAAGCGAATCAGCTCGATGCCCATGATCTTGGCCAGCTGGCGCGTCACCTCGGTCTTGCCGACCCCGGTGGGCCCGGCGAATAGGAAGGAACCGATGGGTTTTTCTTCGTGACCCAGGCCGGAACGGGCCAACTTGATCGCCGTCGACAGGGACTCAATGGCGGGATCCTGTCCGAAAACCACCATTTTCAGATCCCGCTCCAAGGTGCGTAGTTTTTCCCGATCGGAACTGCCCACCCGCATCTCGGGAATGCGCGCGATCTTGGAGACGATTTGTTCCACGTCTTTGACGCCGATGGTCTTCTTACGCTTGGACTGGGGCATCATACGCTGCCGCGCGCCCGCCTCGTCGATCACGTCGATGGCCTTATCGGGTAGATGGCGATCATTGATATAGCGGTCCGCCAATTCCACCGCCGCCTTGATGGCCTGGCGCGTGTACTTGACGCCATGGTGCTCTTCGAAACGCGACTTGAGTCCCATCAGGATCTGGGTCGCTTCCACCACCGTCGGCTCGGGCACATCGATCTTCTGGAACCGACGCGCCAGGGCACGATCCTTTTCAAAAATGCCACGATACTCCTGGTAAGTGGTGGACCCGATGCACTTCAATTCACCTGAGGCCAAGGCCGGCTTGATCAGATTGGAGGCATCCATCACCCCGCCCGAGGCCGCGCCGGCGCCGATAATGGTGTGAATTTCATCGACGAACAAAACGTTGTGGGGATTCTTGCGCAGCTGCGCCAGAACCGCCTTGAGGCGCTTCTCGAAGTCGCCACGGTACTTGGTGCCGGCAAGCAGGGCGCCCATGTCCAAGGCGTACACCGTGCTGTCCGCCAATACCTCGGGGACTTCGCCGTCAACGATACGCTTGGCCAGACCTTCGGCCAACGCAGTTTTTCCCACCCCGGCCTCACCGACGAACAAGGGATTATTCTTGCGCCGGCGACACAGCACCTGAACAGTACGTTCGATTTCGTGGTCACGGCCGATCAGCGGATCGATCTTACCTTGCTTGGCGCGCTCGTTAAGGTTGGTCGCGAAATTTTCCAGCGGTGATTTGCCCGGCGCTTCAGCTTCCGCCTCTTCGCCGTCGGACTGGCCGTAGCCTTCGCTGTCTTCATCGCCCGACACCTTGGAAATGCCGTGGGAAATATAATTCACCACATCCAGGCGCGAAACATTTTGGGCATTGAGCAGATAGACCGCCTGCGAATCCGGCTCTCCGAAGATGGCGACCAGCACGTTGGCGCCGGTGACCTCTTCCTTGCCGGCACTCTGCACGTGAAACACGGCGCGCTGTAATACGCGCTGAAATCCCAGCGTCGGCTGAGTTTCGCGACCGTCATCGGCGGACAGCACCGGCGTGGTCTCATCCAGAAAGGCGGCCAACTCTTTCTTAAGATTGGTCAGATCAGCACCACAGGCGTGCAACACGCTGGCCGCCGCCGAATTATCCAGCAGGGCAAGCAGGAGATGTTCCACCGTCATGAATTCGTGATGCTTATCGCTCGCCTCACGAAATGCAGTGTTGAGTGTATATTCCAATTCCTTGTTTAACATGACGACACCTCCGGCACTGTCACAATCAAATAGCCCGCCTTGCTAGGCTTCCTCCATGGTGCACTTCAGTGGGTGCTGGTTCTCTCGGGCAAATTCATTTACCTGATTCACCTTGGTTTCCGCGACATCACGCGAGAACACACCACAAATGCCGGCACCGCGCGTGTGCACTTCAAGCATCACTTGAGTCGCCTTTTCACGCCCCATACTAAAAAAGCTCTCCAGTATAAGAACGACAAATTCCATAGGTGTGTAATCGTCGTTCAGCAAAATTACCTTATACAAAGGGGGGCGTTTCAGCTTGGGCCGTGCTTCTTGGACCGTCAGGTCCTCGTCACTGTGTAAGGAGATCTTGTCACTCATAGTAGCCGTAACTATACCAATTGAAGCCGTTATGAGTGCCATCCTAGCACAAAATCACGCACATGATTCCAGTTCTAAAAACCTACCCAACACATTAAGAAATCGTGCTTTTTCAAAAGAGCTACTTGAGTCCTATGGCGCCTCCGCGAGCGGTCTCAAGGATTGCCGGACACCCCTTCCTGCATACCTATTAGATCGGACAAATCAATCAGAGCTTTAGTTGCACGGGCCATATTTTGCAGCTTCAAACCATAGCATTTTCAATCCCTTGACTTATCGACTTTTTTGTTCAACATTAATAATTGTGGTGGGGGGGAAGCAGTTATACATCCTCTACAGCGGTGCCGATGTTGGGCGGCATGTTTTTTGTTTTAACCGCGAGGAAAGTCAGTATGGCAAAAGGTACAGTTAAGTGGTTTAGTAATGCGAAAGGTTATGGTTTTATCGCCCCCGATGAAGGTGGTGATGACATCTTTGCTCACTTCTCTTCAATCGACATGGATGGTTACAAGTCACTGAAGCAGGGCCAAAAGGTCCAGTACGAGGTGACTCAGGGGCCCAAAGGTTTCCTGGCCTCATCCGTCACACTGGAAGGTGAACCGGAAAAGGAAGAAACCGGCAGTTGACGACTTGAAACAATCTATAGAAAAAACCGGCCTCAATAATAATAATCATGGCCGGTTTTTTTATTTGCGTTGGTTTTGCTGAATTTTACATCTTGGCAATCATGGCGTCGCCGAAGGCCGAGCAGCTCACCTCGGTGGGATTGTCCATCAGCCGGGCCAGGTCGTAAGTCACGGTTTTCGAGGCGATGGTGGCGCCCAGTGATTTGATCACCAAATCCGCCGCTTCGGTCCAACCCAGATGACGCAGCAACATCTCACTCGACAGAATCAAGGAGCCAGGATTGACCTTATCCTGTCCGGCGTATTTGGGCGCGGTGCCGTGAGTCGCTTCAAACATGGCGACTGTATCTGACAAGTTGGCCCCCGGCGCAATACCGATACCGCCCACCTGGGCCGCCAAGGCGTCGGAAATGTAGTCACCGTTAAGGTTCATGGTGGCGATCACGCTGTACTCGTCAGGGCGCAACAGGATCTGCTGCAGGAAGGCGTCGGCGATCACGTCCTTGACCACGATCTCCTTGCCGGTATTGGGATTCCTGAAACTGCACCAGGGACCCCCGTCGATTTCCACAGCGCCGTATTCTTCTTTGGCGAGCTCATAGCCCCAGCTCTTAAAGGCACCTTCGGTGAACTTCATGATATTGCCCTTGTGCACCAGGGTGAGAGAATCGCGGTCATTATCAATGGTGTATTGCAGCGCCTTACGCACCAAGCGTTTGGTGCCCTCACTGGAGACCGGCTTGATACCAATGCCCGAGGTGTCGGGAAAGCGGATCTTGGTTACGCCCATCTCACCGCGCAAAAAGTTGATCACGCGGGTCACTTCGGGGGTGCCGGCCTCCCACTCCACACCGGCGTAGATGTCTTCCGAGTTTTCGCGGAAGATGACCATATTGGTCTTTTCCGGCTCTTTCAGAGGACTGGGTGTGCCGTCGAAATAACGCACCGGCCGCAGACAGACATACAGGTCCAGCGCCTGGCGCAGCGCCACATTCAAGGAGCGCATACCGCCGCCGACAGGGGTGGTAAGCGGACCCTTGATGGAGACGACAAACTCCTTGACTGCCTCCAGGGTCTCCTGCGGCAGCCAGGTATCCTTGTCATAGACACGGGTCGACTTCTCGCCGGCATAGACCTCCATCCAGGCGATCTTCTTCTCGCCGCCGTAAGCTTTTTCCACCGCGGCATCGACAACCTTCTGCATCACCGGGGTAATGTCCACACCGATGCCGTCGCCTTCAATGAACGGAATGATGGGATAATTAGGGACAGTTAAGGCGCCGTGCATGTCGGCCGTGATTTTTTCACCCTCCGCCGGGACCACAATCTTGTCGTATGCCATCTGATCTTCCTATATTTTAAGAATATTGGCGCGTATTCTACCATTGCCGCTGAGTTCACGCTAAATCACCCTGACATGGCCAACATCATTCTGTTCAACAAACCTTACGATGTGCTGTCGCAATTCACCGATGCCGACGGCCGCACCACCCTGGCCGCCTATATCGATCTGCCCGGCGTCTATCCGGCCGGCCGCCTCGACCGTGACAGCGAGGGCCTACTGATTCTCACCGATGACGGTGCCATGCAGCAGCGCATCGCCCATCCACGCCACAAAATGCCCAAGACCTATTGGGCCCAAGTGGAAGGCCTTCCGGACCCAGCCGCCTTGGCGCAACTGCGCCACGGCGTAGAATTGAAAGACGGCCTGACCCGGCCCGCCGAGGCACGCCTGATCGAACCGTCCGCCGTTTGGCCGCGCACTCCACCCATTCGTTACCGCGCCCACATCCCCGACAGCTGGATCGAGCTCACCCTCCACGAAGGCCGTAACCGCCAGGTGCGACGCATGACCGCCGCCGTCGGCCACCCTACCCTGCGGCTGATCCGCGTCGGCGTTGGCCCCTGGACCCTAGACGCCCTCGAACCGGGACAATGGCGCGCACTGGAATGTCCGCCGGAATTGTTGCAAGCTGGCACCAGGCCCAAGCAAAAACGAGTCAGCAGACATGGTCTGGAAACCGCGCGTCACCGTCGCCGCCGTCATCGAAAACCAGGGTAAGTTTCTGTTGGTGGAGGAAGACAGCGGCCACCAAGCGCACACCGTCTTCAATCAACCCGCCGGCCACCTGGAGCCAGGGGAAAGCCTGATCAACGCCGTGATCCGTGAGACCCTGGAAGAGACCGGTTACGACTTTACGCCCACCGCCCTGGTGGGACTGTATCGCTGGATCGAACCGGCATCGGGCGAGACCTTTCTGCGGGTCTGCTTCAGCGGCGAGGTGGGTCAGTACTATCCCGGCCACCCGCTCGACGCCGGCATCGTCGGTCCGCGCTGGCTCAGCGTGGCGGAGATATCGGAATTGACGCCCAGCCTGCGCAGCCCACTGGTGCCGCGTTGCATCGAGGACTACTGTGCCGGGCGGCGCTTTCCGCTCACCCTATTGAGCGACATGCAGGCCGAATAAAAATGATCAGCAATCCCGCCCAGCAACTACGTCTGATAGAAAGCTTCACATTTCTACACCAAGCACGTCCCGAGTTTCACCGCGAATTCTTCAACGCCGCCACCTTGGTGCACGTCCCCGAAGGCCATACCATCGCCGAAGAAGGCTGTGAATGTTCGCAACTGGCCCTGCTTCTAAACGGGAAGGTGCGAGTCTATAAACTGGCGGCCAAGGGGCGCGAGATCACCCTGTACCGCATCGAACACGGCGACAGCTGCATACTCACCGCCTCCTGCGTCATGAGCGCCACCCCCTTCCCCGCCATTGCCCAGGCCGAAACCAAACTGGACGCCGTCATCATCCCGGCCGCGTTTGTGCGCGACTGGATGACCCGGTCTCCGCCGTGGAGCGGCTTCGTCTTTGGCCTCATCGCGCGGCGCCTGGCCGATGTCATCACCGTGCTGGAGAGTGTTACCTTCCTGCGCATGGATGTGCGCATCGCCGCCTATCTGATCGACAAGGCCGACGCTGGCAGCAGCCTGACCATCACCCATCACGAAATCGCTGCCGATCTAGGCAGCTCGCGCGAAGTGGTCAGTCGCGCCCTCAAGGCCTTCGACAAACAGGGGTGGATCGCGATGGGCCGTGGTGTAATTACCCTTCTCGCCCCGGCACAACTCCACGCCCTGGCCGAGGCGGAAGCGCCTCAGGAAATATCAGTAAAAGGTGATTAAGTCACATACACCGGACCGGACACTCCCTAAAGTGAATGCGTGGTTAATCAACGCAACGCGGGAGGTATGATCATGAAACACAATGTCGGGACGACCGATCGAGCCGTGCGCGCCATTGTCGGCGTCGCCATCATCGGCGCGGGGGTGTATTTCCAAAGCTGGTGGGGCGCTGTCGGCGCCGTGCTGTTAGTCACCGCCCTGGCGGGTTGGTGTCCGCCCTACGCTCTGCTGGGCATCAACACCTGCAAGGCCAAGGCCTAAACGCGATACCGGGCTATCCTGGAATCCGGGCCGGATTCCAGGACCACACCAGACACCCTCATCTATGCAGACTAAGCCCGCGGCGGCTGAGCCGCCTTGGCTTTGGCGTCGGGCCGTCTGCGTTTGTGCTGCAATCCACCGTCGGCACGTTTGCCTCCAGTGCCGCTGTTGCGCGGCTTGCCGTTGCGGCCACCGGGCTTGGCACGGCCATGCGGCTTGGGCGCTGATTGTTTCGCCGCCGTCGGCATCCGCCCCAAACGCGTCAAGGGTACGGCGTGGGTCGGTTCAAAACCGGGTTCCGTCTCACGCGGCAATTGCTTGCGGATCAGGTTCTCGATCCCCGCCAATAATTTCACTTCATCGGCACTCACCAAGGAGATCGCGGCACCACTGCTGCCGGCCCGGCCGGTACGACCGATACGATGGACATAATCTTCCGCCACATTGGGCAGTTCAAAATTCACCACATGGGGCAGCAGATCGATATCGATACCGCGTGCGGCGATGTCAGTGGCCACCAGCACTCTCACCTTACCGCTTTTGAAATCCGCCAGGGCCTTGGTGCGCGCGCCTTGACTCTTGTTACCGTGGATGGCCGCGGCTTTGATGCCATCGCGCTCCAGCTTCTGGGCTAGACGATTGGCGCCGTGTTTGGTGCGCGTGAACACCAGCACCTGATCCCAGTTATTGGCGCGGATCAGATGGCTCAACAAGCCGGTCTTGTTGCTCTTATCCACTTCGAATACCGACTGAGTAACACGCTCGGCGGTGGTGTTGCGCGCCGCCACTTCCACCAGCACCGGTTCGTGCAACAGGCCGCGCGTCAGACGGCGGATTTCGTCCGAAAAGGTGGCCGAGAACAGCAGGTTCTGGCGCTGTTTGGGCAACAGCGCCAGGATCTTGCGGATATCGTTAATAAAGCCCATGTCCAGCATACGATCCGCTTCATCCAAGACCAGGATCTCCAGCTGATCGAACGTCACCGCGTTTTGGTTGTACAAATCGAGCAAGCGTCCCGGTGTCGCCACCAGCACATCCACCCCGCCGCGCAGGCGCTGCATCTGTGGGTTGATCTTCACCCCGCCGTAGACCACGTCCGCACGCAGGGGCAGATACTTACCGTAGGTCGCCACGCTATCGCCCACTTGCGCCGCCAGTTCGCGGGTCGGCGTCAGCACCAAGGCGCGCACTGAGTTGGCCTTGACCTTGGGGCCGCCCGCCAGGCGCTGCAGCAAAGGCAGGGTAAAACCGGCGGTCTTGCCGGTGCCGGTCTGCGCCGCCGCCATCACATCCTGACCGGACAGTACTGCCGGAATGGCTTGCAGCTGGATAGGTGTCGGGGTGTCATAACCTTGCGCGTTGACGGCACGTAACAGGGGATCGGCCAAGCCGAGAGAAGAAAAACTCATGAATAAATTACTCTTAAAATGTACTGCCGGAATCAGGTGAAGACGGAGGTCAAAACAGGACGACAGCGGGGCTGAAGGAAATCTCAGACGCGATTATACGCGAAATCCGCGCGCATCGCTGTTATATTTTAATTCCGGCCTGACACTGAGCGACGCCCAACAATGCGCACCTACGCAAACATTATCGCCTTGATCCTGACCTGCGTGGCAAGTACCAGCCACGCCGCCCCTCCCCGGGCCGACGACATCATCGACAAGGCCTATCGCATCGAGCGGGTGGACGACCAGATCGCCACCCTAAACTTTACCTTCTCGGCCCCCGGCAAGGACAAGCAGGAGGTCATCTACACCATGGTGTGGAAGAACATGGCAGGGCGGGACGGCTATGACAACAAGGCCATTTTCTTTACCGAATACCCACCCGAGAAGCGCGGCGTCGCCTACCTGGGCTGGCTCAGACGGCCCGGCAGTACTGCCAAGGATGACGAGTGGATCTATCTGCCTGAGCTGCGCATGACGCGGCGCATCGCTCATCGCGACCACGCCCATGCCCATGACGATGACGAGTTCGGCAATTCATTGCTCAAACGCGAACACCTCGACCCGCGCCCGCCCGAACTCGACCACCACCGGCTCATCGGCGAAGAGATCCTGGAGGGCAGGCCGCATTACCTCATCGCCAGCATCCCCAAACAGGCCGCCGCACAAATGCCGGGCATGCCGCACCAAAGCGGAAAGGTCATTCGCTGGATCGATACCGAAAGCTTTCTTACCCGGCGCCTGCAGTTCTTCGAACAACACGGACAAGAAGTGCTGAGTATGCGTATCGATTGGGTCGAGAAAGACGGCTATTGGCTGTGGCGGCGCGTCATGGCCACCGATCCGCGCACCCTGGCGAATACGGTGTTGGAGATCAGCGATATCAGAATCAACACCAACCTGGACGACCGCACCTTTACCAAACGTGTCCTGGAAAAGGGCGCCGAACGCCTGCGCTAAGTCCTCCCCCGGCGCCTCACCCGCAGTAAAAGAGGTGCGCGCGGCCACCGAATTGGCGTGTTGTCGGCGGCCTATCAGTAGAAGGTCATAGAATCTCTAGCCCGGATTTTGGCTATCGCTATACAGCGAGAAAAACAACACAATCACACAGAGGTCAACTATGGGAACGTCCAGCAGCCAGAGCGGAAATCACAACAAGCAGAAAGTGAACGTACTCGTCATCATGGCTCACCCGCGCAGTCCCAGCCTGTGTTCCGCCTTGGCCGACGCCTATGCCGAGGGCGCCCGCGCCGCCGGCATGGAGGTGGAAACACTGAACTTGGGCGAACTGGAATTTGATCCGGACGTGCACCCCATTTCTCCGCGCCAGCAAACCCTCGAGCCCGACCTGGAGCGGGCCCGCCGACTGATCGAATGGGCTGACCACCTCAGCTTTGTCTACCCGGCCTGGTGGGGCGTGGGGCCGGCCCGGCTCAAGGGCTTTCTCGACCGGATAATGCTGCCCGGCTTTGCCTTTCGCGAAAAGGCGGACGGCAGTTATGAAGGCCTGCTGCCGGGCAAAACCGCCCATCTCATCACCACCATGGACATGCCACCCTGGGTCTACCGCTTTATCTTTCGCGCGCCCGGCCACAACGCCATGAAGCGTTCTACCCTCGGTTTTTGCGGCATCGACACCCCGCGCATCCTGGCGCTCGGACCGGTCAAGGATTCCCACCTGGAACAACGCCAGGACTGGCTGGAGCAGGCCCGCGCCCTGGGTTTCTCCCTGCAACACGGCGCCGAAAGCCGGGGCGCCCGCGCCAGGGCGAAACTCGTGGCCTGGATCAAGGCATTGCGGCTGCAATTCTATCCCATGACCTGGATGGCCTATACGGTCGGCGCCTTGGGGGCGCAGGCCGTCACCGGCCGGTGGGACCTGGCGCTATATCTGTTGGGCTACGCCTATCTGTTCTTTGGCGAGGCGGCGACCGTGTTCACCAATGAGTGGTTCGACTATGAAAGCGACCGGCGCAATACGCGGTACGGCCCATTCAACGGCGGCTCACGCGTCCTGGTCAGCGGCGAATTGAGTTTTTCTGAAATCAAGGCCGGCATCGTGGTGTCCTTGGCGGCCGCCGCGGCCTGCGCCGGTGTGATACTGGACCGCTTAACGGGTAACGACACGGCCGTCGCCCTGGCGCTGTTGGCCATCTTGATCTTGGGCCTGGGTTACACCGCGCCGCCCTTGAAACTGGCCTGGCGCGGCCTCGGGGAACTCAATGTGGGGTTCACCCACAGCCTGGGCGTCATCCTGATTGGCTATCTGCTACAAGGCGGCAGCTGGCATGATCCCTTTCCCTGGCTGGTGAGTCTACCCCTGTTTCTGGCAGTGTTGCCGGCGATCATCCTCTCGGGCGTGCCAGATCTTGAGGCCGACCGCGCGGCCGGCAAACGTACCCTGGTGGTACGACTGGGGCATGGCCGCGCTGTACTGCTGGCTCTGGGCCTGGCACTTGCCGTGCCGCTACTGGTGATGCTGATCAAGGACCTGCCGGCCCTGCACTGCGCCCTGCAGGGCCTACTGCCCTGGATACTGCCCCACGCCATGCTGATCGCCTATCTGCTCAGCCGTGAATGGCGCCACCAGACGCAGGGACGCAAAGACGGGCTGATGCTCGCGACCTTGAGCTATATCATCTGGTTCGGCCTGATCCCCTTGCTGCAGCTGAGCTGAGGTCTATTCCCCCCGCAGGCACGTCGACAGACGCTGTCCCAGCTGTCGCAGCAACTGAAAATAAAGCGTCGTGCCGGGCTTCAGATCCATCCCCATGGGATCGAGGGCGGCGCTGCGGATGTTTGTGCCTTGCGTCACCACCTGCATCAATTTGTCCGGAAACTGGGGCTCGCTGAAGACACACGCGACCTCTAGGGCAGTGATGCGCTCGCGAATCTCGCTCAGGCGGCGCGCCCCAGGCTTGCGTTCCGGATCGATCATCACCGCACCCACCGGGTTGAGATCGTAATGCTTTTCGAAATATTGATAGGCATCATGAAACACCAGATAGGGGATATGACGCACGGGCGCCAAGCGCGCCTGCAACGCCCGATCCAAGGTCTCTAAGTCTTGCTGCAAGCGTTCGCCATTGGCGCGATAACGCTCGGCATGGGCGGGATCCAGGGCGCTAAGGGTGTTCACCAAGGCGGCGACGATGCGCGCGGCATTGCCGGGATCCAACCACAGGTGGCCATCCATGTCGCGGTGATCATGAGCGCCCTCATGATCCGGTTCATGCCCCGCCCAGACCCCACCGCTACGCGCCGGCCACAAGGTCATACCCGGCAGGCGCAGCAACTCCAGCACCTGCACGTCGGCCCACAGACTGTCCAACACACGGGGCAAAAAGCTTTCCACACCGGGGCCGACCCACACCACCAAATCGGCGCGCTGTAGGCTGAACATCTGCGAAGGCTTGAGCATGTATTGATGCGGCGAGCGGTCACTGGACACCAACAGCGTCGGCTCGGCCACGCCCTCCATCACCCCCGCGGCGAGTGAATGGATGGGGGCGATACTGACCACCACCTGCGGTGGCGTGGCCGCGTGTCCCGCCATAGGCAGGGCCGAGAGCAACAGGGCGGACCATAATAGACGACGCAGCATAGGGCAGACTCAATCAAGATCAACGTTATGTTATAGTATAACATCACTGTCCGAACGGAGCATCCATGGCCCGCCAGCGATCCGATCACGCCTTTGCCCCCCATGACCACCGTCGCTGCATCACGGCGGCGCTGCTGGAGGCACAGCGCATCTGCCGCCAGAACAAAGGGCGGCTGACACAACAGCGCCAACGGGTGCTGGAGTTGATATGGCGCAGCCACAAACCGGTGGGCGCCTATGCCATCCTGGAACAGTTGCGCAGCGAGGGCTTTAACGGCGCCCCGCCGACGGTCTACCGGGCGCTGGAGTTCTTGCTCAAGCAGGGGCTGATTCACCGCCTCGAAAGTCTCAACGCCTATACCGGTTGCGCCCATCCCGGCGCCCAGCATACCGGTCAGTTCCTGATCTGTAGCGGTTGTCAAAAAATCGCCGAACTGGACGACCCCAAAGTCAATCACGCCATCAGCAGCAGCGCCGCGCGCCACGGTTTCGAGGCGGCTTATCAGGTCATCGAAATCCGTGGCCTGTGCCCACGCTGTCAGGAGCATCACCATGCCGGGTGAGCTGCTGATCGAAACCCGTAACGTCAACCTGCGGTTGCAGGGCCGCCAGATTCTGGATGCTGTGGATCTGAGCGTGCAGCGCGACGAAATCGTCACCCTGATCGGCCCCAACGGCGCCGGCAAATCGACCCTGGTGCGGGTCATTCTCGGTCTGATCAAACCGGACAGCGGCCGCGTCAAGATCGCAGCCAAGACGCGCATCGGCTACATGCCGCAGCGCCTGAGTATCGATGCGGTACTGCCGCTGACGGTACGGCGTTTTCTCACCCTGGCGCAACGCTGTTCCCAAACCCGCCTGCGGGAGGTACTGACCGAGGTCGGCGCGGAGCAGTTGCTGGATGCGCCCATGCAGACCTTATCCGGCGGCGAGACCCAGCGCGTGCTGCTGGCGCGCGCCATGCTACGCCAGCCCGATCTGCTGATCCTGGACGAGCCGGTACAAGGCGTGGACGTGGGCGGCCAGGAAGAACTCTACCGTCTCATCGGCAACATCCGCAGCCGCCACGGCTGCGGCATCCTGATGATCTCCCACGACCTGCACATGGTGATGAGCGCTACCGACCGGGTGTTCTGCCTGAATCGCCACATGTGTTGTTCCGGCACCCCCGACAGCGTGCGCAGCGATCCCAGTTATGTCGCCCTGTTCGGCCAGGCACCCATTCTCATGCCTTACAGCCATCGTCACGACCACGGCCACGACGCCCACGGCAATATCGTCCCGGACGATCGGCACAAGGAGTGCGAGCATGGATGACTTTCTGCTGCGCGCCCTGCTCGCCGGGCTCGGCGTGGCGCTGGTGGCCGGACCGCTGGGGGCCTTCGTGGTATGGCGCAAGATGGCCTACTTCGGCGACACCCTGGCCCACGCCGCCCTGCTCGGTGTAGCGCTGGGCTTCCTGCTGGAGTTCAATATCAATCTGGGCGTGATGATCGTCTGCGTGCTGCTGGCCCTGCTGCTGGTGGCACTGCAACAGCAACGGCGCTTGGCCAGTGACACCCTGCTCGGTATCCTCTCCCACACCACCCTGTCCCTCGGCCTGATCGCCCTGGCCCTCATGGAGACCCTGCGTCTGGACTTGATGGGCTATCTGTTCGGCGACATCCTGGCCGTCAGCGCCAATGACGTTTACTGGATTTTCGCCAGCACCGCGCTAGCCCTCACCGTACTGGTGTTGATTTGGCGGCCGCTGCTGGCCATCACCGTGCATGAGGAACTGGCACAGGTGGAAGGCGTGCCGGTGACCTGGGTACGGCTGGCGCTGATGCTGCTCATCGCCCTGGTGATCGCCGTGGCCATGAAGGTGGTGGGCATCCTGCTGATCACCTCCCTGCTGATTATTCCCGCCGCCACGGCCCGGGCCTTTGCCCGCACCCCGGAACAAATGGCCATCGGCGCCGCCTTCATCGGCTGCCTGGCCGTCGCTGGCGGCCTGTTCGCCTCCTTGCAATGGGACCTACCCGCCGGCCCGGCGATCGTCGCCGTCGCCGCCCTGCTGTTTTTCGCCGGGCCGTGCTGGCGCAGCAGCGCAGTGCGCTAGCGCCGCTTGCAATACCCAAACAATTTACTAAGATTATGCTCAGACGACAGCCATTACACTTGCAAGGAGATAACAATCATGAACACAAAAACGGGCCTCTCATTCGCATTGTTGTTGAGTGCCGCGCTCATATTGCCCTTCGCCGCCGTCGCCGGTGACGAAGCCACCAGCAAGATGGCGCGCATCGTGGCGGACATCAATCACAGGCCCAGTGCCACGGATAAGGAAAAGCTGCGCCAGATTGCGGAGAAAGGTTCCCCGGCCCAGCAAGCCATCGCCAACGCGCTGCTCGACATGAATCACAAGGTCAGCCCCAGCGCCAAGGACCGGCTGGGCAAAATCGCGCAGGATAGCTCGGTGCCTGAGGATACCCGCGAGCTCGCCTCGATTGTGAAAGAGTTTCACCATGAAGCCTCTTCGGCAGCGAAGCAAAAACTGCGCGATATGTAAGTTGAAGTGAGCGCTGGGGCCGCCAAACCCGGCAACATCTCTCTCCTGAAGCCTTTGCGCCGCCGAACCCTTCGGCGGCGTTTTTTATTGCGCGGACTGTGTATTGACGCGTTCGCGCAACAACACGGCCACGATCAGGGCGCCGACCAACAATTGCACCCAGATCGTCTCCACCGAGGGATTTAGCCTGAGCAGCTCGACACGCGGCAAGGGGCCGAACCGGTATCCAGCCCGCCTTGCAAAGCGGCGACGCCGTGCCCGGAAAACGCCTGCGCCGGCAAGGCGGGGATGGCGTTGAGCAGACGCTGGCTGAATTCCATCTGCCCGGCATATTCCGCCTGATTGGTCACCTTGTCGGTGGCCACGGTACCAGGGTAATCCACGGCGATATAGTCTAGCGAATGGCGCACAGGACGGGACATCCATCGCCTTGGCCGCCATAACCGACACGCAACCCAACTGACTCCATAGCAGCTGCAGCGCGCGCGTCACCAAGTGGGATGTAGAACGTTTTCATATGACAGATTCGTCATCTTGAAAGCTTAATGCGAATCATTTTCCATTCACTATTAACCCACACATCAATGGGTTTTTACACACGCCGCTGCGCTGCGCCGCGGCACCTGCGTAAGGCGTCGATTTATATTAAAATACGCCCTCTTTTTGAGGCTGGCTTTCGGACCCCATGACCCACAACCCTGCTCAACACATCGTCGTCGGTATGTCCGGGGGTGTGGATTCCTCGGTCACCGCCCTGCTGCTCAAGCGGCAGGGTTACGCCGTCAGCGGTCTATTCATGAAGAATTGGGAGGACCACCCCGACGGCGAATGCCCGGCGCTGCAGGATTCGCGCGACGTCATGGCCGTGTGCGACCAGCTCGACATCGACATGGACGGGGTCAATTTCGCCGCCGAGTACTGGGACCGGGTGTTCGCCTATTTTCTCGAGGAATACCGCGCCGGGCGCACCCCCAACCCGGACGTACTCTGCAACAAAGAGATCAAGTTTAAGGCCTTCCTCGATTACGCCTTGGCCCACGGCGCTGACAAGATCGCCACCGGACACTACGCCCGGATCGAACTGCGCAACGGTTACTACCGCCTGCTGAAGGCCAAAGATCAGAACAAGGATCAGACCTATTTTCTCTACACCCTGGGCCAGGCGCAGCTATCGAAGACCCTCTTCCCGCTGGGTGAGATCACCAAGCCACAGGTGCGCAAGATCGCGGCGGAGCACCAGTTCGTCAATGCACAGAAGAAAGACTCCACCGGCATCTGCTTCATCGGCGAGCGCAAGTTCAAGGAATTTCTGAGTCAGTACCTGCCGGCCCAACCGGGCGAAATGCGCACTCCGGAGGGCGAACTGATCGGCCACCACGACGGCCTGATGTACTACACCTTGGGCCAGCGTCAGGGGCTGGGCATCGGCGGGCGCAGCAATTCCAGCGGCGCGCCCTGGTTCGTGGTGGGCAAGGACCTGGAAGGCAACATCCTGCAGGTGGCTCAGGGCGAACACCCCATGCTCTATAGTGATAGTCTGGAGGCCGCCAAGCTGCACTGGACCACCGGCGTGGCGCCGCACACGCCACTGCGCTGCGCCGCCAAGACCCGTTACCGCCAACCGGACCAGGCCTGCACCCTCACGCGAATCGAGGGCGACCGCTGTTGGGTCGACTTCGACCGGCCGCAGCGGGCCGTGACGCCGGGGCAGTCGGTGGTTTTTTATCAGGGTGACGAATGCTTGGGCGGGGGCGTCATCGAGGCCACGGCCAGCCACACTCAACTCAAACAACACCTGGGATAAGACGAACAGAGATGCAACACAGCTATCGGGAACAGGTCATGGCCTTCGGCGGCATCTGGCAAGCCGTCAAACTGGTGCAACAGGTGGCACGTCAGGGCCATGCCGACACAGAACCCTTCGAGGCGTCACTCAACACATTGTTCGTCACCGACCCAAAGACCACCGAAGAGGTGTACGGCTCGGTCAAGCATCTGGTCCTGGGGCTGGAGACCATCCTCGACCAGTTCGGCGACGCCACCAATCACCGCGACATGGAGCTGACCAAGTACGTCATCGGCCTGATGCACCTGGAGCGCAAACTGGCGCGCGCGCCGGCGTTGGTGGACAAGCTCGGCAGCGGCATCGAACTGGCCACCTCCCAGCTGCAGCACTTCGGCAGCGTCAGCCACGAAAACATCATCGCCAGCCTGGCCGAGACCTACGCCAACACCATCAGCACCCTGGCGCCCAAGATCATCGTCCAGGGCGAACAGGGCCATCTCAGCAACAGCCATAACGCCGCCAAGGTGCGCGCCCTGCTGCTGGCCGGCATCCGCTCCACCGTGCTCTGGCACCAGTGCGGCGGCCGCCGCCTGGGGTTGCTGTTCAACCGCAAAAAAATGCTGAACCAGACTAAAGAACTCTTGAATGAAACCTACTGACACAGGAATGACCATGGAATTATCACAACTCACCGCCCTCTCCCCCATCGACGGCCGCTACGGCGCCAAGACCACCGACCTGCGCCCCATCTTCAGCGAATACGGCCTGATCAAACACCGCGTGCTGGTGGAGGTGCGCTGGCTGCAAATGCTGGCGGCCCAGCCGAATATCGACGAGGTGCCAGATCTGAGTGAGCATGCCACCAAGGTACTCAACGACATTGTCGACAAATTCAGCGTCGAGGACGCCCAGCGCGTCAAGAATATCGAAAAGACCACCAACCACGATGTCAAGGCGGTGGAGTATTTCCTGAAAGAGAAGATCGCCGGCAACGAAGAACTGGAGGCGGTGAGTGAATTTATTCACTTCGCCTGCACCTCGGAAGACATCAACAACCTGGCCTACGGCCTGATGCTGCGCGCCGCGCGCACCCAGTCGCTGCTGCCCATGATGGACGACATGATCAAGGCCGTCTCCGATCTGGCGCACAAGTACGCCGAACAGCCCATGCTGTCACGCACCCACGGCCAGCCCGCCTCGCCCACCACCGTAGGCAAGGAAATGGCCAACGTCGCGTTTCGACTCAAACGTCAGCGCGAACAGGTGGTGATGGTGCCCATGCTGGGCAAGATCAACGGCGCGGTGGGCAACTACAATGCCCATCTGTCGGCCTACCCCGAACTGGACTGGCAGTCCATCGCCGCCAACTTCGTCACCGGTCTGGGCCTGGACTGGAATCCCTACACCACCCAGATCGAACCGCACGACTACATCGCCGAGTTCTTCGACGCGGTGGCGCGTTTCAATACCATCGTCATCGACTTCTGCCGCGATGTCTGGGGCTACATCTCGGTGGGCTATTTCAAGCAGCGCACCGTCGCCGGCGAGGTGGGCTCCTCCACCATGCCGCACAAGGTCAATCCCATCGACTTCGAAAACGCCGAGGGCAACCTCGGCCTGGCCAACGCCCTGTTCGACCATCTGGCGGCCAAACTGCCCGTCTCGCGCTGGCAGCGCGACCTGACCGACTCCACCGTGCTGCGCAACCTGGGCGTGGGCCTGGCCCACGGCGCCATCGCCTACCAATCCTGCCTCAAGGGCATTGCCAAGCTGGAGGCCAACCCGGCACGCCTGGCGGAAGACCTGGACCACGCCTGGGAGGTGCTGGCAGAACCGATTCAGACCGTGATGCGCCGCTACGGCATCGAAAAGCCCTATGAGAAGCTCAAGGAACTGACGCGCGGCAAGGGCATCGACCAGGACAGCCTGAAGAATTTCATCCAAAACCTGGCGATTCCCGAGGCCGAAAAGCAGCGCCTGCTGGGACTGACCCCGGCGAGCTACATCGGCAACGCCGTACAACAGACGCGTAATTGCTAAGCCAAAGTGTGAACCGGATCACAGAAATCCGGCCGCGCATGGTCATAATTGATCCTACGGACGAGTCTTGTGGCGGCACCCCCACATCCACCCCAACGCTCTGGTCGTCGCAAACCGTCCGGAAACACGCCCGAACTGCGGAGGGAGCAGTTCGGGCTTTTTTGTATCCGGTCACAATGCGGCTTAAAATGGGATCAGTGCTTAGCAAGATGGGGAGTACACATGGCGTTACAGCTAGACGACTATATTCTGGGTGAAAGTGACGAGCTGCTCATGCTCGACAGCAGTGAGGACTGCAGTGCCGCCGTACTCGCCCTCACCCAACAGGCGAAACGGTCACTGGATATTTTCAGCCACAGCCTCGACCGCCGCGTATACAACGGCCAAGCCCTCTACAGCGCCGCACTCAAGCTGGCGACTTACAGCCGTTATTCCCAGATCCGCATCATCCTCAAGGACTCCACCGACGCGGTCAAACGCGGCAGTCGTCTGGTGGAGTTGAGTCACCGCCTCAGCAGCCGGGTGTTGATGCGCAAACCGCCGCTGGAATACCGCGATTTTGCCGAGGAGTTCGTCATCGCCGACGACGTCGGACTGCTGCGGCGCAAGCTCGCCACGCGCTATGCAGGCGAATTCAGTTTTTACGAGCCCTTAACATGCCGCCAACTCAAAAAATTCTTCGACGAGTGCTGGGAAAAGAGCGCCCCGGACCCGGACCTGCGCCGCCTACACCTGTGAACCGCCCACTGCCAGGCCCTGGCCATTGGCTCGCGCTGCTGCTCCTGCTGGGACTGGCGCAACATGCCATGGCCGAGGAAACCGTCAAGATCATCGCCCTCGAGCACCGTCTGGCGGCCGAATTGGTGCCGACACTGGAACCCTTCGTGGATGAACAGGGCGTGCTTACCGCCAAGGACAACAAGCTCATTATTCGCAGCAGCCTGCGCAACATCGGCGAGATCCGGGAACTGGCCGAGCAATTGGACCAGCCGCTGCAACGCCTGTTGATCGAGGTGAGACAACCGCTGGCGGGCTCGCGCGCGGCCGAGCGCACCACCGTATCGGGCCAGAGCGAGTCGCCGGAGCAGACGGCCAGAATCGTGATTGAACGCCACCGCAGCGCCGGTCGCGACCAGGCCGCCAGCGGGCAGCGCCTGCAAGTCCTGGACGGTCGCAGCGCCGTGATCAAGAGCGGCCAGCTCGTCCCCATGGCCAAGCGCCAGCTACGCGACGGTCAGGCCGAGACGGTGATCGAACATCAGGACGTCAGCAGCGGGTTTCGCGTCACCCCTCATCTCACCGGTGACGACCGTGTGATGCTCCAGATTGCCCCCTTCAGCGCCACGCTAGACAGTGGTGGGGGCGGCGTCATCAACCGCCAACAGGCCGTCACCACCGTCTCGGGCAAGCTGGGCGAATGGCTGGAGATCGGCGGGATCAGTGACAGCCAACAGGAACAAGAGCAGGAACAGACGCGCGTCTATGCCACGCACCGGCGCGATGAACAACAGCGCCGTATATTGATCAAAGTCACCAGACTGGAGTAAATAACCGCGATGATGGCCATTCTGGAAAATCTTGCCGATATCTCTCTCGAGGCGGCGCCCTGGCTGCTGCTGGGATTCCTGTGCGCCGGTCTGATCAAGGCCTGGTTGCCGGCAGACCTGATCAACCGCTGGCTCGGCGGCGACGGCATCTGGCCGGTGACCAAGGCGGCCTTGATCGGCGCACCCTTGCCGCTGTGCTCCTGCGGCGTGTTGCCCGCCGCCACCAGCCTGCGCCGCAACGGCGCCTCACGCAGTTCCACCGTGTCCTTCCTCATCGCCACGCCGGAGACCGGGGTGGACTCCCTCGCCCTGTCCTACGCCCTGCTGGGGCCGGTGATGGCGCTGATCAGACCGGTGGCGGCCATCGGCAGCGCCATCTTCACCGGTCTGCTGACGCTGGTCTTCGGCGCCGAACGGGCGCGTGCGCAGGTGCCCGCGGACGGCGACATGCTTGCGGTTTTTGAAGAGTCATGCGGCGACAACCAGTGTTCCGATAAACGCTGTACAACCCCGCCGGTCACACGGCAAGGACTGATCTCCCGCACCCTCGATGGCCTACGCTACGGCCTGGTGGACATGGTGGACGACCTGGTGCTGTGGCTGGCCTTCGGCCTGCTGTTGGCGGCGCTGATGCAGACCTTCGCCCCGCCCATGGTACTCGCCGACTGGGGGAGCGGCCTGCCGGCCATGCTGTTGATGCTGCTGGTGGGGATTCCTACCTACATCTGCGCCACCGCCTCCACGCCCATCGCCGCAGCGCTGCTGATCGCCGGCGTCTCGCCGGGCACGGTGCTGGTGTTTCTGCTGGCCGGACCGGCGACCAATATCGCCACCATGGGCGTGATCCATCAGGAAATGGGAACCAAGGTGCTGATCGCCTATCTGACCGGCATCGCTGTCAGCAGCGTCGGTTTCGGTCTGCTCACCGATGCCCTGCTGCAGGCTTACGGCATCGATGTCCATGCCCAGGTCAGCGCCGCCCCTGACTGGCTGCCGGCATGGCTGGTGTATTCGGCGGCTACGGTACTATTATTGGCCGCCGTGGTGTCGCTGGCCAAGAGGCTGCAGCAGCGCCTGCCCTCCGCGGCACGCGAGAACCACAGCCACTAGCCTGCAATTTCACCGGGCGGCTGTGGCGTCGAAGGCTGACACGGATGGAGGACTCTCAAACCCTGTCGAGCGAGCCGGCATCGCCATTCCTGTTCCCACCTTCGGCCTTTCACGAGTGAGGCGGGGCTGCGCACCCGATGAGACAGGCGGGCTAGCGCCCGCGCAGGAACAGCTTGTCCAATTCCCCCATGGACAACTGCACCCAGGTGGGACGGCCGTGATTGCACTGGCCGCTGCGCTCGGTGCGTTCCATGTCGCGCAACAGGGCGTTCATTTCAGGCACCGTGAGCTGGCGGCTGGCGCGCACCGAACCGTGACAGGCCATGGTAGAGAGGATCGCATTACAGCGCTCCTGGATACGATTGCTTTCCCCCGCCACCGCCAGATCCGAGAGCACATCGGTGACCAGGGGCTTGGCGTTGGCCTGTCGCAGTAAGGCCGGCACGGCGCGGATCATCAGGGTCTCGGGGCCGATGCGATCCAATTCAAACCCCAGTCCACGCAGAAACTCGGCATGTTGTTCGGCCAGCTGCGCCTCTTTGGCGCTGACACTCATGGATTCAGGCACCAGCAGCGGCTGGGCACGCACCCCCGCATCGCCCCAGGCCTGCTTCATACGCTCATAGGTAATGCGCTCGTGCGCGGCGTGCATATCCACCAACACCAAGCCCGTGTCGTTCTGGGCCAGAACATAAATCCCGTGCAGCTGCGCCAGCGCAAAGCCAAGCGGTGGAGCCTCGCCAGATTGCGGCGCGGGCCGCTCGGCGACGGCGCTATCGGCCAGGGCGCGCATACCTTCATAGGCCGCCCGGCCCTCCTGCACGCCGAGGGCGAAGCCGTGTTGGCGCGGCGCCGGCGCGCTGCCGAGACGGGGCTGAGCGGGGCCAGGATTGCCGGCGGGGACGGCATACTCCCCCGGCGATTGCGACTGGGGCTGCCCGCCCCCCGGACGCAGGTCGGCCAGGCAGCGGTGCAGGCTGGAAAACAGGAAATCATGCACCATGCGGCTTTCGCGAAAGCGCACTTCGTGTTTGGTGGGATGGACATTGACGTCCACCTCTTCGGCCGGCACTTCCAGATAAAGCACGAAGGCCGGCTGACGGCCGTGGTACATCACATCCTGGTAAGCCTTGCGCACCGCATGAGCGATGACCTTGTCCTTGACCATGCGCGCGTTGACGTAAAAGTACTGCAGATCGGCCTGACTGCGGGAAAAGGTGGGCAGGCCGACCCAGCCCCACAGCCTGAGTCCGCCGCGCTCGACATCGATCTCGGCAGATTGCTCCACAAAAGGTTTGCCGCAGATGGCGCCGATGCGGCGGCGGCGTCCTTCCTGATCACTGGCGGCGCGCCATTGATGCAGCGACTTCTGATCATGCTTGAGGCTGATCGCCACGTCGAAACGGCTTAGGCCGATGCGTCGCACCACGTCCTCCAGATGTTTGAACTCGGTACGCTCGGTGCGCAGGAACTTGCGCCGCGCCGGGGTGTTGAAAAACAGATCGCGGATTTCGATCGTGGTGCCCACCGGATGGGCCGCAGGCTGTGCCTTGGCCTTACCCTCACCGCCACTGACGGCGATCTGCCGGCCCTGTTCTTCATCCCGGTAGCGCGACACCAGGCGCAGCCGCGAGACCGATGCGATACTGGGCAGGGCCTCGCCGCGAAAACCGAGACTGGACACGTGGCTGAGGTCATCGAATTGGCTGATCTTGCTGGTGGCATGACGGCTCAGTGCCAGTACCAGGTCGTCCGGATGTATCCCCGCGCCGTTGTCGCGCACCCGAATCAGGGCGATGCCGCCTTTTTCCACCTCAAGTTCGATATGATCGGCGCCGGCATCCAGGCTGTTTTCAATCAATTCCTTGACCACAGACGAGGGCCGCTCGACCACCTCACCGGCGGCGATCTGGTTGGCGAGATGGGTGGAAAGACGCTGAACTCGTTTCACGGCGGGACCACACTGGCTTGCTCAAATAAGCCTGAGATTATACGGCAAGCGAGTGACGCTTTCAGCGCCCCCACAATTGGCCGCTTAACTGTCGCTGGTGGGAATGTGCAAAACCTGCCCGATACGCAGACTGTCAGACTGGAGCTGATTGGCCAGCCGCAAGGTATCGAGACTGACATGATAGCGTGAGGCGATTTCCGACAGCGTCTCGCCCCGGCGAATCACATGTTCGCGTGCCGCGATGCGCGTGCCGGGCGGAGGGTTGGATATAAAATAGCTGCGAATGCCGGCCATCATGGCGTCGGCCAACTGTTGCTGATAGCGCCATGAACGTAGATTGTGTTCTTCCGTGGGATTGGAGATGAAGGCGGTTTCCACCAAAATCGATGGAATATCAGGGGATTTCAATACCGCAAATCCGGCCTGCTGCACATGACGCTTATGGATTCTGGCAACCCCCTGCAGGCCTTTCAAGATACGGTCGGCCACATCCAGACTGTCTTCGATCGTGGCGCTCTGGGACAGATCCAGCAACACCGAGGCCAGCATATCGTCTTTGTCATCCAGGGTGACGCCACCCACCAGGTCCGAGGCGTTCTCACGATTGGCCAGCAATTTAGCGGCCTCGCTGGTGGCCCCGCTCTGAGAAAGCGCATACACCGATGCCCCCTTGGCGCGCGGATCGGGGAAGGCGTCGGCATGGATGGAAATAAAGATGTCAGCCTTGTGACGGCGCGCCTTCTCCTTGCGATCACCCAGCTTGATAAAGTAGTCACCGTCGCGAATCATCAGCGGGCGCATGCCTTCTTCCCGTTCCACCAGCTTTTCCAGTTTGCGGGCGATGGCCAGCACTACGTCTTTTTCCAGCGTACCCTTGCGGCCTTTGGCGCCCGGGTCGATACCGCCATGACCGGCATCAATGGCGACGATGATGTCGCGGTTTTGCGGCGCCACCACGATTTCCTTTTTGACTTGCGGCGCCGGCGCCACCGGCGCTGGTGTCTTGACCATGCGTTGCGGCACGCCGCCGGCCAGCTCAATCACCAATCGGTATCCCCTCTTACCCGCGGGCGTGAGTAGATACACCTTGCCCGGGGCAACGCGATCCAGCTCAAACACCAAGCGCAGGTCGGTGCCTTTGCGCACGCCGTTGCGCAGCTTGGTAATGGCGCTGCCGTTGAAATCGAGACTGGGTGTATGGCCCTTGCCGACCACATCGAGCAGGTCGACCACGAAGCGATCAGGACGGGAAAGCGTGAAATATTTGTACTTGACCGGACCGTTGAGATCGACCACGACCTTGCTGTGATCGTCGTAATGGCCGACGCGCAAACTGCTGAAATCCAGCGTTCTTGCCGCCCAACTCGCAGTGGTCGGCAGCAGGCAGAGTATTAGCAGATAGATTAGACGCCGCATGACTCCAACCCCTTTGTTGTTATTCCTCGAGGCACGGGATGACCCCTTAAAATAATACTTTAGCTTTTTCTCATATTTTCCAGAAAGATACAAGACTTTCCTAGAAAAAAGACAAATTACGGATGCTTCACCCTTGTTTCTTCGTCTGTACCCGCCATAACTTTAGCCCATAGTGTGGGACAGTTGCGCGAGCGTTGCCTTGAACCGCATCCCGGCATCGCTTATCGGCGTCAGGCTCACCGCCCTGCCCTGACCCGAATACTGGATCTCCACCACCAGATCAGCAGCCGGCAGTACGCCCGCCCCCTTTTGCGGCCATTCCACCAGCAGAATCACGTCCTGATCCAACCAGTCGCGCAGCCCCAGAAATTCCAGCTCTTCGGGGTCGGCCAGACGATATAAGTCCAGGTGATAGACCTGGCATTGCGGCAGGTCATAGGGTTCGACCAAGGTGTAGGTCGGACTGCGCACCGCGCCCTTATGGCCGAGGGCCTGCAAAAAGCCGCGCGCCAGGGTGGACTTACCGGCCCCCAACTCGCCGCGCAGATAGATCACGCAGCGTGGCGGGCAGGTGTGCGCCAGCTGCGCCCCCAACGCGCGCATCGCGGCATCGGTTTCGATGTTCAACATTGTCAGCTTAGGCGCTGGCCAGCCACTTGCAATCGTATTCGGCGATTTGCTGGCGGATATGGTCGACGGCGGAATGGGTCAACACGCTGCGGGTTTCGTCACGCAACTCGCCGCCTAGTTTTTGCGCCAGCTGCTGCGCAACGATCAGCATGGTGTCGAAGGCAGCCAGGCCGCTGGCGGTGTCGTTGGGCATTTGAATAAACAGACTGACACCGGGGGTGGAGAGCTGCTCCAGGTCATCGAGATCGAAGACACCGGGCTTGACCATGTTCACCAGACCGAACAGCGGTGCGTCATTCTCAATATATTGGAAGATCTGCATATCCGGACCATAGCGCAGGCCGCTGCGCTCGATCATCTCGATCAGGGCCGGACCGATGAAGTGTTGTCCCGGCGGCGCCATGACATTGAGGATAATCACCTTGTCAGGCGCCTCGTGCTTGTGGCCCTTCTTTTCTGGGGGGGCTTGCGCCGCCGGCGACTCGGCCTCCTGATGATTGCCGCGCAATTTGCCCAGCACGGAACGCACCCGTTTGGTGACGGGTGCCGCCGCCGTTTTACGTTCGTGTGCGCGGGCATCGTCAGCGTCCACTTTGATTCGGAATGGCTCCGCGCCCGCGTCTTCATCAACCAGGGGGGCATCAACAGTGCGCGGGGGCGGGGATTCGCCTTCCAGGTCGTGCGCATCCGCGGCGCTGTTTGCGACCGGGTGCGGGGCCGACGGCGGTTCGTCGGCGGCGCCCTCCCGCCCTGGTCCGGCCTTGGAAAACAACACACTGTGATCGATATCATCCCAACTGCGGCGCCGCTGGGTCTTACTGCGCATCCTGGCCACCCCGGCCAGAATCATGATGACGCCGATGACAACCAGAACTATGAGTAGCGAATCCATTGGTCTATTTCCGTGAACTCCTATGCGTGAGTGGCTGTTGCTAACCCACCATGCGGACGGCTTCGTCCACATCCACCGCCACCATGCGCGACACGCCGGGTTCGTGCATGGTGACACCGGCGAGATGATCCGACATCTCCATGGTGGTCTTGTTGTGGGTAATAAAAATGAACTGCACCTTCTCGGACATTTCTTTGACCATGGTGCAGAAGCGGCCCACATTGGCCTCGTCCAGCGGCGCGTCGACCTCGTCCAGCATACAAAACGGCGCCGGATTGAGCTGGAAGATGGAGAACACCAAGGCCACGGCGGTAAGGGCCTTTTCACCCCCCGATAACAAATGAATACTGGAATTGCGCTTGCCCGGCGGCCGCGCCATCACCGCCACGCCGGTATCGAGCAGGTCTTCGCCGGTGAGTTCCAGATAGGCATGACCACCCCCGAACAGGCGCGGGAACAGCTCTTTGACGCCGTCGTTGACCTTGTCGAAGGTATCCTTGAAGCGGGTGCGCGTCTCCTTGTCGATCTTGCGGATGGCGTTCTCCAGGGTGGTCAGGGCGTCGATCAGGTCGGCGTTCTGTTTGTCCAGATAATTCTTGCGTTCGGATTGTTCCTCGAACTCCTCGATGGCGGCCAGGTTGATGGCGCCAAGGCGCTGGATACGCTGGCCGATCTCATTGACCTGTTCCTGCCACTGGGCCTCCTGGGCCGCGTCGGGCAGCCCTTGTCTGACCTCGTCCATGACGAAGCCGGTTTCGGCGAATTGTTCCTGCACGGTCTGGCAGCGGACGCGGTATTCCTGACTCGCCATGCGGAGCTTTTCCAGCTGGGAACGGATCTCCTGGGAACGCTGTTCGGCCTGGTTGCGTTCGTCGGCCAGCTCGCGCATGGTGTGGTCGATCTCTTCCATGGCGCGGCGCGCCTGTTGCAACTCCTCTTCCACACCGAGGCGCTTGGCCAGTTTTTCCTCCAATTCCTGTGTCATGTCGGCCACCGGGTCGCCCTCGCTCCGCAGCTGGGCCTGCAGCTCTTCGCGGCGCCGTTCCAGGTGACTCAACTGGCCCTGCATACGCTCCAAGCGCTGCTGGGTACCTTCCAGCTGGGCGCGCAGCGATTGCAGCTTGAGGGCAAGCTCATGGGCACGGTCCCGGTCTGCGCGCGCCTGCTGGCGACTCTGCTCCAGGCGTTGACGCAATGCATCGCGTCGCTGCTGCAACTCATGCCGGGTCTGTTCGAAGTTCTCGGTCTTGGCTAGGATCTCATCCAGGCGGGCGCGCGCTTCTGCCAGAGACGCCTCCATGTCCTGACGCTGCTGGCGCAGGTCGACGATGTCGCCTTCCAGGCGCTGCTTACGGCTATGGAATTGTTGCATGCGCTCCTGGCGCGCGCTCAACTGGGACTCGATGCCGGATTTAGACTGGGTCACCTGTCTGAGCGTACCCTGCAGTTCTTCCTGAGCGCGCTCCAGCGCCTGCTGGCGCGTACGACTCTGCTGCAGCTTGGCCTGCAGCTCATCCACCCGCTCAGCAGTTTCCTCAATCTCGCTTTGCAGCGATTTCAGTTCCTGTTCGCGCTGCAGCACACCGGCCTTTTCATCTACGCCGCGTGACACGCGCAGCCAGTCGCGGCCCAGCCAGACACCGTCGCGGGTGACGATGGATTCCGACGCTTTGATCTGTGAGCGCAGCGCCAAGGCCTGTTCCAGGGTCTCGGCGGCATACACCCCACTCAGCAGGGAGGCCATGGAATAAGCACAGCGGACCTTGTCGAGCAGAGGCGTGCCGGCGCCACCGGTCTCCACTTGACCCGCATCCATGCCTGTATCGAACAGGGACAAGGCCCCCTTGTCCAGATCGCTCAGGGCGTCAGCGACGGCCTCCATGCCCTCGACACAGACCGATTCCAGGTGCAGGCCAAGGGCCGTCTCAACCGCCTTTTCCCAGCCCGACTCGACGTCGATGTTCTGCGCCAGACGCGCGGCGTCGTCCAGCCCTTTGCGCTTGAGCCAGTCGTTGAGCGTGTGATCGTCCTTGCCCAGCGCCTGCTGTTGCAGGGCCTCCAGCGAGGCGCGCCGTCCCTGCATGCTCTGCAGCCGGCCGCGCTCGGCGTCCAGCTCGCCGCTCAGGGCCTGGGTGTGTTCGCGCTCATAGCGGATCTGTTCGGCCTGTTGTTCCGACTCGTGGTGCAGCTGGCCCAGCTGTTCCTCCGACTGCTCGCGCGCTTGGCTCAGCTCCGCGATCTCGCCTTCCAGACTGCCCGGCGACAACAGTCCCAGCTCGTCCTCCATGCGCTGCATGCGCTGATTGACTTGCGCCAGGCTCTGCTCCTGATGCTGGATGCGGGTCTTCTCCACCTCGGCGCTGCGGATGTGTTCGGACGAGGTCTGGTTGAATTCGTCCCATTGCTGCTGCCAGGTTTGCATCTCCTCTTCCGCGCCATCGCGCACCAAGGCGGATTCGCTTTCTTTTTCGCGCGCGACCAGGGATTCCTCTTCCAGTGACTCGAGGGACATTTTCAACTCATCAATGGCGTCACGGTCATTGCTGAGATGTTCAGTGGCTTCGCGCCAGGCCTCTTCCACCTCGCCCATCTCACGTTCCTGTTGCTGGCGTGTGTCACGGACGTGCTGGATGGTCTGTTCCAGGCGCGCGATCTCGGAGCCGATGGCATAGTAACGCCCTTGCACCTCGTTGAATCTTTCGTTGCTCTCCACCTGGTGCTCACGCTGGCTCTCGATGGCCGCCTCCAGCCCGCGCTGTTCGGCCACCTGGCCTTCCAGGGCGGTCTCCTGGGCCTGGATCTGCTTATCACGCTCCTTGACGGTGGCCTCCAGGTTGGCGAATTTGAGCGCCAACAGCTCGGCCTTGAGTTTGCGCTCATCCTCTTTATAGGCCTTGTATTTTTCCGCTGTCTTGGCCTGACGCTGCAAGGTGGCGAGGCGTTTCTCCAATTCCTCACGCAGGTCGTCGATGCGCTCCAGGTTCTCGCGCGTATGCTTGATGCGGTTTTCCGTTTCGCGGCGCCGCTCCTTATATCTGGAGATACCGGCCGCCTCTTCGATGAAGACGCGCAAGTCCTCCGGCTTGGCCTCGATCAGGCGCGAAATGGTGCCCTGCTCAATGATGGCGTAGCTGCGCGGCCCCAGGCCGGTGCCAAGAAAGATGTCGGTGATGTCGCGCCGGCGGCACTTGGTGCTGTTGAGGTAATAATTGGACTGGCCGTCGCGGGTCACCTGACGTTTGATGGAAATCTCGTTGTACTGGGCGTATTCGCCGCCCAGGCGCCCCTCGGTGTTGTCGAACACCAGCTCCACCGAGGCCTGCCCCACCGGCTTGCGTGCGGTGGAGCCGTTGAAGATGACGTCCGACATGGAATCGCCGCGCAGATTCTTGGCCGAACTTTCGCCCATTACCCAGCGTACGGCATCGATGGTGTTGGACTTGCCGCAGCCATTGGGACCGACGATGCCGACCATGTTGCTGGGCAGGGGGATGGTGGTGGGATCGACAAAGGATTTGAAACCGGCCAGCTTGATCTTCTTCAGACGCATTCGTGAGTAACCTTCAGATGTATCCGGGAACGCTTTCGCGTTAAAATATTGCCCGATCATACCAGACCTGCCGAGTGACGCTAGGCTGGTATTTTTTATTCCCGCCACCGGGATCAGAGATATTCGTTAACTGTTTGAGTCTTTTAAAAATTATGTCGACACAGCCCACCAAAGAACTGGAAACTTTCGCCAACCCCATGCCGCAGCGGGATTATACCATCCGTATCGACGTGCCCGAATTCACCTGCCTCTGCCCCAAGACCGGCCAGCCCGATTTCGCCACGTTCAAGATTGAGTATGTGCCCGAGCAAAAATGTGTCGAACTGAAGGCGCTCAAACTCTATATGTGGTCCTTCCGCGACGCGGGTGCCTTCCATGAGAAGGTCACCAACGATATCCTCGCCGATCTGGTGGCGGCCACCGCGCCGCGCTTCATGCGCATCACCGGGGTCTTCAATGTGCGCGGCGGGATTTACACCACCGTCATCGCCGAGCACCGCGCGCCCAACTGGACGCCGCCCACACCGGTCAGCCTACCCTGATCCACGTGTCCCGTCCGCTATTCATCGGCCTCGACCTGGGCACGTCGGGCTGCCGTGCCATGGCCATCGACGCCGACGGCCGCTTGCAGGCCCAGGCGGCCATCGCCCTGCCGGCACCGCTCCGGCAGGGCGCCCGGGCGGAGCAGGCGCCCGAACTGTGGTGGCGCGGGGTGGCCGACTGCCTCGCCGCCCTGCTGCCGCAGATCAGCGCCAAAGCGGTGCGGGCCATCGCCGTGGACGGTACCTCCGGCACCCTGCTGCTGGTCGACACGGACGGCGAACCACTGGGCCCGGCGCTGATGTACAACGATGGCCGCAGTCAAGCCGAGGCGCAGCGCATCGCCGCGGTCGCACCGCGGGAATCGGCCGCCCACGGTGCCAGCGCGGCCCTGGCCAAGCTGCTGCATCTCAAACCGGGCGCCGCGGCGCGCTATGCAGTGCACCAGGCCGACTGGGTCGTCGGCAGGCTGACCGGACACTGGGGCGTCAGCGATGAGAATAACTGTTTGAAACTGGGCTTTGATGCCATCCGCAAGCAATGGCCGGATTGGCTGGACGCCTTGGGCATCGATCGCCGGCTGTTACCCAAGGTGCTGTTCCCGGGCACCCCGGTCGCGTCCATCAAGCCAACCCTGGCCGCCGAGCTCGGCCTGCCGCCCGAGACACTGATCGTCGCCGGCACCACCGACAGCACCGCCGCCTTCATAGCGACCGGCGCCAGCCGGATCGGCGAGGCGGTCACCTCGCTCGGCTCATCCCTGGTGATGAAAGTCATCGCCGACCGGCCAATCTTTTCGCCCGACCACGGCGTCTACTCACAACCGCTGGGCGAGCGCTGGCTGGTGGGCGGCGGCTCCAACAGCGGCGGCGCCGTGCTGCTGCACTTTTTCAACCGGCAGCAACTGGACGCCATGACGCCGGCATTAAACCCGGAGCGACCGACCGGCCTGGATTACTATCCCCTGTTGACACCGGGCGAACGGTTCCCGATCGCCGATGCCCGACTTCAAGCGCGTCTCACCCCCCGCCCCGAGGACGACGTCACCTTCTTCCAAGCCATGCTGGAAGGCATGGCGCGCATCGAACAACAAGGCTACCAACTATTGGCGGAATTGGGCGCGCCCTATCCCGTCTCGGTGCGCAGCGCCGGCGGCGGCAGCCGCAATCCGGCCTGGACGACTATCCGTCAACACCTGCTCGGCGTGCCGCTGCTCGAGGCGGAACAACAAGAAGCCGCCTACGGCAGCGCCCTGCTGGCGCGCCAAGGTTTTTTATCCCAAGGAATTGATGTCTTATGAATCCCTTCATCGGTCCCCTGTACGCCATCAAAGGCTTTAATCTCATCCGCCGACCCGGCCTGCGTCGCTATGTGCTCATCCCACTGTTGGTGAACATTGTGCTGTTCAGCGCTGCCATCTGGCTTGTTGCCAGCCAGTTCGATGCCTGGATGGCGCAATTGCTGCCGCAAGGCTATGAGTGGCTGGAGTGGCTGCTCTGGCCGCTGTTGGCTGCCGCCATGCTGTTGCTGATGTTCTATAGCTTTACCCTGGTGGCCAACCTCATCTGCGCGCCTTTCAATGACCTGTTAGCGGAACAGGTGGAACGGGAACTCACCGGTAGGGTTCAAGGCGAGGAGACCAGCCTGATGCAGGCGCTCAGGGACAGCCCCAAGACGCTCTGGAACGAGCTGGGCAAACTGAGCTATTTTCTGGTGCGCGCCATTCCCCTGCTGATCCTGTTTCTGATTCCCGGTCTCAACCTGTTGGCGCCTTTTTTGTGGATCGCCTTCAGCGCCTCGCTGCTGGCCAAGGAATATTTCGACTACCCCATGGCCAATCACGGTTACAGTTTCGAACAGCAACGCGAGATTCTCAAACAGCACCGTATCGGCAGCCTCAGCTTTGGCGCCAGCGTCATGGTGCTCACTATGATCCCGGTGGTGAACTTCATGGTCATGCCGCTGGCGGTGGCCGGCGCCACCGCCCTCTATCTGGAGCGCATCCAGAAATAAACAATGATATATATAGAATGAAGTGGTATAATTCGCGCCCTGTAGATTCATCGCAATAGCCACCACTCCCGCCGGGTCGTCGCCATTGCCTCAAGACCGCAAAGGTGTGCCCCCATGTCCGCTCCTCAATCTTCGATCCAGTCGTTTTCAGAACTGGGTCTAAACCCATCCGTCCTCCAGGCAGTGATCGAGGTCGGTTACGAAACCCCTTCGCCGATCCAGGCCGAAACCATCCCCTATCTGCTGCAAGGCCGGGATGTGCTGGGCCAGGCCCAGACCGGCACCGGCAAGACCGCCGCCTTCGCCCTGCCGCTGCTGTCGCGCATCGACCTCAAGCGCCTGGCACCGCAGGTGCTGGTGCTGGCACCGACACGGGAGCTGGCCATCCAGGTGGCCGAGGCCTTCCAGACCTATGCCAGCAACATGAAGGGCTTTCATGTCGCCCCCATCTACGGCGGCCAAAGCTACGAGACCCAGATCCGCCAGCTCAAGCGCGGCGTGCACGTGGTGGTCGGCACGCCCGGACGCGTCATGGACCACATGCGCAAGGGCACCCTCAAGCTCGACGGCCTCAGCACCCTGGTGCTGGACGAGGCCGACGAGATGCTGCGCATGGGCTTTATCGACGATGTGGAATGGGTGCTGGAACAGACCCCGCCCAAACGCCAGGTGGCCCTGTTCTCCGCCACCATGCCGGCGGTGATCCGCAAGATCGCCGAGCGCCATCTGAACAACCCGGAACAGATCACCATCAAGGTCAAGACCACCACCGCCGAGACCATCCGCCAGCGCTACTGGATGGTCAGCGGTCTGCACAAGCTCGACGCCCTAACCCGCCTGCTGGAGGTCGAATCCTTCGACGGCATGCTGGTATTCGTACGCACCAAGAATGCCGCCGCCGAACTGGCCGAGAAACTGGAAGCGCGGGGACATGCCGCCGCCGCCCTGACCGGCGACATGATACAAAAACAGCGTGAGCGCACGGTGGAACAGCTCAAATCGGGCAAACTGGATATCCTGGTCGCCACCGATGTAGTGGCGCGCGGCCTGGACGTGGAACGCATCACCCATGTCATCAACTATGACATCCCCTACGACACGGAGTCCTACACCCATCGCATCGGCCGCACCGGCCGCGCCGGGCGCAAGGGCGACGCCATCCTGTTCGTGGCACCGCGCGAAAAACGCATGCTGCACACCATCGAAAAGGCGACGCGCCAAAAGATCGAACAGGTGGAGCTGCCCTCCACCGCGACCATCAATGACAAACGCATCGAGCGTTTCAACCAGCGCATTACCGACACGCTGAGTGAAAACAATTTGGAATTTTTTCAGCAACTGATGGAGAACTACCAGCAGGAACACAATGTGCCCGCGCTGGAAATCGCCGCCGCCCTGGCGAAAATGGTCCAGGGCAACCAGCCGCTCTTGTTAAAAGAGCGCCAAATCCCCGCACCGCATCCGACGAAAAGCTTCGCCCAAGGGGAACGGCCGGACAAACGCAAACCGAAATCGGAACGCCCCAAAAAGAGCGGACCGCCGGAGGCGGGCATGGTGCGCTTTCGCCTGGAAGTGGGCCATAAGGACAAGGTCAAACCCGGCAACATCGTCGGCGCCATCGCCAACGAGGCCGGGCTGGACAGCGAACACATCGGCCGCATCGAGATCTTCGATGACTATAGTCTCGTCGACCTGCCCGAAGGCATGCCCAAGGACGTGTTCAACGATCTGCATAAGGCCTGGGTGGCGGGCAAACAGTTGCGCGTCTCTAAATTTGGCCAGGACACGCCGGGACGTGACTTTAGCGCCAAGGGCAAGTCCAAAAAGCATGCTCCGGCAAAACCCGCCAAGCGCGCCGGCGATAAACCGAAAAAGAAGTTGAAGCACCGCGGCAAATAACACGCGTCCACGGGCGCACTTTATTTACGCGGCGGCAGGACGCTACAATCCAGCACCACCACCATCGGCTCACCGTTACCCATGTTCCGACGCCGCCGCAACACCCCGCGCCTGTTTTCCAGAAAGCCGGAGATCGACCGCTCGCTGCGTCATTCGGTCAAGGACGGGGTGGCCTATGCGGTGATGACCGGTGCCGGCGAGGCCTATTTCTCCGCCTTCGCCATCCTGCTCAAGGCGACACCCAATCAGATCGGACTGCTGGCGGCGCTGCCGCAACTGATCGGCTCGCTGGCCCAGCTGCTGTCGGCCTGGCTGGGGCAGCGCTCGCAGCGGCGCATGCCGGTCATCCTGGGCGGCGCCCGGCTGCAGTGCTACAGCTGGCTGCCCTTGATGGTCCTGCCCCTGCTCGTGCCGGAACACGCAGTGACGCTGTTGCTGCTGGCGGTGACGCTGTACTACTTCGGCGCCAATCTGTCGGTGCCGCAGTGGAGCAGCCTGATGGGCGACCTGGTGCACAAGCGCCGCCGCGGCCGCTATTTCGCCTATCGCACCCGGCTCGCCAGCATTACCTCCTTCGTCGCCATGATCGGCGCCGGACTGGTATTGCACCTGTTCGACCAGAGCGGCTACGCCCTGGCCGGGTTCGTCACCATCTTCGCCATTGCCATGACCGCGCGCCTGGTCTCCATCCATCACCTGAAACAGATGCACGATCCGCCTGGTCACACCGCTGCGCTGGAGATTCCCAACTGGCGGCTGTGGAAAAACCAGTTCCTGAATTCGCCCTTCGCGCGGTTTTCCATTTTCTTCGCCCTGATGCAGTTCGCCACGGCCATCGCCTCGCCGTTTTTCAGCGTCTATCTGCTGCGCGATCTGGAGCTGAGCTATTTCCAGTTCACGCTCAACATGGGTATGGTGATCCTGGCCCAGTTCCTCACCCTCAACCAGTGGGGCCGCATCGCCGATGCCTTCGGTAACCGCCTGATCCTGGTCGTCACTGGCAGCCTGATTCCGGTCATCCCGGCGCTGTGGCTGCTGTCCAGCGAAATCTGGTATCTGATGCTGTTACAAGCGCTGGGCGGACTGGTGTGGGCAGGTTTCAGCCTCAGCGCCAGCAACTTCATCTACGACGCCCTGCCGGCGCACAAGCGCGTCACCCTGATGGCGCTGCATAATACCCTGGCCAACATCGGCCTCTTCGTCGGCGCCGTGATCGGCGGCTTCGTCGCCACCCACGTGAACCAAACCATCACTCTCGGCGGCTACACCCATGAATTCGCCAGTGTGTTCCTGATCGTGTTTCTGCTGTCGGCGCTGGCGCGCGGCCTGGTGGCGCTGATCTTTCTGCCGCGCCTGAAAGAAGTGCGCTACATCAGACCCATGCCCATGCGCGAGCTGATCTTCCGCGTCGCCCGCTTCAATGCCTTATGGGGATTGTTCTTCGATGTGGTGGGCAGCCGCCGCAAGCCCGGGCCCGGCGACAAGAGCGATTAACGCTTGATCACCCGGAAAGAGTTGATGATGCTGGCCAGATCGTCCTTGAGGCCCTGGGTGAGATCACCCTGCGGCACCTGGCTGGCGGTCACCACGTAGGCCTTGCCGTTGCCCATAGCATAGCGTTGGAACTGATACAGCTCATTACCGAACATGTTATTCATGAGCACGATTACGCCGCCGTTGGTCTTGGGGTCGACGCTGCTGGACAACACTTCCCAACCCTGGGCAAGAAGATTTTGCTCGGACAAGGCGATATACTCTTCAATACCCATCTGCCCGATCTTCTCCACCACCACGTTCACATTGGGGCGGAAATTATCCACCACGTCGTTTGAAATGATGGCGATGGGAATATCCACCGTTGCCGGCATCCCCATATTCCGAGCAAACTGACGGCCGATATCCAAATCCGCCGTCCACTCCTGATTGTTAGGCCAACTGATTTTGAAGCCGTGTTCCGTATCGGTATAGGTCGTGTTTTGGATGCCGGTGGTTGCTTGGGGCGTCGGCTCGACGGGCACGACCGAGACCTGGGTCTGGCCGATGGGTGTGTCGAGCGTCTTGATCTCCACGCCGCTGGCGGTAATCTTGAGATCGGTGGTGCGCTCCAGCAAACCGCCAAGTTCGGCCTTGAAGATCAACATGAAGGCGATAATCACAACCCCGAACACAATCCATTTGACCGGCAGTTGAGTAGCACGCGGGCTCGGCGATTTGCTGGAATCCTCGGACATGTCCCTACCCTTTTATAGTTGCAATCATCGCTCTACCCGCAAGCTTATATCAAGTAGATATTTAATCAAGCCGCGCGGTATCTAGTCATGCCCGCGCCAACGCGGGCGCGGGGTAATACACAGGCACGACAAACTCAACAAGACGATCAAACGATTCAACAAAGGACTTATTCGTGTATAAAGCGCTGCAGGCGCTCCACGCCCTGTTCCAGGCGTTCCAGCGCGGTGGTGTAGGCGAAGCGCACATAGCGTTCCGGCTGATTGAAACCGAAGTCCTTACCCGGGGTAATGGCTACGCCCGCCTCATCCAAAAGCCTTAATGCAAAGCCGTAGCTGTCGTCGGTAAAGCGGCTGCAGTCGGCATAGAGATAAAAGGCCCCCTGCGGGGTGACCGGTATCCCGAACCCCAGTTGCAACAGCGCCGGCAGTAGAAAATCGCGGCGCTGGCGAAAGGTTTGCCGGCGCCGCTCCAGGATCTCCAGGGTGGCGGGTTGGAATGCCGCCAGGGCGGCGTATTGCGCCGGCGCCGATGCCGAGAGAAAGATGTTCTGCGCCACCCGGTCCAGGGCCTCCACATACGCCGGCGGCGCCACCAGCCATCCCAGTCGCCAACCGGTCATACCAAAAAATTTGGAAAAACTGTTAATGACGAACACGTCTTCACTGACGGCCAGTGCCGTGTGTTCTTTGCTTTCATAAGTAAGACCATGATAGATCTCATCCACCAGCAAATGCCCGCCGCGGGCGGCGACGAATTCCGCCAAGGCCTGCATCTCAGACCTAGGAATCAGCGTACCGGTGGGGTTGGCGGGCGAGGCGCAGATCACCGCCTTGCTGCGTTCACTCCAGTGCTGCTGCAAATGGGCGGCGCTAAGTTGAAATCCGCTTGCCGCATCCACCGCTACGGCGACGCTGTTACCTTCGACCAGGCGCACGAAATTGCGATTGCAGGGATAGCCCGGATCGCTCATCAGCACCTGCTCGCCCGGATTGATCAACACCGTCATCAGCAATTGCAAGGCCCCCGACGAACCGGGCGTGATGATGATGCGCTCGGGGTCGACCGCCACGCCATAGTGGCTTCGGTAGTAGCCGCTGATGGCCTGGCGCAATTGCGGCAGCCCGCTGGCGGGCGTGTAATGATGGCAGCCTGATTGCAGCGCCTCGATGCCGGCCTGGACAATGGGCGCGGGGGTGTCGAAGTCGGGCTCGCCGATCTCCATGTGAACAATGTCACGCCCCTGCGCCTCCAAGGCGCGCGCCCGTGCCAACAGCGCCATGACATGAAACGGCTCGATGGCCGTCATGCGCTCGGCGAGGTGGGCCCGTTCAGCCATGTTCGGCCTTGTGCAAGGCGCGCACCATGCCCAGATTCAGGTGGCTGAAACCCAAGGCATCGCCCGCTTGAACGGTGAAGGACGCATCCGGTTCGCCCATCTGGTCAAGCACAATCGCGGCACCGTCGAAATCGTCGTCGGCGGTGTAGCCGTTGGTCGTTACGATGGTGGTCAGGCGCGCCTGATGCGCGGAGCGCATGCCGTTATAGGAATCCTCGAAGGCGACACACTGTTCCGAGGCCAGATTCATCTTGTCCAGCACATAGTGAAAGATATCGGGCGCGGGTTTTTTCAAGGGCACCACATCACCCGCGCCGATCACTTCGAACCAGTCAATCGAATCGGCGCCCAGGGTGTAGGTCAACAGTGCGGTGACGTTCTCCGGCGTGGTGGTGGTGGCGATGGCCAAACGCACGCCCGCATCCTTGGCCTCATTGATCAAACGCTCCACCCCGGGGCGCAGCGGAATGGCGCCTTTCGCCATCAGCTTGGTGTAGAAGCCGGTCTTGGCGGCATGCAGACCGGCGACGAATTCATCCAAATCACCCGGGCGTTTGAAACCGGTATTGTATTTATCGAGATAGAAGCGAATGCGCTCCTTACCGCCGGTCACCGCCAGCAACTCACCGTAGAGTTCCGGGCTCCACTCCCAATCCAACCCCGCTTCCTGGAAGGCCAGATTGAAGGCGACGCGATGGCCGTCGCGCTCGGTGTCGGCCAGGGTGCCGTCGACATCAAAAATCAGTGCCGCTAGTGTGCTCATGCTGCATTCCTTTCATCTATCAGGATTTCTCGAGGGGGGCATTTTAACACCAATCGTCCGCGATTAACCTTTTGAACTGAAATGGCTTTTCCTTTTGCGCCGGCATTCCTGCAGACACATCGCGCTATTGCCTCGCACCTCGATTTCTAGTATATATTCGGGTCTTTATGTTGAGGCACCAGGAGAAGGGAATGTCCCCGAAGAAAGCTAGCGCAAACAAAGCGGCGCCCAAGAAAAAGGCCGTCGCCAAGAAAAAGGTTGCCACCAAAAAGAAAGTCGTCGCGAAGAAAAAGGCTGCGACGGGCGGCCACAAGGGCGCGCCTAAAAAGACGGCCGCGCCGAAGAAAAAGGCGACACCGAAGAAAAAGGCCGCCTCCAAAAAAATGAGCGCGACGGAGGCCAAGGCCCGTGCTGACAAGCTGCTGCAGGGCTTTGGCAATTTCGAGCCCTATCAGCCGAAAAAAGGCGAGGAGTACATGAACGATGACCAGATCGCTCATTTCCGCCAAATCCTGACCGCCTGGAAACATGCCCTGATGGAAGAGGTGGACCGCACGGTTCAGCACATGCAGGACGAGGCGGCCAACTTTCCCGATCCCAACGACCGCGCCAGCCAGGAGTCGGACTTCACTATGGAATTGCGCACCCGCGACCGCGAGCGCAAGCTGATCAAAAAGATCGAGGAATCCCTCAAGGTGCTCGACAGTGAAGACTACGGCTATTGCGAAAGCTGCGGTGTGGAGATCGGCATCCGTCGCCTCGAAGCGCGGCCCACCGCGACGCTGTGCATCGACTGCAAGACACTGGATGAAATCCGCGAAAAACAAAAAGGGGGCTAAAGCCCCCTTTTTTTATTTTTCGTTCCGGCGCCCTAACCGGTTTTCACACCTGGCTGCTGTTCCAGCTCGGTGATCTTGGTTTCACATACCTGACTTACCTGCAAGCGATTGGCGCGCACAAACTGCATGATATAGTCGAACGCGGTGGGGTTGGTCTCTTTGAGCGAGTTTTCGACCACCAGGCATTTTTCACCCTCGACCATGCTCGGCTTAACGGCATTGGAGTAATGCAGACGTTGATCTTTACCGAAACTTGCCATTGTCGTGGAGATGCGCTCTATCCAATCACTCGGCCGGAATCTGCGCCCTTCCTCGGTCACGCTTCGTATCACGAGTTTACAACCAGATTTCAATTCCATTTTATGACTACCTAATCAGAATCGCTCGCCTCCGGGCGATTCTGTAGTTGTGGATTTTCAGGGAGTGTAACTAGCGTTGCTATCGGCAAGTCAGTGACATTCATAAGGGGTATTATACAACGAAGCCCCCTCTGGTAGGTCAATACCCTTCCAGAAAATAGTGCGTTTTCGCATAATGGGGTGATCGCCTCATCCGAAACGGACGAATATTTCAAAACAATGACACCACTGGGAGGGATTCATGAGCGTCCAAAATATCGACTCGGTACTCCAGGAAGAGCGTTTGTTTCCGCCTTCTTCCGACTTTGTCCAGGCCGCCGCCATCAACGACGCCGAAACTCTTGCCGCCCTGCGGCGCCGGGCCGAGGAAGATTACGAGGGCTTCTGGGGCGATCTGGCGCGCCAGGAACTCGACTGGCAGACTCCCTTCAATAATATTTTAGATCAAAGCCGGGCACCCCATTTTCGCTGGTTCCACGACGGGCGCCTGAATGTCTCCTACAACTGCCTGGATCGTCATCTGGAGGCGCGCGGCGACCATCCCGCCATCATCTTCGAAGGCGAACAGCACGACATCAAGACACTCAGCTACCGCGAGTTGCACGCCCAGGTGTGCCGCTTCGCCAATGCCCTCAAGGCCCAAGGCATAGCCAAGGGCGATCGCGTGGTCATCTATATGCCCATGACCCCCGAGGCAGTGGTGGCCATGCAGGCCTGCGCCCGCATCGGCGCCGTTCATTCGGTGGTGTTCGGCGGTTTTTCCGCCGAGTCGCTCAAAGACCGCATCGAGGACGCCGGCGCGCGCATGCTGATCACCGCCGACGGCGGCAACCGCGGCGGCAAGATCATCCCATTGAAGCAGGCAGCCGATAAGGCCCTGGCCCACGGCTGCCCCAGCATCGAGCGGGTAGTGGTATTCAAGCGCACCGGCCACGACGTGGATTTCAATGCCGAACGCGACGTCTGGTGGCATGACGCCATCGACGGCATGGATAGCAGCTGCGAACCCGAGTGGGTTGAGGCCGAGCATCCCCTCTTCCTTCTCTACACCTCGGGCTCCACCGGCAAGCCCAAGGGCATCCAGCACGCCAGCGGCGGCTACCTGCTGGGCGCCATTCTCACCATGAAGTGGGTCTTCGACATCAAGGACGACGACATTTACTGGTGTACCGCCGACGTGGGCTGGATCACCGGCCACACCTACGTGGCCTATGGCCCGCTGGCGGTGGGCAGCACCGCCCTGATCTACGAAGGTGCCCCCACGGTGCCGGACAGCGGCCGTTTCTGGGATATCTGCGAACGCCACAAAGTGAGTGTCTTTTACACCGCCCCGACGGCCATCCGCGCGCTGATGAAATGCGGCGACGACATCCCGGCCAAATACGATCTCTCCACACTGAGACTGCTCGGCACCGTGGGTGAGCCCATCAATCCCGAGGCCTGGATCTGGTATCACAAGGTGATCGGCGGCGAACGCTGCCCCATCGTCGATACCTGGTGGCAAACCGAGACCGGCTGCAACATGATTGCCCCCGTGCCCGGCGTGGTGGCCACCAAGCCCGGCTCCTGCACCCTGCCGCTCCCCGGTGTCATGGCCGACGTGGTGGACGATAAGGGCAACAGCATCCGCGAGCCCAACAAGGGCGGTTACCTGGTCATCACAAAACCCTGGCCCTCCATGCTGCGCACCATCTGGGGCGACGACGAGCGCTACGTCAGCACCTACTGGCCCAAGTTCGACGGCAAATACTATCTGGCCGGCGACAGCGCCCGACGCGACAAAGACGGCTATTTCTGGATCATGGGTCGTATTGACGATGTACTCAATGTCTCGGGTCACCGGCTTGGCACCATGGAGGTGGAATCGGCCCTGGTGGCCCACCCGCGCGTAGCCGAGGCCGCGGTGGTGGGGCGGCCCGACGAGATCAAGGGCGAGGCCATCTTCGCCTACGTGGTGCTCAAAGGCGACCGTCCCGAGGGCGGGGTTGACCGCGCACTGACCAAGGAGCTGCGCGCCTGGGTGGCGGAGCAAATCGGTCCCATCGCCAAGCCGGACGACATCCGTTACGCCGACAATCTGCCCAAGACCCGCTCCGGCAAGATCATGCGCCGGCTGCTGCGCAGCATCGCCCAGGGCGAGGAGATCACCCAAGACACCTCGACCCTGGAAAATGAAGGCATACTGCTGCAGCTGCAGGGCAAGGCCTGACGACCGGGGTAATTGAAGCGATGACCTCGGCTCCCGCCAATACACGCACTATCCGTATTGACTTTGCCCACCCCGTTTGCTGTAATGGTTACGACCTTACAGTTTGCATGGTTAGTAGCTGTGTATCATGCCAAGGGGTGCCGCGCGGGTTGGCGCCCAGATACCGAATATGAGTGACACGGCATATTCGACTGCAAACCGGGGTTTAGAAAAATAGAGACACGATCTCCTCCTAAGTCGTCGTCGCTTATTGTTACAACCCACCAGGGGCGCCCCAACCGCCCCTTTTTTTGTCTCCGGAATATGCCAGCCCGAACAAAAAAAGAGGGGCGCCGTTGTGGCACCCCGAAGTTAGGGAGGATATGAAAAAGAGAGGTTTTTCATACCACGTCGGCCGAGCTGGAGGTACCCGGCCAGTAACCATGATGCATGTTACGGACCAAGCGGAATGCGCCCAGCCCTTGACGGCAAGTCTTTAATAATCAAACACATGCTAAAATCCCTCCGCGCCGTGTCTGCCCACTGGCGGTGCCGCCGCACCGATTTGGCGCAATCACTTTAGAATCTCTCCAAATCTGGCCACAAGTACAAAAATCACTTAACATAGCCTCCCATTCTTGGTGTACCAGAATGACACTCCGCAAACAGCGGGGCCGGGGTCCAGCACGGGACCTCAACCCAGCCGCTCCCACCTACGCCCGGCCGCAAACACAGGATGTATGTATGAATCGACACCAACGGCAACTGTTACTGGAGCGCTATTTTCAACAGGTCAACGACGTGATTCTGTCGCGCCAGCACCCCATCACCGGCCTACTGCCGGCCAGTACCGCCGTCAACGCCCACGGCGATTACACCGATGCCTGGGTACGCGACAATGTCTACAGCATCATGTCGGCCTGGGGACTGGCGCTGGCCTACCGCAAACTGGACAACAATCAGGGCCGCGCCTATCTGCTGGAACAGAGCGTGGTGAAACTGATGCGCGGCCTGCTCATCGCCCAGATGAAACAGGCCGGCAAGGTGGAACAATTCAAGGCCGACCAAAGCGCTGAAAACGCCCTGCACGCCAAATACGATACCCAGACCGGTGACCCGGTGGTGGGCGACGACGAATGGGGCCATCTGCAACTCGACGCCACCTCGCTCTACCTGCTGATGCTGGCGCAGATGACCGCCTCGGGGCTGCGTATCGTGTATACCCTGGACGAGGTCGACTTCGTGCAAAATCTGGTGCATTACATCGGTCGCGCCTATCGCACGCCGGACTACGGCATCTGGGAACGCGGCCACAAGATCAACCATGGTCTGCGTGAACTCAACGCCAGCTCCATCGGCATGGCCAAAGCCGCGCTGGAATCGCTGCGCGAACTCAACCTGTTCGGGCCCGAGGGCGGCAGCGAATCGGTGATCCATGTGGTCGCCGACGAGATCGCCCGTACCCGCAGTACGCTCAAGGCAATTCTGCCGCGCGAGTCCGGTTCCAAAGAGGTGGACGCCGCCCTGCTCAGCGTGATCGGCTTTCCCGCCTTCGCTGTCGAGGACGAGGCGCTGGCCCAGCACACCCTTCATGCCGTGATCGGTAAGCTGCAAGGGCGTTACGGCTGCAAACGCTTCTTGCTCGACGGCCACCAGACCGCCCTGGAAGATTCGGAGCGTCTGCACTACGAGCCCCACGAGTTGAAGCAGTTCGAGCATATCGAATCGGAATGGCCACTGTTCTTCACCTATCTACTGCTCGATGCCCTGTTCCGCCAGGACGAGGAAGCCGCCCAAGACTACCGCCGGCGACTGGAACAACTGGCCGTCGACCGCAACGGTCACCCGTTGCTGCCGGAACTGTTCTATGTGCCGCTCGAGGCCATCGAGCTGGAAAAGGCCCAGCCCCACAGCCAGACACGCCTGCCCAATGAAAACGTGCCGCTGGTCTGGGCCCAGAGTCTGTTCTATCTCGGCACCATGATCCAGGACGGCCTACTGGAGATCAGCGATATCGATCCGCTGCAGCGCCATCTCAGCATCGGTCGCCAGCGCGCCACATGTATCCAGGTCGCCTTGCTGGCGGAAGACGAAACGGTGCAGCAGCGCCTGTTGGATCAAGGCGTGGTCAGCGAGACCCTGGCGCAGGTGGCGCCGATTCAAGTGCGCACCGCCCGGGAACTGGCCGAATGCCTGTATCGCTTGGGCAAGAACGACAAGCTGCAACTCACCGGCCGGCCGCCGCGGCGCATCCGCAGCCTGACCACCTCGCAGGTGTTCCAGATCGACGACAAGACGCTGGTGTTCCTGCCCGAGTTTCTCAACCAGAGCGATTTCTATCTTAACCACGACAACAAGCTCTTGGTGGAACAACTGAAAAGCGAACTGGCCTATCATCAACACAACTGGGACATCCCCGGCCGACCGCTGCTGATTCTCCAGATCAGCGCTGCCATGCTGCACCAAGAGGGCCAGAACGATCTCATCAATCTGATCAGGCAACTGCAGCAGGGCGAGTTCAATGACATCCCGGTGCGTATGGGCCGTCTGGCAGAACTCATGACCACCGCCGCCAAGCGCCGGCTGGATTATCTGCATGATTATGAATTCGCCGCACCGCCCCAGGCCACCGCGCGCCTCAGCCGCCAGCGGCTCAAATACGACGCCATGAAGACCCGCCCCATCTCCGCCGGCCAGGAGCAGAAGGTGGACCTGGCGACCAAACCCGCCGACCTCAGCGAACGGCTCGACTACAGCGACAACCCCTATCTGCAGATCGCCATCCTCACGCGCCTGGTGGAACTGGTCGGCTTTGAACACCCCCTCAGCCTGTCCCAGGGCGCTGAGCAAACCGACGTCTGCGAGCTGATTAAAGAGCTTTATACGCGCGCTGTGATGAATCATATCTGGTCAGTGGTGCGCCAGGCGGCCATCCTGCTGAACAAGCACGACGCCGGCCTCGAAGACGCCGTCACCGAACTGCTAGTGCGGCAGAAATGGGTCGACCTGGGGCGTTCCTACACCAACCAGGCCCTGGTCACCGAACCGCGCAGCAACCGCGAGATCGTCGCCCTGATTCAAGAATACGGCGGCGACGACAAGCGCCTGCACGTGCTGTCCGAAGAGGCCTTGATCTCCCTCGGCGCCCTCATCAAGGCCGAACCCGATCTGTTCGAGCAGATCCTCACCCTGCGCATCCACGATCTGATCGCCCTGCTCATCAACAAGATCGCTGCCGAGTATCACATCAACCAAAGCGAGGCCTTCGAAACCCTGCTTCAACTCAGACCCTATGAAATCCAACTGCAGCTGCGCAGCGTGCTGGGTGGCATGGGCTCGGCCCTGGACCAGGTCTTCAACCTGGAGACCTTGCACTATTCAGGTGTCGACAACGAACTTAACCGCGTCGTATTCCGCAAAAAAGAAGATCCGGACGCCTGCGGCGGCTACCCGGACTGGCTGTCCTGGCGCCAGCATCACGGCGTGCTGACGCGCATGGCCGACAGCTTTTACGTCGGCGTCTGGAATGTACTGGGCGGCTGTCCCGGCGTCGTCATCGGCGACCGCTACGAACGCAGCAACTATCTCGACGCCGAGTTGCGTTCCGCCACCACCGCCAACGAGCAAAACTTCGCCCTGATGGTGGCCCAACTGCTGAACAAGATCCACGCCCCGGAATACCGCCATCTGGCCATCGAGGCCCTCACCACCCTGGCCGCCATCTTCCGCGCCAATCCCGACCTCACACTCAACGACGAGATCATCCTCGACGTGCTCATCGGCCACGCCGTGCGCCAGGCCTGGCTGGAACGCCACCCGGAGGATCAAGCCAATTACGAACGGCACAAGGCAAACGCCTGGGAGATGTTTTATCTCATGCCGCCGCACGAGGCCGCCACCGCCTTGATGGACGCCTTCATGTTTTTGCTCAGCCCCGGCAACGCCACCCTGACCGAACCACAATCTTCAGAGGAATTAGCCGGTTAAGCGAAAGATTCAGGGCCGACCGTGTTGACCTTTGGAGAGCATGACAGTAATATACCGCCCTCGATTCAAGCACTCTTCCCCGGTAGCTCAGTCGGTAGAGCAAGTGACTGTTAATCACTGGGTCGGCGGTTCGAGCCCGTCCCGGGGAGCCATATTTGATAGACATCGAAACCGCCTTTCAGGCGGTTTTTTCGTTTCCGGCCATGTTTCGTCCGCATGTTAAGATCGCAGCCATGGCCAAGCACCCCGACATCGATCCCGAAGATCAGGCGTTGTTCCGCCAGGCCATGGCGGATGTGCGGCGCCTCAGCGGCGCGCGCGAGCATCCGGAAAAGCCACGACCGCCCCCCGAACCACGTCAGACCGAGGCCGACGAAGCGCGCGTGCTAGTGGATATGTTGTCGGACGATTTCGATCCCATCGATGAAGCCACCGGCGAAGAACTGCTGTTCGCCCGTATCGGCATCCAGAAACAGGTGTTGCGCAAGCTACGTCAGGGGAAATTCGCCCTTGAGGCGGAACTGGACCTGCACGGTCTGCGGGTGACCGAGGCGCGCCAGCGGCTGATCCTGTTTCTCAACCAATGCCGCGATCGCGGTCTGCGCTGCGTGCGCATCATCCACGGCAAGGGCTTGGGATCACAGCAAAAACAACCGGTGTTGAAAGGCAAGACAAGCCACTGGCTGCAGCAGCGCGACGAGGTGTTGGCGTTTTGTTCGGCGCGGCCGGTGGACGGCGGCACCGGGGCGGTCTACGTGTTGCTCAAACGACGTTAATAATAGTAACCCAGCCCCAGCTGGATGTAATTGTCGTTGCGCAATAGATAACTGATGTCTTGCGGCTCCACCGCATGCAGACCGCGGTATTCCAGGGTCAGGCGCCAACTTTGGCCCAAGCGCCGACTGGCCTCGACACTGGAGCTGGTAGCGGTACCGTCGCGGTCGATAATGACGCCCATCAGGATCTCGCTGCTCTGCATATCGTTGAAGGCCCAGCGCAGCCCGAGCATGACATCGTCCTCGAAGGGCTGGGGGGCCTGCTCGCCGCGTTCGTCATAGAGATACTCAGCGATAAAGCCGAGATCGATGGCGCTGCGGAAGATGCCCACGCGGGTGTATTCGAAACCGGCCACCGCCTCGGTATAGCGCTGGTCCAACTCCCTGGTGGAGGTGGCCTCCAGCTTCCACAGCCACTCGCCCATAATCGCCTGGAGCGTCAGCCCGGTCTGATCGATGAGGTTGTAACGTGGGATCAACACCGGCTGGCCTTGGGCATTCAGACCCGGGACGAAGCGCGGATCGCGGCCGGTGCCTGAGAAATGGGACACGCCGATATCCCAGTCGCCGATGTAGTGTGACCAGCGCACGGCCCAATCCAGATGATTTTCTTCATCCGGCGATTCGTAGATGGCGTCCTGCTCGGTGTCCACCACCAACGGTCCGCGCAGGCGTCCCTCCTCGCCGGGAAAGCTGCGCTCGCGAAACAGCGGCAGGGCAAAGACGTCAAACGTGCCCCAATCGCTGAACCAGCTGAGGTTCGCCATGGGCTGACCCAGCTTGTCCTCTTCATCGGTGTTTTCCACCAGATCCACCTGATTGATCACATCCACCAGGTGGCGCGACTCGGTCACACCCCAGAACACCTTGCCCACGCCCAGGCGCAGCTCCCAGTCGTCCCAGGCATTGAGCCACATCAGTTCGCGGATATCGGCGTGGTTGCGCTCCTCGTCCGCATCGCCGACGCGCACGAAGGGCACGAAGGTGAGACTGCTGCTGCGCTGATTCCAGCTGATATGAAATTCGGGCTGGATCGCCAGCGAGGCAGTGGTCTCGTGCTGCTCGGTACTATAGAGCGGCGCGTCGGTGAAGTGGCGCACTTCGCCCGCCAGGGAACCGGAATAGGTGGTCCGGAAAGTGGGCGGCTTGGGCGGTTTTGGTTTGGGTGGCGCCGGGTAACGCTTTACCGCCGCCGACCAACCCACGTCGGCCAGGCGGTTCTTGTCATACAAGGCTTCGCGGCTGCGCGCATACGGCCCTACCAGCACCACGAAGGCGGGACGGCCGATCACCTCGACTTGGCGTTGCGAGACATTGAACCCAAAGGACTCGATCTGCTGGCGGATGCCGGTGGCCGTGGCAGCATCGGAAAACACCCCGATCTGCAGGTAAAAGCGCTCCTCGGCCTGAGCGACCAAGGCTGCCAGGCCGAGCATGACACCCAGCACCAGGCGTGGCCAATAAGACTTACGCGACATAATCTCGATGTTAGGTTTAGCGCAGCCGTCTCAAGTCGTTCACCTCAAAATCATCTTCCGTCAGACCGGTGCGAAAACGGTAGTTCTTCCAGACGATGCGGGTGGTCTTGCCAGTCTGATGATTCTCCATGAACATCTCGCTGGGACGCCAGTGGTTCTCGAGGTATTTCTTGTAACCGATGAAGGTCAGCGTCTTGAGCAGGGCATTCTTGCGATCATAGTAAACGGTCTTCTGGGGCCGATATTCCTGTTTATCGATCCAGGTCACCTGGCGCGTGTAGCCGGAATACTCATCCACCGGATAGCGCTCCACCACAAAGCATTCCAGCTTGCCGCAGGCCTCGTCACGCAGGTATTTGTAGGTGTATTTCTCCACCTCCTGCGAGCCGATATCTTCATAAGCGAATTCACTGCCCATGTAGGGGCCCGATTTGTTGCGCGAGGCGATACGCTTGACGCGTTTCAGGGCCGGCAGATAAAGCCATTGGTCATCCGGTTCCACCTTGTGGGAATAGGTCATCATGGCGGTCCCCTTGACGTCCGCCGGCTCGTCGAAGATGGACAGGCCTTTGTCGCCGTCCCCTTCCACCTCCAGGCCCCAGACCCTCACCTCGCGGCGGCTTTCGTCGCCCTGGGCGTTCTTGAGGATCATTTCCATCTCGGCCTTGAAATCGTCGAAGCCGTTGGCGCGCCGATCCGACTCCTCGGCGATTTCCAGGCCGCGCTCCTCAGGCGTTTGGGCCAGCGCCTGCACGGGCGTCAGCAGGCTTCCCAGCAATACCGCAACAACAATCCTTTTATTGAGCATAGGCAACACCAGTCTCTCCTTGATCTTTCGCTTTATCAAATCTCATTAACAGGGGTGGTAGTAATAGGAAATCGGCAAGCAGCGCCAAACCAATAGTCAGGGCGGTCAACAGGCCCATGCCGGAATTCATTTCGAAGGCTGAAAACATCAGCACCAGAAAACCGGCCATCAGGGCGACCGAGGTGACCCATAATGCCATACCCACGGTGGAAAACGCATAACGCACCGCGTCCGGGCTGGACAGACCTTTCTCGCGCCGGGCGCGCACATATTTGCTGAGAAAGTGCACCGTATCATCCACCACGATGCCCAGCGTCATGCCGATCACCACCGATAGGGCCAGTCCCACCTCACCGACCACCATGCCCCAGATACCGAAGGCCATGGCCGCCGGGATGAGATTGGGTATCAGGCTGATCAGCCCCATCTTCAGTGAGCGCAGGGCGAAGATCAATATAAAGGAAATCAACACCAAGGCGATGGTGGTGCCCTGCAACATGCTGCGGATGTTGCTGAAGCCGATATTGGCGAACATGATGGTCGGCCCGGCGCCCTGGGTCTGCATGGACGGCGGCGCATTGTCGCGCAGCCAGGCCTGGGCGCGCCGCTCCAATGCCAACAGCTCGTTGGTAGAGATACTGTCCAGGCTCACCTGCAGGCGCGTGGCGGACTTGTCCACGTCAATCTGATTATTCAGATCCAGGCCGTAGGGCAAGGACATTTCATATAGCAGCAGATACTGCGCCGCCAGGTCGCGCCGGTCCGGGGTGCGATACCAGGCCTGTTCATCGTTGTGCATATTTTTGTTAATGCGTTTCATAACATCGCTAAAGCTGCTGACGTGCATCACATGGGGTTGCTGGCGATACCACCGGGCGAACTTTTCCAGGGTCTCCAGATAGCCCGGATCGCTGATGCCGCCGCTCTCGCCGGCGGGCACCGAATAACTGATCTGGTACATGCCGGTGAGATTATCGGTGGTGTAATCAGTATCCAGGCGGAACTGGATGGATTCGTCGAAATACTTCACAAATTCATCGTTCAACTCGTTTTTGGGTACAAAGGCCACCAGCACCACGACCAGGCCCACCATGCCCCACATCAGGGGCGTCCGTTTTTCGACTACGAAGTCGCCCAGCCGTTCCATCGAGGTCCAGCCGCCTGCGCGTGCTTTCGGCTTGCGCAGCGGCAGGATCATCATCAGCGCCGGCAGGAACGTTATCGACAGCAGCCAGCCCGTCACCACCCCCATGGCGACTATGCTGCCCAGATCGCGAAACGGCGGCGCGTCGGAGAAGTTCATACTCAAGAAACCAATGGCCGTGGTCAGGCTGGTAAGAAACACCGGCTGCATGTTGATGCGCAGGCTTTCCGTCATGGCCTGGCGCCTGTCGCGGCTGAGACGAAAACTCTGTTGAAAATTGGTAAGGATGTGGACACAGTGGGCCACGGCGATCGTCATGATCACCGTCGGCGCCGCCGTGGTGGGCGGCGACAATTGAATCCCGACCCAACCGGTCAGGCCCATGGCCGAGAGGATGGCCATTAAGATCACCAGCATTGTCGCCAGGGTGCCGGCGATCATGCGCAGCGACAGGCCCACCAACAGCAGGATCAGCAGGAACATCAGCGGCACCAGGGTCTGCATATCCTGCTGCGAGGCCTCGGGGAAGGCATTGTTCATGAATACGATGCCGGTCAGGCGCACGTCGATTTGCGGATACTTGGCCTCGAACTGCTGTGCCAGCCCGCGCGCAAACCCAACCACCTCGGGCACCTCCGCCTGGGCATTCTCGCCCGGCAAATGCACGGTCACATTCACCGCCGTGACGTGGCCCGCGGGCGAAACGATGCGGTTGACCAGGCTCGGCTCGGCCAGCGCGACCTGCCTGGCCTGCTCCAGTTCGGCCGGCGTCAGGGAGTGGGCGTCCTCGACCAGATTCTCCACGATCAGATCGTCGCCGTCGGCATGCGTGTGCTGGAAATTGGTGATCGAATCGACGCGGATGGAATACGGCATCTGCCAGGCCGCCTCGGTCAACTCCTCGACGATACTCAGGGTATCTCGGTTGAACACCTGGCCTGATTTGGGGGTGACCACGATCAGGACATTATCATCTTTACTATAGGTGTTCTGCAGTGCTTCGAAGGCCTGCAGCAAGGGGTTCTCCGCACTGAAGAACACCCGGTAGTCATTGGAAAAGCTCAAAAAACGCACACCGCTGATGGCGGCGAAAACCCAGATCAGGGTCAAGAACAGCGCCAGCCAGCGCCAGCGAATCAACATATTTGCATACCGTTCCAACATCACCTGCAACTCCTACATCAACAGCTTAAGCATCTGTTTTTTCAATCAATTCTGAAGTCGGATTGGGCCGTCGTCGCCAGTCCCTATCGGCAAAAACGGGGAAAAAACAGCCGCGGATGTGCGCTGACGCGCAAATGTGAGAAAATGCGCCCTCCTTGGAACGCGACCATTGTAACCGCAAATACCCGCTATGACGCCAGAGGCCCCGGAAATCGACGCCCCCGCTACACTGCAGGCCGCGCAGCGACGCGACCCCTTCACCCCCTATGTGCCGGACAAACCCGGCCGCAGGACCCTCTGGGCGCGACTCTACGGCAGCAGCTTCGGCATGGTGCTGGGCCAGGGCGCGCGCCGACACGCCGGCCCCATGGTGGTCATCACCGCCGATAACCTGATGGCGGCGCGGCTGGAGCACGAACTGCGCTTCTACCTGGGCGACGACGAACAGGTGCCGGTGATCCCCTTCCCGGACTGGGAGACCCTGCCCTACGACGTCTTCTCGCCGCACCAGGACATCACCTCGCAACGGCTGGAGGCGCTCTACCGCCTGCCGACGCTGGACAAGGGTATCCTCATCATCCCGGCGTCGACGGCCATGCACCGCCTGGCGCCGCGCGACTACATCGAGGCCCACAGCCTGATGCTGGACGTGGGCGAGACCCTGGACATCGAGGCGCTGCGTATGCGCCTGGAGCGCAACGGCTACAGCTGCGTCTCCCAGGTGATGGAACACGGCGAATTCGCCGTGCGCGGTGCGCTCATCGATCTCTTTCCCATGGGCAGCAAGACGCCCTACCGCATCGACCTGTTCGACAACGAGATCGAGACCATCCGCAGCTTCGACCCCGAGACCCAGCTGTCGCGCGACAACGTGGACCGCGTGCGCCTGCTGCCGGCGCGCGAGTTTCCCCTCACCAAGGAGGCCATCACCCGCTTCCGCCAGGCCTACCGCGCCGAATTCGAGGGCGACCCGGCCCGTTCGGCGATCTATAAAGACATTACCGAGGGCATCGCCCCGCCCGGCATCGAATACTATCTGCCGCTGTTCTTCGAACAGACCACTACCCTGTTCGACTACCTGCCCGACAACGCCGTGGTCGTGCTGGAAGAAGGCATCGAAGAGGCCGCCCGGACCTTCTGGAGCGAAGTGGAACAGCGCTACGACCAGCGCAAACACGACCCGGAGCGCCCCCTGCCGGCGCCCGAGCGCGTCTTCGTCCCGCCCCGCGAGCTGGACCGGGGCATGGCGCACTTCCCGCGCATCGACTGCCACCACTTCGAAGTGGAGGACGGCCAGGGCGTGCACAACTTTGCCAGCCGCACGCCGCCATTGCTCACCGTCAATGCGCGCGCCCCACAACCCCTGGCGGCGCTGGAAACCTTTCTCAAAGAGTTCAAGGGCCGCGTGCTGTTCGCCGCCGAGACCGGCGGCCGCCGCGAGGCCCTGTTGGAATTGCTCAAACGCGACGACATCCACCCGCGCCAATACCCGGACTGGCTCAGCTTCCTCGATGATAAGGCGCGCATCGGCATCACCATCGCGCCGCTGGAAAAAGGCCTGTTGTTCGACGACATCGCCGTCATCAGCGAACCCCAGCTGTTCGGCGAACAGGCGGTACAACGGCGCCGCCGCAAGGTCACCAAGCGCGACGACGATGCGGTGGTGCGCAGCCTCACCGAACTCATGCCCGGCAGCCCGGTGGTGCATGAAGACCACGGCGTGGGCCGTTATCTGGGACTACAGAGCCTGGAACTGAACGGCATCACCACCGAATTCCTGACGCTGGAATACGCCGGCGGCGACAAGCTCTACGTGCCGGTCTCATCCTTGCATCTGATCAGCCGCTACACCGGCACCTCGCCCGACAGCGCGCCGCTGCACAAGCTGGGTTCCGAGGTGTGGGCCAAGGCCAAACGCAAGGCTGCGGAAAAGGCCCACGACGTGGCCGTCGAGCTGCTGGACATCTACGCCCGCCGCGCCGCGCGCCAGGGCTATCGCTATCCCGAACCGGACGACCAGTACCGCGCCTTCGCCACCGCCTTTCCCTTCGAAGAGACGCCGGACCAGGAAGAGGCCATCCACAATGTGGTCAAGGACATGGTCTCGGCTCAGCCCATGGACCGGCTGGTGTGCGGCGACGTGGGCTTCGGCAAGACCGAAGTGGCCATGCGCGCCGCCTTCCTCGCCGTACAGGGCGGCAAGCAGGTGGCGGTGCTGGTGCCCACCACCCTGCTGGCGCAACAACACTATCAGAACTTTCGCGACCGCTTCGCCGACTGGCCGATACGCATCGAAGTATTGTCACGCTTCCGTTCCAAGAAGGACCAGGACGCCGTCCTGAAAGACATGGCCGACGGCAAGGTGGACATCATCATCGGCACGCACAAATTGTTGCAGGCCGGCGTTAAATTCACCGAACTCGGTTTAGTCATCCTGGACGAGGAGCACCGCTTCGGCGTGCGCCAGAAGGAACGGCTCAAGTCCCTGCGCGCCGAGGTGGACGTGCTCACCCTCACCGCCACCCCCATTCCGCGCACGCTCAACATGGCGTTGGCGGACATGCGTGACCTCTCCATCATCGCCACCCCACCCTCCAAGCGACTCGCCATCAAGACCTTCATCCGCCAGTGGGACAAGAACCTGGTACGCGAGGCCTGCCTGCGCGAGATCAAGCGCGGCGGCCAGGTCTATTTTCTCCACAACGAAGTGGAGAGCATCGAAAAACAGGCGCGCGACCTGGAAGCGTTGATCCCCGAAGCACGCGTCACCGTCGCCCACGGCCAGATGCCGGAGCGCGAACTGGAAAAGGTGATGCTCGACTTCTACCACCAGCGCTATAACATCCTGGTCTGCACCACCATCATCGAGACCGGCATTGACGTGCCCACCGCCAACACCATCGTCATGAACCGCGCCGACAAGCTGGGCCTGGCCCAGCTCTATCAGCTGCGCGGGCGCGTCGGGCGTTCCTATCATCAGGCCTATGCCTACCTCATCGTGCCGCCCAAGCGCAGCATGACCGCCGATGCGGTCAAGCGCATGGAGGCCATCGAATCCCTGGAAGGCCTGGGGGCCGGCTTCACCCTGGCCAGCCACGACCTGGAGATCCGCGGCGCCGGCGAACTGCTGGGCGAGGAACAGAGCGGCCAGATTCAAGAGGTCGGTTTCAGCATGTATTCCGAACTGCTCGACCGCGCCGTCAAGGCGTTGAAATCCGGCCAGGTGCCCAACCTGGATCAGCCGCTGGACCAGCACGCCGAGGTCGACCTGCGCATCCCGGCCCTCATCCCCGAGGATTATTTACCGGATGTCCACACCCGCCTGGTAATGTACAAACGCATCGCCAACGCCGCCGACGAAGAGGACCTGCGCGAATTGCAGGTGGAGATGATCGACCGCTTCGGTCTGCTGCCGGAACAGGCCAAGAACCTCATCCGCGTCACCGAACTCAAGCTCAAGGCCGAACCGCTGGGCATCAAAAAGATCGAAGCCGGGCCCCAGGGCGGGCGGTTGATGTTCAGTCAAAAGCCCAACATCGATCCCATGCGAATCATCGACCTGATCCAGCACAAGAGCCGGATCTACAAGCTGGACGGTCAGGACAAACTGCGATTTACTATGCCAACCGAGACGCCGGAGCAACGTATCGAGGTGGTGGAAAAGGTGCTGCATGAACTATCGGCATAGCATGCGCGCAATTCAATATACTCAACCGTATGGGGCGCTGTCGCAATCACGATAATGACAACGGAAAACAAACACAGCGTATGTCCACATTGCGGCAGTACTCACGTCAGGGTTTCCCGTTTAAACCAAAAACGGAATATTTTATACCGTCAGTTGTACACCTACTCCCGTTGCCGCAGCTGTCGGCGGCACTTTCGCACACCTAAACGAAACATCAAGCGCATGTCGCTTATAGGCGCAATGGCGACTGTCGCCGTCATACTCTCTCTTGGAGCGCTGTATCACTTTACTGCTCGGTCCAACTACCTTGCCCCCCCGCTCACCGAAAACCAACGGTTCTTAAAAGAGTTGGAATCGGCCCGTAAAGGTGATGCCGAGGCGAAATACCAACTGGGACTCAAATACAAAAACGGAGATGGCATTACACCCATGAGAGCGGAGGCGATCAAGTGGCTGACCAAGGCCGCCGAATCAGGACACGCCAAAGCGCAGCTGGAATTGGGTATGCTGTACTTTGGATATGTTAGCAACGACGATGTGCTTGACTTCAAGCAGGCGGGGCATTGGCTGCAACAAGCGGCGGAACAGGGTGAAGTAGACGCGCAATATGTTTTAGGGGAGATGTATGCCGACGGCCGAGGGGTGATTCAGGACTACGTGCAGGCGGCCGCATGGCTTAAGCGTGCTGCCCAGGCAGGACATTTAGACGCCATGTACAGCCTCGGCATGATGTATGTGGCGGGTAACGGCGTACCCGAGGACTTGATTGAAGCCTACGTGTGGTTCAACCTGGCGGCGGCGCAGAACAACCAAACAGCGATCATCGCCCGCGAAAAAGTGGCTGAACTGCTAAACCCGGAGCAGCTTGCCCAGGGTCAAGCGCGGTCACGCTCATGGGCGCCGTCGACTGGCGTCGCTCCCGCCACGGCGAATAGATAAAACGATATTGAGGTACCGCCAAAGCAAAAATCAGTACCCGCTTTGTAAATCAGGGAGCAGGGCTAACATGAATTAGTTTCGACTTGATCTGACAGTCACTTCCGCAAAATCGGTAACTGTCAGATCAGGTCGCGACTACTACCCTATCCCTCAGCGCTCACACCTGAGACACTGGGTTTCGTACTCGATCCAACCAGTGTTCCATCCCGTCCGCTTTTGTCTCATGAACTATCCGCATCAATTCGCCCAGCTCTGACGACGGGAAACCCTTTTTTGAGAACCAGTCCAAATAGGCCACCGGCAGGTCGATCAGAAGCGCGTTCGAATGCTTGCCAAAGGGCATTCGATAATTGGCCAGTTTGTACATCAGCTTGGGGTCGCCGTAGGTGCCTTGGGTACTCATTTTCCGGCCTCTCTATCTTCGTGGGCTAGGCAGGATATCTCAACCGGACCGTCTGACGCATAGATATTTTCGATATTTGCCGCCGCTGGGGGAACTATCCTGATTCCGGCTGTCTTACGAAGGGACCGATATAGCCGATGGCGTGGTCACCCGGGGTATTTCGCCCGGATGAAAATAAAGATACACATTCGGCCAATATCTGTTAACCTGTATCCCGGCCTGCTGAAACAGACCTGCTTACTGCTACAACGTGACACTGAAAAACTTCTGCTGCACCTCATCTTAATTTTTAAGACCTGATGTCCTGAAGATCTTCACTCTCTGCTGTTTGTCGTCATTAAGTGATTCTCTACACTGGCTTAAACGTGCGATTTGCATACACTATTTTTATCTTTAGGAGACATCATGTCTAAATCAACTGGTACTGTTAAATGGTTCAACGCCGATAAAGGCTTTGGTTTTATCACTCAAGCCGACGGCGGCGAAGACGTTTTCGTTCATTTCCGCGCCATTGCCAGCGAAGGCTATAAGAGCCTGGACGAAGGCCAAAGCGTTTCATTTGAAATCGAACGCGGCCAAAAAGGCCTGCAAGCTGCCAACGTTACCCCGCTGTAACCCGGCTTTACCGCTTGTAAGAGAAAGGGCGCCATCGGCGCCCTTTTTTATGTTATTTCCCGGCTTCAAACTCATTCAGGGGTGTCGCACGCCGCCTCGATATTGTGCCGGGTCGGTGGCCACCTTCATGCCCTCCCCGCTTGAAGGCCGTTTGTGATATAAAAAATCAACCCACCGGATTTTCCAGCGTGCCGATCGGATCGATGGTGACCGCAACCCAGTCGCCTGTCTTCAGGAAGCGCGGCGGCTCGAATCCCATCCCCACCCCGGCCGGTGTCCCGGTGGCAATGATGTCACCCGGCTCAAGCGTCATAGTCTGCGACAGAGTTTCGATCAAGATCGGAATGTCGAAAATCATTTGAGCCACGCTGCCATCCTGGCGTATTTCACCATTCACCGAGGTCTTAACCTGCAACTGCGTCACATCAGGAATCTCATCGCGCGTCACAAGACCCGGCCCCATGGGACAGAAGCCATCCAGGCTTTTGCCGAGGAACCATTGCTGATGTCCCTTCTGCATACGCCGCGAAGTGACGTCATTGATGATTGTGTAGCCGAAAATGTGCTCCATGGCCTGATGGCGTGAAATACCTCGACCACCTTTACCGATCACCACCGCCAGTTCGCCTTCGTAATCGGCCGAGTCGGTCGGGTCTTGGCTGGCGGGTATGGTGTCACCGGGCCCGATGACCGTAGTAGTGGCCTTGGTAAAGATGATGGGTAGTTCCGGTACGCCGTCACCGCTGGACGGCAATGCTGACTGCACTTCACTGACGTGGTCACGGTAGTTTTTACCGACACAGAGAATGTTGCGCAGAGGGCGTGGGATAGGTGCCAGGATTTTTACCTCATTCAAAGCCAATCGAACCTCTCCGGAGACGATAGCTTCGCGAGCTTTATCCAACCCAACTTCGCCCGCATTGATCAATGCCAACATATCACCGGGAAGACCGATTGCGGTTAGGTCGACAACTTCATTGCGGACTGTATCGAGCACACCGATACGACTGTGATTGTTTTGTTTGAAGGTGATTAAATGCATAGGAACACCCGGTTAATGTTTAGGAGTACGTAGGCTTCAGATCAAACCTTACGATGCCTGGAATTGCAGAACCTGCCCCGGTGCCTTTCTAACCAACAGCTGCCGCACTTGGGCCTGTTGCCGCTCACTCAGTTCGGTGAACACGTCTACCTCACCGGCGATGACAGCGGCCAGCGGCACACCGTCACGAAACAGAATACGGTTATTGATCTGGGCCGGGACGCGGCGGCCCGGGATGATGATGCCGACTAGGTTGAGGGGGTCGACGGCACTGATATTCAGGAGTTCACCATGTTTGTCCCGCTTGCGCGTGTCGCGCAGCGCGGCGACGGCTTCGGCCAGGGCGAACTGCTCACCGCTAAAACCCTGCACGAAGCGACCACCGCGGATCTCACCGCGCGCCTCCAGGCGGCGATAGACATAGAGCAGTTCGCGCCAGGGCGGCAGATTGGCCTCCCGCTCCAGTACTTTTCTGAACACCACGCCGTAGCGTTGCAACAGGGTGTGGGCGATGTGTTCCACCGCTTCGCTGTCGAAGGGTTGGGTCGCGTTGTCGTAATCCACCGCGGCACGCGGCGGACGCAGCAGCGACCAACGCCCGGCGTCGTCCACGCTCACCGCGGTGGCGCGGCGTCGGCGTCTGCCGTGACCGAACCCCGGACGTTTGTGTTGCGGTGCGATCAAGGCGCGCAGGCCGGCGAAGCTGTCGGAGGTGACCAGGCCGCGCGCCACCAGCTCGGCCAGGGCCTCTTCCACCTGGGTGCGCAGCAGACCGGTCTGTTGCACCAGATCGATGAAGAACGAGGCGCCGTGCTGATGCAAGGCATCCAATATTTTGTGGGCGCCTGCGGATAGTTTTAGATGTTCAAGCTCGGTGTCATCATTCAGTTTGTGCCAGTAATGGGCGTGTTGCCGCGCCACCAGCGCGATGGGCGTGATGCGCACCGGTGCGGCCTTGCGTGCCTGTTTGCCTTCGCTTTGTTTGGGCAGGTTGAGACGCAACCAGGTGATGCGGCCGGAGAGACAGAGATTCTCCAGCATGTCACTGGTGTAGCGCTCCAGCCGCGCGGGCAGGATCTCTGCCTCCCACCCCACCGCCGGGATGGAGTAGCCTTCCAGCTGTTCCAGCACGCCCAGCAAGGCGTCCTGCCCTTCGCCGCGATCCGTCAGATACTGCCACTGAAACAAAAAACGCATGTAGTCGGCCGGGGCCACGGCCTCAATCTCGCTGCGCAGCCGTTTTAGGGTGTAGCGATGGATGCGCGCCAGCAGACGCCGGTCGCACCATTCGGTTTCACTCGTTGCCTGGGTGGTGAAGCTGCCCTGGATGGCGAAGCCTTCCTGCTCCAGTTCCAGCAGGACGATGTCGAGCTGTTGGGTGGACAACCCCAGGGGCGCGGCCAGTTGCGCCACGGTGACCGGCCCCAGCCCTTCCAGGCGACTGCGGATCAATTCGCGCAGGGCATCCTCTTTGTGCAACGGCTGGTCACCGTTTTCAAACAACGGATCGATAGCAGGTTCACGCACCGCGTCTGGAAACAGGGTCAGGATTTCGTTCAAGCGTTCCGCCGCCACCCAAAGCTTTTTATCTGCATCGATGCTTACCAGCGTGACCCGCTTGTCGTCCGTCAGGCTGTTGAACAGAGGCTGCCAACCAAAACCCAATGCATCTTTTTCAACCAACGGGCCGCGTTGCGCCTCGCCCTCGCTCATGAAACCGAGCATGATAAGGCCGTCGTGTAGCTCGTCGGCGTCACGCGCATCGGGCCAGGCCTCTGACTGCACCCGCTGGATAGCCGCCATATCCAAACGACCGATGTCCGCCGCCGTTTCCGGATCCAGGTAACGGCGTTGTTGGATCGCCAGGGTGCGGCGCTCCTCCGCCGGGGCATCGTCGAGAAAGGCGTAGGGCCGGGCGTTGATTACTTCCATAGATAACGGCGACGGCGTGGTGAGGTCACACGTGACCAGTCGGATCTCGCCCTGCTCCAGGCGGGAAAGCAGGGTGATTAACCCGTCGATGTCCATAGCCTCGTACAGACAATCCTGCAGGGTCTGGCTGACCAGCGGATGGTCGGGCACTTCGCGATCACCGGCGATGTTTTCGAAACAGGCCAGCTGATCGGGAAAGATCACCGCCACCAGATCCTCGGCATCGGAGCGCTGAAACTGGGCCGGCACCCGCTTGCCGTTACGATTGCGAATCACCGCCAGGGCGATGTTGGCGTTCCAGCGCCAGCGGGTGGCGAACAGCGGCGCGGCCAGCAGGGCCTGGATCAAAATCTCTTTCACTGTGGCCGGCTTGAGATAGGCGGCGGGTTCTTCCAGCGGAAAACTGTGGGTCGGCCCCAGGGATAGAATGATGCTGTCCTCGGTGGCGGCGGCCTGAAGTTCAAAATTGAACTTGCGGCAAAAGCGTTTGCGCAGCGCCAGGCCCCAGGCGCGGTTGATGCGCGAGCCGAACGGCGAATGGATGACGAAGTGCATGTCCCCCACTTCATCGAAGAAGCGTTCGAAGATCAGCGTGTCGAAACTAGGCAATGCGCCCAGCGCGGCCTTGGCTGCAGCGAGGTATTCGGTGAGTTGTTGCGCCGCCGGTAACGGCAAGCTCAGCGCCTGCTGCAGCCATGCCTCGGCGGCCTCCATGCCCTGTTCCAGCTGCACGGAGATAGTGTCACGCAGCCTTGCCACCGCCAGCGACAACTCGTCGGTACGCCCCGGCGCCTCGCCGAACCAGAACGGGATGTTAGGCGGCTGGCCGTGGGCATCCTCCACATGGACCTTGCCCTGTTCGATTTTCAGAATGCGATACGAGGTGTTGCCGAGCTGGAAGATATCGCCGGGCAGACTCTCGAAGGCGAAGTCCTCGTTGAGACTGCCGATGGAATAGCCTTCGGGCGACAGCACCACGTCGTAATCGAACAGATCGGGGATGGCGCCGCCGTTGGTAATCGACGTCAGCCGCGCCGCCGGGCGCGGCCGCAGGCGACCGTTAACGGCATCGCGATACAGATAGGCGCCGCGCCGGCCACGGCGGGTGGAGAAGCCGTCGGCCAGCATGCGCACCACCTCGACAAACGCTTCGTTGGTTAAATCGCGATAGGGCCAGGCGCGGCGGAACTGTTCGAATAAAGCGGCCTCCTGCCACTCCTTGCCCGAGACCTCGGCGACGATCTGCTGCGCCAGCACGTCCAGCGGTTGTTGCGGCATGATGATGCGGTCCAGTTCATCGCGCCGGACCGCATCCAGCAGCGCTGTGCATTCCAGCAGATCGTCGCGCGACAGCGGAAACAAGCGCCCCTTAGGCAGACCGCCCACCGCATGGCCGGAGCGGCCGACGCGCTGCAGGAAGGTGGCAATGGAGCGCGGCGAGCCCAGCTGGCAGACCAGGTCCACGTCGCCGATGTCGATGCCCAACTCCAGCGAGGCGGTGGCCACCAGGGCGCGCAAGCGGCCGCCCTTGAGGCGCTGTTCAGCGTCTAATCTGTGTTCGCGCGCCAGACTGCCGTGGTGGGCGGTGACATTCTCCTCCCCCAGCCGCTCGGCCAGAAAGCGCGCCGCCCGCTCCGCCAGGCGGCGGGTATTCACAAAAATCAACGTGGTGCGGTGTTCATCCACCAGTTCGGCCAGGCGGTCGTAGATCTCGTCCCACACCTCGGCGGCCATGATCGCCTCCAGCGGCGAGTTGGGCACCTCGATGGACAGGTCGCGCTCGCGCGCGTGACCGGTGTCGATGATGGTGCAGTCTTGAGCCGGGCCGGTGAGGTAGTTGGCCATGGCCGCGATGGGCTTCTGGGTGGCCGACAGGCCGATGCGATTGGGCCGACTGCCGTGGTGGGCCTGACACAGGGCCGCCAGCCGTTCCAGCGACAGGGTCAGATGGGCACCGCGCTTATTGCCCGCCAGGGCGTGAATCTCATCCACGATCACTGTGCGCACGGTTTGCAGCATCTCGCGCCCCGAGGCGGAGGTGAGCAGGATATACAGCGATTCCGGCGTGGTGACCAGGATGTGGGGCGGCTGACGACGCATGCGCGCCCGCTCGCCCTGGGGCGTGTCGCCGCTGCGCACCCAGGCACGAATCTCCACATCCTTCATGGTCTGATGGAACAACTCCTCGCGGATGCCGGCCAGGGGCAGGTCCAGATTCTTCTGGATGTCGTTGGAGAGCGCCTTCAGCGGCGAGACATACAGCACTTGGGTCTCATCCTCCAAACCGCGTGCCTCACCCTCGCGTACCAGGGCATCGATGGCGGCCAGAAAGGCGGCCAGGGTTTTACCGGAACCGGTGGGCGCCGCGATGAGCGTGTTGTCGCGCCGCTGGATAGCGGGCCAGGCCTGTTGCTGGACGCCGGTGGGGCTGCCGAAGGTGGTGGTGAACCAGGCGGCGACGGCGGGGTGGAAGATGGACAAAGTCATGGATTATAGGACCGTTGGGACGGACGACTGTTCTCGGATAAATAAAACATAAGTTCCCCCCTTTGCAAAAGGAGGGTCAGGGGGGAATGGCACTTACTTAAGCTTCTTAGGGTGACCATTTTTCATCACCTCCGCTCTTGCTTCATGCCGTGTTCTCGTCAATAAGGGATAGGCTTTCGGTCTTCGCTTCACCGCTCTCGGTTCGATTCGGCCGGGACG